>Ga0315905_10000107_pt1 | contig 86812 bp, 125 predicted proteins | sample LakEriMetagenome_5_FD_203522 | JGI IMG/M metagenome (GOLD analysis project Ga0315905, IMG submission 203522) | Freshwater fungal communities from buoy surface, Lake Erie, Ohio, United States - Buoy 4 MA121 | ecosystem: Environmental > Aquatic > Freshwater > Lake | place: USA: Lake Erie, Ohio...
TAGAGTGGTTCCAACTTCAAATGTTTCTTCATTAGGTTCAATAGTCACTTCGCCAACTCCACCACCCAACCCAGCTGTTGGTGATTTATGGTATGATAGTAGCAGTGATATTCAATTTGAATACGTCGATGATGGAGTAAATAGACAATGGGTAGATATTACAGGACCTACAATGTCGATAGGTGGTCCAGTTAATACTAACATCTTTACATATACTCCTCTTACAGCAACTGCAAATTCAATTTCTAATATAACTGCTGTTGTCGGAGATTCTGTTACATTTTATACCTATATTGGGGTATCAGGTGGATATCCTTATGTTCAAACATATTTTGTTGATTCAGGAACACTACCTACAGGATTAACATTAAATTCATCCACAGGTGTAGTATCAGGAACAATTACTTTAGCAGTTCCAGCCGGTAATATTACTACACTTCCTGTTACATTTGCTGTAAGAGATGCTTTAGGTTATGTAGCTAACACTAAAGTAACAGTTACCTTTACAGTATACGCAGCAACATATATTGTAAGTTATCTGATGGTTGGTGGTGGCGGCGGTGTTATGCCTTATGGTAATATGGCTGCTACTGGTGGTGGTGGTGGAGGCGGCGTATTATTTGGTTGCACTACGTTGACTAGACGCACCGCATATCCCGTTGTTGTTGGCGCAGGAGGTTCTATTGCTCAAGCTGCAGCTTTTACAGCGGCACCCAATTCAACATTTAATGGTTTAACAGCTTTTGGTGGTGGTGCAGGAACTTGGCAACGTAGTTCAGGAGGATCCGGTGGCGGTAACGGTGTTGCAGGTCCTGCTCCATTAGGTGCTGGATTTGGATGGCCAGGAATTGCCGGATCAACTCAACAAGGATTCCCAGGAGGACTTTTTGCTAACTCTGGACCACCTGCTGGCGGTGGCGGTGGTGGAGGCGGTGCAGGTGCTGCAGGAGGAACTGCTACGCCTGTACTTGCTGGTGCAGGAGGAGCAGGATATACTTGGCCAATTACTGGCCAAACTTATGGTGGTGGCGGTGGAGGTGGTGCATATGGAACAACGACCGGTGGTAATGGTGGACCTGGAGGAGGCGGGCAAGGCGTTAAGGGTCCAGGATCTGCACCCATCTCAAACAATCCAGGCACCAATGGTTTAGGTGGAGGTGCTGGAGGCGGTGGTACAGATGCTACGTCAAATCCTACTTTTCTTGCTCCAGGAGCAGCTGGCGGGTCAGGCACAATTATTTTAGTAGTACCAGGATCAAATTTTGGTTTATTCGGATCAAGTTTTCCTGGTGCTGGTATTGTTTGTGCTCCGCCAGCTGCTCCTGGATCAAAATTAGTACAATATAGTGCGGCAAATCCAGCTACTCCAACATCGTTTACACTTATAGCATAAGTATATACTATGTCACTAACTAATTTTTCACTTCCTATTCAAACTGTAAGCAATACAGATTCACAGTATTATGTGGCTGTGCAAGACATTACTCAAGGACAAACCAATAAAGAAATTGTTAGTGCGGATTTAACGTGGAAAAACAATAGCTTTTTAGTTGATAACGTTAAAGTTCAAGTTCCTACCACAAGTAATGTTTCTTCTACATTTACAACTTCAAGTAGTCCACCAGTAAATCCTAAACCCGATGATACATGGTATGATACTGCTAGTGATATTATTTTTAGATATATTGATGATGGTGATAGAACCTTTCAATGGGTAGATGTTTCTAGCCTTAGTAATTTTGCTAACACAATTCCTTTTACATTTTTTCCAAGTGTTGATATAGAGTATTTAATTGTTGGTGGCGGCGGTAGTGGTGGCCGTTATGGTGGAGGTGGTGCCGGCGGAGTAGTTAATGGAACAATTCCTTTAATTAATGGAATACCCACCAACTATTCTATTGTTGTAGGAGCTGGTGCACAAGCGATGGCTGCTAGTGCCGATACGCAAGGATTCAACGGCAGTAACTCATCTATTACTGGTTCATTTGGTACAATTCAACCAACTACTCTTGTAGGACTTGGTGGTGGCGGTGGAGGCCAAACTCCTCCAGCCGGTGGCGCACCTGGACTACCCGGAGGATCTGGCGGAGGCGGACCAGTTGTTGGTACAGGATTACAACCTACTCAAAATCCAGGTGTACCAAATGTAAATAATCGTGGTTTTCCTGGCGGTAGCGGTGGCGGTACTACCAGCGGTGGTGGAGGTGGTGGTGCTGGCGGTGTAGGATCCTCAGCTTGTGTAGCGCCAGGAGGAGCAGGATATACTTGGCCAATTACCGGATTAATTTACGGTGGTGGTGGCGGTGGCGGTATGCGCAGAGCTTGTGGACCGGCTGCCGGAGGTCCTGGTGGCGGTGGTGCTGGCGGTAGATTTTCTCCTACTGGACCTTTTATTGCAAGCACTCCAGGTACAAATGGGTTAGGTGGTGGTGGCGGAGGTGCTGGTGGATCTCCAATGGCGTCCGGTGCTGGTGGTAGCGGCACAGTTATATTAGCAATTCCAAGTGGTTCGTATCCGTATGTTACTGCTGTTGGTGCTGTAGTATCAAATCCACCAGCTGCACCAGGAAGAACTGTGTTAACTTACACAGCACCAAATCCTCAATCACCTGTAACGTATACATTTATTGGTCCATAAATATATCATAAAGAATCTTAGGAAAATAAAATGGCATTTCCGTCAAACCCGATAAACAATCAAGTCGCTATTGTAAATAATATTTCATTTACTTACAATGCGGTAAAAACTGCATGGGTAAGAACACCACCTTCAGCAACAGTAATTAATATTCTTAATGCTAACGTAATTAATTCATTGCAAAACATTACAGCAAATAATTTTAGTGCAAATGGTAATGTGACTATTGGCCAAGCGGCAAATTTTACGTTTAACACTTTGACAGCAAACAATATTGTAGCACGTAATTCTGTTAGTATTTTGGCCAATACTATTGCAGCAAATAATATTACCGCAAACGGTAATTTTACTGTCACCGGTAATACCATTCTTACTGGTCGTGTAAATTTTCTATTAGGTGATATTTCAGCCAATAATATTACATTAAGTAATAACTTTATTGCCAACAGTTATACTTTTGTTGCCAATGGTACAATTGTATTTACTGCTAACAACGTAGTCGTAGCAAATAATTTGACGGCCAATAATATTTTTGCAAATAACTTTTTAACTATTTTTGCAAACAATACTATTACTATTAGTTCAAACAATAATATTTTTATGAACGCAGCAAATATTCTTGTTTCAAATACTATAACGGCCAACATTCTAACTGCAAACCAAATATCAGGTAACGTAACATTATTACCTTCAACACTTCTTGGAAATAACACCATTGGTTATTTGGGTGCTCCACAAAATAATATTACTGCAACATCTTATACATTACAATTAACTGATGCAGGTAAAACAATCTATTTAACTCAAGGTGCAAATACAGGTACAGTCGTTATTCCAACTAATGCTACGGTACCATTTCCACTTGGCACAACAATTCTTTTAATTATGGGCGCATCATTTTCATCAAACGTAACCGCAGCAAACCCACCATCTTTATGGGTTGCTTCAAACTCGGTTCAAAGAACCGCAGTAACTTTAGGAAGTTATTCAATGTCATCGTTGATTAAAGTTGCTACTGATACTTGGTATATTTCTGGCGCAGGAGCATTTTAATGGGTGGAACGGCTTTTGCGGTAGTTCAAGCAGGTAGTGCAAACAATCCTAACAAGCGTCCCCGTGGAAGAGCAGTAATTTCTACTGTTCAATCAACAAGTTCAACCTCAGCAAATGTAACATTCGTATTTCCAAATATTCCGCCTTGCAATGGTGGTAGCCGAGTTAATCCTGGTACCGGACTTATATCTTATACTGCAATAGCAAATACAGGACAAACTGGTACAATTTTGGCATCATCAGGAGGAAATAAAATTGATGTTAACGGATTAGCTGCAAATACCGTATACAACTTTCAAGTTTTTGCAACGAATGAATTTGGAGTTTCAGATAGGTCAGCTCCTAGTGCAGCAATTACAATGCAAACTATTGCTGAGGCTCCCGTAATTGGTGCCATCACCACAACTTGCACTGGCGCACAAATGTCCATTACTATGCCAACTTTTTTGGGCGGTAACACAATTACTCAAACTACTGTATGCATTTCAGGTGCTGGAACAGGAACTGGTCCTGCTGTTACTCCTGGTCCTTCCGTAAGTGGAGGTCCATATACTCTGAACGCAGGCGGATTAAGCCCGTCTACAACGTATACATTCACTGCTTTTGTGACTACTCCAAGAGGAACTGGCCGATCCAGTAGTAGAAGTGCAACAACTAAAGGACCAGTCACAATCAACTATATGGTGATTGCTGGTGGTGGAGGTAGCGGTCGTTCTATATTAAATACTTCAGGTCCCGGTAATGTGGGTGGTGGTGGCGGTGGTGGAGGTGGAGTTACCAAAGGTTCTTTTGTAAAAGCTCCTGGTTCAGTAATATCATTTACTGTTGGTACTGGCGGCTCTGGCGGACCTCCAACTGTGGGTGCCGGAACTCAAGGAAATCCAAGTACATTAACTTGCGCAACCACGGCAATTGGCGGAGGATATGGTAATGGTTTCGCAATCGGCCCAACTGCGTTCAACCCAGGCAACCTTGGCGGTGGACCTGGTGGACCTGGTGGTAACGGAGGCGGCAGTGCGGCAAGGTATCGAAGTGGTACTCAACCTTCACCTACATTACCTGGAATGCAGCCGGGCGGACCAGGAGGTACCGGTTCTCAAGGATTTAATGGCGGTATTGGAAATGGTGCACCGGGTGGTCCTCCATTCCCAGCATTACCACAAGGTGGCGGCGGCGGAGGCGGAGGCGGTGCCGGCGGTGCAGGAGCTTGTGGATTAATTGGTCCACAGTCCAGTGCACCCGGTTTTCCTGGTCGTCCAGGTGCTGGTGGAGTGGGTGGTGCGGGAACAACATGGCCATTTACATTTACTGGTCCCACAATAACCTACGGATCAGGAGGTGGAGGAGCATCTCTGTTACCAAGTAATATAGCGCCGCCTTCAGCACCTGGCGGCGGCACAGGAATTGGAACCGGAGCTGCTGGCGGAGGTCCAGTAAATGCTAGTACGGCTGGTGCTACAGGTAATACAGGATCAGTATTCATTGCTGTACTGACAAGTCAATATCCTGGTACTGCACCGGGTGCTACTGTATCAAATCCGCCAGCTGCACCAGGATATACTGTGTTACGATGGACAACACCAGGAAGTTATACAGTTTAAATTATTTGAATCTTGGTCCTTGAATCCAAGCAACTAAACTATAACGCTTACCTTTAGTTACTGGTGTTACTTCATGTAACATCCAAGATGGGAAGAATGTGGCTGTGCCAAGATTACGGAAGCCAATGTCTGGATTGTCTTTATAATGTAATAACAAATCACCACCTTCATAATCTTTATCATCAGACAATTGAATAGTAACACTTAATTTTCTTGTACCTGTTCCTTTGTACATCATATCAATGTGTTTACCATAAAAGCCTTTTTCTTTAGCATCATAAGAAGTAAATTGTAGGCTCTGAATATCAGTTAGTTCATAATTAAAAAATTGGTCATTAATATTGGTAATGTTGGCGGCCAATCTTTCAAAAATCCAACGGTTGTCCGCAACATCAGAACGAATCCAAGAAATAGGACTACGGCGAACTTCAGCAACTTTTTTCAAATCATCTGTTGTGCCAGCCATATCACCGACAATTCCATAAGTTAGAGGTGAAGCATCTTTACCAGAGGTACCAATCTCAATGATTTTTTTACATTCTTCTGGTGTAAATATGTTATGTGCGTAAGCCCAATTCTCATTTGTCGTAACATCTAACCACCAGTTAAATGAAGAGGCATAATCAGCAGTTGGTTTTGGAAGTCTTTTTGGATCCAATTTAGGAGTATCATCTCCAATAATAATTGTTTGTCCTGTTTTTTTGGATTTTGCTCGAGCTTTAGTTGCTGGCGATTCAACAATTTTTAGTGCCGGTTTTTTGGCAACAGGTTTTTTAACCGGAGTAATTTTTGCTGGTTTTTTCATAGTCTTTTCAGTCATTTTTTAATTCCTAATATGGGTCGTTTATCAAATTTAAAATCTTTGTAAATGCCATTGGCATCCACATAATGCAAAAACAATTGAATCTGTTGGTTACCTTCATAAGGTTCCCGCCAATGTTCTATCTCACAACCTTTATATATTGCCATGTCACCGGCGTTAAGTAGAATCTTTTTACCACCCATGAAGATTGGCCATGGTTTGGATTTTTCGTCAATATCAATACAAAGTGTGGTACTGTATTGGCAACTTGGTCGGTCTTTATGTTTGGCTAGTGTAGAACCTTTCCAATAGATTCTACCATAGGTATATGTTGGATAAAGTTCTAGACCGGTCTCTTGTTCCATGAGGGGTAACAAAGAAACGGCAAGTGAATCACAGATAACTTGACCGTAGAATGGATAACCGATTGGACTTTGCTCGTCACCAAAATTGGTTTTGTTATCCATGGATACACCTTTATCATAGTGTTCAACCGTTCGGGTCATCAATATGGTGTTTTTGAGTAAGTCCAAGGTGTCAGGACTCAATACATTACGAACTACTTTATAATCTTGTTTCATAGTATTTTCAGTTAAAAAATAAGGTTAATTTTACAATAATTATTGGTGTATGTCAAGCCACACATATGTATATATCTTGGATTGGTGGCAGATAAATACCTACATTATAGGAGTTTTCAATGGCCACAATTACTAATAGAGCTGACTTTACAACCTATTGTAAGCGTAGACTAGGCTTTCCTGTCATCGATATTAACGTGGATGATGACCAGGTGAATGACCGTGTCGATGACGCTTTACAATACTGGCAAGATTACCATTTTGATGGACTACAAAAAGTCTATTATATTAGAATGTTGACCGGTTCAATTTTAACCACATCCGCTAATGTAAATACATGGATTAATTCCACTCGTCAAATTGTAGGTAACACATCTGGTGCGACTGCTACTGTTACAGCCACACAAAACAATTCTATTATCAATGTTAGTTGTGGACAAAAATCATTTATTGTTGGTGAAAAATTAAATTATTATGAAGCAAATGGTAATTTTCAGACCACCAATGTTACCGTTTCTGCTTTTCAATGGGGTGATATTGATAAAAGGTTTTTAGATTTAAGTGATGTTCAAGATGCGCAAGGTAACTCGTTGGAGATTGTTGGTATTTCTCGCATATTTCCAATCTCGGATTCTCAGGCAACTATCAATATGTTCGACCTTAGATATCAATTACGCTTAAACGAACTCTACGATTTCACCTCCGCATCGTACATCAATTATACCTTAACTCAACAGCACTTACGCTCTCTAGAAATTATGTTTACTGGAGAAGTTCCTATTCGTTACCAAAGACATATGCAAAGGTTGTATATTGATTGGAATTGGGGTAACCAAGAAGCGCCAGCGGGTACAATTGTTGTTGCCGAATGTTATGCGGCAATTAATCCTGAGGTGTATAATATGATATGGAATGACCGTTGGTTAAAAGAATATGCAACGGCATTAATTAAAAGAACTTGGGGAAATAACCTTAAAAAGTTTAACGGACTTCAATTACCAGGTGGCGTGACTTTAAATGGTGACCAAATTTTTCAAGAAGCCTCCGCTGAAATCGAAAGACTTGAAAAGGAAATGGAGAATAATTACGGTGCGCCGTTGGAATTCTTCTTAAACTAATATGGCCGTATCTCAATACTTTAATAATTACGGTGCACTCAATGAACAAAGGGTCATTGAAGATTTAATTATCGAATCCATTAAGATAATGGGATTTGATGCCTATTATTTACCAAATGATAATGATGGTGCTAGAGATTTATTATATGGTGAAGATCCATTGCGTATGTTTACTTCAGCATTTCCTCTGGAGTTTTATCTTTCGGATCATTTGGATTACCAAGGCCAACAAGAGATTTTTTCTAAATTTGGTTTGGAAATTAAAGATGTTGTAAATGTTATTTGTTCAAAAAATTCTTTTGCACAAAGGGTGCCACAAAATACATTCACACGGCCAAGAGAAGGTGATTTAATTTATGTACCTTTCTTAAACGGTACTGGTGAATTATATGAAATAACATTTACTGAACAAGCAAAAGATTTTCATATGCTTGGTAGAAGGCAACCATATTTCTATGAGCTCAGAATGGAGAAATTCAAGTACTCACAAGAAGTTATTGCAAGTGGCGTGGCAGACATTGATGATGTTGTATATGAATCGGCTTATCAACTTCATTTAAACCTTGGCACCGTAACAGGATTATATGCAATCAACGAAATTGTATTCCAGTCACCCGATTCAACTTATGCAAACGCTACTAGCCTTGGTACTGTTCAAACCTGGATTCCTTCTTCCAATACTTTGTCTATATCCAACATTGCCGGTGAATTTATTAATGGTCAGTCAATTATTGGCCAAACAAGCGGAGCTTTTGGACCTTTAATTCAGTTTGATCCATTAAAAGATCCATCATATAGAGAAGTTTATGATAATGAATATATTGCTAATTCAGCCATATCTGTAATTGATTTCTCTGAAACAAATCCTTTTGGTAACATTTAATGGCAAATACATCATATAATCGAATCATTCGTAAACTTGTAGTAGGTTTTGGTAATCTATTTAAAGATATTACTTTGGTTCGTTATAACGGAGATAATTCTGAGGCAGAAAGATTTATTGTGCCTATTGCTTATGCAGCAAAAGAAATGTATGTACAAAGACTTGAAAGTGATCCAAATTTAGATAAAAAAGTTTCAACAACTTTACCTCGTATGTCATTCGAAATGAATGGACTTCAATATGATGCCACAAGAAAACAAAATACTAATATTAAAAATGCTGCGGTCACTAGTGGCGGTATAGTAAAATCACAATACAATCCTGTACCATATAATTTTGATTTTAGTTTATATCTTTATGTTCGTAACATTGAAGATGGTACTCAAATTATTGAACACATTCTTCCTTATTTCACGCCAGACTACACCATTAAATTAAATTTAGTTCCTGAGATGGGTATCATTAAAGAAATACCAGTTATTTTAAATACTACAAGTTCTGAAGTGATATATCAAGGTGATAGATTTTCTGAAACAAGAATGGTTATTTGGACATTAAACTTTACTGTCAAAGGTTTTGTTTATGGTCAAACATCGGCAGCAAAACAAATTTATGCTTCGATTACAAATTTCTTACCAATGATAACGCCAACCGATACGATTGATTTTAATGCAACAACAGGTCTAGGTCAATATCAACAAGGTGAAAATGTGTATCAAGGTTATTCTTTAGGCACTTCAACAGCAACGGCTAGAGTATCTCTTTGGGATGGCGTAGGTAAAATATTAAAATTAACAAACATTAACGGCAATTTTGTTTCATCATTACCTATTATTGGTACTGTTACTAATGCCAACTATATGTTTTCATCTTATCAAACTAAGGCTAATGTACAAGCACAAATTATTATTGTGCCGAACCCAACAGATGCTAACGCCAATTCATTATATACATATACCACCGTAATTAATGAAACTCCAAATATACAATCCATCATTACTACATCAACAACATTTGCTGGTGATTTAATGACTGAAGTTGGTGTAGATGATTTATTAACTCAAACAGAAAACAAAACAGACTTTAACTAAAGGCTTAAAATGTCCAGAACATTACAATTTAAACGATATTCAAATACAGCACTTTTAAGTGTTACTGGTGCAGTGGGAGAACTTATTGTTGATACCACCAACGACACCGTTACTGTACACGATGGCACAACTGCAGGCGGTACAAGACTTGCCACAGAAGCATTTGCTAGAACCACTCCATTTTCTCAAGCGGCTTTTAATAAAGCTAATTCGGCCAATTCTTTAGCACAAGCGGCATTTAATTATGCTAACACGATTGTTTCAGATTCACAAATTGACAACGTAGCCAGAATTGTGGCTAATAGTACTGCTATTGTTGCTAATATTGTGGCGGCTGGCCTTGTATCAACCAACACAAATACGGCAATTGCTTTAGCTGGAGTTACAGCGGCTAATGCCAACATATTATTCTTAACTGGATTTAGCCAAGGTGCTTACGATAAAGCTAATACTGCTAATGCTAATGCAATTACAGTATCACAGTTAAAATCTATAACAGCAAATGCTGCAACATATGCTGCGTTTCAATCTGCAATTGCAGCATTATAATTATTAGTATCAAACCTATATAACAATATGAACGAATTGAATAAAAACTTATCTGATATATTTGATGTAACACCTATTGAAGAAGTTAAGAAAGAAAAACTTCCAACGGTGTCTGCCAAATATAATAAACCTGATATTGAATCCGATTTAGCGGATGCTTACCAACAATCACGGGAAAATCTTCAAGGTATTATTGACCAAGGCCAGGAAGCCATGCATGAGATTTTGGAGATTGCCAAAGCAGGCCAACACCCTCGAGCATTTGAAGTCTACGGAGGCATACTTAAAAATATGGTAGATGCCAACAAAGAATTGTTATCAATTCAAAAACAAATGCGTGAGATGGACAACACCAAAAAAGAAACTAATAATACCACAATTGACAAAGCCATTTTTGTCGGTTCAACTGCTGACTTAGGCAAGTTACTCAAAGACAATGGGCACAAGTAAAGAGTCGTATCGTGACAACCCCCTACTGAAACGGGTAGGTGTCAAAGTAGAATACACAAAAGAGCAGTTTGATGAGTATGTCAAATGCGCTCAAGATCCTATTTACTTTACCAAGTACATGAATATTATTACACTAGATGAAGGTCTAGTGCCTTTTAATATGTACGATTTTCAGAAAGATATGATTAGTACCTTTCACGATAATCGTTTTAGTATTGTTAAATGTCCTCGTCAGGTTGGTAAAACTACTACTGCTGTTGCCTATTTACTTTGGACAGTTCTGTTTAAAGATTCTCAATCGATTGCTGTTCTTGCCAACCGTGGTGAAACTGCTCGAGCCATTCTTGGTAAACTTCAGTTGGCATATGAGAATCTGCCAATTTGGATGCAACAAGGTGTTGTGGAGTGGAACAAAGGTCGTATTGAATTAGAAAACGGTTCTGTAATTATTGCTTCTTCAACATCAGGTTCAGCAGCTCGTTCTGGTTCGTTTAACATTGTATTCTTAGACGAGTTTGCTTTCGTACCATCCAATATTGCCTACGACTTTATTACCTCAGTTTATCCAGTTATTACTGCTGGTACCAAAACAAAAATTATTATTGTATCTACACCAAATGGTATGAATCTGTTCTACAAACTTTGGACAGATGCAGTCAACAATAAAAACAATTATGTTCCATTTGAAATTCATTGGTCTATGGTACCAGGTCGTGATGAAAACTGGAAAGAAGAAACTATTAAAAATACTTCTGAACATCAGTTCCGTCAGGAGTTTGAAACCGAGTTTTTAGGTTCTTCCAATACTTTAATCTCGGCACAAAAATTACAACAGTTAGTCTACCAAGAAGCAATTGCAGAACACGATAAGGTTAAAATTTATAAACCTCCGGTTAAAGACGATAAACCCCACATTTACGGTATGTTTGTAGATGTTTCAGAAGGTAAAGGATTAGATTCATCAACCTTCTCAATAATTGATATGACAACCATGCCGTATGAACAGGTTGCCACATACAAGAGTTCTTCTATTTCGACCTTGTTATTTCCAACCGTAATTTATAATGCGGCTAGAATGTATAATGATGCTTATGTTTTGGTTGAAATTAACAACACTCCACAGATTGCTGATATTCTCCATCAAGACTTAGAGTATGAAAATCTATTTAAAGTATTTACAGGTAACAAAAAACCACAACAATTATCGGCTGGTTTTGCCAGAGGTATTCAGTTGGGTTTAAAGATGTCTACTCAGGTTAAACGAATTGGTTGTTCTAACCTAAAGACATTAGTTGAAGGTAATAAATTAGTTATTAACGATTTTGATACCATTTCAGAATTGACTACTTTTGTGGCAAGCAAGACTTCTTTTGCAGCCGAGAGTGACGCCAATGATGATATGGTTATGGGACTGGTCACTTTTGCTTGGGCAACCACACAAGTTCTTTTTAGAGAGATTGTTGCTCATGATGTTCGTAAGCAACTTCAACTTGAAAATATGAACCAGTATGACGAAGAAACTCTACCTGCACCGGTTATTGAGAACGGATTAGAAAATGAATTTATATTGGAAGGTGGAGATGTATGGGAAAAAGCGGATTCAGGAGAAACGTATGCTGGTTTTTTTAAAGAAATGAGTAGGTAATCTCTAAATACGGCCTATCATAAATATCATTATAGTATCGTAAGTGCCAATAAATCATATATCAAGGAGATAATAAATGGCAATCCAAATCTCTCCAGGCGTATCCGTATCTGAAGTCGACCAAACCACGGTTGTTCCTTCAATACTAACTACTGCCGGTGCATTCGCTGGAAACTTTGCATGGGGTCCAGCAAACCAAATTGTTACAGTTACCGATGAGGTTGATTTAGTCAATCGTTTTGGTAAACCAAATCCAAGCCCAACCACCAACACAACAACTAGTTTTTTAACAGCCGCTTCTTTTTTAGCTTACGGTAATAATTTAAAAATTGTTCGTGCTATTAATGTTGGAGCTACTAATGCTACTGCAACTGGTTCATATATTCAAATTAGTAATCCTGAAGTATATACCGATTTTGGTTTTAATTCAGACCAAGGAAACGTTTATGGCGCTTTCGCTGCAAGATTCATTGGTACTTATGGTAATTCTTTAGCCGTTTCTGTTGTAGACGCCAATACATATTCAGCTAGTTGGAACGTCAATGGTTATGGTGTTGCTAGTTTCTTTAACGGTGCTCCAGGTACATCTGCACAAGCTGCGGCTTATGGTGCAGCCAATGATGAAATTCACGTTGCTGTTGTTGACATAGGTGGTGCATTTTCTGGCACAAAAGGTACAGTATTAGAAACATACCCATACCTATCAAAAGCTACAAATGTGACCGATTCTTTAGGAAATTCAAATTGGTACAAACAAGTAATTTATAACCAATCCAAATACATTTATGCAATGGATACTCCTGGTTATGCCACGACAAATTCTACTTGGAATAGACCAGCATCTAACAATTTTGTTTTTGCAACATTAGCTACCAGGTCAACTTCAATACTGTCTGGCGGTATTGACCAAGACCCAAGTACTGCAAACACAATTACAGCATTTTCAAAATTTCAAAGTCCAGATGATGTGGATATCTCACTAGTAATTACTGGTGATGCAAGCAATACAGTACAACAATATGTTATCGATAGCATCGTTAATACTCGTAAAGACTGTGTAGCATTTATTTCACCGCCATCTTCAGCTGTGATAAATCAAAGTGGTTCTGAAACAACCAATATTACTACTTGGTATAATGGTTTAAATCGTACAACATCTTATGCTGTTGCTGATACTGGTTGGAAGTATATGTTCAACAAGTACAGTAATACTTACCAGTATGTTCCGCTAAATGCTGATATTGCTGGTTTATGTGTATATACCGATTCAGTTACAGATCCATGGTTCTCACCTGCTGGTTTAAATCGTGGCGCATTAAAGAATGTTGTTCGTTTGGCATGGAATCCAAAACAAACAGATAGAGATACATTGTATTCTTTAGGCATTAATTCTGTTGTTTCTTTACCAGGTCAAGGAACAGTTCTTTACGGAGATAAAACACTACAAGCCAAACCATCAGCGTTTGACCGTATTAATGTACGCAGATTGTTTATTGTACTTGAAAAAGCAATTGCAACTGCCTCTAAGTACTCTTTGTTTGAATTCAATGATGATTTTACCAGAGCAGACTTTGTTGCCATGGTAACTCCGTTCTTACGAGATGTTCAAGGTCGCCGTGGTATTACTGACTTCCGTGTTGTTTGTGACACTACAAATAATACCCCGCAAGTTATTGATTCTAATCAGTTTGTTGGTGACATTTACATCAAGCCTGCTCGTTCAATTAATTTCATCCAATTGAATTTCGTTGCTGTAAGAACTGGCGTCAACTTTACAACAATCGTTGGTGCAGCTTAATAAATACTAACGAATAGGAGAAAAGAATGGCATTCAACGTAACAGAATTTAGAGCGAATATGATTGGTGACGGTGCCCGTCCCAATCTATTTCAAGTAACTCTATCCTTCCCAACAGTTGCACAAAACGGTACAGCAGCTGCACAGAAAACAACATTTATGGCCAAATCGGCACAGTTACCTGGTTCTACCGTAGGTACTGTACCTTTGTATTATTTTGGTCGTGAACTCAAGTTTGCTGGCAATCGTACCTTTACTGATTGGACATTACAAATCATTAACGATGAAGATTTCACAATTCGTAACGCACTTGAGTCCTGGATGAACGCAATAAATAGTCATGCAGGCAATGTGCGTAATCCAGGAGCTGGTGGTCCAGCAGGTTATACTGTTGATGCAAAAGTTGACCAATACGGTAAGACTGGTAATATTGTTAAGTCTTACAACTTTGTTGGTTTGTTCCCACTAGATTTGGCACCAATTGATTTAGATTGGGGTTCAAACGATACCATTGAAGAATACTCGGCAACGTTTGCCTATCAATGGTGGGAATCGGCACCATCAACTACTTAATTATTTTACGGAGAGGCTTAGTCCTCTCCATCATGTTTTTTTGAATTGGATTAGAACAATATGGCAGCCTCAAATAAATTTTCTCTTTTTGGTTTTACAATTGCTCGAGCTAAGTCGGAAGACGAAGCTGGAGTCCAACAGTCGTTTTCGCCGCCAACCAATGATGATGGCGCACTTACGATTACATCGGCCGCTTATTATGGAACATATGTTGACCTAGATGGCACCGCTAAAAATGAAGTTGAATTAATCTCACGTTACCGTGAAATGGCAATGCAGCCAGAAATTGAAGCCGCCATTGATGATATTGTTAATGAAGCTATTTGCCAAGACGATGATGGCAAAAATATCAAAATCATTATGGATGAATTGAAGCAACCAGAAAAAATTAAAAATGCCATTCGTGCTGAGTTTAATACTGTTCTTCGTATGTTAAATTACAAGAGCTTGGCACACGATATTTTCCGTAGATACTATGTTGATGGTAGAATGTTCTACCATGTTATTATTGACCGTGAAAAACCAACAGAAGGTATTAAAGAACTCCGTTATATTGATCCACGTAAACTGCGCAAAGTGCGTGAGATTAAAAAAAGAAAAGATGAGCGCACTGGCGTGGAGGTGATGGATCTTGTTAACGAATATTATATCTTCAACGATAAGGTTACTACTGGTTCTTCTAGCAACTTTGGTCCTGTTGGTGTCCGTATTACCACAGATTCCATTATCTCAGTTGTTTCTGGTCTCATGGATTCTCGCCGTGCCGTGGTATTGTCGTATCTACACAAAGCAATCAAGCCATTAAATCAGTTAAGGATGATTGAAGATGCGACTGTCATTTACCGTATTAGTCGTGCCCCTGAGCGCCGTATTTTCTATATTGACGTAGGCAATTTACCTAAGTTGAAGGCAGAACAATATCTGCGTGACATTATGGTAAAATACAAAAACAAACTTGTATACGATGCCAATACAGGTGAAGTCCGTGATGACCGTAAATTCTTGTCCATGATGGAAGATTTCTGGTTGCCACGCCGTGAAGGCGGAAAAGGCACAGAGATTACTACACTACCTGGTGGTCAAAACCTAGGTGAGTTAGAAGATGTTAAGTATTTTGAAAAGAAACTATACAAGGCTTTAAATGTACCAGTTTCCCGTTTAAATCCAGAATTAAATGGTTTTTCACTTGGTCGTAGTAATGAAATTACCCGTGACGAACTAAAGTTTGCCAAATTTGTTGACCGTATGCGCAACAAGTTTTCTGATTTGTTTGAACAAGCACTCCGTGTTCAATGTGTATTAAAAGGTATTTGTACTGCTGAAGAATGGGCAGAAATGAAGGAACATATTTACTATGACTTCATTAAAGATAATAATTTCTCTGAACTTAAAGAAGCTGAATTAATGACTAACCGTTTACAGTTGTTGAGTTCTGTTGATCCATATACAGGTCGTTACTTCTCGCAGTCATGGATTCAACGCAATGTTCTTCGTTTATCTGATGATGAGATTGAGATGATGGACAAAGAGATTAACCAAGAGAAGAAAGATGGTTTTGGATTGCCGGTTGCAGTCAGTAATGATATAGCACAACAGATGATGATGTCTGGAGTACCAGAACAACCAACCAATCCGGCTGATGTGCCTATTAAAGATGTAGGCAAAAAAGACCAACAAAAAGCATAGTTGATAAATATATAATTGGTATAAGGAGATACAAAAATGTCAGGATTTTCAACCCGCAATATCGTTGATTACGCAATGGATGCAGACGCAGTAAATTTTAGAAGCGAATTATATGGAGCAATTCACGATAAAGTAACTGCCCATATTGAAGCCGCTAAACAGGTTGTTGCACAAAATTTTATTACTCCTGAAACGGAAGAATCTGCTGAAGAAACAGTAGATTCAGAACAAGCTGAACAAAGCGAAGAATAGGATAAAAAATGGCCATCGCAAATAGCACACAAATACTTATTGATACAAATAAAAGAACCGTTATTAAGCGTGTTGGTATTATTGATTCTGATGAATTAGAAACTGTTATTATTGATCCTAGAACTTTGGCATATGCATTAAATGCCAACAACTTACCATATCAGACAGGCAATACGGTTGCTACAGGATTTGCCAATTCAGCATTTACTATTTCAAGAGTTATCGCTTCTGTTGATGCTGAAGTTGGTCACTTACAGTTAAAATGGCAAGGCGCTCCTGGTGGCGGTGCAACAATTTACGCTTTAGGTGTTGGAAATGTTGATACCAATCCACAGTACCAGTTGCCAGCAATTACGAACAACACAGTTGCACCTACAGGCAATGTGACGCTCAAATCGGTTGGTACAACCACCAATGCAGCTTACACAGTTATTATTGAGTTACATAAAAACGGTCAATTTTATAGTGCTGGTCAGTTCCAGGATCCAGCTGCGTTTAACTATCCTCCGTATGGCGTAACTCCATAAGATGTTAACCTTTAAAGAGTTTTTGTTGTGTGAGGGTATAGTACAAACCCGTAAGGTTGGTAGAAAAAAGATTGTTAGGACTCGTATAAGAAACGGTAAGGTACAAAGAAATAAAACCTTTTCTAATGCGCCAGGTTGGATAATTCGTGGTGGTAAAATGGTTCGTATGTCGGCCCAGGAAGTTAGAAATAGACAATTAGGTAGTAGGACAGCAAAGTATAAAAGAGCAGCAAAATTAAAACAAACAATTAGAAAAAGAAAAGTATCTTTAAAAAGAAGAGGATCATTAGGATTATGAAACTAATCAAAGAGGTAAATGAGACCATCAGTTATGAGTACATTGAAGAAGCCGCTGGTAGTGGCAAAAAATCTTTATTCATTGAAGGTCCATTCTTAGTTTCCGAAAGAAAAAATAAGAACGGCCGCTTGTATGAATACAATACGATGAAAAAAGAAGTTCATCGTTATACAGAAGAATACATTAATAAGAACCGTGCATTTGGTGAATTAGGTCATCCTGACTCTCCAACCATTAATTTGGACCGAGTGGCGATTCTTATCAAAGGTTTGAGAGAAGATGGCAACCAATGGATCGGTAAAGCCAAAGTTCTCGATACACCAATGGGAACCATTGCCCGTCAATTAATTGAGGGTGGTGCTCAGTTAGGTGTATCATCTAGAGGTATGGGTTCATTGAAAAACGTTAACGGGGTTAATGTTGTTCAAAACGATTTTTATCTAGCCACAGCGGCTGATATTGTAGCAGACCCTTCTGCACCTGGTGCTTTTGTACAAGGTATCATGGAAGGTAAAGAGTGGATGTTGGTCAATGGTGTATGGACAGAGCAGGATCAATCTCAAGCGATACAACAAGTTCGCCAGGCCTCAAAGGCCGATATTGAGCGTGTAAGTCTACACATTTTTGAAAACTTCATGAAAAAACTTTAAATATAAATATATCCAATAAATCAAGGAGATTTTCAAAATGGGAAAATTAACAGACGCCGCTACCAACATTTTACTTGGTGAAGGTTCCAAAGAAACGTTTGATTCAAACATTTCATCTAAATCAGGTGGCCAAGATAAGCCACAAAAGTTGCCAACATCCGTGGTCGCTGGCCAACAAGATGTTGGTGCAATTGGTGCTGTAACAGGAAAAGAAATGGATGCAAATCCAGATTATACAAAAGGTGTTCCATCAGCAACTCCTCCAGGTGCAACACCACCTGTAGGCGCACAGAAAGACGGTGTTGGTATCTCTAAATCTACTGGTCCACAAGACAATATGGGTCGTAATGATTTGGATGCAGAACATTGCGAGCCTACAAGTTACGAAGCTATTCGTGACCGTATTGCTGGTAAATTGGCACCACAAATGATGCAAGCCAATCCAGGCGCCACATTCCAATCATACCACGAAGATATCGATGCCTTGATGCAAGGTGAAGAACTCTCTGAAGAATTCAAAAACAAAGCTGCCACAATTTTTGAAGCTGCTGTTGTTGCTCGTGCCACTCCAATCGTTGAAGAAATTCAAGCTGAGTTGATGGAGCAATTTGAAGTTGCTTTAGAAGAAGTTAAAGAAGAAATGGCCGCTAAGGTTGATGACTATCTCAACTACATGGTTGAGGAGTGGATGAATGACAACGAACTCGCAATCGAAACTGGATTAAAAGCCGAAATTACGGAAGAATTCATTGAAGGTTTGCGTAACTTATTTGTCGAACATTACATCGATATTCCAGCCGAAAAGGTTGACATTGTTGAAGAAATGACTTCTAAGTTGGAAGAATTAGAAGATGCTTTGAATGAGCAAATCAACAAAGGTATCGAATTGTCCAAAGAATTAAACGAACAGAAAAAAATTGAGGCTATCTACACAGCGTGTGAAGGCCTGTCGCAGACACAAGTAGAAAAATTAAAAGCACTTGCAGAAGGTGTAGAATTTACTACTGAAGAAGAATTTGCTGACAAACTATCCACTTTGAAAGAATCATATTTCAAGGCAGAAGTTAAAGTTGCTGATTCATCTGCTTTAGATGATGAAGTTACCATTGAAGAAGAAGTTAAGAAAACCTCTTTTGCTGATCCTTCCATGGAACTTTATGCAAAAACCATTTCACAAACCCTGGTAAAATAATACCAAAAATATACAACATAAGGAAAACTACAAATGTATATGACTGAAGAACTACAAAAGAAATGGAATCCAGTTCTAGAGCATCCAGAACTCGAAGCCATTAAAGACCCATACAAGAAAGCTGTTACAGCTCTTGTTTTGGAAAACCAACATCAAGCTATGGCTCAAGACCGTCAGCAGTTGAACGAATTAGCCGATAATGGTCCTACCAATATCGCTGGTGGTGTTCAAAACTTTGACCCAATCTTGATTTCATTAGTACGCCGTGCTTTGCCAAATCTAATCGCTTATGACGTTGCTGGTGTTCAGCCAATGACTGGTCCTACAGGTTTGATTTTTGCAATGCGTGCACGTTACAATGCTCAAACTGGTACATCGAATACTGAAGCTTTCTACAACGAGGCTAACACAGTATTCTCTGGTAATACATCTACCAACAACCCATACGGTTTCCAAGGTAACTTGGCATCTGATACATCTACACAGTTTCAGAATCCTACTTCTGGTACAACAACTTCTGGTATTCCTATTCCTACAGCACAAGCTGAAGTTTTAGGTTCCGATGTTGGTCAGCCGTTCCAGCAGATGGCATTCACAATTGAGAAAGTTACTGTAACTGCTCAATCCCGTGCCTTGAAAGCTGAGTACTCACTCGAATTAGCACAAGACTTGAAAGCAATTCATGGTCTTGATGCTGAAACAGAATTGTCAAACATTCTGTCTACCGAGATCCTTGCTGAAATCAACCGTGAAGTTATCCGTACAATCTACACCTGTGCTGTTGCTGGTGCTCAGTATGGTACAACTCAAGCTGGTTATTTCGACTTAGATACCGATTCAAACGGTCGTTGGTCTGTTGAGCGTTTCAAAGGTTTGATTTTCCAAATCGAGCGTGACGCTAACGTAATTGCCAAGCAAACTCGTAGGGGTAAAGGTAACGTATTGATTGTTTCATCTGACGTAGCATCTGCAATGGCTATGGCTGGTGTTCTTTCTTACACTCCTGCTCTACAAGCTGACCTCCAAGTTGACGATACAGGCAATACATTTGCTGGTTTGTTACATGGTCGTATCAAGGTTTACATTGACCCATATTTTGGCGGATACACAAGCAACCAAGAATTAGTCACCATCGGATACAAAGGTTCTTCACCTTACGATGCTGGTATTTTCTATTGCCCATACGTTCCTCTACAAATGGTTCGTGCAGTTGACCAGTTCACATTCCAACCAAAGATTGGATTCAAAACTCGTTACGGCATGGTAGCAAACCCATTTGCTCAAGGTCAAGATGCTGGTTTTGGACGCTTGAATGCTCGTACAAACGTTTACTATCGTTTGTTTGGCGTCAAGAACTTGATGTAATCCAAAAGAAAATAAATCACCTTAGAGTGATATTTCAAAGGCCACCTTCGGGTGGTCTTTTTTTTGGTTCATAAATAAACATATGAATGCACTCACAAGACAACCTCAAAATACTAACTATTTACAGCCAACAAAATTCTTGCTGGTCTTTAATAGGATGCCTACGGTACAATACTTCTGCCAATCGGTAAATATACCAGGGGTTTCACTAGGAGAGGCCCCATTGAACTTTCCAGGTATAGATGTATACTCGCCTGGCAATAAGATGTCCTATAAGCCACTCACCATAAGTTTTGCTGTGGATGAGAAGTTACAGTCATGGCAAGAAATACACTCTTGGTTCCGTTCTATTGCGTCACCAGAGGGCACAGAAGAAAGAAACCGTCTTACCTCCTTACAAAATCCTAACAGTCCTAGAGGTAAAGCTGGTTTTTCTGATGCTACTTTGACTGTACTTTCGGCATTAAATAATCCTATTATTCGTGTTCATTTTATCAACACCTTTCCAACAGACTTATCAGACATTCAGTTTGACACCAAAAGTTCCGCAGATGAGATTATTACTGCTGATGCCACCTTTAGGTTTGACTATTTTAATTTTGAATTGGCTTGACAACATAATGTATATGTGATATTATACAGGTTTAGAATAACTTTTTTATTATATTATGGAAAACTTAGAACAAGTATTAAAGCATTGGGAATCAGATTCAGATATGGACCAGACTGAACCTGGCAAAGAACTGTTAAAGATTCCAAAACTCCACAACAAATATCTCAGCATTCTCACCAAACACAAGATTGCCTCTAAAAAAGCACATTTTGATTACTTGCGTATGCGTAAGATTAAATGGGAATACTATACTGGCAAAATGTCACAAGATGAGCTTGCCGAATATGGTTGGGAACCTTTTCAGTTTACTCTCAAATCCGACATCAATACATACTTAGAGGCTGATAGTGATTTGATTAAACTATTAGAAAAGAAAGTATATCATGAAGAAACCATTTCGGTAATTGAATCAATTATGAATGAATTGAAACAACGAACATGGCAATTGCGTGACTTTATATCATGGGAAAAATTCATTGGAGGACAATAATGAATGATTATGATACTCACATAGAACATGGTGGTAAAAAATATCAATATGATCCAGACCATGATTGTTTTTATCCTGTAAATCCGCCAATGAGCACTTGGGACAAAATTAGTCCTTTAGTGGTAATTTTAATATTAGTGATATTGATAATAATAGTAGATTATGTAAAACAATGAATCTTATTATTCATAAAAAAGATGAAGTATATGTAAAGATAATTTGCGAGAAACATATCGCTAGAGAGTTATCGGAGTTTTTCACATTTTTTGTTCCTGGTTACCAGTTTGTTCCGGCATATCGTAATCGAATTTGGGATGGAAAGATAAGACTTTTCAATCTTCAAAGTTTTACTCTATATCGTGGTTTATTAAATTATGTAGAGCAGTTTTGTGAAGAAAGAGATTACACTTTTGAATATGAAGGTGGTGTAGATGTTGAAGATGAGTTTTCATTATATCATGCCAAAAAGTTTGCAGAAGATTTAAACATTCATTCTAATGGCAAATCAATCGAAGTAAGAGAACATCAGTTAAATGCCTTTGTTCATGCCATGCAAAAACGGCGAGCGTTATTGGTTTCACCAACGGCATCAGGCAAATCTCTTATCATCTACCTACTGTTTCAACAATTACACAAATATCAAAATTTAAAAGGACTAGTTATTGTTCCAACCACTTCTTTGGTCGAACAGTTATACTCCGACTTTGGTGATTATAATGATGGTGAAATGACCAATGTTCACCGTATTTACCAAGGTAAAGAAAAAGATTCAGATAAAGATTTAATTATTTCTACATGGCAATCATTATATAAGATGCCACCAGAATACTTCAAACAGTTTGATTATGTGATTGGTGATGAGGCACATTTATTCAAAGCACAATCTCTCACCACAATTCTTACCTCCTGTGTTAATGCCAAATACCGGATTGGTCTTACGGGTACATTAGATGGCACTAAAACTCATAAACTGGTACTAGAAGGATTATTTGGTCCTGTAAGAAAGGTTATTACCACAAAAGAGCTGATTGATAAGGACCAACTGTCCAACTTTGAGATTAAATGTCTTGTATTAAAGCATACCGATGAAGAATGTTTGTTCGTAAAAGATAAAACTTATGCTGAAGAAATTCAGTATCTCATTTCACATGAAACTCGTAATAAGTTCATTAAGAATCTTGCAGTTAGCTTAGGTAAAAATACACTCGTATTATATCAAATGGTTGACAAACATGGCAAAATACTGTATGATATGATAAAGGATACAGAGAAGATTGGCAACAGAAAAGTTTTCTTTATTCATGGTGGTGTAGATACAACAGACCGTGAAGATATTAGAAAGATTATGGAGATAGAAAACAATGCTATTATTGTGGCTTCTTTTGGGACTTTTAGTACTGGAATTAATATTAGGAATTTGCATAACATTATATTTGCAATGCCAACAAAATCGAGCATTCGAACTTTGCAAAGTATTGGACGAGGCTTACGACAGAATAAAGGCAAAGAAATAGCCACTCTATATGATATATCTGATGACCTTAGACACAAAAAACACATGAATTACACACTTAAACATTTCGTGGAAAGAACAAAGATATATAATGAGGAGAAGTTCCCTTTTAAAATATACAAAATAGGATTAAAAAATGCTTGAGTATAAAACACAAATAATTAAACTACAAAATGGAACTGACTTGATTGCCAATGTGGCTTTGAATAGTGCCGAAGAATATGTTTTAGAAGAACCAATGGAGTTCAATATTGATATTCGTGGTAGAGGAGAAACTGGTTTGGTAATGCGTCATTGGTTGCCAGTTCAATTATTAAAAAAGAATTCAATCTCGATTAAAACCAAAGATGTTCTTTCTGTAATGGAACCTGAGGATGAATTCTGTGAATATTACCTTAACACAGTATATAAAATTAAAGAATTATTAAAGGCAAAATCTCTTGTTGACGATATGGATGACGATGAGATACAGGATATGCTTGATGATTTTGAAGATTTAAGAAGTGATGGAGATACAATCCATTAATACTTTCAACCAAGGACATACTCGACTATACACACTTGTCAAGCATATGTCAATAACATTATGTGGTAATTATGATTTTAGTAACAGGTGGTGCCGGTTTCATAGGCAGTAATTTTTTATATCATTTGTATAATGAAAACCCTCATAGACAGGTAGTTTGTGTCGATAGTTTAACCTATGCGTCCAATCGAGATTATATTAAGCCTTTAATTGATTGTGGGTTTTTGATTTTTCTACAACACGATATTTCAAGCAAAAAAAATATAGAGTGGATATTCTCAGAGTTTGATCCTGAATATGTGGTAAACTTTGCAGCAGAATCTCACGTTGATAACTCTATACATAATTACCAACCTTTTATTCAAACTAATATCTTAGGTACCATTAATTTATTAGAGTGTTCTCTCAAGTTAAAGCAACTAAAGAAGTTTGTTCATATTTCCACAGATGAAGTGTATGGTAGTTTAGAATTAGATGATGAGAATAGTTTTACAGAGAATACTCCATATAAGCCAAACAGTCCTTACTCGGCATCTAAAGCTTGTAGTGACCATTGGGTGAGAGCATTTAATGTTACATACGGCTTGCCAACCGTCATAACAAACTGTTCCAATAACTATGGACCGGCACAAAACAAAGAAAAATTAATACCAAAAATTATTAATAATGCTTTAAATGATATTGAAATACCAATTTATGGTACTGGTGATAATATCAGAGATTGGTTATATGTTGATGACCATTGTAAGGCAATTAACTTAGTAATGAAAAATGGCCGTGTTGGTGAAACATACAACATTGGTGGTGGCACAGAAGGTTCAAATTTAAATTTGGCAAAGACTATATTAGATATTATGGGTAAACCTCATAACCTAATTTCTTTTGTTACTGACCGTTTAGGTCATGATAAACGATATTCAATTAATTATGACAAAATCAAAAATGAATTGGGATATACTCCGGATTATAGGTTGGAAAATGGATTAAGAATAACAATAGATTGGGTAAAGAATGGCAACTAGGCAAAAACATTATATAAACAACGCTGACTTTCTTGCAGCCTTAGTAGATTATCAAGATAGAGTAAAGAAAGCAAAGAAGAATAAAACAGAACTACCTCCTATACCAAATTATATTGGAGAATGTTTCATGAAAATTGCAGAAGGTCTATCTCATAAACCTAACTTCATTAACTACACCTATCGTGATGAAATGATGTCTGATGGTATTGAAAACTGTTTAATGTATTTTGGTAATTTTGATCCAACCAAATCTAAAAATCCATTTGCCTATTTTACTCAAATTATTTACTTTGCTTTTTTACGAAGAATCTCCAAAGAAAAGAAACAAACGTATGTAAAATACAAAGCTACCGAACAGATGGGTATTTTAGATGAGCTTGAAATGATGGAATTAGAAGATGGTACCACAAGACAATTTGAACTATACGATAATATTTCCGAGTTCATTGAAAACTTTGAAACGGCAAAAGAAAATAAAAAAGCGGCAAAGAAGCCAAAAGGGATTGAAAAATTCTTAGACGAGTGATATAATACTTAGATTATGAAAATAGCAATTATAACCGACCAACATTTTGGAGCTAGAAATGATTCAATTCATTTCTTGGATTACTATGAGAAGTTCTATAAAAATACTTTCTTTCCTACTCTTGACAATAATGGTATTAATACTGTTCTCATACTTGGGGACACTTTTGACCGCCGTAAGTATGTAAACTTTTACTCCTTGAAAAGAACCAAGGATATGTTCTTTGATGAGTTAGCCAAACGAAACATTCAAGTTCATATGTTGGCAGGTAATCATGATACCTATTTCAAAAATACCAATGAAGTTAATTCGATAGACCTATTACTCAAAGAGTATACAAATATAAAAGTGATTGATAAACCCACCACAATATGGTTGGACAATGAAAAGTATCCTATTTGTATGATGCCTTGGATTTGTCCAGAGAATCATGATGATTCGATGTTTGTATTATCTGATACCGATGCTAATATTTGTATGGGACATTTTGAAATTGCCGGCTTTGCCATGCATCGTGGTATGCCATCACATGAAGGACTAGACCGTGGATTATTTAAAAAATTTAGTACTGTATTTTCAGGTCATTATCATCACCGTTCAAATCAAGATAATATCCGTTATCTTGGAAATCCTTACGAACTCACCTGGCAGGATTATAATGATCCGAGGGGCTTTCATTTGTTTGATATCGATACTCTTGATTTGGAATTTATTGAGAACCCAAACGTAATGTTTCATCGTATTACCTATGATGATAAAGAAAATACCATCTCAGAAATGTTAGCCAAAGATTTAGACAAGTATACCGGAACATATGTTAAGGTGGTGGTAGTCAACAAAATCAATCCACATCTATTTGACCGGTTTATGGATAAATTATATAAGGTTAATCCAATCGATATTACCATTGCGGAAGACTTTGCTGACTTGACAGAAGGCGTAGATGATGATATGATTAATGAAGCTGAAGATACTATCACAATTATTAACAAGTTTGTGGATGGTATTTCAGAAGAACATATTGATAATGATAAACTCAAAACGGTATTAAAAGAACTGTATGTTGAGGCATTGAATCAGGAGCAAGCGTGAATAATAAAATTAAAGAGTTGGTTGAGAAGTCTGGATTATACATTGCATATGATAATCGTGAAGTAACTGATATTGAAATTGAATACTTTGCAAAACTAATTATTAATGAATGTGTGGATGCCGCTAGAAAATATACACTAGAACATTCAGGACTTTCAGAATCTTATAATGGTAAAGTTTTTGTATGTGAAGCAATCAAAGAACATTTTGGTAATGTTAAGGAACAATCATGAGTAAAATTGAAGAACTTAAAATAAATGCTGGTGTAAATGATAATCCGGACCAAGAAGGATTAAATTTATTTGCTGATATGGTTATAACCGAGTATAAAGTTAGGGCTAGAGAACACATATTAGGAATTATGAACACTCAATCCTTTGACGAAAAAGTTGAAGAACTTAAAATATCTGCTGGCTTAGGTGATAATCCAGACCTAGAAGGATTAACTCGATTTGCTCAATGGATTATAATTGAATCAGCAAATGTGGCTGAACAATACCTTCCTGAATTTTCAGAAAATCCAGAACCAAATATTGATGCTAACATCGATGTTATCAATCTTGTCAACGCACAGGTGGATACTCACTTTAGTCAATGATTATATTCCAAAAAGTCAGATGGAAAAACTTTCTTTCAACTGGTAATTCATTTACAGAAATTGATTTTCAAAGGTCACCAAACACATTAATCATTGGTAATAATGGTGCGGGTAAGTCCACCATTCTAGATGCCTTGTGTTTTGGTCTTTTTGGTAAACCATTTCGTAAGATTAATAAACCACAACTACTCAACTCTATTAATAATCAAGCTGCGGTTGTTGAGATTGAATTTGCCATTGGTAAAAAAGATTATAAGGTAGTTCGTGGTATTAAACCAAATGTATTTGAAGTCTGGTCCAATGGTGTTATGGTCGACCAAAATGCCGCATCGAAAGATTATCAAGAACACTTAGAGAAGTTCATTCTCAAATTAAATTTTAAGTCCTTTACTCAAGTTGTTATATTAGGTTCGGCATCATTTGTTCCATTTATGCAACTTACTCCTGCTGACCGAAGAGCAATCATTGAGGACTTATTAGACATTGGTATCTTCTCATCAATGAATGGTGTTGTCAAAGAAAGAATGTCAGAGATTAAAGAGCAGACAACAGCAAATAAGTATCAAATGGAACTTGCCGCTGAGAAGATTAAGTTTCAAAAACAAAATATAGAAGAACATAAAACTCGTTCTAATACCGAAATTGAAAAGAAGAAGAAAGAAGTCAATGACAGTATTGACCAAAACTTTACATTACAAAGAGATATTGGTTTAATTCAAAAACACATTGATGTGTTACAGAGCAAGATACAAGATAAATTAAATATAGAAAAGAAAAGTACCAAACTAATTCAATTAGAGTCCAAACTAGAATCTCGTTTAAAGAAATTAGAAAAGGAGTATAAATTCTATGAAGAAAACCACGACTGTCCGACCTGTAAACAAAGTATCGCTGACACCTTCAGACGTAGCCAGCTTAGTGGAATCGATAAAACAAAAGGAGAAATTGGAGTTGGAATCCAAGATATTGAAACAAAAATCCAAGCGGCGAACAACCGTATTGAACAAATCCAAAAAATAGTTAAACACATACAGGACCATAATAATGAAATCGTCAAACACAACTCCACAATTTCAGCAATCAATACTTACATTAATAAACTCCAAAAGGAAATTGAAGAACTTGCAGCCACTAAAGACAATCTTGAGGATGAAAACGACAAGTTAAAAGAACTACAACAGGAACTTGGTGAGTTAGTTAGTAAACAAAAAGAGATATCTGAACAAAAACAATATTATGAATATGCCGGTTCTCTATTAAAAGATACTGGTATTAAGACCAAGATTATTCGTCAATACTTACCTATTATGAACAAGTTGATTAATAAGTATTTGACTGCCATGGATTTCTTTGTAAACTTTAATATCAATGAATCGTTTGAAGAAACAATTAAATCAAGGCACCGTGATGAGTTCTCTTATGCCAATTTCTCCGAAGGTGAGAAGATGCGTATTGACTTGGCCTTGTTATTTACATGGCGTCAGATTGCCAAGTTAAAAAACTCCACTAACACCAATCTATTAATATTAGATGAAGTGTGTGATAGTAGTTTAGATGGTGTTGGTACAGATGAGTTTTTAAAATTGATTCATGATGTTGGTTCTGATACCAATGTATTTGTTATCAGCCATAAGGGCGACCAGTTGTTTGATAAGTTTAGATCCGTTATCCGTTTTGAAAAGAAAAATAATTTTAGTCAGATTGCAAAATGAGTATATTAAGAGAATACACCAACGCCAAACACAGAGAGGTAGAAGCACATCCTTTTGTGCAATATCTATTGGGTGGTACAATCACTAAAGAACACTATGGTATGTACCTACAACAAATGTATGTTGTTTATAGTAATCTAGAATATTATGCTTCAACTGCTGGTCTCACTTGGGACTTGCCCGATTTGCGTAGAGCGAAGTATATTGAAAAGGACTTAGGTGAACTGCATATGTGGGATCCATCAATAAGATATTCAAGTACAGAAAAGTATCGTAACCGATTCGTTGAATTAAATTATGATAACACTAATCGGCCCAAATTATTGGCTCATGTTTATGTAAGACATATGGGTGATTTATATGGTGGTAAAATTATTGCTAAGAGAGTTCCTGGTTCAGGATTGGCATATCAGTTTCAAGATAGGCCTGCTTTGATTAAAGCACTTGATGCAAAACTGAGTACAGACCTTGTTGATGAAGCCTTATTAGGTTTTGATTTGTCAGCAGGTATCTTTGATGAATTATGGGAGAACATGAAATGACCGAACTATTTAAAATTAATACAGAAGATGCCGTAAAAGAATCGGTATCATTACCTAAAGGAAGTATTCCTACTTTTAGATTGGTGTCTGAGGACCATCCAATCTTAAAAGAAGTAATGCCTGAATTTGATTTCACAACACCACCAGTTAATCCAAATGAGCTTGCCTCATCTTTGGTTGAGACCTGTAAGTTACACAAAGGTTATGGATTATCTGCCAACCAATGTGGTTTCAAATACCGAGTTTTTGTTATGGGTGCCGAAGATAACTTTGTGGCACATTACAATCCAAAATTGTTAAAATCGTATGATGAAAAACATATGGTAGAAGGATGCCTTTCTTTTCCATTTTTAGGATTGTCTATTACCAGACCCGCAATGATTGATGTAGAATACCAAGACTTTAATGGTGAGAAAAAAACGGCAACTTATTCTGGTATATCTGCTCGTTGTTTCCTACATGAGCTTGACCACATGAATGGAATAGTGTATACTAGTCGTGTTAAACCAATGGCATTGCAATCTGGCATGAAGAAACGAAATAAATTAATGAAGAAAATCGGCTTAAAATAATGGCAACACCAATTGAGTTTGTAGAATCGCAATGGAAAAAATGGTCGGCAAATAATACGACCTTTGAACATATTGATGAAAATGGTATGAAAGAAGTCCTCATCAAGGACTTAACATACGCTTCTCAAATGGATGTTCGTGAGTATACTTTATACCAAAAGTGGTGTGAAGTAAAAGAAAGATATCCTGTTCATGAAGTATCTACATTATTTGGTTCTGAAACCATGATGGTGGATCCTGAACAAAAGAAATTAGTTGATAAAGTAAAATCTAATTTTTGGATGCCACAAGAACCTGATGATTATGAGAAATTGAAACCTGTTATGGTTCTCTCTAATGGTCCTGATGCCGAAAGATGGAATGCAATTCGTACATTCTCATCTACAATGAAAAACAACTCTAACATTGGCCGTAACCTTTTTTATGTTTTAACAGATGAGGTAACTAATAAATACCTTGGTGTCATCTGTATCTCCTCAGATTTCTTGGACTTAACTCCGAGAGATAATGCAATCGGATGGTCGAGAGATATTAAGACACAGCAACACATGATTAACCATACTGCAATCGGTTCTACAATTGTTCCATTACAACCACTTGGTTTTAATTACATGGGTGGTAAATTGTTGGCACTAATGTGTTTGTCCGATACAGTTCAAAAGGATTGGAAAAAACAATATGGAGATGTCCTTGTTGGAGTTACAACTACTAGTCTTTATGGGAATACTAAGTCTGGGGGCCTATCTCAGTATGATGGATTAGAACATTGGAATAAAATGGGATTCTCCTCAGGTTCTGTGGCATTTGAACCTAGTAGAGCAACCAAAAAACTAGTGTTTGACTGGATTAAAGAAAACCATACTCGTAAATATTTTGAATGGTGGGAAGCCAAGAATACTCAAGGCCTTCCACTTAAGCGTGACCACAAAAATAGGTCATTAAACTTTGCCTATTCCAAATTAGGTATTCCTAAACAACTCATTCGTACCGAACATCAACGTGGCATCTATTTTAGTCCACTCTATAATAATACCAATGAATATCTCCGTAAGGAAATTACAGATGAGGCATTGGTAAAGTCTTTCGATACCAGTGAAGAAGCATTGAGTAATATTTGGAAAACCAAGTATGCCAAAGGCCGTATTCGGCAGTTACAAAAAAAGAATACGGTATCTTACGAAACTCTTTTCTATGACGACCTTATTTACCTGTCATGGGAAGATACCAAAGCGAAATATTTACCACAAGTTGGTCGATAAACGCTTGACAACACACATACATAATGATATACTGTGTGAACTTGCTTAAGGCAAGGATTTTTTAACTTTACTATGGAGTATTACAATGAGCAATTTATCTGCTAAAGAAAAGATGTTGAACGCCTTACAACAACCTTCAGGTTACAACACTTTTACTGTCAAACAAGCACAACGCCGTTTCGGCATTACCAATGTTACCGCCCGCATTGACGAACTCCGTCAAGAAGGTCATGTAATCTACACAAACAAAAAAGTTGTAGATGGTAAAAAAGTTGCTTTCTATCGCATGGGCAAGCCAACTAAGGCTTTAGTTCGTGCAGCTATCAAATCAGGTTATTCACTAACCTAATCTGTGTGTAGGGGACTTAGGTCCCCTTTTTTAATATTATCGGAGTCCAAATGGAAATATCAATTAAAAAAGAAGATTTACAAAATAAACGGTTATTCGTAGCGACACCGATGTATGGTGGCCAAAATCATGGCCTGTATATGAAAGCGTGCCTTGACTTACAAGGTATGTGTATGCAGTATGGCATACAAGTCAAATTCTCATTCTTATTTAATGAGTCCTTAATTACTAGAGCTCGCAACTATTTGGTTGACGAGTTTATTCATCGTTCCGATTGTACACATATGTTGTTCATCGATTCCGATATTCATTTTAATCCACAAGATGTAATTGCTTTGTTAGCACTAGACAAAGATGTTGCTGGTGGTCCTTATCCTAAGAAAGCCATTAAATGGCGTGCAGTCAAACGTGCTATTGAAAAGAATCCTAATTTAGAACCAGGTATGCTTGAAAAAGTTACTGGTGATTATGTATTTAATCCTGTTAAAGGCACGGCACAATTCCAAGTAACAGAACCATTAGAAGTTATGGAGATTGGTACTGGCTTTATGATGATTAAGCGTGAAGTGTTTGCAAAATGGGAAGCAGCGTATCCTGAATTCCGTTACAAACCTGACCATGTTGGCCAAGCTAACTTTGATGGTTCACGTTACATTCATGCCTATTTTGATACTGTTATTGATAACGGTTATCCTTTTGACCATGTACATTCTTTAATGAAAGATGCTGCTGAAGGTAAAGATGTTAAAGATGGATTTAAAAAATTATTAGATATGGAAGCAGGCGCATCACATCGTTATCTATCCGAAGATTATATGTTCTGCCAATACTGGCGTAACATTGGCGGTAAAATTTGGTTGTGTCCTTGGATGAAAACAGCACACATTGGCACTTACCATTTCCAAGGAGATATGCCAGCAGTTGCTAATTTTGTTGGAGAAATGTAATGCGTACACCTGACGGTGAAAATACGGTACATGAACCACCAAATGATTGGTTAAAGGAACATAGAATGAAAACTTACGGAACTTACGGAACTTACGGCACAACGGGCAATTTTAAAACTTATGGTGTTTACACCGGCAAATCTTTAACTGTTGATGATGCGGCTGAGGCGGCTAAATTTGTTAAAGAAGCGCCTTATCATCCAGGTTATGAAGGCGCTGCTGTTGAAGATATTGTTAAATCATCACAAACGGCCACCACGGGTGGTCGTAAATTTGACGGTGGTAAACTGCAATATGGTTTAGTACCACCAAACGCACTAAAGGCAACAGTAGAAATTTTAACCTTTGGTGCAGAGAAGTATGAACCAGATAATTGGAAAAAAGTTCCTGACGCCAAGCGTAGATACTTTGATGCCATGCAACGGCATCTTTGGGCTTGGAAATCAGGTGAACAAGACGACCAAGAAACTGGTAAGAATCACTTAGCACATGCGCTGTGCTGCTTGATGTTTTTATATGAACATGATACAATTGATTTTTTAGATAATGGAGAAGTAAAATGAAGCTATCAACCGAAACACTTAATGTTTTGAAAAACTTTGCCTCAATTAACCAAGGCATTCAATTCAAAAAAGGTAAAGAACTTAAAACTATGTCTGGCGGTAAGTCAGTCCTAGCCAAGGCCGGAATCAAAGACGAAGTTCCAGAAGATTTTTGTATCTATGATTTGAATCAATTTCTATCGGTGAATTCTTTATTCAAAGATTCTGCTGAATTGGACTTTGATACCGCAAATGTTATTTTCAAATCTGGTCGTAAGAAAATGGCTTATCGTAAAACCGATAAATCAATGATTACAGTTCCGCCAGAAAAAGATTTAAATATTGGTGATGTTGATTGCCAATTTACTTTAAGTGAAGAAGATTACAAATGGCTTTTAGATACTTCTAGAGTGCTTTCTTCACCACACATTGCAATTCAATCTGATGGTACTAAAGCTGAGTTAATTACTTTTGATGCTGAAGATGATTCAGCACACACCAACTCAGTTGAAATTTCTGAAGGCAGATGGCCTAATGGTAAACCATTTAAGATTGTGTTTAGTGCAACAAATATTAAAATGATTCCAGGTCATTATGATGTTCAAGTTTCATTCAAAGGCATTACACACTTCAAAAATAGCAAAGATGATATTGAGTATTGGATTGCATCTGAATCAAAATTCAGCAAAGTATAATTGAGTAGTAAATTTATCATGGGAGTATTGAATGAATCATCTATTATGGGTCGAGAAGTATCGACCATCCAGAGTGGAAGATTGTATCCTACCGGATGCAATCAAATCCACATTCTTAGAGTATGTCGCTAAAAAAGAAATACCAAATTTATTATTATCGGGTTCGGCTGGTGTTGGCAAAACTACAATCGCAAAGGCACTCTGTGAAGAAGTTGGCTGTGATTATATTGTCATCAATGGCTCCGATGAATCTGGTATTGATGTCTTGCGTACTAAAATTAAAAACTACGCTTCATCGGTTTCTCTTTCAGGTGGAAGAAAAGTGGTTATCATTGATGAAGCCGACTATCTTAATCCTAATTCAACTCAACCAGCAATGCGTGGCGCAATTGAGGAGTTTTCCTCAAACTGTTCGTTCATATTCACCTGTAATTTCAAAAATCGTATCATCGATCCAATCCACTCTCGTTGCTCTGTCATTGATTTTAAAATCAACGGTTCTAAACAAGCAATGGCTGCACAGTTCTTTAAAAGAGTTGAGTGGATCCTTGAGCAAGAAGGTGTCACATATTCGAAAGATGCCGTTGCAGCAGTTATTACAAAACACTTCCCGGACAATCGTAGGGTTCTTAACGAACTTCAGCGCTATGCCGTTTCTGGAAATATCGATGCTGGTATTGTTGCCTCTGTTGCTGATGTACAACTTGGGCCTTTGGTGGCTGCGTTAAAAGATAAAGACTTTGCATCTGTTCGTAAGTGGGTCACCAATAACCTTGACAATGACCCCGTAAAGATTTATCGTAAACTTTATGATGGACTATACGAAGTTCTTAAAGCCAATTCGGTTCCGCAATTGGTCCTACACCTATCTAAATATCAATATCAATCAGCATTCGTGGCCGACCATGAAATTAATATGGTCGCTTGTTTGACTGAAATTATGGTTGATTGTGAATTCAAGTAATGGAACAAACCAAAGCTTGCATTTACTGTCATATAGAAAAGCCTTTATCTGAATTTTATAAAAGCCATATTCGTTTTGATAAGTTAGATGGTCGTTGTAAGACTTGTCACGGCTCTAGGATGAAATTGGTTAAAGAGATGCGCAAGACTGCACCTCCACCACCAGAATTTTGTGAGTGCTGTGGTGGAAGAAATGTTGACGTAAACCATAAACAAATTAGTTTATCTTGTGACCACGATCCAGTAACTAATACGTTTAGAGGTTGGTTGTGTAAAAAATGTAACAACTCAATTGGTTGTTTAGGTGATAATTTAGAAGGCGTGATGAAAGCCGTACAATATTTAAGTAAAGAAAGAAAATTATGATTACATTAATTGGACATGGATATGTTGGCCAACACATTCAAAAAGAACTAGAAAAACAAGGTCTTGAGCATGAGTGGATTTCCCACGCAGATGAAATCTCATTCGACACAACAGTTATTATTAATGCCGCTGGTTATACTGGATTTCCTAATGTTGACGCTTGTGAAATTCATAAACAAGAATGTATTGATGGTAATGTAATTTGGCCTTTAAAATTAGAATTGAATAATCGTCATACTCCTATTGTACACATTAGTAGTGGTTGTGTATATACAGGTTATAAAACTGGTGGTTGGACTGAAGAAGATCCACCTAATTTTGATTTCAATAATGGTTCATTTTATAGTGGTTCAAAAGCACTTGCTCAAGAACTATTAATGCCATACATGAAAAAATCTTACCTGTTACGGATTCGTTTACCTTTTGGTGATGAACACAATCCTAAAAACTATCTAACAAAATTGGTTAAGTATGATAAATTGATTGACTTTGAGAATAGTTTAAGTTATATTAATGATGTCGCTGCTACATCTGTATTCTTTGCCGTAAATTTACCTAAACCAGGAATTTATAATGTTGGTAATGCTGGCACCAAAACTACTAAAGAGTGTTCGGATGCTATGGGTCTGAACAAAGAATGGTTTACAAAGGAAGAATTTACTGCAGCCACAAATGCACCAAGGTCTAATTGTAATATGAATGTTGATAAATTGAACAAGGTATTTCCAATCCAGCACGTTGATGATGCTTTAGCCAATGCTGTTCGGAATTTAAAAAATGCCTGATTTATTTAAAGAGATTGTCCCGTCAATACTACAAACTAAAAAGAATCCTTTTAAGGATGAACTGGACTATAAAGACTATGTTCCGTTTGTGGTCAACCGTGCCTTGTCGTTTCATCAAGACTGTGTACTATATGCCAATGAGTTAAACCTCAGTCCTGGTATCGATAAAGATATGCAGTATCAGTTTTATCTAAATACAATAAGGTCGATGAAAAGGAAATTTCAACCTTGGCAGAAAACATCGACTAATAAAAATATAGAAGCCGTTAAAACATACTTTGGTTACTCCAATGAGAAAGCTAAAGAAGCTTTGCGGATTCTTACTGAAGAACAAATCGCTGAAATAATAATAAAAACAGATAAAGGCGGAGTGAACAGGTAATGATTTCAATTATTGATTTAGTTGAAGTTACACTAAGTGAAAAAGATGATTTTTTAAAAGTTCGTGAAACATTAACACGCATTGGTGTAGCTTCCAAAAAAGACAGAATACTGTACCAATCTTGCCATATCCTACATAAGCAAGGTAAGTATTATATCGTACATTTCAAAGAACTCTTTGCTTTGGATGGTAAACCAACTGACATTTCCGAAAATGATTTATCTCGTAGGAATGCCATTGCCAAACTCTTATCCGACTGGGGACTGGTAAAGATTGTTAATACCAAACAGATTGAAGAACCTCCTCCTATCTTCCTATCACAGATTAAGATACTTTCCCACAAAGAAAAAGACGATTGGGAATTAACTCCCAAATATAATATTGGTAAAAAACCAGGTGCCTATTGACAAACTAGTATAAATACTAGTATACTATATGTGTGGTGCTCATCTGAGGCCACAGTTTTGATTAACTCGCTTGAATTTAAGGAGAACACATGACAAGCACAAATCTATTATTTCCACAATGGTCTTCCCTATCCAAATCTTTGGATCCTTTCTCGGTCGGTTTCGATGATGTATTGAACCAGATCCGTGATATCTCAGAAACAGTAGCCAAAGCATCACCTGGTTATCCTCCATACAATATCAAACAAGTAAAAGAAAACAAGTATGTCATTGAAATGGCAGTTGCTGGTTTTGCTAAAACTGATATTGAAGTTACTTTAGAAGGTAATAAGTTGGTAATCAAAGGTTCTACAATTGACAGTTCCGATGATGCTGATAGTTATATCTACAAAGGTATTGCTAACCGTAATTTCAATCGTGCTTTTACTCTTGCCGACAAGGTAGAGATTAAGGACGCAGAGATTGCAAATGGTATGCTTAAAGTTTGGTTGGAGAACATGGTAAAGGTTCAAGATGCGGTAAAGAAAATTACCGTAAAATCCAAAGATGAGTAACTGGTGGCCTGTATCCGATGAGGAATGGGAACAATTGAACTACCCAAACGGTAAATAATACAGGGGGCTCTTGACAGCCCCCTCTTTTTGAGTTATAATTATATTATGAAAAACTGGAACAAAACTAAACCCTCTCGACCTGGTTATATTGCCACTACAACTGGCGGTAAAGCCGTTCTCAAAAAGGTTCGTTCAAAAACGAATCAAGACATCTATTATACCTACTCAAATTGGGCAACCAATGAGATTGAAGGCATCACTTTCATTCCTGTAGTCAAAGCTATACCTACAGGTGAAACACAAGTTATTCACTATATGCGTAAAGATAATTTGGAGTATGTGAAATGAGTAAATTAATTGAACTTCAAACATTGGGCAATCCAAAATATTTGTTTGATCCAAGAAATAAGTATCACATAAACCTATTCAGATGTTTTTTGAATGAAAAAAGATGGGGTGCTCCTTGTCCATTTCTTTTAGAAGAACCATATCTAAACATACCTGATATGTTGAAGGACAAATATATTAAATTTCAATTAGGACTAAAATGATTGATTGGATAATGTACTCCGGTTGTAATATTACACTTAAATTAAATCCGTTTCATTGGAGGCTTTCTTGTGCATACAATAAGACCAATGAGGTGTGGGAACAAGATGCCTTATTGATTGAGTTATTGCCAATCACCATTCGTGTTTGGTTTGACAATGGTGAGTGGTAGTACAAAGATTTCACCAGGTGAAATTGATATAGTTCATAAATAAGGTTATGTGAGCATTTACAGAGCGCTACGATTATTGGGTCAATTTATTAAGGAGAGACCTAATGAAGTTAAGTATAGTTGGTTGTCCCGATAAAGAACGCTTTAGACCTTATGTCAAGCGAGCTGCTCAGTTTTACGCTCAGGAACTAATATCTGAAAAAATGTTAGAAAACATCTTTGTTCGGATAAAGTTTAGTAAAGATTTACCTGCTTATGGTTATGCTTCGGTAGAAGATTATAATGATAGTGGTAAACCTAGAGAATTTGAAATTGAGTTACATTCTGGCATTGGTGGTTATGATATTCTCAAAACATTAGCACATGAAATGGTTCATGTTAAACAATATGTTTATGGTGAAACCAATGAAAGATTATCTCGTTGGAAAGGCCAAAGAGTGGATTCTGATACCATTGATTATTGGGTTCAGCCTTGGGAAATAGAAGCACACGGATATGAAGCTGGTTTATTTACCAAATTTGCTATCAAAGAAAAACTTTGGGAAGTATTTGAAGGTGTTAGTAATCCAGATTCAGAAATTAAAATAGAACCTATAGGTTGGAAAAATATACCACAAATAACTATTGACAATCAACCTATATAATGTTATAGTATTACATATGCGGTCGGGGTATAGAACCAGAGTAGGTGTCCAACTTACTCATCTAGTGCGAATCTAGACCACCGCTCCACTTTTTCAAGGACTATATCATGGCAGTTTCGAAATCAAAAAAGAAAAATCCGATGTTAACGAAAAATGGTAAACCAAGATTAGGTCCATTAAACATTTCTCAATTAACAAAGATGTTAGACGGTGCTCGTAAGAAAAATGTTGCTAAGATTAAAAGAGCTATTGCAAAACGTTTAAAAACACAAACTATATAGTTATAGCGGGGTAGCTCAGAGGTAGAGCATTGGACTCATAATCCAGGGGCCGTAGGTTCGATTCCTTCCCCCGCAACCAACAAGGAGATATTATGACTGAACCAAAAAAGCCAGCAGTAACATTACCTAAAGCAAAAACTCCATCAGCACCAAAACCAAAACAAACATTTGTTCCTAAGATGACTGTTATGCGAAAGGCAGGTAGAGGCAGATGACATCCGATTTAGAAAAGTACCGTCAACAAGCCATGGAGTTATGGTTTAAAAATGGAGGTTCATGCACTGGTGCTGAACCACCTGAACCAAAAGACATTGATGATGCAATCGCTGAAGATGAAGAATTCAAACGAATAGAAAAACAAAATTAGGTCATTTTAACTATAGTTTCTAATGCCATAAGAGTTAAACTGCCAATCAATACAATCGCAAATATTAATTGCGGTAATTTATTCATAATACCTCCATTTCAGTTTATTATTTAAACGCTCCTGATTCAATCACCATTAAAGAAAAACAAAATATAAGAATAAGCACGAAAACTATTGGTTGCATATTCATTTATAATTTATACAACTTAAAAAAGTATGTTACTAAAGCCGCAGCCGTCATACACCACCAAAAAACCTGAATTTGTTTCTGCCTATCTTTATCCATGTATTTTAATTCATCGGCTCTATCTTTTTCCATTTTTGCTTTGGTTGCTTCAACTTCAGCCCAAGCAGTTTTACCATATTTTTTAGTAGCTTCTTGTTTTAACTGGTCAATTTTTTGTTGATGAGCTTTTTGTTTTTGATATTTTTCGTAAGCTCTAAACTCGGCCAATGTGGCTAAGTAATCTTGTTCGGCTTTGGCCTTCATTCTGTTGATATGTTGTTGTTGAACAGCTTTTTCCATATCAGCCTGTTGGTCGCTAACCACAGAGCCTAGTTGTTTGCCTGCACCTTGAGCAGCTTTGAGAGTATTAACGGCACCTTGAGCGCCGGCAACGATAGAGTCGGACATTTGATTTCTTTTAGTTGTGTTATTGGAAATGATAAAGAATACCAAATGTCAGATTGACAGGAAGGAGAGAATAACGTATAATCACATCAACTACATACTTATTTATAACCTGGAGATAACTAAATGAAAATATTAGCTATGAAACTCGTTACCGGAGAAGAAATTCTTGGTGAAATTGAATCAGAATCAGAAACCGAATTCGTTTTAGAAAACCCTGTTGGTATTGCCATTGTTCGTGACCCCAAGACCGGTCAACCTAACGTTGGTTTTGCACCTTTCCCACTACATGCCGAACAAAAGAAGGGGTCTACGCTTGCCATTGCTAAGAAGAATGTAGTATACTCCTATGTTCCAGCAGAAGATTTTGTTAATAATTATAACAGCGTCTTTGGTTCTGGTATCGTAATATCAAAACAACAAATCATTACAGGCTAACTTGAGCAACTTCTATACTAATGTACAAAGCTTCGGCAATAATATTCTTTATCGAGGCATTCAAAATGGTAAGGCGATAAGAGAGAGAATTGAATACTCTCCATCGCTTTATATTCCATCTAAAAAAATCACCAAGTTTACCTCGTTAAACGGTGATTATCTTGACCAAAAAATCTTTGGCGATATTAGTGCAGCAAGAGATTATGTTAAACAATTTGAAGGTGTGCCTGGTACACCAACAATCTATGGCCAAACTCGTTTTGAATATGCCTTTATTGCCGACCAACACAGCGGTATGGTCGATTATGATTTTACTAAAGTTCAAATTGCCGTAATCGATATTGAGGTTGGTTCTGAGAATGGATTTCCTGACCCGTATCAAGCAAATGAACCTATCACCGCCATTTGTATTAAATTTCTAAATCAATCACCTTTTGTTTTCGGTTGTGGCGAATATGAAGTACAAGGTAATGAAGTATACATTCGTTGTAAAGATGAATATAATCTCTGTAAGCAATTTATGGAGTTTTGGAAAGACAAATACCCCGATATCATTACTGGTTGGAATACAAAGTTCTTTGATATACCATATCTCATCAATCGATTCCGTAAAATTCTTGGCGAACCAGAGACCAAGAAACTATCTCCGTGGGGTTATATCTCTGAGCGGAATACTACAATCAATGGCCGGCAATTGACTGCCTATGGTTTACTTGGTGTCGAATCTCTCGATTATATTGAACTGTACAAATGGTATGCTCCTGGTGGAAAGTCACAAGAGTCCTATCGCCTCGATGCCATTGCTCAAGTTGAATTGGGTGAAGGCAAAATCTCCTATGATGAGTATGATAACCTACACTCACTCTATCGTTTGAACTATCAAAAATTTATTGAGTATAACATTAAAGACGTTGAACTCATTATTAAACTTGAAGAAAAATTAAAGTTACTTGAATTAGGAGTAACTCTTGCATATGATACCAAGACAAACTTTGAGGACGTCTTTGCACAAACTCGTATGTGGGATTCATTGACTTATGCTTATCTCTTTGAGAAAGGTATTATTGTTCCACCACGAATCACCAAGAGTAAAGATTCGGCATTTGAAGGTGCCTATGTTAAAGAGGTTCAAGTTGGTGCTCATGATTGGGTTGCTTCGTTTGACTTGAACTCTTTGTATCCGCATTTGATGATGCAATACAATATCAGTCCTGAAACATTGATTGAACCAGAAAACTATACAGATGAGATGCGTGAGATTCTTTCTGGTGGTGTTGATGTGAATAAGTTGTTGGCCAAGAAAGTTGATTTATCTAAACTTGAAAATGCAACAATCACTCCTAACGGTCAATTCTTTCGTACAGACTTCCAAGGTTTCTTACCTAAGATGATGGAAGAAATGTATACTGACCGTAAGAAGTTTAAAAACTTAATGTTAAAAGCAAAACAGGAATATGAAAATGAAAAAGATTCAAACAAACTTTATGAAATCGAAAAACGAATTGCTAAGTACAATAACATCCAGTTGGCCAAGAAAGTTTCCCTCAACTCAGCTTACGGCGCTTTGGGTTCTCAGTACTTTCGCTTTTACGATTTACGCATGGCACTTGGTGTTACAACTGCTGGGCAATTAAGTATTCGTTGGATTGAAGCCAAGATAAACACTTGGATGAATAAAATTTTGGAGACCAAAAATGTTGACTATGTTATTGCTTCTGATACTGATTCAATTTACCTACGAATGGGAGAATTGGTTAATAAATTTATTAAGGATACATCAGATAAACAAAAAGTAATTTTACTCATGGATAAAATCTGTGAAGATAAGATGCAACCTTTTATCGATAATAGTTATGGTGAACTTGCAGAGTATGTTCATGCTTATCAACAAAAGATGGAGATGAAACGAGAAGGTCTTTCCGACAAAGGTATTTGGACTGCCAAGAAACGATATATCCTTAATGTGTATAATAACGAAGGCGTACAATACAATGAACCACAATTGAAGGTAATGGGTCTTGAGATGGTGAAGTCATCAACACCATCCGTTATTCGTGGCAAGATGTATGATTTGATTAAACTATTGGTAACTGGTACGGAAAATGATGTACATAAATTTATTGCCGAGTTCAGAGAAGAATTTAAAAAGTTACCATCGGAAGATGTTTCCTTTCCCCGTGGCATCAACGGATTGGCTAAATACTCCGATTCATTAAACATTTATAAACTTGGTACTCCTATTCATGTTAAGGGTGCCATACTGTATAACAACTTTCTAAAACAAAATAATCTTACCAAAAAATATCCACTCATCCAAGAAGGCGAAAAAATTAAATTTGCCTATCTGAAGATGCCAAACCATTTTAAAGATACTGTCATTTCATTTCCTACAAGACTGCCAAAAGAGATGGGGCTTGACAACTACATTGATTATGATTTACAATTTGATAAGGCTTTCTTAGAGCCTATCAAAGTTATTTTAGATTGTATGAAATGGACAACTGAAAAGGTAAGTTCACTCGAGGACTTTTTCTCATGATATTCTTAACACTATTATCAGCACTACTACTATCAGGTATTGCAGCCTATTATTCCATTATTGGTTTGGCTGCAATCTTTACTGGTGCATTTTGGCCAATCGTTTTTATGGGCTCGGTTTTAGAAATGAGCAAGTTGGTGACTACATCATGGTTGTATCGTAATTGGAAAACCTGCCCACTTTTATTAAAATCATATTTGACATTTGCCGTTGTCATTCTGATGATTATCACCTCTATGGGTATTTTTGGTTACCTCTCAAAAGCACACATTGATTCTACCATGGACGCTGGTGCCAATTCAGTAGAAATAAGAACACTTAAACAACAAGAAAAGATTGCTAATGAACGATTAGAATATTTACTGAAACGTGCAGGCAATCCCGAAACGGCAACGGCCAATGTTGATAGACAAATTCAACAAACACAAAAAGAACTATCGGACATTAATAAACGAAAATTACCATTATTGAAAGAAGAAAATAAACTTGTGGCAGAAGTTGGCCCCATCAAATATATTGGTGACATGGTATATGGCACAGATGATGCCAATGCTATCGATAAAGCGGTTCGTTTGGTAATCATGTTAATTATGGTTGTATTTGACCCGTTAGCTGTGTTATTATTGATAGCAGCAAATATGTCTATGAGTAGAAGTTCAGTTGGTAAACCAATCGTTAAAGATGGTGAAATTGTTGGAGTAACTGCACAAGATATTCCTGTGTTTGTTCCTGAAAAAGAAAAACCAAAAGAAACAGATAAGGTTGAAATAGATAAACAAAATATTGTTCAAATTGAGGAGAATATTCCAGAACAAGAACCAATTATAATTGATGAGGCTTCTGGTGAAAGTATTCCTCCAATATCAAAAAGCAAACGTGGATTTCCAAATCGGAAGTCTAAGATAGATAGTATGTATGTAGATGATGCTGAGTTGGCATTTCGTAAAAAGGAAAATAAATGAGTATACTTGACAAGATTAAAAAGAACAGCAGTATTAAAGATTCGGCTATTCTGTCCAAATCAAAGTTCTTTACTGATAAAGATATGATTCCCACTTCTGTGCCAATTATCAATGTGGCACTTTCTGGTCGTTTAGATGGCGGCTTAACTCCTGGTCTCACCATGTGGGCAGGTCCATCTAAACATTTTAAAACTGCCTTCTCATTGTTGATGGCAAAATCTTATTTGGACAAATATAAAGATGCGGCTCTTTTATTCTACGATAGTGAGTTTGGTACTCCTCAAAGTTATTTTGACAGCTTTGGCATCGATACTAATCGTGTCTTGCATACACCACTTACCGATATTGAGCAGCTTAAGTTCGACATTATGCAGCAACTTACACAGTTGGAGCGTGGCGACAGATTAATTATTATTATTGATTCGATTGGCAATTTGGCATCAAAGAAAGAAGTGGAAGATGCCTTGGCAGAAAAATCTGTTGCTGATATGTCAAGAGCAAAACAAGTGAAGTCATTGTTTAGAATGGTGACACCACATCTATCACTCAAAGATATTCCAATGGTTGTAGTAAATCACACTTACATGGAAATTGGAATGTTCCCTAAAGCAATCGTTGGTGGCGGAACAGGTTCATATTATTCTGCCGATAATATCTTTATTATTGGTCGCCAACAAGAAAAAGAAGGTACTGAGGTTATCGGTTACAACTTTATCATCAATGTAGAAAAGAGTAGATATGTTAGAGAGAAATCTAAGATTCCTGTTACGGTTCGTCACGATGGTGGTATTAGTAGGTGGAGTGGGTTACTGGACATTGCATTGGACTCTGGCCATGTTGTTAAGCCATCTAATGGTTGGTACTCAAAAGTGGACGCAGATGGTGTTATAGAAGATAAAAAATACCGTATCAAAGAAACTGATACGTCTGATTTTTGGTTACCAATTCTTAAACAAAAAACTTTTCAAGATTTTGTACAAAACACTTACCAGATTGCCTCAGGTAATATTATGCAAGATGATGTTACTCAAGCGTTTGATGTGGAGACCACGAACGGAGTAGAAGATGATTGAAGGCCTTGATTATTGTTTTATTTACCCTAAAGATGATGAATCTGCGGTACACATTCGTTTCTTAGACGGACCATACAAAGATACCGTTTTTAAATATGGTAAAGTAAAGTTTGATGAAAAAAATGACCAGGTCTATTTACTTTTTGCTTACGATGTGTTAGAATCCACAGTAGATAAGCCAAGAAAATTGGAAAAAGATGACAAGTTTAAAAATTACATTGGTGATTTACTTGTAGAAATTATGAGCGGTAATATGGAACAGGATATAATTGATGAAGCTGGAACAAGCGATACTGAAGAACCTAGTTTGTAATGAAGAATATTTAAGAAAAGTATTACCATTTTTAAAGCCAGACTATTTCTCGGACAGAACCGAGAGAACCTTATATAATGAAATTACATCATTCACGGAAACTTATAATCATTCGCCTACGACTGAAGCAATTAGTATTGCCATCAAAGAAAAGAGAAATCTTACGGATGATGAAGTTAAGGGATGTGAAACTTATCTCCAAGAAATTGAGAGTAATATCAAACCAGAAGCCGAGATTCAATGGCTTGTTGATAAAACCGAAAAGTTCTGCCAGGAGAAAGCCATATACAACGCAGTATTGGGGTCCATTTCAATTCTCGATGGTAAAGACAAAGTTCACGACAAAGGTTCGATTCCCAAGATATTATCGGATGCTTTAGCAGTAAGCTTTGATAACTCCGTTGGCCATGATTACTTACAGGACTCAGATGCTCGATATGAATTCTATCACAGAAAAGAGGAACGAATTCCATTCGACCTCGATTACTTCAACAAAATTACCAAAGGTGGTTTACCAGCTAAAACACTTAATATTGCTTTGGCGGGGACTGGTGTTGGTAAAAGCTTATTCATGTGTCATGTCGCTGCGGGCGCCATGGTTCAAGGCAAGAATGTATTGTATATCACATTAGAGATGGCAGAAGAAAAGATTGCAGAACGAATTGATGCAAATCTACTCAATGTTACGCTCGATGATTTGATTGACCTTCCAAAAGATATGTATGATAAGAAGGTCGCCAAAGTCCGTGAAAAGACTTATGGTAAACTTATCATCAAAGAATATCCAACTGCATCGGCATCCACAACTCATTTTAGGACATTACTCAATGAACTTAATCTTAAACGTAGTTTTAAACCTGATATTATTTTTATTGATTATCTTAACATATGTTGCTCTTCTCGTATTAAAGCCGGTGCGAATATTAATTCCTATACCTATGTTAAATCGATTGCAGAAGAACTTAGAGGGCTTGCGGTTGAGTATAATGTTCCTATTGTTTCTGCCACGCAGACTACTCGCTCAGGATTTACAAGTAGCGATCCAGGTCTTGAGGACACCAGCGAATCATTCGGACTCCCAGCCACCGCAGACTTAATGTTTGCTTTGATTACAAGTGAAGATTTAGAAGAACTCGGCCAAATCATGGTAAAACAATTGAAGAATCGATATAATGACCCAACATATTATAAACGATTTACAATTGGTGTCGATAGAGCTAAGATGAGATTGTATGATGTTGAACAATCTGCACAACAAGGTATTGCTGATGCCGGTAAAGCACCAATCGGTGCCTTTAATAAAATTCAACCACAAAAGAAATCGTTTGATGGATTTAAAGTATGATGGAAACTAGAACAAGGACTTTGGTTAAGACCATCATTTATAGGATTTGGGTCTTATGCTCAACCTATGTGATGTTATTGATAACAGGACAGAGTTTGACACAGGCTCTTGTTCCTACCATTATTATAAATTGTGTCTGGATGACATCGTATTATTTGTATGATAGACTTTGGACTCGTATTAAATGGGGTAGAGTATGATATTAGAAAGAGTTGATGCTCTCCATGTCGCAAAGGCATTCCATGATTACTTTAGTAATATTGGAAGTACCGAAGAATATATGCGTGATGAAAAATTGAAATCGGTTGCCGAAATTCCAGCATCATTATTTCCACCAGAAGATGATTTGTTCTCCGATTTCACCATGCACCCAAATGATATGGATATTGAGGTGTGTGAAATACCCAATACTCAATTCGAAACATTACTTGCCATTACCTCTTCTCATGTCAATAAAGCACCAGTTGGTAGAAACATACAATTGGCAGTTAAGGAGAAGAACTCAGGAAAGATTCTAGGATTCATTCGGTTGGGATCACCTGTCATCTATATGAAACCTAGAAATGAACTCTTAGGACAGGTCTGGATCCAACAGGAAGATACTGCCAAACGATTCAATGCTTCTACTATTATGGGTTTTGTAATTGTACCATCTCAACCATTTGGTTTTAATTACCTAGGTGGCAAACTTCTATCTGCCATTTGTACCAGTCATACAGTAAGAGAAATCTGTAATAAGAAATACGATATGAATGTTTGCCTATTTGAAACTACCAGTTTGTATGGAAGTACCAAGTCTGTATCACAATATGATGGCATGAAACCTTATATTCGTTTTAGAGGTTTGACCGAATCAGATATCGTACCAATGATGCACGGTGAACGATATACAGATTTGAAGGCATTTGTGGAAAGTAAAGTTGGAGATTTATTGGCGGGAGATACATCAAGTACCAGTAGAAAACTAAGAACTTTTACCAAGATGATTGCCTTAACAAAAGCCGCTCTAAAGGGAACATCTGAAGGCGATGCTTTCAACCTAACGATTGAGAACGCCAAAAAGTTGACAGAGAAAAAAAGATATTATACATCTGATTATGGATTCAAAAATTCAGTTGATTACATGAACTGTAAAACCGATAAACTTTTACCTGGTGAAAATTATGCCAAACATGAACTGGCCAATATCATTGAGTGGTGGCGGAGCAAAGCTATAAATAGATACGAAACCCTTAAAACTGAGGGTAGATTAAGAACAGAATTAGAAATCTGGACTTCAGGCAAAGACATTCAAATCATTAGGTGAATCATGGCTACAGGAAATACTACTGAAGTTAAATCAGAAAAAGGATCAATTTGGATTTTTGAAAGGGTGTTACAAGATGATGTGAATTATAAAAATTTAACACCCACAACTCAGTTTGTTGATAAAAAAACTCAAGATAAAATTATAAAGAGTTGGTCCGAATATGATGAAGAACCTACGAAAAAAAAAGAGAATGATAAAATTAGAAGTGAAAATGAAATTTTAAAACAAAACGGTAAACAGCCAAAACCACTTAAAACAAGAAAATGGTCTACTTGGTTAAACATTCGTTTAGATAAAAAATATGCTGAATTGGCTGAAATTTGGGATCCTCAAAATAAACAAAAAGACCAATCAGTTGAAGGATATGATTGGTCTTCCGTGCCTTTAGATTGGCAAAAATCTTTTTATGCACAACAAGAAGCTATGCTAGAAAAATTTTCAGCCAGCAATTTTAAAGTTATGAAATTTGGTCGTGCCGATGAACCTTTTGGTAAATTTATAGAAGGTTTAGTTAAACCATTAGGTATACAAAAGAAAGATACATGGAATCCAGCTGATATTTGGATTGTAGACAGATATAAAGAAAATAACGTTGAACGTATATTAACTCAATCCGTAAGTTTTAAAGGTGGCCAAACTCCTAAAAATCTTGATTTGTCCGAAAAAAATGGTAAATTGGCACAACTAAACAAAGTATTAAGGTCTTTGTATGCCAGCAAAACAATCATTGGCGTATCACTTAAATTAACTAAAGAAAAAGCGGATTATATTGATGTTAACGTGGTATTGAATGCTGCTGGGCTGGACGAAGCTGCAACAAATAAAAGATTTCAAGAAATAGAAGATTTATTAGGTGAAATAGATAATATACGTTGTGATTTATCAATACAACCTTTTTCAAAAATTTATACAACACCCAAAGCATATTTAGAAAAAACTACAAAGATGCAAAAGTTGTTAAAATTACCAACTTATCCTATAAATCCAATGTCTTTTGGTACACAAGAAACATCAATTCAAATTAAAGAAAGTGATGATAAAATTTATTTTTTAACCATCAAAGCTACACAAACAAGTGAATATTCAAATTTAAAATATGAACCTACAGAAAAAGGTAAAAGTTCTGCTAAGTTAGGTAAAGCTGGTGTTAAACAAGTTGATGAGTTATTTAAAAAGTATGGAATAAAATTTGAGAATGATAATAGTAAATATCCAAAAGTGTATAATAGTGAAGTTGATACAATAGTAAACACTTTTTCACAAAGAAAAAATACATCCGGAATATCTTTCATTACTGGAGAATCATCATCTTCTAATTTTTTAAAGAATATTAAAGAAGTTTATGCTTCCGATCCTGTAACAGCTCAATCGAAACTAATGCAATTAGATTTATTCTCAGAAATTTTATCATTAAAAGATATTGAGGTTAGAAAACTTATGACAGATATTGTATACATTGCTAAAAAAGAAGGAAAAAGTTATGGTCCTTTTGGAAAGGTATATTAATGGCACTCATTGACTTTGACAAACTAGCATCACAATACGATGATGATAATGACTTTGGATTCTCAGCTGTATCCGAAGAAGAATATAATTCAGTCATCAATAAGACCGCACAGACGGCTGACGATTATAAAGCACGATTGAAAGAAGTTGAAAAGATTATTATTCCTTTTCTTACCAAACTCCATTCTACTGGAGATAAAGAATACATATATTGGCCAAATCGTAAACCAATTATCGAAAAACAAATTGAAAGAATATTAAAACTAACGAAAGATTAATTATGACTGCAACCGTGATTATACCGACCACAGGTGTTCCTGAGGTTCGTGATGCTATCAATTCTGTATTAAATCAAACTTATCTCACTACTTGTTATGTGGTCGTTGATGGTGAAGAAAATTATGACAAAGCCAAAGCAATTGTTGATGATTATACACACGATGAACGCTTTCGTGTTTGTTATTTACCAATCAATGTTGGTGCCAAAGGATTCTATGGCCACCGTGTGTATGCCGCATTTACACATTTGGTAGATACTGATTATGTAATGTATCTTGACCAAGATAATTGGTTGACCAGCCGCCATGTTCAAAATTGTGTTGAAACTATTGAAAGAAGAAACCTTGATTGGTGTTATTCACTAAGACAAGTACACAATAAAGCAGGAGATTTTGTTTGCTTTGATGATTGTGAATCACTAGGTAAATGGCAAACATATCATGGTACGAATCACATTGATACAAACTCCTATTGCCTAAAGACTGAAATTGCTGTAAAATTGGCCTCTGCGTGGCACGGTGGTTGGGGCCAAGATAGAGTATTTCTTGGTGTAGTAACACAACACTTTCCTAAGTGGGATTGTACAAATGAATATACTGTGCATTATCGCACAGATGGTGGTAAAGGTTCTGTAACAACAGATTTCTTTATTAATGGTAACGAAGTAATGTTGAAAAAATATGATGGGAAATATCCATGGCGTCAAAGAACTTAATCATTGGTGGTTTTACAAACTACGGAATCAGTCAATTAAAACCTTGGGTACTATCAGCAAAAGTTCATGCTGGTGATAATGATGTTGTTTTGGTTTATGGTAACGCCTCTGATGAAACCTTAGATTGGTTGATTGAACAAGGTGTTGTTATTGTTCCTATGCTAGAGGTTCCGAATGTGCCAATCCATGTATTACGGTTTCTATCAATCTATGAATATCTCCACAGATATTGGCAAGATTATGAGTATGTGATTACCACAGATGTCAAAGATGTTTACTTTCAAACTGACCCATTTAAATTTCTAGTTAATCGTAAATTGGTTATTGCTTCTGAAGGTTTGAAATATAAAGATGAATCGTGGGGTAACGAAAATCTATTTCAAGCTTATGGTCCATATGTTTATGAACAATTTAAAGAAAATGAAATCTTTAATGTTGGAACATTCGGTGGCCAATCTGAATATGTAAAAGATATGGTGTTTCATATCTTCACTAACGGCATCAACCGACCAATTCCTATTTGTGACCAAGCCGTATTCAATGTGTTACTCAATACACAACCATTCAAAGATATTGCATCAAAAACAATTCAATGGGCAGCTGAACTAGGCACTATTATGGATCCATCAAAGATTGATGGTTTTAGACCTAATCTTCTTTTTGCTGAGCCCGTTTGGGAAAATGGTTTACTGAAAGATGTCACAGGACATATCTTCCCTATTGTACATCAGTATGATAGAGTACCAGAAATTAAAGCGTTTGTCCAAAAGAAATTTGGCCAAGAAGATGAATCACAGTACTTTATTTACAGGACATAATATGCAGGATTTTACTTTTGTTTATCGTACTGATAACGGATCATTTGGTGCAATACAACCTAACACCGGCATTTATAGTCCTGCAATTGAACCATCAGGTCGTGGATTAGGCGAAATGGTTGCCAATAAGAATAAACCAGTTGTTTTAGAAATTGGTTGTGATTCAGGAGAAACAACACAATTTTTATTGGAATCAAATCCAGAATTAACAATTCATTGTGTTGACCCATATACTGATTTTGAAGATTGGAATGGTTCTCATGTTACAAATAGAGAATCGATGTATCAAAGTGTACTACAACGCTTTGCGCCTTATGGTGAACGATTTAAACAGTATCGTCAAATATCGAATGACGCTTTAGATAATTTTGAAGATGGCCAATTTGATTTAATTTTCATCGATGGTCTACACACTTATGAACAAGTGTCGTGGGATTGTGAAAACTATTATTCAAAAGTTAAAAAGGGTGGTGTATTTGCTGGCCATGATTTTGATGCCATTCCTGCCGTAAAACAAGCAGTAGAAGCATTTGCAGCAAAAATGAATAAAGTTATTATGGCTACTAATCATGATGTTTGGTATTGGATAAAGTGAAAACATTAATTGTAGGACAAAACAGTTTTATTGGTAAACATTTATTCCATAGTATCAAGAATGTGGATATTATTTCCTATTCCGATATTGACAATATTAATATGTCAGAGTATAATACTATATTAAATTGTGCCATCTCACCGGAGATGAAGTTTGATGATTATAGAGAATATCGAGATATAGATTACAAAGTGGCCTGTAAGGCACGACTATACAACTGCCATTTTATAATGTTGAGTACAAGAAAAGTTTATGGTAATTCCACAGAATTAAAAACATATAATGAAGAATCAGAATTAAATCCTTTTGATAAGTATAGTGAGAATAAACTCCGTTCAGAACAAAATATTTTAAAAGTAAATCCAACATCTACCATACTACGAGGTTCTAATGTAATTGGATTTGAATATGGCAGAAAGTCTTTTATGGGTTACTGTATGACACAATTAAAGAACAATGATGAAATACTATATGAGATGGATCCAGATTTGAAACGAGATTTTATCGATATAGATAATGTATGTAAAACACTAAAAAAAGTAATTGAAGTAAAACCACAAGGGATTTATAATCTAAGTTCTAATATTGGTTTCAGTATTGGTGATGTATCAAAGTTGTTAATTAAAGGTTATGGTTCAGGTAAGATGGTTGTTGATATCACCAAACAAGGTGAACAGTTTATCTTAGACAATACTAAATTGGAGGCTGCTCTAAATACAAGTATAGGACCATTTGACTTTGATAATATCATTTTTGAAATTGGAAAAAAATTATGAAAATTGGATTTAATTGTTCGTCATTCGACCTTCTTCATGCTGGCCATGTTACCATGTTGAAGATGGAAAAACAACTTTGTGACTATCTCATTGTCGCACTTCAAGTAGACCCCACCATTGACCGACCAGGCGTCAAAAATAAACCATCACAATCAGTATATGAACGATATGTACAATTACAAGGTTGTAAGTATGTTGATGAAATTTTGGTATACAGTACCGAAGCTGATTTATTAAATCTAATTCAAACTCAAACAATGCACATTCGTTTTTTAAGTGAAGAATATCTTAACCGTGACTTTACTGGTAAACAATATTGTTTAGATAATGATATTGAAATACACTATCATAAACGCCAACACACATACAGTTCTTCAGAATTAAGAAAGCGTGTTTATGAATTGGAGAAGAAAAAAAATGAAGAACAATTTAAAGTAGAAGTACCACAACATTCACCCACATTGATAAAACCATGAATAATGACGTAAGTATTGTAACATTCTTTTTTGATACTGGTCGTGGTGATTGGACACCTGATAAAGGTTTTCCACATTACTTACATCGCACAGTAGACACTTATTTTGAACGCTTTGGTTACATGGCGCAGTTAGATAATGAAATGATTATCTACACATCGCCGGAGTTTGTTGACCGTGTAATGGCCTTACGAAAAGGTAAAGAAGATAAGACCAAGGTTATTCCTTTTGACTATCATGGTCAATTTGCAGAACAGAAGAAAAAGTACTATGATATTCAAAGAATGGAATCATATGCTAGTAGAGTTAATCCTTCACAAAGATTAAATCCAGAATATTGGAATCCTGATTACATACAGTTGATGTACCTCAAGTCATTCTTTATTAAGTGGGCTTTGGATAATAATCTAATTACGAATGACTATGTTGCTCAGATTGATTTTGGTTATTGTAGGACACCCGATAAGATTCCTCCAAGTAAGAAATGGTCTTATGACTTTGGTAAAGACAAATTACAATTATTTGGTTACAGGCCATTTTTAAAAGGCCAACCAATTGAAGATGTAATCTTTAATAATATTGTTTACATTCTTGGCGCAAAGCAAGTTGGACATAAAGATTTATGGCCAGAAGTAAATCGATTAATTGTAGAGAGTATGGATGAATTGTTATCAAAGAATTTAATTGATGATGACCAAACATTATGGTTAATGGCTTCATTAAAGAAACCAGAAATGTTTAATCTGAATATTATTCCTGACCACCAATTAGGTCACGATTCGTTTGTTTTGTTTAATAACTTTAATGATACTGTAAAATGAAATTATATCTTGTCGGCACAGCCAACCTTGGCGACTTTTTAAATGGTATGCCTGTATTATCAGGCCTGAGTAAAAAATTTGGTAAGTATGATTTAATCATCAAATCACCAATGCGTAAGTTTAACGGCATCAAAGAATTCTTGATGTACCAAGATTTGTTCTCTAGTGTGGAATTTGATGACGAAGTATTCATGTATGGTGAAGTGGTTCAATTAAGTTCATGGCCAATTCGTGAAGATAAAAAAGATCCTAATCGACCAATTGAAACTTGCCGTTATGAAAACTGGATGAATGACAAGTATGGTGTTGATTTTCAAGTTGACGATGACTTTATTGTAAAGACACCAGAGTTCGATATTGAAATTAAAGATACCTACTATGTTGGTGACCGTTGGGCAGTAGGTGATATTGATGCTCGTAGAGAAACCCACATTCTATCACACCTCACACAATATGAGTTTATTGATTTTAATAGACCAATGTTGGAAAATGCCTACATCATTAAAAATTTAAAGAAACCATTTATTACCAATTTAACTGGTGTCGGAATGCTTGCCGACCTATGTAATGTTCCTTTATACTGTGTGTGGAAAGCAGAAGATTGGAAGCCAGAATGGCGAGTTGGTGATGATGTTCTTTGGGATGAAAATAAGAATATCGATAAAGTATTTGAGAAACATTTCTACTTAGACCGTAAAGGCAAATTAGTTCATGCAAAAGATTTGGAGGCCTTACTATGAATGAAGATACAGCAGTTGTAGTAACTGCCTATTGTGATGGCCAGAATCCTGAAGAAAAAAGGAAAATGGCCAAGACTTTGGTAAAAAGTTTAAAAGAAAAAGGTCATTATGTTTGTATGACCACACATTCAGTTTTAGATGAAGAAACTCAAAGTTATTGTGACGCCTATCTCTATGATAAGAATAATCCATGGCAGATTAATGGACAACCAACAAGACCAAACCACGCTGTCGCAGAATTAATTCTGATGCACACAGCCAATGACTTTGTACAAAAATATGGTTTCAAAAATGTTTTTAAGATGACCTTTGATTTGAGTCCTAATCTTGATGTACATGAAATTATCAATCGTAGTAAATCAAAAAATAAAAGATTGGTTACTTGTAGAAACAACACCGATTTAGGAACATTGTGTTTCTTTTCTGATGTTGGTTTTTTAAGAGAAACCTTTCAGATGGACCAAATACATAGAATTAGTCCAGCAACAAACTACTCAGTTGAACCTACATGGTATCAATTAGTATTAGAAAAAGGATTGATAGATGAAACTTGTGATGAATATCCTTTATATCATGATTTTCTAAACATTCCACATGATGAACCCATGCACTATTCTGAAGTAGATGATGTGCATTTGACCAACAAGATGCACGAATATAATTTTAATCTATGAATATTTTAACATACAAGGGTAGAGATTACCCACACTTTCAAGCCGAAGGTAACGCATCACAATTTGCTATTCCATTTGCCAAACATTTTTGTAAAGGTTATGGAATAGATGTTGGTTGTAATCGTCAAGACTGGTGTTTTCCTGGTGCTATTGGTGTTGATTTAAATTTCAATGACGGTAATACAGCATACAATTTTGAATATAAAGATTTAGATTATGTTTACTCTAGTCATTGTTTGGAACATCTTCCAGACTGGGTTACTGCTTTGGATTATTGGACAGCAAATCTAAAACCAGGCGGTGTACTGTTCTTGTATTTGCCTCACTATAATCAAGAATATTGGAGACCATTCAACAACAGAAAACATATCCATATGTTCTCTACTGAAAGTATTAGAGATTACATGATTGACCGTGGTTATATTAATATTTTTAATTCAGGCCGTGATATGAACGATTCGTTTATGATTGTAGGAGAGAAAAAATGATTTTTAATATCGAAACGGGAGTATTTGGCGGTCCTGCTAGAAGTGGTGATTTGATTGCTATTGCCAATGTGGTTGCACATATGCGTAAACAGAATCCAGAAATTAAGTTTCACATGAAACAAGGTTCAATTAATTCAACCGACTATTGTGGTAAGATGTATAATTTTCTTTTGGAACATACTGACTACTTTTCAGAAACTCCAGGTGAACAGTCTTTGCCATGGAGAAAAGTAAATATATTTGATTTCCGTGATATCTCTGGTGACCAAGTTATTATTAAAAATGACAAAGAACAAAAGAAGAAAATTGTTGTGTGTCCAGTCCTCGATGCACCATATAATCAATATCGTAATTGGCCAGAGTCCACATTTCAGAGTATCATTGGCAAATTTGGCGAAGAACAATATAAAGATTATGAAAAGGTGATATGTGTTTCTCCAAATATAGCACTCAGACCAATTGATGACTGGCAAATATCCACGGATTATGATACCAATCTAAATCATATTTTAGAGGCAGAAATCTTTGTTGGTGGTGATACCGCTACGTCCCACTTGGCAGGTTCGCTTGACAATGGACCTAAGGTTATGTTATACTTCTATTCCAGTCGAGCATTGGTTCATTCTTTCCCAATGCACTACCTAAATGGTAGAGGCAAACTTATTACATATTGGTTAGATTTTGAAGGTACTACTTGGAGTTGAAAATGAGTAAAAACGTATTGATTACTGGCGGTGCCGGTTTTATTGCACATCATGTTATTGACAAGATGCTTAAAGAAACAGATTGGAATATTACTTGTCTGGATCGTTTGGACATTTCTGGAAACTTAAATCGTTTACATGATATGTTACAAGACCATGACCCAAAAATTATTTCTTCCCGTTTGCGTATTGTGTTCCACGACCTCAAAGCCGAACTAAATGAAATGATTGTCAAAGACATTGGTCAGATTGATATCGTTTTACATTTGGCTGCCGGCAGTCATGTAGACCGAAGCATTGAATATCCACTAGAGTTTGTACAAGATAATACTGTTGGTACAGTTAATATGTTAGACTATGCTCGTAAGCATTTGCCTAACTTAGAACGATTTGTATATTTCTCAACTGATGAAATTTTTGGTGTGGCACCTCCTGGTGTGGCATACAAAGAATATGACCGATACAATTCAACAAACCCGTATTCAGCAAGTAAGGCTGCAGCAGAAGAATTCTGTGTTGCTTATGAGAACACTTACAAGATGCCTATTGTAGTTACACACACAATGAATGTGTTTGGTGAACGTCAACATCCTGAGAAGTTTATTCCAATGTGTATTCAGCGTGCTCGTGATGGTGAGAAAGTATACATTCATGCCAATGCTGATTGTACTGAAGCAGGTACTCGTATGTACATTCATGCCAAAGATGTAGCAGAAGGTCTAATGTTTATTCTTAATAATTTACCTAAAGATTATAAACATACTGGTGATTATGGTTGGGCTCATTGTCCTAAATTCAATCTTGTTGGCACAGAAGAAATTGATAACTTGTCTTTGGCTAAGATGATTGCTGAAGCACAAGGCAAAGAACTTAATTATGAAATGGTTGATTTCCACGGCAGTAGACCTGGCCACGATTTACGATATGCACTTGATGGTGGCCTATTGAAATCTTTAGGATGGGAACCAAAGATTAAGTTGAGTGAGCGTATTAAAGAAATGACACTTTGGACATTGGAGAACAAGCGTTGGCTTCACTAGGAATATTCCATTGGAATAAAAACAATAAATCGGGGCTTGATGCCTCGATTGCTTCATTCCGTAAATTTCATCCAGACATTCCATATTTCGTATCAGTTGATGGTGGTAGCGTAGACCAATACGACATATGTAAAAAACATAATGCAATCTATTTGCAGAATGTTTCCACTCTTGGTTATCCTTCTCAACATTGGGGATACAATAAATTTCAGATTTATGAATTTATGAAGCGCATCATGATGGCCGCTATTGCTATGGGTACTACACACTTTATGTTTTGTGAAGATGATGTTATCTGTTTAGATAAAATTGAATTTGATGAATCTTGGGAAATTGCTTCATACGATACTCGTTATGTTGATGGAGTATTTGTTGGCCATAATGCGTTTAGTTATATACATGATGAAATACAAGATGAGATTAGGAGGGTTTCTGGTGTAAAACCTAATCACCCATACTATGGTGCTGGTGCCGGTACAATTATGAATACTGCAACATTTATTGAAAACTTTTACAAGTATATGAATTTTTTATCTGTAAATTTTGACAAGTTTCATGCTATTCAACACCAGTTTGGTTGGAATGATTATTTCTTACAGATGTTATTCTTTGTTGCAGGTAAACCGTATTCAATTAATCCTCGTTTACACAATATTCATCCTGAAGATCCAAATACTGATTTAAATGCTATTAAAGAAAAAGGTTTCTATATTGCACATAATTATAAGAATTTTTATGAAGGTAGACAATGAAAATTAGATTATACAACCACCACTATCTAACCGATGATGGTTCATGGGTTTATATCTTTATGGACCAAATGAAGCAATTAGAAGATTTTGGTTTGTATGATGAAATGGAAGTTCTTAGTTATACGGCATTAGGTAATCAAGAACAAATTAAATTGTTCAAAGACCTTTGTGCTTTGTATCCCAAAATTGAGATTCATGAAATTCATAATGATGTAACTGGTGAAGAATTAAAGGACTTCTCTAGCGCAAAAGGCCAAGAACAAAAGAAATTTGTATTTGAAATTCCAACAATTAAAAGAATGTGGTTAGATGCACAAACACAAGATTTTTATGGATTGTATTTTCACGGCAAAGGTGTTACAGCATTTAACAATGCCTTTAAAGTTGGTGACGTTGCCAAGTTTAAGAACTATTACTACTGGAGAAAATATCTAGAGTATGGTTTTATTGAACGATGGAAAACTTGTGTTGAAGCTCTAGAACGATACGAAACTGCGGGTATCAATTTAAATCACGATCCATTCCTACATTATAGTGGTAACTTCTGGTGGTTGAGAAGTGACTACATGAGAACATTGGATGACATTGAAGATTCACAATGGTGGAAAGAGAATAAACAACCATATCATTTGGACAGAATGATTGCTGAATTTTGGCCGTTATCTAAAGCTAATAAAATATTCAATATAGATAGTCCACCACTAAGGCTTTGTTCACCAAATCCTGGTTTATATTCTGAAACATATATGAGAAAATATTATGATAGAGAACTTACAAGAAATTAAAAAGTGTTTAGCGTGTGACCATGATAATTTGAAGATGGTCTTAGATTTAAATAACCAGCCCCTCGCCAATTCTTACAAAAACAGTAAAGACGCTGTTGAGGATTCTTTTCCATTGGCGATTAAGGTGTGTCAAGTTTGCCACCATGTTCAACTGACACATATTGTTAATCCAGATTTAATTTATAAAAATTATTTATATGTGAGTGGTACAACAAAAACTTATGTTGATTACATGGATTGGTATGCTAAATTTTGTATTGAAAAACTTGGCCATACACCATCTTCAGTATTGGATATTGGTTGTAACGATGGTTCACAATTGGATAAATTTAAAGCTCTTAATGTTGATACCTATGGTGTTGATCCAGCTGAAAATTTATATGAAACATCTTCAAAAAATCACAAAGTAACTTGTGGTTATTTTGATGATAAGTACAACCGCAGTCATGACATTATTACAATACAAAATGCTTTTGCGCACAATCCAAATCCTTTAGAGTTGTTAAAAAACTGTAAAAAGAATTTGGAGATTGACGGACTATTGTTTATTCAAACATCACAAGCAGACATGATTTTGAATAATGAGTTTGATACAATCTATCACGAACACATTTCATATTATAATATTAAATCGATGATGTTCTTGTGTAATCGTGTTGGATTGAATTTAATTGATGTGGTAAAAACACCGATTCACGGAACAAGTTATATCTTTATTATTAGTGCTGACAGGTCTGCACCAAATACAATCAAGAATTTAGTTGAAATGGAAACTGCTGCTGGACTATACGACAATTTCACTTATACAAAATACACTTCAAATTGTATTGAAAAAGTTGCCAATTTTGCCGAGAGAGTTGAATACTGGCGTGACCAAGGTTATAAGATTGTTGGTTATGGAGCCCCAGCAAAAGGAAACACATTCTTAAACTTTGCCAGAATACCACTTGATATTATTATTGATGACAATAAGTTGAAACAAGGTTTGTTTACACCTGGTTCATCCATTGAAATTGTTGGTTCTGAAATTCTTGGTACATATACTGAGGATGATAAAGTATTATTTATTCCTTTGGCTTGGAATTTCTTCAAAGAAATCAAACAAAGAATTTTATCAGTCCGAAACAATCCAAATGATGTATTTCTGAACATCCAAGACCTATAAAAGCCAACAATTTTTGTACTATGTATCGAAGCCAATCTTTCCACAGGTTGGCCATAGTACTTTAAAACTTGGATAAATAAGTAGACCGGCAACCAAAGTGTGTTGCAATCTGGAAGGAAAATAATGCAATCGTTTTTATCATTCTTAAAAGAAGAAGCCAGCGAAGGTTCTGAACTTAAGCATATTCATCATGCTGAGGACCGTCCTTTAATGCACGGCCATGCTGGTTTTGAACACGCTCATGCGGCTTTAACTAAAGCTCATGAACATATGACCGGTGGCCACAAGAATACAAATTTAACAATGAAATACGATGGTTCTCCATCGATTGTATTTGGTCATCATCCTAAGAATGGTAAGTTCTTTGTGGCAACCAAGTCTGCCTTCAATAAGAATCCTAAGATTAACCATACAGAAAAAGATATTGATAGGAACCATGGTCACGCTCCGGGTTTAGCACATACTCTTAAACACGCTCTCAAACATCTACCAAAAGTAACACCTAAAACTGGTGTATTCCAAGGTGACTTGATGCACCACGCCGATACCAAAACCCTACACGAAGGTTATATTGTAGAAGCCAAAGGCGATGTTTCTTTTACTCCCAATACAATCACTTATACCGCCAAAGGTAAAGAAGCAGACAAGATTAAAAAGTCTAAGGTTGGCGTAGTGGTTCATACACAATACAGCCATGACTTAAAACACAATACTCCTCATGTAGATACAAGCAAATTTAAAGAGCATCCGGATGTTCATATTCACGGTGCAGAACATGATACAAGCAAAGTAAAACATTCTGCTGAGAATGAAAAACACTTCCAAAAACACATGGCGGCCGCCAAAGATATTCACGATACTCATGGTCACAAAATGTACGATGCCGTTCATCCAAAACATAGCGGAGAACACGGACATCTTGCTACATACATAAACAAGACAGTAAGACATGATGAAGTTCCAAGTGTTAAGGGATTCAAAGAACACTTACATGGAGAACATGAAAAACAAGCCGCAAAAGTTAAGACCGATAAAGCCAAATCTGAAAAAACTGGTGAAGGCAAGAAACAAGTTGCTCACGTTGAGAAACATAAAGAACATTATGGAAACCTATTTTCGATGCATCATCATTTACATCAAGCCAAAAATGCTTTAGTTAAATCCCTAGAAACGCATGAGGGACACTATCAGCACCACATCGCAGGTAAGAAGTCTAAACCTGAAGGTTTCGTAGTTCACCACGATAATCAACCAACCAAATTGGTTAACCGTGCTGAGTTTGCTAAACAGAATCTTTTAAAAGTTCGTAAATGAAATCGTTTTTAGAATTAGTCGAAGAATCAAAACAAGGTGAGAAACACCATGTGTTCACTTTTGGCCGGATGAATCCGCCAACTGCAGGACATTTAAAATTAATTGACAAAGTGAAAGAAGTTGCAAAACAACACAATGCCAGCCATACAGTTGTTACTTCACATTCACAAGATGCCAAAAAGAATCCTTTAAGTGCTAAAGAAAAAGTTAAACACTTGCAGAAATATTCTCCTGGTACACACTTTCAAGCTTCTACAAAAGAACATCCTACATTCTTACATCACGCAGAAAAGTTACACAAACAAGGTGTAACTCATTTACATATGGTTGTTGGTTCTGACCGTGTAAAAGAGATGAAAGAAAAGTTACACAAATACAATGGCACACACAAAGGTGCTTTACATAACTTTAAAAAGATTACTGTACATTCTGCCGGCCATCGAGATCCTGATGCAGAAGGTACCGAAGGTGTGTCTGGTACCAAGATGAGAGAACACGCAAAAAATAAAAACTTTGGTGAGTTCCGTAAAGGTGTTCCTGCTCATGTATCAGATACTCATGCAAAAGAATTAATGCATGACACTCGTAAGGGTATGGGATTACATGAGTCCTATAATCGTGGACTATTCAAAGCAATCTTTGTAACTGGTGGTCCAGGATCCGGTAAAGACATCATTATTCGTGAAGCTATTGCTGAAGGTCGTATTGTAGAATTCAATTTTACGCAAGCTTGTGATATTTTAAACGACAAACATAAATTAGCAACCAAATCTATGAATCCTCGTTATGAATCTGTTCGTAATCGTGGTCCATTAATCATTAACGGACCAGCTGATGACCTTGAGAAGATTTCACACATTAAAGAAGAATTGGAAGAACTTGGTTACGAAACAATGATGATTTTTGTTAGTACCAGCAACGAAACCAGTCAAGAACGTAATTCTTTATTATCCCGTATGATGGTAGAATCTGTACGCAATGATAAGTGGCAAAAGTCACAGGAAAACATTATACAGTTCACAAAATTGTATAATAACTTGGTAACCTTTGATAATACTGGTGACCTCGAAAGTAAAGAGCAGGATATACATGAAGTTTACAACCAAACCAAAAACTTCTTGGATAACAACGTTTTAAATGAAATCTCCATTGATTGGATGAACAGAAACAATAAACTAAATACAGGTAATAAATTATTATTTGGAGAACAAAATGTTAAAGGCACTTCTAAGTCTATTCAGCAAAAAACAGTCGGAAGATACAACCCTTTCCTCCGAGCAAAAGGACCAGCAGACATTAAGCCAGACAACTCAGGATCTCTCGTTAGTGGAAAAGACCAAGTCCAAGGTGACACCGGTCCAAGAAAAAACACAGGTATTGGAAGTTCAGTCACAGGCGGTGGATGGAGTGGCGCCTACGAAGAAAGTCAGCCCACGCTCAAAATCAACTCCGAGCCCAAAGAGACCAACTTCCAGCAGGACAAAGACAAAGAAAAAGTAAAAAAACGTGGTGATAAATCACTAAGCGCTGGTCGTGTTGCAAGACCTAGTGGAGTAGGTCAAGAATACGATACCAGAGCCGGTGGTCAAGGCGCCGCAGCAGGTGCCGGACTTGGCCAGAACCTTTACGGTGAAACACAAGAATATAGTAACGCAAGTCAGAATGGTACAGCAATGCTTGGTGCTAAGTTAGAACCAAATCCATTGGCTGAAAAGAAGAAGAAAAAACTGACATTTAAAGAGTATAACGGATTCCAAAATGATGTTGAATCTGGTGTTGGTGGTGTATTAGGTGGTGGGGATAATAAAGAATATATGGACACATATAAAGATCCAAACCGAAACATAGGCATTGAAATTAAAAAGAAAAAGAAAAAAGGAGCAATTTAAAATGTTCGCAAAAAACAAAGTAAGCCAATCTATGATTGATGCTGTTAATTCAGTAATCAGCGAAGGTAAAGTAGAAGAAGCATCCGAAAAGGTGCCTACACCTACAGGCATGAAAGTCTATGGTTCTAGTTACGGTAATTCTAAGAAAGCTCGTGCGGACCAAACCAAACATTCTGTTGATGATGTTAAAGGTCCTAAAACAAAAGAATTGATGCAGAAGGACAAAGAAGATTACATGAAAACAAAAGGCAAGTACGATGAAGCCGCCAAGCCAGACTTTTTAGATTTTGATAAAGATGGCGATAAAAAAGAGCCTATGAAATCCGCATTAGCTGCCAAAAAGAAAGTTGCTGAAGAACTCAAAGGTAACCAACACAAAATTGACGCCAATAAAAATAATAAAATTGATGCTCATGATTTTAAAATTCTCCGTGGTGAGAAAAAAGTCAGCGAAGAATCCGAGAAAGAAGATTCATGTGAAGATGAAGCCAAACAAGAAGTAAAAAAACATGAAAAAAAATTACATGGTAAAAAAGGTGAAGTTTCTCAGCACGTAGCTAAACTGCATAAAGAAAATGTATTTTACAGATTTGCTAAAGAACTACAAGAAAACAAAACAGCTGGTACAGAACCAACATTCACCGACAACAACGTAGGTGAAATGGCCACTCCAAAAAAAAATCAAGATATAGCTGACAAGGCATATTTGAAACATAAACCGGGTACTGTTAAAGGTACGTTGACACAACTTGGTCGTTTTGTCCGTGGCAAACCAGAAATCAAAGAAGATGTTGTTGATGAATCTGTTCAAACTCAACCATCAAAGACTGCAGACAAGATTACAACAGATACATTAGCTGGTCGTGTTGCTGGCGGTAAATTAAACTCTTTCAAAAACTACAAAGTAGATTTGACAACTAGTGGTACTGAAGCCGTACCTAAAGAGTTTGACGTTGGTGTTGATGCAAAAGATAAACAAAAACATATGGGTGATGCTGGTAAACCATTCGATATTAAAATGGATGACAAATTATCAACTCCTCCACAAAAATATTTTTCATCAGACAAAAAAACTACAAGTGAAGCTGTAGAAGAAGTTGATGAGGTAGTAATTCATGGTATGCCAGGTTTCAAAAAAATCAAAGGTGCTGATGAAAAAGGTAATGTTACCGATAAGTCTGGTGCAGTTCATACTCCAATGAGCCGTGCCAAGGCTGCAGCAAAATTATCATTTGCAAAACTAAAAAAAGAAATGTTGGGTAAGATTTCTAACTAAGAGATTTATATGAAAAAATTTAAAGACATTAAAGCAATCAAAACAAATCCTGAACCTGCAAAAGGAAAAAACGTAGATCCTGACCAACTTGGCCAATATTCTGCTAAGTATCAAGTTTCTGAAAGCACGGCTTCGTTAAATCAATACCTTTCTGCTAGAGGTATCAATCCTCAATTTGTTTCTACTGCCACAAAAATTGCGCATGCCAAATCAGCACAATTTTTAAAGTGGAAACAAGACCATATGCAAAGGCGAGAGGATGTGCAGACAGCAGAGTTGACACCTGAGGAAACAGTAAATGAAATAAGCATGGATAATATATCTCCAATGATGCAAGCCCATGTAAAAGCTGGCCGTAAGAGTAATGTTAATATGGGCACTCGTATGGCATCACCAAAACCTGCATTTAAACCTAAACCTAAACCAAAAAAGGTTGGATTTTTTAAGAGGCTTTTTGCTGGTGAAGAAGTTCAATTAGAAGCAAGTAAAGCAAGTAAACCTACTGCATTAGAAAGATTTCGTGCAGCTGCTGCAGTTAGAGAAAAAAAACACAATGACATTGAAAAAGAACGTCAAGAAAGATTACATCAAGAACCTTCTAAATCCAATGTGCCTAACCGTGAAGCAAAAAAAGATTATATGTCAGCTGCTATCGACCGTTTAGAAAAACATTTGAATAACGAAGAAGTTGAACTTGATGAAATGATTAATGAAGTTCTAGGTAAAGATGCTTCTGCTGGAGATTGGATTCACGACTTTGTTCATTCAAAGAATCCTAAATTTGCTGGCAAATCTACAGCTGAGCGTAAAAAGATGGCTCTTGGTGCTTACTATGGTAAACAAAATGAAGAAAATATTGAAGAAGATGTAAAAGACATTTTAAGGGCGGTTAGAGGAAGCAAAGAATTAGTACACAAAGTTTCTGTCAATGGCCAAGTAAAAACTATACATAAAAACAAAGATAGTGCAAAATCTGCTGCAACAACAATAAAGAGCAAATTTCCACATTTAAAAGTAACAATTAATTCTGTACATGAAGATATGTGGCAAGACCCACAAGCAGCAACTCAAACTCCTGCTGATGGTGCCAATGGTGGTAACCAAGTGGCTGACAGAAAACGTCAAATGTCTAAATCTGCTCGTATGATTAAAGATTTATACAAGAGAAAAGGTGTGGTCAAAGAAGATATGTATGACCATGAAAAAGAAGATAAGTCTGTGGCCACCTATGGTAAAAAACCTAAGATGAGCCAGACAGACAAAAAAGACAGTCTTGGTGAGAACAAACCACAAGCTGCAGCAACATTAAGTGGTGGTACCACCCTAACTGGTGTTAAAAGGGACAGTATTGAAATTGATCCAATAATGAGAAATCGTCCTGGTCAGCCTAATATTGATAAGAAATCTGGTAAAAAAGAAAATAATAAGAACGATAAATAGTAAGATAACCCGAGGTTAAAAGGAGAAAAAAATGTCATTTTGGGGAAATTTAGACTTTGCGAATAATCGGCCAATGATGCCGAATTCCCGTGAAGTGGTGTCTGTTGCGACAGGTACAACCGCCAATCTCACTCTAGGCGGATCGAGAGTATTGGTGTTTACTGCAAACGTATCAAGTGCAGTTCAGCCAGGTGTTCATGTCTATGGCGACAACGATCCTAATAGTGTTATTTCTAAAATTGCTAAGGATGCATCAAATTTTGATGTTTCTGATGTTGCCTTTTGGAGAGCAAACAATACTGTAGCTTCTGTTTCTGGTAATACTGTTGTTTTAAATAACATTATTACTGCAAACTTTGGTGCTGGCAAATTAGTCTATTTCGCCAATACACTACTTCACGATTCAACTACTACTTACGCCAACTATGCAAACGACATAATCTTGGTAACAGGAAGTCGCATGTCCAATACTCAAGGTACTGTATATGGTTACGGTAGTACTGTTGCTAATACCAAGCTTGGAAGTGTAAATCAAGGTTGGAACAAAATTACTCGTAAGATTAATAATGACGGCGCAATTCGTTTCCTAAAAGAAACTATTGTTTGCTTGGCAAATCCAATTGCTTCCAATATTCAATCAGGTAATACAAGTTCTAACGCTGTATTTGGCGGTCTGTAATTTTAAAAGGATGGGTACCTACGGGTACCCATTTTAATTATGATTGATGACTTGAATGAAGATAACTTTATGATATACGCAATGAAGTGTTATAATGCACCAAATTATGTTATGTCGGAGTTTGAAGGAGATATTAAAAGAACCAAATATCTAAAACGATTGTTTCGTAGATATAAGGCATCCAAAATACTCAAAGAACGATTGATATTAAATCATATCATTCTGTTAAATAATGTTTTTGGTCCAGAAGTGACCGCAAGAATATTATTTTACAGGATAGATGAAAAAGATTATGATGTTTTGAAAACTTTTCTACTATACTTAAACATAATGCCTGATGCCGTATGGGGTGTTAATGGTAAAAATATAAAGACGGCTGATGTACCAGTCGATATGAATGTCGCAGAGATATTAAGAAAAATATGAAAACATTTAAAACATATATCAAAGAAGCTACCGACAAAAAAGATACTATTTCGGTGGACATTCCATTAATGATTCGTTTGCTTGAACTAGCCCGTGAAGATGTTAAGACGGATGTGGAACTACACCAAATTGTTGAAAGACTTATCAATATTCGTAATAAAGGTGTATTGAATATGAACCATTACCACTATATTGCCGGTACTCGTATTGCCAACAATCATATTCGTAAAAATAAATGAAATCATTTAAACAATTTATATCCGAAGACCATGTTGCAAAATTGGAAAAAGGTCTAAAAAAATTAGACAGCCACAGTTACGAAACAATTAATAAACTGATGATGTCCATCAGTAAAGACCATAATATTTCTGGTGAAGAATTACACAACGATTTTAAATCCAAACACGGTAAAACTCCTGATGATTGGATTAAAGAATTAAATGATTTAAAAGAAGATTTGCGAAAATGGTTTAAGCAAAAATGGGTTCGTATGGACACCAAAGGCAATATTAAGGGTGATTGCGCTAGAGAACCAGGCGAAGGCAAACCAAAATGTTTACCTCAGGCCAAAGCTCACGCAATAGGTAAAGATGCACGTGCTTCTGCTGCTCAAAGAAAGCGCAGAGAAGATCCTAATCCAGAACGCCGTGGTGCACCAATCAATGTTAAAACTGAAAGTATGGATAACAAACAATGAAAACATTTAAACAATTTTTAGAAATTATATCTGAGAAAAATGTTCCAACAAGTCCAGAAAAATGGGCTAGAGCCAAGGCTGCTGCTAAATCCAAGTTTGCAGTATACCCATCAGCTTATGCAAACGGTTGGGCATCAAAAAAATACAAAGCAATGGGTGGTGGATGGAAATCTGTTAGTGAGAATCATGTCGCTATTGCCATGGGTAAAGAAATGGATGATGAAGGCAGTATGATTATGAATCAATTGGACCAAATGGAGCGTTCAATTAACATGATGCGAGATGTAGTTAAAGACGAAGATATGCAAATACCAGCTTGGGTTCAATCTAAGGTAACACTAGCTGCCGATTACATTGAAACCGCTGCTGGGTATATGTCTAGTAAAAACGAAGGAGTTGAATATCTCTTTGATGTTATTGAAGAGATGGTAGAAGCCGCAGCTCAAGAATACAATATAGATGCAGAATTACTTTGGGAAAGATTAGAATCAATAAGTGATGAAGAACTCATTGAAGAATCGGCCGCTTGGCAAAGAAAAGCAGGCAAAGATCCTAAAGGTGGTTTGAATCGTAAAGGTATTGCTTCTTATCGTAGAGAGAATCCAGGTTCAAAATTGTCTATGGCGGTGACAACACCACCATCAAAATTAAAGCCTGGTTCTAAAGCTGCTAATCGTAGAAAATCATTCTGTGCTCGTATGGGCGGTATGCAAGGTGCTATGAAAAAACCTAATGGTGAACCTACTCGTAAAGCCTTAGCATTAAGAAAGTGGAATTGTTAATGAAATCATTTAAAGAATTAAGAGAAGCTTGTTGGACCGGTTATACAGCCCGAGGCTTAAAGAAAAAAGGTAATCGCATGGTACCTAATTGTGTACCAGTCAAAGAAGATGGCGTAGGTGGTATTGCTGTTTCTGGTCCAACTAATGTTACTGGTCCACAAAGTGGTACTGATCCTGTTTCTGCTACTGCTGTTGATATGAAGAAAAAGAAACGTTACGCAATGATTTCCAGGAAAGCACCTAATTGATATATGTTTGATTGGCTTTTAATACTATTACCTATTTGGGTACCTGGAGCAATAATCATAACTGGTGTTGCCCTTTTTGTTCTTCTAAAGTTTACTACATTTATTCCTTTAATGTACAGACTACCAGCTAAAATTGTTGGTACAATATTATCGATAGTTTTATTTGCTGGAGGTTTTTATCTTCAAGGTCGACAAGATATACTAGTAAACGCAAAGGCAGAAATTGATAAAGTAGTAACTCAACAACAAGATATTACAAATAGTGTATCCAATGATTTAAAAAAGCAACTAACTGAAACGAAAAGTAACAATGAAAAAATTATACAATCTATTAACACTAAAGATGACGCTTTGTGTAACTTGCCTAGTTCTTTTACAAGCGTGCTCAATCACGCCGCTAAAGATACCGTTCCCAACACCACCACAGGAACTAATGGAACCGGTACCAAACCTACTAACTCTACCGGAAGGTAAAGTAGAACTATCAACTGCTGAAACCATTATTGTTAAAAATTATGGTCTCTACCATGAATTGAAAGCCAAACATGAGGCATTTCAGAATTGGGCTAGACAGCAGAAAGCTTTAAACCCATGAAAAAACTGTTAATTCTTTTATGCATGATACCTAATCTTGTATTTTCTCAAGAGGTAATGAACGAAACTCGCACAATTTCTTGTGTAAACAAAGAGAACATATACAATCTCGTAGGTGAGTTTGATGAAATTCCGTTTATTCGTGCATTGAATTCTCTTGTGTTAGGTGTTCCAATTTTCAACTCACTGGTAATTTTTGTCAATTCAAAAACAGGATCATTTTCAGTTGTAGAAAAAGTAGAAGAACAAAAATATTGTATTTTGGCAGTAGGTGTTCGTTTTGAACCTATGCCAGCAGAAGCACTAAAAGAATATAATGAATTTGTTGAGAAGAAGAAACTATGAAAAAATTATTAGTTATTTTATCTGTTAGTTTAATAACAGGATGTTCAACACTACAAGATTTGTGGGTAGCCAGTTATGACACCAATGAATATGCTTTGGTTAATAAGATTAGAACTATTGCTCAAACATCAAAAATTTGTGATGAATCTACTGTAAAGAATTTATATCTCACCACGGTAGAATTAAAAAACTTCAGCCAGTATCTTCCAAGAAATCGACAGAATAATGAGTTAAATGCTGATTTATTAAGACTAGTTACAGAATTATACGATAAAGAACCGCCTATAGGTCAAGTTTACTGCAAGGCAAAACTAAATATCATAGAGAAAACGGCAGAACGAATTCAACAAGTTACCGGGAGTAAACCCAAATGAATGACTTATTACAAGTATCACAATTAGCACAATCATATCAACAACAATACGAGTTAGGTCAGCTTTCTGCAGCCGATTTTAAAGAATTGATTAATGATTTAAACATTGTTGGAAAAATAAACGAAAATGCAGCGGCCTTACAGAGAAATCAAGACATTTATAAAACATTAGTTACTGCAGTTGAATTGGCCGGAGCCATAGCATAATGCAATTAACTAAAGAACAATTAAAGCAATTACTGCCAAATAACCCATATATTGACCAATGGTATGAGGCTCTCTCACAATTGTTGCCTGACTATGAGATTAATACTCCTCAACGTATTGCGGCTTTCATTGCTCAATGTGCTCATGAATCTGGTGGGTTCACAGCTCTCAAAGAAAATTTGAATTACAAGGCTGCCACATTACGCAAGATATTTGGTAAGTATTTCCCTAATGATGAGATTGCCAATCAATACGCAAGCCTTCCAAACAAACAGGAAGCGATTGCCAATAAGGTCTACGCTAATCGTATGGGTAATGGAGATGAAGCGTCTGGTGATGGTTTCCGTTACTGTGGTCGTGGTCTAATTCAACTGACCGGTAAGAGTAATTACCAATCGTTTGCAGATAGTCTGGAAATGAATGTTGAAGATGTGCCAGAATATCTACAAACATTTGAAGGTGCTGCACAATCAGCTTGCTGGTTTTGGGAATCAAATAATCTCAATCAATGGGCTGATAAAGAAGATATCTTAACATTAACTAAACGTATCAATGGTGGTACGATTGGACTTGATGATAGAATTAAACATTATGAACACGCTAAACATATTTTGGGGGCATAATGGCAGAAGATTGGATGCAAAAGCGCTGGCGTCCTGCCATGGGTTGGATGTATATGGTTGTCTGTATGTTTGATATGGTTATATTTCCTGTTTTATGGAGTATACTTCAAGCTGTAAATCATGGTCAGGTACACAACCAATGGCAACCACTAACATTACAAGGTGCAGGATTATTTCACCTTGCTATGGGTGCAGTTCTTGGTATTGCTGCTTTTGGTAGAACACAAGAGAAAGTGGCTAGTACTACTGCAAACAATATGCAGACGCCTGTACCAAGTTTTAGTGGTGTAACATCTCCTGCTTTTGTTGCAACACCACCTACACCAACGCCAACAACCATGGGTGGAAAATTTGCTCCACCACCAGCATCACAACCTGAACTATAAGGACAATCATGTTAGATACAATTTTTTGGATTGCAATCGGCGCATTTGTAGGTTGGAATTTTCCACAACCATTTTGGGCTAAAGCAATTCAAGCAAAAATCCAGGCTATGATAACCAAAGGAAAATAAAATGAAACAGTTATTAATTTCATTGGGTTTAGTGTTTTGTTTTTCACAAGTTTCTTATGCTGAAGCCGTGGTAAAGAAAGTCTGCCGTGTAGATGAAAAAACCAAAAAGGAAGTGTGTAAGAATGTTAAAACACACAAGAAACTAGAAGGTACAAAAGTACCAGATAAGAAGAAATAAAATGGCAGACGATATCTCAGAAATCAAAGTTGATGTTGGTGTATTAAAGACCCAAGTATTGACTTTATCTGCTCTTTGTAATAAAATGGATCAGGTCATAGAAAAACTGGTGGATCAACACGACCGCCATATTGCAAAGGTTTACACAGACATGGATAATCGTAGATTAGAAACGGAAGCCGATATCAAAGAGATACATCAGCGAATAGATACCGTTTTGGACAAAATGGAAACTTCCAACAAAGAAATTATGGAAGAATTCAAATCTCTCCGTAAAGATATGAGTGACCATAACAAACAAGAGAAGGATGCTCTAGATGCCTTACTCAAATGGAAGTGGATGTTAGCCGGTGGTATTATTGCTATCTCATGGTTGATTTCACACGTAAATCCTGATACAATAGTCAAGTTTATTAAATAATTAATTGGTTTCTATATTATGAGTGTTTTTATTGACAGGACTTTCCTGTTGCGCATGTCACCTAAGTTGCCAAGGTTCGCCAAGAAAAAAGACGACCTCTATAACTTCAGGTGTCCTTTGTGTGGCGATTCCCAAAAGAATAAAACTAAATCCCGTGGTTTTGTATACCGCAAACAAAATGACTATTTTTATATGTGTCATAATTGTGGCGTATCAACTACATTTTATAATTTTTTAAAATTAGTAGACGAAAGCCTAGTAAAAGAGTATCAACTTGAAAGATATAAAAATGGAGAAACAGGAAACAACAACTATCCCAAGCCTGACTTTGAAGATTTCAAGACAGAGAAACCGTCATTTAAGAAAGCGTTGGAACTTCCATCAATCGACAGTTTACCAGAGGCGCATTTTGCTAAGGGCTATGTTCATGACAGACGGATTCCAAAGACCTTTCACTCGCAACTATACTATGCGGAAGATTTCGCAGCCTTCATACAAAGTCTTGGGATTGAGAACACAAACCTTAAAGAGAAAGACCGCCGGCTCGTCATACCGTTTTATGATAAAGAAAAGAACTTGGTCGCACTTCAGGGGCGAGCGTTAGGCGAATCCAAGCTTAGATACATAACATTGAAGCTACATGATGATAATAAAAAAGTGTTTGGCATGGATAGAGCTAACACAGAGTTAATGGTTTATGTTACTGAAGGTCCAATTGATTCAATGTTTTTAGATAACGCAATAGCAACAGCAGACTCCAATTTAGAATCGGTCACCGATTGCGTGGACAAGTCCAATGTGGTTCTGGTGTTCGATAATGAACCTCGTAACAAAGAAATAGTCGCAAAGATGGAACACGCCATAGATAACCATTTTAATGTTGTTATATGGCCAGAATATATTAAAGAAAAAGATATTAACGATATGGTGTTGGACTCTGATTTTTCATTGGATGAAATTCAAGATATTGTAAATAAAAATACCTTCATAAATCTTAGAGCAAAGATGGAATTCGTGAATTGGAAGAAAGTTTAGCATATCACATCAGATTTAGAATTAAATTCAACAACAATAACAACAAGGTGAATATGGAATATCTAGGAATTAAAATTGATTTAGAAAAAGATAAACTTTTTGACGAATTAGGCATCAAACGATTAAAAGAAAGTTACATGAGGGAAGATGAAGAAAGTCCACAACACCGATTCGCCTTTGTATCAAAAACCTTTGGGAGCAATCCAGACCATGCACAAAGATTATATGAATACAGCAGTAAGCATTGGCTCAGTTATTCTACTCCCATTCTCAGTTTTGGTCGTAGTAAGCGTGGGATGCCTATATCATGTTTCCTTAATTATATTGAAGATACTGCAGAGGGATTAGTTGATAATCTATCAGAAACTAATTGGCTGTCTATGTTGGGTGGCGGAGTCGGTATCGGCTTTGGTATTCGTTCTGCTGATGACAAGTCTACAGGTGTTATGCCACATCTCAAAATTTATGATGCGAGTTCTTTGGCATATCGGCAAGGCCGTACTCGCAGGGGTTCGTATGCTGCTTACTTAGATATAAGTCATCCAGATATTATATCTTTCCTCGAAATGCGAAAGCCGACAGGCGACCAAAATCAACGTTGTTTGAACTTACACCATGGTATTAATATCACCGATGAGTTCATGCACATCATTGAACAATCTATGTTGGATCCCGAATTTGATGATTCTTGGAAGTTAGTTGATCCAGCATCAAACGAAGTTCGTGAAACTGTATCAGCGAAAATGTTATGGCAAATGATTCTCGAATTGCGTATGCACACAGGTGAACCATACATTCATTACATCGATACAAGCAACAATAAATTACCACAACACTTAAAAGATTTGGGATTAAAAGTACATCAATCAAATCTTTGTTCTGAAATTATTTTACCCACCAATGAACAGCGAACAGCAGTATGTTGTTTATCGAGTTTAAATTTGGAGACATATGATGAATGGAAAGATAACAAACTATTTCTTAAAGACGTTGCTGAGATGCTTGATAACGTGCTCAATTACTTCATTGATAATGCTCCTGACAGTATCAGTCGTGCTAGATACTCCGCTCAACGAGAGCGCTCTATTGGCATTGGTGCTCTCGGGTTTCATGCTTATCTACAGCGTAACGGAATCGCTTTTGAAGGTGTTATGGCCAAAGTTGCCAACAACCGTATTTTCAAATCTATTCGAGAGGGACTAGATGTTGCGAATAAAGAACTTGGACTGGAAAGAGGTGAGGCTCCTGATGCGGTGGGAACTGGCAATCGTTTTAGTCACCTTATGGCTATTGCACCAAACGCATCCTCTTCAATTATCATGGGTAATACTAGCCCTAGCATTGAGCCTTACCGTGCTAACGCTTATCGACAAGATACTCTTTCGGGATCCTTCTTAAATAAGAATCGTTGGTTAAATGAATTAATTACTAAACTATCACATGATAAATCGGCCGAATGGTACGATGATGTTTGGTCATCCATTATTGCTAATGATGGTTCTGTTCAACATTTGGATTGGATGTCACAACACGATAAAGATGTATTTAAAACATCCATGGAAATTGACCAACGATGGGTTATTGAATTGGCTGGTGATAGACAACAATATATTGACCAAGCACAATCACTAAATCTATTCTTTAGGCCAGATGCACACATTAAATATATTCACGCCATTCATTTTATGGCATGGAAAAAAGGACTGAAAACACTTTACTACTGCCGTTCTGAAAAGATTGGTAAGGCAGATAAAGTATCTAAGAAGATTGAGAGAAATGTTATCAAAGAGCTAGATATGACACAAATTGCTCAAGGTAACGATTGTATAGCTTGCGAAGGATAAATGGCATATTCAGAAAAAGTATTGGATCACTATGAGAATCCAAGAAATGTAGGTAAGATAGAAATAGATGATACCGTAGGTACTGGTATGGTCGGTGCTCCTGCTTGTGGTGATGTGATGAAATTACAAATTAAGGTAATTGATGGTATCATCACAGATGCTAAATTTAAAACGTATGGTTGTGGTTCTGCTATTGCTAGTAGTTCACTTGTTACCGAATGGGTTAAAGGCAAAACACTTGAACAAGCTGGTCAAATTAAAAACTCCCAAATTGCTGAAGAGTTGGCTTTACCTCCCGTTAAAATACATTGTTCAATTCTTGCGGAAGATGCGATTAAAGCAGCAATAAAAGATTACGAACTTAAATGTTCATGTAAGGTATAAAATGGTTAAAGTAACCGATAATGCATTTAGTAAAATAAAAGATTTGATTGTAGAAGAAAAGAATCCTAATATGGCATTAAGAATGTCTGTAAAAGGTGGAGGTTGTTCGGGGTTTCAATATGAGTTTAGTTTTGATGAAACCCAAGAAGAAGATGATTTTGTGATTGAAAAAGATGATGTTAAAGTATTTGTTGATTCTATGTCAGCACAATATTTAATGGAAGCAACATTAGATTATAAAGAAGAAAAATTTAATTCACAATTTGTTATAACAAACCCCGAAGTTAAAGGTACCTGCGGTTGCGGTTCCTCATTTAACATATAGTAGAGAGAAGAATGATTAAGAAAACAGAATCAAGGATGACCGATGAACGTTCATATTTTAAACCTTTTAATTATGCTTGGGCTTATGATGCATGGCTTAAGCATGAGCAATCTCACTGGTTACACTCTGAAGTACCAATGCTCGAAGATGTTAAAGATTGGAAGAAAAAACTCACCAAAGAAGAAAAACAATTTCTCACACACATCTTCCGATTCTTTACCCAAGGAGACATTGACGTTGCTGGCGGTTATGTTAATAATTATCTGCCTTATTTCCCTCAGCCTGAAATACGAATGATGTTGTTGGGCTTTGCTGCTCGTGAAGCACTTCATGTGGCCGCATATTCACATTTGATTGAAACTCTTGGTTTACCAGAAACAACATACAATGAGTTTATGGAATATGCCGAGATGAAAGAGAAGCATGATTATGTATTGAATATTGCTGAACAAAATACAACCAAAGAAAACACAGCAGCACACATTGCTACATTCTCTGCCTTCACCGAAGGTATGCAATTGTTCTCATCATTTATTATGTTGTTGAACTTCCCACGCCACGGTAAGATGAAAGGTATGGGTCAAATTGTTACTTGGTCTATTGTTGACGAAACTCAACACACCGAGAATATGATTAAATTATTCCGCACATACATAGAAGAAAATCGTGAAATTTGGAACGATGAACTAAAAGGTCGTTTATATACCATTGCTGAACGCATGGTAGAATTAGAAGATAAGTTTATTGACTTGGCTTTTCAAATGGGGCCAATGGAAGATTTAACAGCAGAAGATGTTAAGAAGTATATTCGTTATATTGCCGACCGAAGATTAATTTCTTTGGGACTCAAAGGCCAGTTTAAAGTGAAAAGAAATCCACTACCATGGGTAGAAGAAATGATTAATGCACCAACACACACAAATTTCTTTGAGAACAGAGCAACCGATTATGCTAAAGGTTCTTTATCAGGAGATTGGGGTGATGTTTGGGCTCACTAAAGGTTCAACATGACACAAAAACAACTATCAGGAGAATGCTTAAGTTGTGAATCAACTTATAGCGTAGCGTTTATGGAAGAAATGGTTTCCCAAGATTTACCAGAACATTGCCCATTCTGTGGTGAACAAATCGAAGAATTATCCGAGGACTATATAGAGGATGATGACGATTTGGATAATGGAGAATGGGACTAAACTGGCAATATAATAATACTGATTTTACGGAAGACTTGATTGGTAATAATTACGGATTCGTTTATTTAATTACAAATACCACGAATAACAAAAAATACATAGGTAAGAAATTCTTTTATTCTTCCAAAACCAAACAAGTCAAAGGTAAGAAAAAACGGTATAAAGCATCAAGTGGATGGCAAACTTACTATGGAAGTAGTGCCGAACTGGCTAAAGATGTGTTACTATTGGGACATGAATCATTCACCCGTGAAATCTTACATCTTTGCCAGTCCAAAGGCGAATGTGGTTATCTCGAAGCAAAAGAGCAATTTATCCGTGGGGTCATGGAAACAGATGATTACTACAATTCATGGATAATGGTAAGAGTAAGAAAATCACACATCAAGGATTACAATGTTAGACTATCTCAAAAAACTCAAGGATGATCCTGAAGGACCATTCGATGCAATCTTTTTTATGCCGACTGAAGAAGAAGGCCAAGTTCACATTGAAGCAAATCAATTAAAAGATCCGGGTGAACCAATTGGTGGAAATTATTTGGGTCACACTTACGAAGTTATTTTATTTAAAGATGATGCTGTTGAAGATAAGTTGTACAATATTGACCGATTCGAAGCAATCTTCTTGGACCCATATGAATATATCTCCAATCTCTTACCACAAGAATGGTTTGGTATGGTTGTGAGAAAGACTACCACTTCTGGTGCCTTTGTACAACGTATATTTGACAAACTGCAAGAATCGTGATATAATATAATTTTGAAACTATTGAAAGTTTGGTATGATTCTCGTAGACTTAAATCAGGTATTACTTGCCGGCCTGATGGCACAAATTGCCAACCAAAAAGGTAAATTAGATGAGCATTTAATCCGTCACATGGTATTAAATATCATCCGTAATCATGTGAAAAATTTTAGAGCAGAATATGGTGAAGTGGTATTGTGTTGTGACAACCGTAAATATTGGCGCAAAGAATATTTCCCATTTTATAAAGCAAGCCGTAAGAAAAATCGTGATAAGTCCAACTTAGACTGGCATTTGATTTTTGATATGCTTGCCAAATTTAAACAAGAACTCAAAGATAATTTCCCATACAAAGTGTTAGATGTTGAAGGCGCTGAAGCCGATGATATCATTGGTACATTGGCACCACGACAATCCGCACATGAAAAAGTTTTGATTTTATCGAGTGATGGTGACTTCTTACAATTACAGAATTACCCAAATGTTAAACAATATAATCCATCACAGAAGAAATATGTGATATCGGAGAAACCGATCCTAGAACTCAAGGAGAAGATTATTCGTGGAGATAAGGGTGACGGTATACCAAATGTACTTTCTTCTTCCGATTGTTTTGTCCGTGACCTCCGTCAAACTCCTATTACACAGAAGGTATTAGACAAATTAATGAGCGAGAGTTACCTAGAACAAAATGATACCGTCAAGGCTAACTTTATCCGTAATTCCACACTAATCGACCTCTCTTTTATCCCCACCGAGATTAGAGAGAAGATTATAAATACCTATGAAGAAACAAAGCCGGCTAAAGGCAAATTGCTAAATTATTTTATTGAGCATAAACTAAAGAACTTAATGGACGTAATTGAGGAATTCTGATGAAACACATCTATGAAGTTTTTGATGAATTTGAAATGGCTGAATCCAAAAAAGAAAGAATGAATGTTATTGGAAGAAATTTGTCAAAACTGTTAGTAGAAGTTTTACAATTAACATATCATCCGGACTATCAATTCTTGATAAAAGAAATGCCAGAAAATTATGTTTTACCTACTGACCAATTACCGGGTTTAGGTAGAGTGCAATTATCAACCGAAATTCGTAAATTGTATTTGTTTAAAAAAGGCGATGATACTGCTGAGAGATTGACAGAAAGAAAGCGAAACGAATTATTAATACAATTATTAGAATCGCTTGAACCCCGTGAAGCAGAAGTTGTTATTGGTATTTTTAGAAAAGACCAAGGTGTAAAAGGTCTTGATTATAAATTTGTAAAAGAGGCATTTCCACAACTATTACCTTAATGCAAAAAGATAGAATAACTATAATTACAGGAACATTTGATCCTTTATCTGCTAATGATTTACTCTACATTAAAAAATGTCACCACAAAGGTGATTGGCTTGTTGTTGGTGTCCATACTGATTGGTGGATGCAATGGGCTGAAGGTGGTTTTGTCCAGAACTATGAAACAAGAACAAATATTATTAAAGCAATTAAATATGTTGATGAAGTTTTTTCATTCAATGATTCCGATGGTACAGTCTGTCAACTTCTCAAAATTGTTAAAATTTGTTATCCTAATGCCGATATTACCTATATTTCGCCAGAGGATATGCATAATATGCCCGAAACTAAAATTAAAGGCATAACTTTTGAAACCATGAAATAGGAGATAGTAGTGACCAAATTTGTAGCTAAGTTTCGTAAGAACCAAGACTATAACGAAGATTACAGTTATATGCCAAAGCGAAAACACAAGAATGAACATTCAGAGATTAAAAAGATGAAGAATCGGAATGTAGAAGAACTGTTGAGTGAACTTGAAGATACAAGTTTACCAAAAGAAAACAGAAAATATTAACTTTTACAGCATAAGTAAGTATGCTGCCGTTTTAAGAATAGGATTATATTATGGAGTTATGGGGTGATTATATTAATAATCAAGGTAAACACTTATCGAAGTGGACTTGGTATATTCCTGCCTATGAAAGACATTTCTCAAAGTTAAAAAATCAATCAAACACTTTTTTAGAAATCGGTGTTTGGCAAGGTGGTTCTCTCGAATTATGGAGAAACTATTTTGGTCCTTTAACTAAAGTTATTGGAATTGATATTGATTCGAATTGTGCTCACCTTGCAACTCAAGGAACCAATATTCGTATTGGCAGTCAATCAGATACAACCTTCTTACAATCAATCGTTAATGAATTTGGTGTGCCAGATATTATTTTAGATGATGGTAGTCACAAAGCAAAAGATATTATTGCTTCATTCGATTTCTTTTATCCTTTAATGCCAAAAAACGGTGTATATTTTATTGAAGATGTACACGGCAAATGGGACACCGCAGAACAGTCTGTTGTATTAAATCACATTTTGAAAAAATATGGATGGGACAATACTTTTGCCATTTCCTTATATGATAGCATGATTTGTGTTGAAAAATGTGAATATGGCTGGAAAGAAAATGTTGCCAGACCATAATGTTGTTTAGGTACAACAAAACCGCTTGACATCCTCTTGAGTTTGTAGTACAATGGTTTCTTCCTCTGGAGAAATTCATTTATGATATACGGCTACATTCCAAAATCTAAACCAAAGAAGTTGACTAAAGCTCAACAAGACCAAAAAACAGCGTGGTTGGCTGTCATCAATAAATTATCGTCAAAACGATATTCCCACTCTCCCTCGATTAAAATAAGTTTGCCAGTTAAACAAATGGCTACTTACCACAGAGAAACTCCAAAAGTTGCGTCCTTGGATACCGGATTTATCGCTTGTACAAAGAAATTCGGAAATTCATATACAGGCGATAAAATGAAAGGTGTGGCTACGATGCACAAATCAAATGCTGTGCCGGTTTTCACAGATGCAGAAGCAAAAGAAATTTCCAGCATGCGGAGATGATAAAAAATGAATCCTAAAGGTTGGAGTGATGAAGATTGGGACGAATATGAGGAATATTTGCTCAGTTTGACTGCCAAAGAACTCGAAATTGAGTTAAAATTGCTTGAAACGCTCGGAAAAGCAAAAAAAGAAGGCAAAAATATTGTACCGAGCGAAACTTTTTATGAAATGTGAGTAAATTATGTTGCAACAATGGGAAGAAACACAGATACATAGAGGAATTGATGAAATTATGCACAATTTGCGTCATATTCCAGCTGATGATGTTGCGTATTTCTTGGTAAAGTTCAATCCGAATCTTGCCGAAGAGCTTGTAGCTGCAATTGAGCAGCGAATTTTCGATAAAAACGAAGGAAAAAAATATGAATGATAAATCTTATTATATTTGGCTTGATGCCAAAGCAGATGATGATGAAATTCCTGCGTGGAAACGTTTAGATATTGTAATTCGCAAGTGGGCTGTGATTTCTGGATTGGAAAAAGACCTTTCCGACTACCAAAAACGCAAGGAATTATACGAATAATCATCATGTTGCTAAAAAACAACGCTTTTCCTGAAACCACTTGACGGTAAGCGATATATAGCGTATAATGGTTCTATTAACTCGGAGATTATATGGAACTTATTCAATCAAAATCATTACTTGCCAAACTTATGGCAACAGAAAATCTTATCGTTGAACAACGCAACGTATCAACTGCGTCATTCGATGTCAAAAACCGTATATTGACGGTACCTGTATTAGACAAAAATATTTCTGGTTATCTTTATGACCTTTTCATGGGTCATGAGGTTGGCCATGCACTTTATACTCCTCTCGATGGTTTAATCAAAGCCCACGAAGAAAAGATTCCAGCATCTGTAATGAATGTTTTGGAAGATGTTCGTATTGAGAAAAAAGTTAAAAACAAATATCCTGGTATTCGTTCCAGCTTTGTTCGTGCATATCGTGAACTAATTGAAAAAGATTTCTTTGGTACCAACGGCACCGACCTTAATGATTTAAACTTTATTGACCGTACCAATCTTTACACCAAAGGTGGTACAACACAAGGTATTAAATTTACCGACTATGAGCAAACCCTGATTCACCTTATTGAAGGAACCGAGACCTATGATGATGTGATGAAGGTTGCTCGCCTTGTTTGCGACTATATGAAAAAGCAAGCCGAAGAACACAAGAAAAATCATCCTACCGAATTTGAAGAAGATGAAGATGGTGACTATGAAGGTATCGATGCTGATGGTTATGATGATTCTGATGAATTTGATGAAGAAGAAGAAACTCGCAAAGATAATAAAAATTCTGGCGAAGAAAATCCTAACGCAAAAGAAGATGACCAAGATCCTGATGTAGATTCGGGCAATGAAGCTGGCGGCACTCAAGTTTCCGAAGAAGAATCTCTCGAAATTAAATCCTATACTGATGAAGCATATCGTAAAAACGAAAGTAAACTATTTGCGACCGATGGCCGCACTCATTACTATGCCAATATTCCTAATATTAAATTAGAAGATGCAATTGTAAATCACAAATCTTTATGGAAACGTTTTCGTGAAGATGCCAAAAATGAATCAAAGCATTATAGAAGTGATGATTTTACCGGCCTCGACACAGAGAAATTTATGAAGTTGCGTAATGATTCCAAAAAAGTTGTTGGCTATCTTGCCAAAGAATTTGAATTGCGTAAAAATGCTGACCAATTGAAACGTGCTTCTATTGCCAAAACTGGCGATTTGAACATGAGTAAGATTTATTCTTACCAGTTGACTGATGACATTTTCAAAAAGATGACAGTAGTGCCTGGTGCCAAATCACATGGTCTTGTAATGTTCCTCGATTGGTCTGGTTCTATGTCTGGCCACATGGAAAATACTGTAAAGCAATTAATTAATTTAGTAATGTTCTGTAAGAAAGTAAACATTCCTTATGATGTGTATGCTTTCTCTGCCGAACATGATGAACCATACAAACAAGCCTTAGTTGAAGGTGATGTTGTATTGCGTCAATTTAAATTGTTGAATCTGTTATCAAGTAAGATGACTGCGGCTGAATTTACCTATGCCGGTTCTGCCTTAGTACAGATGTCAGAATATCGCTGTGGCTGGAGACCAAACTGGTTGCAAAAAGGCGGCACACCATTGAATGAAGCCGTTATCTCTGCCATGAAGATTGTTCCTGAATTTCAAAAACAATATAAGTTACAAATTGTGAATACCGTATTCTTAACTGATGGTGAAGGCCATGGTCTTTCTGATGTTTTTTATAGAGATAACAAGGGTAATTTAAGAGATGGTTCAACCAATCAAGAAATTGATTATGATAGTATTAACTGGCGAGCAAAACGCCAAATGGTGTTGCGTGATCCAATTACCAAGAATCAAGAAATTATTGAGATTAACCGTGGTCGTGAATTAACTGCATCATATATAAAGATGTTGAAGTTGAGAACTAATTGTAACATTGTTGGTTTCTATGTATTGGCTGGTCGTGAGTTGGGTCGTGAACTGCATCATTTTTATCCTAATAACTATATGTTACATGATAAAATCAAAGCAGAGTTCCGTAAAAACAAATCATTGACTGTTACCAATGCCGGTTTCGATGAATACTATTTGTTGAAAACAGAAGCACTAGATACAGATGAAGATGTAACCTTTGAAGTGAAAGAGAATGCCACCACCCGTGGTCTGGTTTCAGCATTTAGTAAGTACGCTGGTAACCGTTTGAATAACCGTGTTGTATTAAATCGTTTTATAGGATTAATATCATGAAAGATATAGCAACTTTTGTTGGTGAAGCTGGTAAAATTATGGCCGTGATTTATGAAGGCGAAGGCTTTTGGAAAGTAAATTATGGAACATCCGAAGCACCAGCTTCTTTCAGTAAAGTGTTTATGACGGAATCTGAAGCAACTCAGTTTGCAGCAGACTATACAAACAAAAATTCTAAACCTACCTTATTGAGTGAGCAAAATGGAACTATCTAAATTTATGAATGGCGATAAGAAAGCCATTGTAGAAAGGTCGGAGTATAATTATACTATTGTATATTATCTGAATGACAAGGTAATTAAAAAAGAAGTTACTGCTGATTATCAAAAAGCTGAAGATTTGGCAGAAGATTATGTTTTGGCCGAAGAAAAGAAGGGGCCAAGTTTTTTAGTGGAGAAATGGAACAATGTCTAATATGGTTGCTGAAGATGAGTTTAATCCTAAGAAGATTGCTGATGAAATGATTAAACGTTGCCTTGATGCCAGAGAATGGCACATCAAGTGTTATGTGCAAGAAGAATGGTTTATTAACGGCGTTGTACCGTTTACAATTAGTATGAAAGATGGCTTATATACTTGCAAAGTAATTGCTTCCACGAAATTGGCAGCACTTAAAAAAGTGGAAGAATATATGCCTGTAATTAAATTTATTGAAGATCCAAATGAACGATAAAATTAAAGAAACATTAATTATAACTCAAGAGGAATGTGCCGAAGTTATTCAGGCAGTTTCTAAGGTAATGAGATTTGGTTTTGATTCTTGTTATCCAACTGAAGATTCTGCTTCTACTAAAGAGTGTTTGACAATGGAAATGGGACAATTACTTTGTATGATTGGTATTTTGGTAGAACAAGGTGTTATTGATGAAGAAGCCATGGTTGCAGCAATGGAACACAAAAGGATAAAGTTGGAAACTTGGTCAAGCATTTTTAAATAATGGAAATTAAAGAATTAATAAACCGGTTACATACAATCAAAATGTGGACCAAACAAGATTCACAAGCTAGAATTTTATTAGATGAATTGATTAATCATTTTAAATCGCAGTTACCTCAATGACAAAAAAAATATTAGTAACTGGATCCGAAGGATATATCGGACAACACCTTTGTTCGCTTTTAGAACAACGTGATTTTGATGTACACAAATTAGATTCATATATTGAAGAACCTGGTGCTTATAAGTTTAAGGTAGATTTAAGAAAACCTCAGGACATTAAAAGTTCTGGTGTTATGTATAATGATTATGATACAATTATCCACTTGGCAGCTTTAGTGCAAGTAGGACAATCAGTAGAATATCCTACTGCTTACTATAATACAAATATCAATGGTACAAATTGGTTGAGGAATATTGTATCACATAAGAAGTTTATTTTTGCCTCAACTGGTGCGGCTGAAGGTATGGCATCTCCTTATGCTATCTCAAAAAGAGTGGCAGAGCAGATGTTAATTGAACAAGAACCAAATTGTACTATCTTTCGATTCTACAATGTAATTGGTTCTGATGGTTTTGAACCTACTAATCCCGATGGACTATTTTATAATTTAGTACAAGCAATAGAAACAGGTAAAATTACTATATATGGTGATGATTACGACACAAAAGATGGTACAGCAGTTCGTGAGTATGTTCATGTAATGGATGTTTGCCGTGCTTTGATAGAAGCTATTGATAATCCATCTAAAAGTCGTTTTGAAAACTTGGCATACAATGATACAAGAACGGTCAAAGAGATTGTCCAAACTTTTATCAAAGTGAACAAAGTAAATTGTCAAGTTGAATATGCACCAAGACGGCCTGGTGATTTGGAATCTTGTTACTTAGAGAACCCGTCGCCGTTTATGAAAAGAAACTATACTTACGAAGAAATGCTAAAATGGAAACCCTTAAATTTACCGGAATGATTATCTTCCTAGTAGGTGTTTATGCACTTATGAATGATGATGATTACCATAAAGAGTTTGACAAACCACACATAGTCCGTTATAATTGTGATAAGTTAATTGCTGGTTGGCATCCAGATGTTCCACCTGAAGTGATAAAAAAATGTCGTGACCCAAATGAAAGGACTGTCCGTGTTACAACCTATAAAGACTAAAATTCTCATTCAATTGGAGAATATGGAAAAAGAACAAGTACTAAATTCTGGTATCGTTTTGACTACAAAAGACCAACACGAAGCCCAGCGAGCAAAAGTGCTGGCTGTTGGTCCTGCTGTAGAATACGTTAAAGTTGGTGATAGTATTATTCCTAATTGGAATGCTGCAGAACCTACAAAATTTGAAAAAGAAGATTACTTCCTTGTTAAAGAGGAAGAAGTCGTAATGATTGTTGAGGAGTAATTATGGTAACCACTTATGATGAGATGTATATTGCCGTATTAAGAAAAGAACGTGAACACCTGTTGAGTTTACACGACCCGCACGCAGAAGGTACAGGTCATTTTAATACGGCAGCAGGTGTATTACTTCAACGAATTAAAGAAATTCAGGTCAAGAATGAAAAGTGGTCAGTTGAAGTTAATGATTAACGATACAAGGCTTGTGATTCTTTGATTTTACCATTGCGAGCTAAGTTAGCGGCATACTTGGCTTGACCAATTACACAGAGAAAAAAGTAGATAGATTTAAGTAGTTTCATTTTAATTCCTTATTAGTAGTTTCACTATTAGTGTTTATACTAGTATATAGGACAATAAGTATGACAGGAGAATGACATGACCACATTTACTAGTGAAGATAGAGAAGAAGCAGAGAAGCGCCAAAAAATTATGAATGACCTTCAAAACAAAGACCAAATGGAATTACCATTGGATTGGGAAGAAACTTCCTCTGCATGGCCATTTAAAGAAGAAGATATTTTAGAAGAACACGAAGTGCCAGATTTCAAAACTGAAGAATAAAAATGCGAAACGTAAAAACGAAACTTACCATCCTAACCGCTCTCACGCTTCTGGTTTTTGCCAGCGCTTCCGGAGCTATTAGCCGTTATATTCCCACAATAACCGAGGATACGATTACTTGTCGGCCTCAAAAAGGTTCCTCTGAGGATCTGTGGACTTGCACAGACTATTATGGTAACCGATTTAAAAATTTACAAATCACTATTTTTATTAAATGATATTCTATAATATCCTCGGATTATTCTTCACGTTTATGTGGAATACTTCTATGCTCGGCGGAACAATCTATCTCATTACAAAAGAAGATTGGTCTCCGTGGACCTTAGTGGCCACTCTCTTTTTCTTTATTCGTTGGAAAGAATGGACTCCGAAAGAACCAAAACAACCTGAAGCTTCTAAGATAATCACTCTTTAATGACTGGAAAACCAGGTAAAAAATCGAATCTAGCCAAAGGCAGACATAGTTTCGATGCGGAGATAGGTGGAACTCTGGTACCTTTCCTTAACAGGAATATATCAGAATAT
>Ga0315905_10000108_pt1 | contig 86790 bp, 62 predicted proteins | sample LakEriMetagenome_5_FD_203522 | JGI IMG/M metagenome (GOLD analysis project Ga0315905, IMG submission 203522) | Freshwater fungal communities from buoy surface, Lake Erie, Ohio, United States - Buoy 4 MA121 | ecosystem: Environmental > Aquatic > Freshwater > Lake | place: USA: Lake Erie, Ohio...
GGACTCACATTGGAACCAAATCAAACGGATACAGTTTGAATAACCAAAGCCAATTCCGTGTTACAGGTTCTGGATCTGCAGACATTGGAGACCATGCCGTTGAAGTTGGTTTCGAGTTTGAACAACGTAGAGACGCCGGCTATTCAGTTGCTCCAATTGGTCTTTGGACACTTGCAAGACAATATGCAAACTACCACAACCAAGAATTAAACGTGAATGATCCAACGTACAACAACAATGGAACATACACATACATTAACTACAGCAACCTCGTTGGTACAGGTCAATTTGAATTTGACTACAATCTTCGTGAAGCCTTGGGACTTAATCCAGCTGGCACGGACTTCATTAACACAGACGGTTTAACCCCTGATCAACTTTCTATTGAAATGTTTGGTGCTAGCGACTTGTTAAACAGTGGAAACAATGTGGTAACCTATTTCGGATACGATCACCACGGAAACCTGCTTAATCGTAGACCATCATTAGACGATTTCTTCTCTGAAAGATATACTTTAGGTGAGGGAAGCTATCCAACCCGTGCAGTTGGCGCATTCGAACCCGTATACATTTCAGGGTACATCATGGACAAGTTTGCCTTTGATGATTTGATTTTCAACGTTGGTTTGCGCGTTGACCGTTATGATGCGAACCAATTCGTCCCTAAAGACCCTTATGTAATTTCAGAAGCTTTCACAGCATCTGAAGTTGATTACAGCTCACTTGGTGTTGAAAGACCCGCAAACATTGGTGACGATTTCGTTGTTTACGTAGATGACTTAAGAAATCCAACTACAATTACCGGATACCGTGATGGTGACAACTGGTACAATGCTCAAGGTACCTATGTGAATGACCCATTCACAGCTATTGCCTCAGGTGGTAAAGTAAACCCATTCCTAAAAGTTGACTCAGATGCGGAATTAACAAGTGGCGCTTTCAAAGAATATGAGCCCGCTGTGAACTTCATGCCACGCGTTGCATTTTCGTTCCCAATTTCTGAGGAAGCTCTTTTCTTTGCTCACTATGACATCTTAACTCAGCGTCCCGTTTCTTCAAATCGTTTCAATCCAGTAGATTATTTGTACATGGAAAACAGAAACGTTCTTTTGAATAATCCAAACTTACGTCCTGAGAAAACAGTAGATTATGCACTTGGTTTCCAACAAGTGTTGAGTAAAACTTCTTCCATTAAAATTGAGGCATTCTACCGTGAATTGCGTGATATGATTCAGGTTCGTAAATTCAATGGTGCTTACCCAAGTACATACAGTGCATTCGGCAACCTCGATTTCGGTACAGTAAAAGGATTAACCGTTACTTACGACTTAAGAAGAACCGGCAATTTATGGATGAAGGCATCTTACACCCTTCAGTTTGCCGATGGTACAGGGTCTACAACACAGACCCAATTGGCTCTTATTGCTGCTGGTCTTCCTAACTTAAGAACCGTTTCTCCTTTCAACTACGATCAGCGTCACCGCATTGTAATGACTGTAGACTACCGCTTCGGTGAAGGAAAAGAATACAACGGTCCTGTATGGTTTGGAAAACAAATCTTCGCGAGTACTGGAGCTAACTTCATTGCAAACCTTGGTTCAGGTACGCCCTACACCGCACAAGTATTGCCTACTCCTATTACAGGTGAGTTAAGTCCTACAACAGCAGGTGGTATCAATAGTGCACGCTTGCCTTGGCAGTTTACTGTGGACTTGAACCTTGATAAGAATATTCCTTTGACATTTGGTAAAGAAGGTGATAAGAAAAAGGCTGCAAACTTGAATGTCTACCTATGGGTTAACAACCTTCTTAACACAAGAAATATCATAAGCGTATACAGATTTACTGGAACGCCAGATGATGATGGATACTTAGCAGCTGCTCAGTTCCAAAACTTCATCAATGCTCAGAATTCACCTGAAGCATTCCGCAACTACTACAGCATGTACGTGAATAACCCTTATAATCTTGGCTCACCTCGTCAAATTCGTCTAGGTGTTCGCTTTGATTTTTAATCTGAATTAATGAATTATCTGAATAGAATGAGAAAGAAGATAACCATTGGAATAATAGCTCTCGCAGTTGGATTTTCCACCCCCGCACTTGCACTTAAATCTGTATTAGGTGCTGGTATGGCCGAGCAAAATGAACAAATTATTCAAGAATCTCGTGCTGCCCTTTGTGCTCCCGCCACTGGACTCAGAGATTTAGCATGGAACAATGTAAAAGCCCTCATTGAAACAGGCGGGTCAATGTGGCAAGATCGTGCCAACAGCCGCGCTGCATATGAAGTTCCAAAAGGTGGTGGCGTAAGCTCACTTTATGCAGGAGCACTTTGGATGGGAGGTATTTCACCTGACCAACAGTTGAAATTAGCTGCTGTAACATTCAGGGGTGATGGTAATGATTTTTGGACCGGACCTTTAACAAATGATGGAACAGCATCTGTTACTGAAGCAACTTGTCTTCAATATGATAGATTCTTTGTTTCACTGAGACAAGATGCACAATTACACCGTCAATATTTCGATTGCCTTGCAGCAGGCGGAACCGATTGTAATTCAACCTACAGTATTCCATCTTATTTTTATGAATATCCGGCCATTGGAAACACTGCAGCTGGTCAAGACCTCTACTTGGCTCCTTTCTACGATTATGACCAAGATGGTTTTTATAATCCACAAAACGGCGACTATCCATGGTATGACTTCCTAAGAGAAATCAATTGCGCAGAAAGAAGAAGAGAAGACATTGTTCCACTTTTCGGAGACCAAACATATTATTGGATTTTTAATGATAAAGGAAATGCCCATACTGAATCTCAAGGACAGCCTATTGGTATGGAAATCCGTGCGCAGGCCTTCGCTTTCACTTCGAATGACGAAGTGAACAACATGACATTTTATAACTATGTATTAATTAACCAAGGATCACAAACACTTACAGAGACTTACTTCGGATCTTGGGTTGACCCCGATTTAGGTAATGCTCAAGATGACTACGTGGGTTGTGATGTTCAGCGTGGTTTAGGTTACTGCTACAATGGTGATGCTTTCGACGATGCAGCAGGTGGATCACTTGGTTATGGTAACAATCCTCCAGCTGTAGGTGTTGATTTCTTCGAAGGTCCTTACCAAGACGAAGACAACAAGGATAATCCTCTCAGTACTGACATTATTACAGCAATCGATGAGGACGGTATACCCTACAAAGGATTGGGTATTGGTTACGGTGATGGCGTAGTAGACAACGAACGTTTCGGAATGAGAAAATTCGTTTATTACAACAATAGCAATAACCCTATTAATGGTGAACCTGCACTTCCAAGTCACTTCTACAATTACATGAGAGGATTTTGGAAAAATGGACAGCGCATGAAATACGGTGGTAACGGAGCTAATGGAGCTGGAGTATCCAATATTGATGCTGATTACATGTTCCCAGATGATACGGACCCATTGCATTGGGGTACTGGTGGTGTGATTACAGATGACTGGTCTGAAGAGTCTAGTGGAAATGCTGCTAACGACCGTCGATTTATTCAAGCTGCTGGGCCTTTCACTTTGAAGCCTGGTGATTACAATAACATTACATTGGGCGTTGTTTGGGCAAGATCCAACAGTGGAGATCCTTTTGAATCTGTAAGACTACTTCGCGAATATGATGACAAAGCACAGGCATTATTCGATAACTGTTTTGAATTGGTATCTGGTCCAGATGCACCAGATGTTGCGGTTCAAGAGCTAGACAAAGAAATTATCTTGATGTTGTCAAATGACAACCCTATTTCGACCAACTACCAAGAAAACTACGGACCAAGTCAAGGTGGTTTCGACCCCTCTATTCCAGAGGAACTATCAGACGGAACCCAATTGGACTCTACAGATCGTTCGTACGCATTTGAAGGGTACTTGGTATACCAATTAGCCAATGCCGATGTTAGCTCTGATAATCTAGATGACATTACAAAAGCCAGACTAATAGCGCAATGCGATGTTGAAAACGGAATTGGTCAAATCATCAATTTCTCACGTGATCCTGAAACAGATTACATCATTCCACAACTAATGGTTGATGGTGCAGATGCAGGGATACAGCGTTCTTTCAGTGTTAAGACTGACGCATTCGCTACTTCAAACAATGCCTTAATCAACCACAAGACCTATTACTTCATGGTAATAGCATACGGTTACAACAATTATCAACCATATGACATTGGGTTGGAAAGAGGTCAAGATGAGGCCTTCCTTGCCTCACGCAAGAGCTCAATTGGTGAGATTAGAACTATTGCAGCTATTCCTCACATACCTTCTCCTGAGAATGGTGGAACCATTCAAAATTCAAATTATGGTGATGGTGTTGCATTAACCCGAATTGAAGGTAAAGGAAATGGTTTAAATGATTTAGTACTATCTTCTGAATCAGAGTCAATCATTCTCGCTAACAACAACATAGCAGAATTAACTTACGCACCCGGAAAAGGTCCTGTTAAGGTGAAAGTTGTAGATCCCCTGCGTGTTCCTCAGGCTGACTTTGAATTGCGCCTTAAAACATCTTCTTTTGGAGAAGATGACCTAGACAGCATGTATTGGGAACTTGAAAACCTGAATGATGGTGAAGTATATGGCACATTCAAATCATTCGGAACTGCCAGTGAAGATGTTATTCTTGATTGGGGACTCTCTGTAGAATGGGGACAATACACTTATCAAGATGATGGAGTTGTTGTTAACCACTACACGCAGTTGGTCAAATCAACTATTTCCTATGCCGATGCCTCTCAACCTTGGTTGGCCGGTATAGAGGACGGTGAAGGATTTTCTGAACAAAACTGGATACGTGCAGGAACAGTAAAAACAGAAGGTACTGACCCACAAGCACTGTCAGAAGCCCTGTATGATGACTATGAGCAAGGAACTTCAGCAGCTGACTTCCCTTTCACAGATGCAAGTGAAAAATATGAAGCAGTAGTTGGTGGAACATGGTCACCCTATTGTCTTGTTTCGGGAACTACCAATGATCCAAACGATGCCAACATTGTTGTAAACAACGTAGCCCCTACGATTGATGTTCTTAAAGGCGATTTAGATCAACTTGATTCTCAAGAAAGAAAATCGAATATCAAAGGACTTAACAACGTAGACATTGTGTTCACTTCTAACAAAGCATTATGGACGCGTTGCCCTGTCATTGAAATGCAATATTCTCCTGAGTTAGCTGAAGATAACGATAATAACGACGCTGTTGATCCCGAGAAAATGAAAGTTCGTCGCGCTCCATCTGTAGATAAAAATGGTAAGCGTGCCGGTCAAGCTGGGTACAATGCTTCAGAAGGAGATCTCGTTTCTCCAATCGGTATGGGTTGGTTCCCAGGATATGCTATTGACTTAGGTACTGGCGAACGTTTAAACATGGCTTTCGGTGAAGACTCATGGTTAGTTGGTGAAAATGGTCGTGACATGATCTGGAATCCAACCTCACGTCTATACAACAACAACGGTCAACCGCTATTCGGTGGCCAACATTGGATTTACGTATTCAAAAATTTACGTTGGGAAGACTACTCACCTTCAAGCCCTAACTCAAGTTTATCACTTTCTCCTCGCTATGACAACGGTGAATTCCTTTACACACAATTGTCGAATCCAAGTTTAAGTGCTTCCAACTGGAAAAAAGTATTCAGAGGCTGTACTTGGGTTGGAAGTGGATTATTAAACCCAGATTACCAACTGAAATCGGTTGAAGAAGGGTTAATTCCAAATGATGTTCGCATCAGCATCCGCGTAGGTAAAAAATATGATGACTATTCATACAGCTCACCGGATATGACTTCTCCAGCAGGTTCAGTTAATGAGTGGAGAAACATCTATCGATTCTCAACTAAAGACATCGCTGTAACTACTCAAGATGCGAATACATTGACCAATGAAGTTCTTGACTTAATCAATGTAGTTCCAAATCCATATTATGCCTTCAGTTCATACGAAGAGAACAAATTGGATAACCGCATCAAGATTACGAATCTTCCAGACATATGTACTGTAACTATCTATGACCTCAATGGTACACAAATACGTCAGTTCAAGAAGGCTGATAAAATAACCTCTGTAGATTGGGACTTAAAAAATGAAAGAAACATTCCAATTGCATCTGGTACCTACATCATTCACGTTGAAGTTCCAGGAATCGGTGAAAAGATTTTAAAATGGTTCGGTATAATGAGACCTGTTGATTTGAACAACTTCTAATTCGTCTAAGAAAATGAAAAAAACTATCATATCATTTTGTTTAGCTGCTCTTAGCACATTCGGTGCCATTGCAGGAAATCCTGACCGTGCTGGATCTGCTGGGGCGAGCCATTTACTTGTCAACCCTTGGGCACGCTCTGCTGGTTTAGGTAATGCATCAATGGCATCTGTCAATGGTGTAGAAGGTGTATTCTTAAATGTTGCCGGTCTTGCATTCACGAATAAGACAGAATTACTCTTCACCAATACACAATATTTTGTTGGAACGGGGATTCAAATGAACTCTGTAGCTTTCGGACAGAAAGTGGGCAAGTCAGGAGCATTTGGACTTTCAGTTGTGAATATGAACTTTGGAGACATTGCCCGCACAACTACAGATTTACCTGAAGGTGGTATAGGTTCATTCACAGTGAACTACTCCAACATTGGTATCAGTTATGCCAAAGGTTTCTCGAATTCAATTTATGGTGGACTAACTGTTCGACTTATCTCTGAGGCCATATACAATGTGCGTTCTCAAGGTGTTGCTTTCGACGCAGGAATACGTTATGTTACTGGTCCTAAAGACAATATCCGATTTGGTATTGCCCTTCGTAATGTAGGTCCCCCCATGCGTTACAAAGGCGATGGATTAACTGTATCTGCCGTTATTCCTGCAAACGGACAAACACTAACTGTCGAGCAACGTTCTGAGAAATATGAACTGCCTTCAATGGTTAACGTAGGATTCGCCTATGATTTTTTAATGAAGAACGAAATGAAATTAACCGCAAACGGTCAGTTTACTTCAAACTCTTTCAGTAAAGATTTATTTGCAGCAGGATTAGAGTTCAACCTCAGGAATCGTTTCATACTTCGTGGAGGATACCAAAAAGAAATTGGTTCTAACACAACTTATGATGCCAAGAGTGCCCTTGTAGGTCCTACCGGTGGATTAACATTGAATTTACCTGCAGGTGAAAGTGGAAGTATCATTGGTTTGGACTACTCATACCGTGTTACAAATCCCTTTGCAGGAGTTCACAGTGTAGGTATACATATTACTTTGTAAAAACTATTCTTATATTTGTTTGAAGAACCTCCTAACGGGGGTTCTTCGTTTCTAAATAAATCTACCATGGCAAACTTAGCATATTACACAGCAGAAGGACTTAAAAAGCTCAGAGATGAACTTCATCAATTAAAGATGGTGGAACGTCCAAAAATCAGTCAACAAATAGCTGAAGCACGTGATAAAGGTGACTTAAGTGAGAACGCGGAATATGATGCTGCCAAAGAGGCGCAGGGCTTATTAGAAGCTCGAATTGCTAAAATGGAAGATCTTGTTGCTAATGCCCGTCTTATCGATGAATCTAACATAGATAATTCTAAAGTTTACATTTTGTCTCGGGTTACATTAAAAAATCTCAAAACGAACGCAGTAGTTGAGTATACACTTGTAGCTGAAAATGAAGCCAATCTTGCTTTAAAAAAAATCAGTATTGAATCTCCTATTGGTAAAGGACTATTGGGTAAAAAAGTGGGTGATAAAGCACAAGTGCAAGTTCCAGCAGGACTTTTGGAACTTGAAATTTTAGAGATTTCTCGATAAATATCCATCATGAGTAGTATCTTCTCTCGCATTATTAATAAAGAAATACCTGCATACGTTATTGCTGAAAATGAAGAGTTTTTAGCATTTCTAGATATAACACCTATTGCCATTGGCCATTGTCTAGTTATTCCGAAAATAGAAGTCGACTATATTTTCGATATAGACGACGAGACGTATCAAAAACTTTTTCTTTTCGCTAAACAGGTGGCTCAACAACTCAAACAAACCATTCCATGCAAAAAAATTGGAGTGGCCGTAGTAGGTTTGGAAGTACCTCATGCGCACATTCATCTTGTACCTATGAACACAATTGGTGATTTAAATTTCTCGGGTACGAGACTGCAATTAACTTCATCCGAATTCGAAGAAATTCAACAACGAATTATTCAATCATAAAAAAAGGGGCTTGCGCCCCTTTTTTTTCTTTTCAAAGCTTATTCAATAATTAACTTTTGAATAGCAGAATTTCCTTCTGTAGAGATCAATTCAACGAAATACAGTCCACTAGACCAAGACGATGTATTTACAAAAGCAACCTCTTGATTGTTAATATTTGTATTGTATACCACTTGACCTAAGTTGTTACTCACGCGAATCGCCGCAATGCGTCCGTTTGCACGAACTGCAAATGAAGTTGTAGCTGGATTCGGGAATACTCCAAAAGTCATTTCTTCTTCTTCGCTTACTCCAATGTAACAAGGGCTGTCTTGAAGATTGAAAGCACAAGCAATACGTGGTACGCTGTAACCCATGATTGAATCACAAAATGCTTTACCTTTTGCAGCACTCATATCAGGGTTTGTCAATAAACCATTTGCAGAACCTGGGTTGGTTGCAGTATCCCACCACTCCCATGGACCAGAGTCAGCAGGTTGTGTAGCAGGACGATTGAAAGGGAATAAACCAAAGAAACCGTTGTTCGACAGGTTCGCAGCATCTGTAAATGGTTGACCAGGAATGTATCCTTCAGCCAATTGGAAAACTCCGTTGTTTCCGTATTGGCTTAATGCATATTGTACTTCGTAAGAACCGCTAACTTCCACTACTGGCAAATTCAAACCTGGAACAATAACAGTTCCTGTGTAGTAAGGAGCGAATGGATCTGTTGGAACTTGGAAAGATACAATTGGGTTATCAGTAGCATCAATCCAAGAGATATCGCCACAAGCACCACCCATATTCACTGCAACAGTGAAATCTGAAGAATAACCAACGTGGTTCGGATAACAAAGTGTATCACCATTCAATGGATTAACACCTACTGAAGTTCCATAGATATCACCATTTACAAAGTCCAACACCATTGGGATACCAGCGCTTGTTGTGAATTTAGGTAATAAAATATCTGTGTAATTATCAATACCTGATGCAGCCAAAGTAATATAACCTCCTGTTCCTTGACCCCATACAGCAATACGTGATGGATCAATTCCAAAAGGGTTATTCGATTCAGCTACTGATTTTCTGAAATAACGAACAGCCGTTCTGCAATCTTGAACACCACGATATGCGGCATTAATCAATGTATTCACGCGCTCTTCCTGAGTTGGTGCAATTGGATTCCAACCTAAACGGTAGTCGCAAGAAGCAACAACATAACCCAACTTGGCCAAACGTGTACAAATTTCAACAGCAGTAGAATCTGTGCGTGTTCCACCCGTTCCTTGGTTTTGTGGGAATGGTAAGAAGTTACCCGTGTGGAAATACAATATAACTGGACGATTTGTTTCAGTGTCTCCTGATGGTGTATACACGTCCATAACCAAAGCTTCTGGAACGGCCTCATTCAAAACTGAATAATACAATACAGTTGCGTTCACTCCATAAGTTACAGAGGTTTGAACATCAACCGATGAGAATTGCGGTGTCATGTAACGCTGAGCTGTTGCACTCAACATCACAAAACACATGAAAAGAAAGGTGTAGATTTTCTTCATAGTTGTTATTGATTTTTGATTTTTTCTTGATGATTGAAATTATACGTGAGACTAAGGTACGCCAATCTTCCGATTCTTGGACCTCCATAGGCTTGAACTTGTAAATTATTTAACACATTTGAGGCTCCAATTTTTGCGTACCAATTGCCTTCTTTTCCATGTGTATAATTCAATTGGAAATCCACCAAATCATATGTTGGAATAACGCCTGTAAACTGAGGAGATCCTTCAAATAAAAATCCTTGAATCCATTTATAATTCAAAGAGTACCCGAATGTGCCTCCCGACTCCAATTCAAATAATTTAGATCCATTCAATCCCAAATTAAATTTATGCTTTGGTGTATTGAAGGCTGGAATAATTGGATCACTATCATCCTGACTGGCAATGGCATTGAAAGAGTAATTTCCGGAGAAGCTGTGCTTTTTGTGGTAATAATAATTGACACCCAAATTCAAACCTTGGGTGGTTACTATAGATGTTGAATTCGCACTGTACCTATATACTTGAAAGTCATTCATTAATCCCGTCAAAGCATCAAAATCAGCCTCTATGCCAATGTTGTATCCAATGAAATGATTGTATCTGCTATAATAAGCTCCCGCATCGACATACAGTTTTTGATCCATGAAAAATCCCCGGTAACCCAATTCAAAAGTCCGAACTTGCTCAGGGCGTATGGGATTAATAGAGAAATATTGAATATCATCTGTACTCAAAGAATAGCGATAATCGCTGAAACTTTCCAATGTAATCAACGAGTCAACCCCACTGAGATTTCCACTCAAAATTGCTGGGCCCACATTTAAATTTAAATATTGATCGGTCAATGTCGGGTTGCGTAACGCCGAAGAAAATGAGATCCGGAAATAATCATTGCGCTCTGACTTATATACCAAAGAAGCGGCAGGACTAAATAATAAATCAAAATTTTGATTTTTATCTGCTCGTGCAGTCAAACTTGCCACCAGTTTATTCTCCCAATATTTCTTTGAAACTCCAGCATAAGCGCCTCCTTCAATATTCGTAATTCTGTTAACGTCGTCTTCAAATATGGTTCCATCAGAGAAAGGCTTGTACATTCTTCCGTTGGCACCTACTCGAATCTCATAACCATTCTTCTCGAATTGCTTTTCACCATGGATATGAAACAATTTTGACCGATCAAAAAATCGTGTTCCATTCTCCACATCATTGTTCTTGCCATCTGTAATACGATTAAAGTTTTGATTAAAAATATCTGTTCCCGGCTGGAAAAATCCTATTCCATCCACACTAGGTATGTTCGCATTACCTGTGTTTGTCCAATTCTGAACCAATTGATGATAATACAACAAACTATCATAATGATCTGTAAACCACTGCTGATATTGATCTTGAGTAGGTACAATATAAAAATTAGGTTCTTGTGGCCAATTCGGATTTTGAACATATTGAGGATACCCCATGTCCAACACCCTATTCTGGATTGAGTCTTTCCAATATTTCACATAAACGTTAGCCCACAACTCATTGCTTCTCGCCTCATCCAATAATTTTAACGACGTGAAATACGGATCATAACTTCGACCTGCATCTTCACCGGTTCCATAAATCCTGATGAAATAATCATTTTCTTTTTTTAATTCAATTCGGCCTTGATAAAAGAGAATATCTCTAAGACTAAATCTATTGTCTCCTTGATACACGGTTGTCCCTTGCCCCACATTCGCTGCAAAAATGATTTCAGGGGAATTCTCTTTCATCTCTGGTTTTAACCGCCAATGCGCTACTGCATTTGCCTTTACATTTTTGGTATTGTAGTCTACCACATCAGACTCGCGATAACCGTTTCGAAAGAATACACCCATACCTGGCTTACCATTCAAATCACCCGAAAAATCATTCGCTGGAAAATATTCATCGCCATAGATGTTCACTGCATTAAATCCGCCGGCATTCTGAACCCCATACTCGCTGTTATAAACGGGATTGTAATTATCAGCGGCCCAATCCAATGCACTAAAAGCAAAAACGTTAAACTTATAAGCTAGAAATGGCTCATCCATTTTATTTCGAAAAACATGTGCAAACCGAACCGATGGCTCAACTAGCTTTCGTTCCCCAACCCGAACTTGAGCCGTTAATCCTGGAAAATCAAAAGGGTTTTTTGTTTCCATTTTAACAACACCATTAAACGCTCCTGGACCAAAAAATGCACTACTCGCTCCTTGAACAATATCAACTCCTACTACATCCAAATCAGGTGCTCCTAAAAAATTACCCAATGAAAAATTCAAACCCGGCGACTGATTGTCAACTCCGTCTATTAGCTGCAGACTTCGAACGGGAGAGGTTGAATTGAACCCCCTTGTATTAATTACACGAAATCCTAGACTAGCCGTGGTTAAATCAACGCCCTTAAGCGTTCCAAGACTCTCATAAAAATTTCCTGAGGCTGCGTTTTTAATGGCAGTTAGGTCTAATCGTTCAACAGTCAACGGATTCTGTTTTTGTTTTTCCGTTATTCGTGAATCAACAATGTCTATCATTGGACCTGTTGAAGCGAAATCCAATTCAATTTGAATGGGTTCATTCGAAATCTCGGCAATCAACAAAGTTAATTCAGAATATCCTACAGCTTTAATGCGAATTGTTGCAGGAACCTTGCTCACTTTCAACGCAAAATCACCATCAAAATCAGTGAGTACTCCATTTGAAGTTCCTTCCTCAACAGCGGCGCAATATCCAATGGGTTCCTTCGAAACTTTATCCTTGACCTTTCCCTTTATGACGAGCTGACCGAAAACGGATTGACTAAATAGGATTACAAATAAAGCAAGTACGGTGCGTGTTTTCATACGACTGACAATTTACTTCAAAAAGAGATTGCTTTGAGCTGCTAATCTGAAGTTTTCAATATACCCATGAAGAAAAAAGGTCATCTTCCGATGACCTTCCTTCCTTATTTCACAATCTTTTTATGCTCCACATGCCTCACAGCTATCTGGATTGTCCAATGAACAGGCAATTGCTTCTTGATTCTTTTGTTCTGCTTCTACAGTGTTTATGGTCACCTCAGCAGCAGGTTTTTGCAATTGCTCCTTGTTCACAGTAAACTTAATGGCATCCGTTGCAGCCTTGGTGCGTAGGTAGTACATTCCAGTCTTCAATCCTTTTTCCCAAGCGTAAAAATGCATGGAGGTTAACTTGCCATAATTTGCGTTTTCCATGAAAACATTCAAACTTTGACTCTGACAGATATATGCACCACGATCAGCAGACATGTCTACTACCACGCGTTGAGAAAGCTCCCAAGCCGTTTTGTATAGTGCTTTTAAGTTATCTGGAATTTCGTCAATATTTTGAACGGAACCATTCGCAGCCAAAAGTTTGTTTTTCAATGTATCATTCCAAATACCCAAATTCACAAGATCTTTCAAAAGGTGTTTATTCACAACTATGAATTCACCAGCAAGCGTTCTGCGTGAGTATATGTTTGTCGTATATGGCTCGAAACACTCGTTGTTTCCTAAAATTTGAGCAGTACTTGCTGTAGGCATAGGTGCCATGAGCAAACTGTTTCTCATTCCATATTTCATGATTTCTTCCTTCAACACATTCCACTCCCATCTGTCTGTTGGTGTAACATTCCACATATCAAATTGCAAAATACCCTTTGATGCAGGTGAGCCCTGGAAGGTTTCATATGCGCCGTCTCTACGAGCTAAATCTTTCGAAGCTGTACATGCCGCATAATAAATGGTTTCGAAAACTTCACGATTCAATTTTTTCGCTTCATCGCTATCAAATGGGAAACGCATCAAAATAAAGGCATCAGCCAATCCTTGTACACCAATTCCAATTGGACGGTGACGCATGTTGGAATTTCTAGTTTCAGGAACCGGATAGTAATTCTGATCAATTACTTTATTCAAGTTAACTGTTAACTGGTAGGAAACCTCGAACAATTTGTTATGATCAAACTCACCATCTTTAACAAATTTGGGTAAAGCAATTGAACCTAAATTACAAACAGCAATTTCATCTGGAGAAGTGTACTCAATAATTTCGGTACACAAATTTGAACTCTTTATTGTACCTAAGTTTTGCTGATTACTTTTTCTATTGGCAGCATCTTTATACAACATGTATGGATTGCCCGTCTCAATTTGTGATTCCAGAATCTTATACCATAAGTCTTGAGCATTGATAGTTTCTCTTCCTTTTCCTTCAGACTCATATTTTGTATACAACGCCTCAAATTCTTCACCCCAACAATCTGAAAGACCAGGACACTCATTTGGACACATCAATGTCCACTTACCATTCTCTTTCACACGCTTCATGAAAAGATCTGGTATCCATAAAGCATAAAATAAATCTCTAGCACGAACTTCTTCTTTTCCGTGATTTTTTCTTAAATCTAAAAATTCGAAAACATCAGCATGCCATGGCTCTAAATAAATAGCGAATGATCCTTTTCTTTTTCCACCCCCCTGGTCTACATATCTTGCGGTGTCGTTAAAAACACGGAGCATAGGAACAATTCCGTTACTCGTTCCATTTGTTCCACGTATGTAAGAACCCTTGGCGCGCACATTGTGAATACTTAATCCTATACCGCCTGCACTTTGAGAAATCAAAGCGGTCTGCTTGAGTGTATCATATATACCTGGGATACTGTCATCTTTCATTTGCAATAGGAAACATGAACTCATCTGAGGCTTCGGTGTTCCGGCATTGAATAACGTTGGAGTAGCATGTGTAAACCAACCTTCGCTAATCATGTTGTAGGTTTTAACTACCTCGTCCATGTCTGCTTTGTGAATTCCAACAGCAACACGCATGAACAAGTGCTGTGGACGCTCTACAACCTGACCTTTCAACTTCAACAAGTATGACCGCTCAAGCGTTTTAAATCCGAAATAATCAAATTGAAAATCGCGATCATAAATGATTGCACTATCCAACTCCGGGGCATTCGTCATTACAATTTCGTAAACATCATCGGCAATTAAACCGGCATTTTTTCCAGTCTTAGGATCAATGTATTCATATAAATCCTTGATGGTTTGCGAAAACGACTTCTTGGTGTTCTTGTGCAAATTGCTAACTGCAATGCGAGAAGCTAATAAGGCATAATCAGGATGTGTAATGGTACTGGTTGCTGCAATCTCTGCAGCCAATGTATCCAACTGACTGGTAGTCACTCCATCAAAAACTCCTTCAATTACCTTCATGGCAATCTTCGTTGAGTCTACAATGGGGTTCAACCCGTAACACAGCTTAGCAATTCTTGCTGTGATTTTGTCAAATTTTACCGATTCTTGACGGCCATCTCTTTTTACTACGAACATGATACTAAAACTTTAATATGATCAATAATTTAAAAATCGTCTTCTAATGAGAACTCAAACTTATCCGATTCACCAGAATCCTTTACCCCTGCCTTTTGATATTCAGCCACACGTTTTTCGAAGAAATTGGTTTTTCCTTGAATACTAATGAGGTCCATGAAATCAAACGGATTAGATACGTTGTATATACGAGGATTACCTAACTCAGACAACAACCTATCCGCTACAAATTCAATGTACTGACACATTAAATCTGAGTTCATTCCAATCAACTTCACAGGAAGCGCATCTACAACAAATTCGTGCTCAATGGCCACAGCTTCCTCAATGATTTGTTTAATCTTCTCTTGGGGTAGCTTATTGACCAGGTGATCATTATATAACTTACAAGCAAAATCACAGTGCAAACCTTCATCACGACTAATTAACTCGTTGCTGAATGTTAAACCCGGCATTAAACCTCTCTTCTTCAACCAGAAAATGGAGCAAAAAGAACCTGAGAAAAATATACCCTCTACAGCAGCAAACGCAACAAGACGCTCAGCAAACGATCCATTTTTTATCCAACGCAACGCCCAATTCGCTTTTTTCTTAACACAATCCAAATTGTCTATAGCCTTGAACAAATAATTTTTCTCTGCAGAATCTTTGATGTATGTGTCAATCAAAAGTGAATACGTTTCACTATGAATGTTTTCCATCATGATTTGAAAACCATAGAAAAACTTTGCTTCTGTATATTGAACCTCACGAACAAAATTCTCGGCCAAATTTTCGTTTACTATACCATCACTTGCTGCGAAAAAGGCCAATACATGTTTAATGAAATGACGCTCATTATCATTCAGCTTGTTACTCCAGTCATGAATGTCTGCACCCAAATCAATTTCTTCCGCTGTCCAAAAACTAGCCTCGGCAGTTTTGTAAAACTTCCAAATATCGTTGTGAATGATAGGGAACAGAACAAAACGATCTGGATTCTCTTTCAAAATGGGTTCTTCGTGCATCATTGGTTTTGGCAATTGGGGTCTTATTTAAGTCAAAAAAACCGCTTACAAAACTTTGTTTAGCGGCTAATGTCTTTATTCAAATTGGAAAGACAAAAATCTACTCCTTTTTGACGAGTTCAAAGATTCAAAAGAACACGCTTAAAAACAATTGAAAACAATGAACAACTCGAGGTAGTTTTTAACAATTTGAAACACCTCTTTCTGAAACCCCCGCTACCATTGACTTTTAGAATCTCAAACTCCCCTTCACCGCGCACAAACACATTTTTCAGCCCAAAACTTTGGCACAGAATTTAGCGAAACGAAACACACAGCTTAAATGTTGAAACTTCGTTAAAAATCAACTTTTGTTCAAGTCAAAAGGCTGTAAAAAGTATGAAAAATAGCCAATTTCAAGCCACCCAATTTTTCATGCCAAAGTCTTCAATTTCAGCTTTACATTTGTCCTCATTAATCTGTTGAAATTATGTTAGGTGCTTTAAATGCTATTCTGAAGAAAATTGTTGGGGATAAAAAACAAAAAGACTTAGAGCTTATTCAACCCATTTTACAATTATGTTTAAGTGAATACACCAAAATACAGCATGCCTCTGCAGATGAAGTGAGAAGTATTTCTTCTGACCTACAGGCGAAAATAAAGAAGCACACTGCCGACCTAGAATTGAAAGCTGCCTCAATACGTGAACAAGCAGAATCCTTACCCAGTGAAGCTCTCGACGAAAAAGAAAGACTCTATAGCGAAGAAGACAAAATCAAAAAGGCCATTGATGAATCTTTGGAGGAAGTGCTTCTCGAAATTCTACCTACCGCCTTTGCTGTGGTTAAAAGAACCGCGCAATTGTTTGCTACGAACCAAGAACTTCGTGTTCATGCTTCTGATTTAGACAAAACCCTAGCGGTCAACTCAAACAAAAACTACGTTCGTATCGAGGGAGAATCGGCCATTTGGAAGAACACGTGGTCCGCAGCAGGTACTGAATTTACATGGGACATGGTTCACTATGATGTTCAGCTTATTGGTGGTATTGCTCTGCATCAGGGTAAAGTGGCTGAAATGGCCACAGGGGAAGGTAAAACCTTAGTTGCTACTCTTCCTGTTTTCTTGAATGCTCTTGCTAAAAAAGGTGTACACGTAGTAACTGTGAATGATTATTTGGCACGAAGAGACTCTGAGTGGATGGGGCCAATCTACGAATTTCATGGTTTAACTGTAGATTGTATCGACAAACACCAACCCAACTCAGATGCAAGACGCAATGCTTATGCAGCAGACATTACCTTCGGTACCAACAATGAATTTGGTTTCGATTACCTTAGAGATAACATGGCGGTTGAAGCAGCTCATTTGGTGCAGCGTAAACATCACTTTGCCATTATTGATGAAGTAGATTCGGTGCTTATTGACGAAGCAAGAACCCCACTTATTATTTCTGGTCCAACCCCGAAAGGTGACCAACAAGAATTTGATGCATTAAAACCGAAGGTTCAACTTTTGGTTAACGCGCAAAAAACTGCCGTAAATGATTTTCTTACACTAGCTAAGAAAAAACTTCAACCAGAATCAGCTACCCCTTCTAAAGAAGACATTCAAGAGGGTGGTATGGCACTGTTGCGCGCCCACAGAGGATTACCACGAACAAAAGCCTTGATTAAATTCCTAAGTGAAGAAGGAATAAAAAGTCAATTACTAAAAACCGAAGGGCAGTATTTGCAAGACAATCAGCGTGAAATGCCCAAAGTGGATGCTGAACTGTTTTTTGTCATTGACGAAAAGAACAATCAGATTGAACTCACCGACAAAGGAATAGCCATCATGGCCAAAAACATGGAAGATGAGCGATTCTTTTTACTTCCCGATTTGGCAACTGAAATGGGGAAAATTGATTCTGCTGATGCCAGTGAAGAGGAAAAAGCGAAAATGCTTGAAAGTCTTCAAAGAGAATACTCCGTAAAAAGCGAGCGCATCCATACCATTAGCCAATTGCTTAAAGCATACGCCCTGTTTGAGAAAGATAAGGAATATGTGGTAATGGATAACAAAGTGAAAATTGTTGACGAACAAACTGGACGTATCATGGAAGGACGTCGATTCTCTGACGGACTTCATCAAGCCATTGAGGCAAAAGAAAACGTAAAGGTTGAAGCAGCCACTCAGACTTACGCAACAATTACGTTACAAAATTATTTCCGCATGTACCACAAATTAGCGGGTATGACAGGTACAGCGGAAACAGAAGCAGGCGAATTGTGGGACATCTACAAATTAGATGTCATGATTATTCCAACGCACAGAGCCATTTCTAGGAAAGATGAAAATGACAAAGTGTATAAAACCAAGCGTGAAAAATACAATGCTGTTATTGATGAGGTGGTGGAATTGAAAGAAAAAGGTAGACCTGTTTTGGTTGGTACTACTACCGTTGAAGTAAGTGAATTGTTAAGTCGTATGCTACGTCAGCGTGGTATTGATCACCAAGTTTTAAACGCGAAACTTCACCAAAAAGAAGCAGACATTGTTGCACTTGCGGGACAGTCTGGAACAGTTACCATTGCAACAAACATGGCCGGTCGTGGAACAGATATTAAATTAAGTGCTGAAGTAAAAGCCGCAGGTGGTCTTGCAATTATTGGTACCGAAAGACATGATTCACGTCGCGTAGATAGACAGTTAAGAGGTAGATCTGGACGCCAAGGCGACCCTGGTTCATCTCAGTTCTATGTCTCATTGGAAGATGATTTGATGCGCCTTTTTGGTTCTGAACGCATCTCGAAAATGATGGACCGTCTTGGCCTAAAAGAGGGTGAGGTCATTCAACACGGCATGATTACAAGCAGCATTGAACGTGCGCAAAAAAAGGTTGAAGAAAACAACTTTGGTATACGCAAGCGACTGCTAGAGTTCGATGATGTGATGAATGCGCAACGTGAGGTTATTTATAAACGTAGAAAGCATGCTCTTTTCGGAGAAAGATTAACCTTAGATATAGACAACATGCTCTATGACCTGTCTTTCAATGTGACTGCACTGAATCAAGACATGCGCTCTTTTGAGGGCTATAAGCTTGAAATGCTTCGAACTTTTGGAATACCAGCACCGGTTGACCAAACAGATTTTCTTGGAAACAAACTAGAAGATATTGCCATGCAGACCTATGAGGCTGTTTTGAATTCTTATCAAAATAGAATCAATACCTTGGCAAAAGAGGCCTTCCCTGTTATAGAGAATGTGTATAGAAACAATATCCAAGGATATCAGAATATAGCCATTCCATTTAGTAATGGGATTAAAGGAATACAAATCGCGGTTAATTTAGAGCAAGCCCATGCCTCACAAGGAAAAGAAATGATTCATGCCTTAGAAAAAGGAATAACATTAGCAATCATTGATCAAAATTGGAAAGAGCATTTACGCGATATGGATGAGCTTAGGGGAAATGTTCAATTTGCTGCGCATGAGCAAAAAGACCCTCTTCTCATTTACAAAAAAGAAAGTTTTGAATTGTTTAGGAAAATGGTTACACGCACAAATGCAGAAATTGCAAACTTCTTGCTCACTTGTCAACTTCCAGAAATGCCTCAAGTTAGACAAGCTCAACAACAGGTGGTCGCTAAAACCCAAACTTCAAAAGAAAACACACGGAATCTAAACGAACACGCTCAACAAGCACAGCAAGCCGGTGAAGCTGTTTCTAGTCCGCGTTCAGCGCCCGTGATTGCCGATCCCAAAATTGGTAGAAATGATCCTTGTCCTTGCGGCTCTGGAAAAAAATTCAAATCCTGTCACGGACAATAACTAAATGAAATTTTCCCATTCTTGCATGAGCGCCGAAAGGCGCTTTTTGCTTGCTTCATACTCCTCATTCAACACCCGATAAGCATCTTGTTGAGCAAAATCTGTTTTGGCCAATTCTTCCTCTAATTGTTTCAAATTCTCCTCCTCCTTTTCTATCGAAGTCTCAATTTTACGCAAATCCTTCTCTTTGTGTTTGTCTATTTTGACTACCACATCAGCATTTGCATCCTTCTTCTTGACTTCCTTTTTTGCTTGATTCTCAATTTTATTTTGTTCGTACAAACGAATCGAAGCAGCCTTTTTCTCTTTCAAAAACTCTTTCACCGTGCCAGGATAAATGACCATCCGATCAGACTGAATTTCATATACCGTATCGGTTAATCCATCTAAAAAATCACGGTCATGCGATACCAAAAGCAACGTACCATCATAGCGGGCAAGAGCCTTTTTCAAAACCTCTTTTGATGGTAAATCCAAGTGATTTGTTGGTTCGTCTAGAATTAAAAAATTGTATGGTTGTAACAAGAGTTTACAAAAAGCCAATCTCGCCTTTTCTCCTCCACTGAGCACCTTAACTTTTTTATCTATGTCATCACCACTAAACAAAAAAGCACCAAGCAAACCCCGAACATTTTTTCTAATTTCTCCTACAGCCTCATCATCGATTGTTTGAAAAACGGTCTTGTCACCATCTAGAATATCGCTTTGATTTTGTGCATAATAGCCAACATTCACACTGTAACCCACTTGCAACTCACCATCAAACCCCTCTTCTTTCATGGTCATTTTGAGTAGTGTCGATTTCCCCACTCCATTCTTTCCAATCAAGGCTACTTTTTCGCCACGAGCTATTGTGAAATTAACATCAGAAAACAAATGCAAATCACCGTATGATTTAGCCAGCTTTTTTCCCTCCAAAATAATTTTCCCAGAATGTGGCGCAGGCGGAAAAGTGAATTTCACTTTGGTGGAATCAAAATCATCAATTTCAATTTTCTCCAATTTATCTAGCTTGCGAATCAACGTTTGTGCGAAGGCAGCCTTGTCCTTTTTAGCACGAAATTTATCAATAAGCTTCTGAGTATCTTCAATGTACTTCTGTTGATTTTTAGCCGCAGCTTCTTGCTTCTCGATCTCCTGTTCTCGCTGAATTAAATATTTCGAATATGAAAACTTATAATCATATAATTTCGCCTTTGAAATCTCAACTGTTCGCTTGGTCACATTATCAAGAAATGTTCTATCGTGAGAAATCAATACAACCGCTCCAGCATATTCATCTAAAAATTCTTCCAACCACTCTATACTTTCAATATCAAGGTGGTTAGTAGGCTCATCGAGAAGCAATAAGTCCGGATTAGCAAGCAATAGTTTACCCAATTCAACACGCATCTTCCATCCACCGCTGAATTCTCTCATGGGTCTCGAAAAATCTTTTGACTGAAAACCTAAGCCTTTCAATACCCGTTCAATTTTTTCATCTGTACCGGTACTATCTAAAATTGAAAGTCGATGTCCAATGGCCTCTAACTCCTCAATTTTCTTACTGTAATCATCGGAAGTATAATCTTCCATATTCGCAACCTCATGACCAAGTTCGTCTAGCCGTTTATGAAGGGCTTGAACTTCGTTGAACGCTGATTGTGCCTCTTCATATACGGTAGCGTCTTCACTGTGCGCCATTTCTTGAGGTAGATATCCGATTGTGGCGCCTTTGGTGATTGAAACATTTCCTTCTGATGGATTTTGAACACCCGCAAGAATCTTGAGTAAGGTTGATTTCCCCGCACCATTCTTTCCAACCAACCCAATTCGTTCTCTTGGACCAATGAAAAATCCAATTTTCGAAAAGAGCTCTCTGGAGCCAAAGAACACACTTAAATTTCCTACTGTAATCATAAAAAAAGGCCCCTCTAAATAGAGGGGCCACAAAGATACATCTTTCTAAAAATTAATAGTTCCAAAGATCATGTTCGTACTCAAAAATTTCTTTTTTAATACGTTCACCTTCTAACAATGCATCAAGTCCTTGAGCATAGTCTTGAATTTTTCTATCGAACACATTTTCTTCTTTTACAACATGTGCAGAGAATCTTCTCATTTCGAACAAATCATCGAATGACCCACGAAATGCATCGTTACTCATGTTATAAACGTCCCATTGCGCAAACCACGAGCGACAGCTCGCGTAGTGCAACCAGAATAAAGGACGAACCTCCTCGTTTTGAAAAGCTGCAAAAACCAATGGATTAGAGGAAGCTTGGCTATTTTCAACCAAAGGAGCAATTCCAATAATTCTAACAAATCGTGTAGAACGCTGCTTGTCAAAAATCCAGTCTTCTTTTATTCTATACCCTTTGATATCCGCTGCAGTATACAATTCACTTGGACATCCAAAAGTATTGTTTCCTGGCTCCGAAGGGGCATCATCAAAATTTGGTCTTCCAAGGCCAAGCGGGTCATGTGACTTCGGATCACCTTGCGCTGCTACTGCTGTGGTAGCACCCATTGGTAAGGCCATCCATTCTGGATCAGGCCACCCATCTTGGTCAGAATCTACCAAAAGTTCACCTGCAGCATTGTACAATTGTGGGAACATTTGCATTGCAACTGGATCGTAAGGGGTCGCAGTTGCTGCAGCTGGCACTTCGTATTTGCACAATGCCGGATTACTTCCCTTACATGAAGATGTACCACCTAACTCTTTGGCAAACTCATCATTTGCAGTTCGAGAGAAGCCAGTTGCATCCATCATGCTGGACTCATAAGCTGTAAGGAAATGCCCATTTATTCCGTCCTCAATCACATGCCACAGAGCATATCGCTTATCTGTTCTTTTTACAGGAAGGAAAATAGGATAGTTCATTTTCTCATTCCCATTGATATCTTCCCATACTCTTTTCTTCCAAAGAACATCAGATTCACGCAGGTTCGGATAGCGTGGAATGCGATATGAGCGCTCCAAGTTGTTGACAGGCACGTACGCACCGTCTAACATTTTCAATCCCGGCTGTTGGCCTGATTGAGGTTGCGCAAATAAATTGAAGACCGCTAAACATGCGATTATGCAAATTAGGCTGATTTTTTTCATCGTCTTCATAGGGCGTTTGTTTTTTAAATTATTGAATTGTCAGTACCAAGGGTTGTCCACCACCTTTGTTTGTTGTTACTTGAGAGAACAACACAACATCACCAGTTTTCAATCCATTCAATTTCGATTTTTGACCTGCATCTAATCTTCCACCACCGCAGATACCTAAATCAACACCATTTACACTTAAGCGACAGTTAGCGATTGTAACTTGAAGATTCTTTCCAACAGGAAATTCTGGTGGAATTTGACAAGAAACAAACCCGTTGATTACGTCACTTTTCTTGGCTTTCGCACCTGATTTCAAGCTTCCATTTAACAGAGTTTCAGCGCTAGGTAATCCTTTCACATCAAAGTTTTTCGAACCTACTGAAACTGATTTACCGTTAATAGTAGCCGAAACACTTACAGTTACTTGAGCACCAGACCCTGGGTCAATGTTGTAATTTCCACCTGAGCCAGACATGGAACCTCCACTGCAAGTAACACTCAATGAACTTGGATCTACACCCGGTACAGAAACCTCAACTGGATTCGGTACACCGCGATACAAAATCATCATGTTTGTTGGGGAAATTACACAATTCGGTTCACCAACAAAATACGGTGGAACCACAAATGGAATTGCTTTATCACCGCCATCAGCATCTTGATAAACAATCACACCTTTGTGTGAATGTGCTCCAAGACTTGATTGATTAATTCTGAATTTACACTTACCATCAGAACCTGAGGTAATTGGAGTAATTCCATTGTAATCAAACAATTCTGGAGTTGGGTTATCACCTGCCTCACTTCCTGACATGTAGACGCGTGTAGAACTGTTTTTATTGTATGCCGCTAAATAAATCTCGGCTACAAATGAATCACCACGCATGATATAACTCTGTTTTGGCACTACCGCTACAGTAACATCAGAGAACTTCAAGTCTGAAGAGTTAATCTGAGAGGTCAGATAATTCAATACCGCATTCTTCGCCAGAATAACGTCACCTTCAATTTTACTCAAATGCGCAATAACAGCTGAAACAGGTGTGTGATAGAACAATGCTGTCTCCCATTTTTCCGGTTCGCCGTCTGAGTTATTGATATCTTCAAACTTGAACGTTTTTTCGATTAGTCCTTTGGTTTCTGGAGCACCTTCAGTCAACTTGTGAGATTTACCTTTAATGTCAGTAACCTCGATACCAATTGCACGATTCGCAAATGCTGAGAGTTTTTCACGAAGTTCAACCGCTGACCATGCACCAGAGCGCGGATTCGCAGGTTCAGAGCCAATTAACATGGCTGTGGTATTCTGATTCTCATCTGGTTTAGAGACTTTCTCCTTATCACCAATATCAATCAAATGTCCATTTTCCATGTAAGCCTCGAATCCAACTCCATCAACACTACCATTAATAGAAGCCGCAAGAACACGTGCTTTCAGTTCTATGATATACTTCACCAATGCATCAGCCTCATCAACAAATTTGTGCGCCTCCGCTTGGAAAGGAGCAGCCTTTGTACCGTCGCTCCAGCTATCCAATAGTAATAATGTTGCATCAGCACGCTCTTCCGAGTTTGCTGCGTTTTTAACCATACCGCGATTAATTTGAATGAATGCATTCAATACATCTTTCGAGATGTTCATGGCGAGAAGCGCGGTAAGAACGAGATACATCATCCCGATCATCTTCTGCCGTGGGGTTTCTTTACCACCTGCCATTTTTAGTTCCTCCTAAAAATAAAATTAATATGAATTTGGAACTGCAATTATTGACGAGCAGAGCCCATTGCATTCAACATGTTCGCGTAGATTGTATTCAAAGACTTCAAGTTCTTCGACAATTCGCTAATGTTCTCTTTGTACAACTTCGTATCTTCAACAGAGTCGGCCAAATTCTGAACCAATGCACCCATGTCTGCGTACATAGCTCTAGTCTTAGACATTTCCTCAATTTGAATTTCATACATCGAATTCAATGCTGATAAATTCTCAGTCATTTTTTGCAAATGTGCACCTGCTGAAGATCCTTGATCTGCGTATGAAGTTAAGCCAGTCAAAGATGCTGACGCTGCTTCATATGTTGATGCCAATTTAGAAACTTTATCAGACGCATCTTTCAAATTGTCAGCGTATGATGTACTTGCAGAAGCTGCGGAAGTCACATCAGCCATTTGCTTTGCATTTGAACTAAATGTTCTCATGCCTTCCCCAAGACTTGCAATTAAATCACTATCAATTTTAGCCTCTTCTAACATTCCATCTAACTGAGCTGAAACCCCACTTCCGCCACCACCGTGGTTTCTGCTGTGAGAATTTTGTAAATTTTTCTTAGCATCTTCTGGTAAGGCTAATTCTGGATATACCAAAGACCAATCTGGTTCTTCATGTAAAGGTTCGAAAGCAGAGAAAAAGAAAATCACAGCCTCAGTACTCAAACCTACAACAAGTAGCAAAGACGCAAACGGCCAGTGCTGAATTTTAAACATCGCTCCAATAATAACGACAGCCGCTCCGATTCCGTACAACTTCGCCATAAATTTTTTCCAAGCTTTACTTCCAGGTTTCATTGATTTTAGATTTTAAATTATTATTTGGTTTAATTGGTTTTCAAATTTATTCAGAAGCCATGTTCCAATCTTCTCTTGGACCCGACTTCCCTCTTCCAAGATAGCTCATAACACAACGGAAACCGATGTATGATTTTGCGGTATCTTGATATTCGTAACTGCGTGTACCACACTGAATGAACCAGCTGATGTCTTTCCATGAACCACCACGAATCACCTTTCTCTTCAGTGCATGCGGATCATCCTTTTTAGCTTTATAATCGTACTCTGGATTTAAATCATGTACAAATTCATAACCAGACTCAAGATATGCCGTATTGGTCCACTCTGCAACGTTTCCAGCCATATTGTACAAACCATAACCGTTTGGAGAATAAGATGCAATGGGCACAGTGTGCACGCCCATATCATCTGGATAGTCACCTCTCATCGGCTTGAAGTTCGCCAAAGGACAACCAAGATAATTGCGTGTGTAAGGACCGCCCCATGGGTATTCTTCATTTGAAAGACCTCCACGTGAAGCGAATTCCCACTCTGCCTCTGAAGGTAGTCTAAAGCGTTGCACAAATGTTTCACCGTTCTGGTGTTTCCATTCATTCAACAATTGTGTTCTCCATACGCAGAAAGCCTGACACTGACCCCAGGTTACACCCACCACTGGGTAATCATCATAGGCTGGATGCCAGAAATAGGTTTCAGCAAGCTGTGTATTATCAGAATAAGTGAAGTCATGCACCCATACTAAGGTGTCAGGATAAATTGGGATTTGTTCTTCGATCACGAACTGGCTTCTGTCTTGGTGCACTTTTACCGAGTGCAATTGATCCAATTCATTGGTTGTACCAGTTTCTACTGATCTATTTCTCTTTTTCGCCGCCTCTTGAAGGTCAATCCAATAGTATTTAAAATTCAATTTCTCTGCTTTCACTTCAGGTCTGTCATAAAATTTAGCATCCCCAGTCCAGTAGAATTCATTGTAGATTTTCTCATAGATGTCTGCATTCATCATGTCAATCGGCTCTTCCCAAGCTAGTTTCACCCCATCACTATAGAATTCTGTGAAATCCATATTCGCCTTTTGTGCAGCAATTTCTTCTCCTAGAGCATCAAAGCCGTCGTCTTCACCAACACCATATACGAACTCTTCATTTAATCCTTCACGAACCAGATAATCACGCATCAACGAATCTTTCACCCAATAAACGAATTGGCGGTATTCATTGTTTGAAATTTCATGCTGATCCATGTAAAACGGAGAAATGGTTACCGTTTTAGATTTAGTGGTTAGACCTCCGACTAAGTCGCGGTCATTTGGACCCATAGTGAAGGAACCATAATGAATATAGTTCATTCCATAAGGATTCACTTGCACCCATTCTTCTCTTGGATAAACACCTACCAATTCACCGGCAGGACCTGAATAACAACCAGAGAGAACTACAATGGTTGCGAAAAACGCAAAAAGTGATTTTTTCATGATTTCCTAATTTAACGGGTTAAACTTTGTTGGGCTTGGTTTAACGTATTTATAACTACAGTCAAATTCATTTTATTGCACAACCAATTATAATTGGCGAGGATCACCGCTAATTCTACGAACGGGCGTCTTTCCAATATTAAATTGATAGGTTAAAAACAACTCATGTGAGCCTGCACTGTAATTTCTTATTTCACTCAGTGTAATGTCGTAAGAGTATCCAACTTTAAATCCGTGCTCGTACGTCATTAAACCTTTTTGAATGGTATTCAAATCCATTTGAAATCCTAACATGGGAGCAATTGCATCACCAGGTCTGAAGGCCAAACCACCCCAAAGCTGATTATTCCAAAGTACATTGGCATTTACATCAATCGCTGGAGAAGCTTTCATGTCTGTCTTGATTAAAGCATTGCTGCGCAATAACAATCCATTGGGTAATTCGTAATTGTAACCACCCATTACATAAATGTGTCTTGCACTAGCAAAACCCAAATCACTCAAAGCAGTCGCCGGCAAGTGAGTGGCGCTCACTCCCGCGTAGTATTTATTCGGATTGTAGAACATTAATCCTGCAGCCATATCAAAACCACCTTGAGAGATTCCATTGATTGGAATGTTGGGATCAGTAGGGTCTATTGCTATCCAACTGTTCCCTAAACTCTTACTTAACAAACCAACCTGAACTCCACCAGACAAAAAGTTGTCACCGATGGGTTGATGAAATGAAGCAGATAAACGGGCAAATTTGTTTTGCTCTTGTCCTAAGACTTCAGTCATGAAAGAAGCTCCAATACCTACTGTTCTACCTGCTACGCTTGCGTAACCGTTGTAGTTAAACAAATACGTTTTTGGATCTCTTTCAAATCCGTCCCACTGGTCACGGTGAAAGGCTTGAACCTGATGCATTCTGTCCATACCAGCAGCAGCCGGATTGAATGAAAGACGATCAAACATCCACATTGTGAACTGCGGATCTTGCTGTCCCAAGCTACTTAGGGCTGCTGAGAAAACAAATAATGAAAGATAAAATTTCTTCATTGGTTTTTTGGTTTATCGTGTCTCAGACGATATTTTGGGTCAATCTGAGTTTGCTAAAATAGAAAAACTCATTGAAAAACCAAAAAAAATAATCACTTTTCAACTATTTGTAGACTTGGGAACGCTTAATTGCCTATATTTCAATTACTTAAGATTTGTGCATAACTTTAAGCAAACTTGAAATCTCAAGATAATTAAACCAATTTTTGATAGACTTTCCACCATCGATCAGGAACTTCTTGGTTCGATGCGATTATGAAATCTTGATAACTGCAGGGAACCAAATGATTCCTCAAGTGATTTTCCTCAGGTCCAACCGGATACTGAACTTCAAGCCACCATCTATTGGTTAAATGGCTTTTATAGAAAACCATTTCCTCTCCATTATCATCAACCATCACAATGTATTTCTCACAATCTGAAATGGCTCCTATTGGGTAATCGCCCATGCGTGCGTGGAAGCCATCAATAACAAACCAAATCAATTGCGCCACCAATTTCGCGCCTTGATTCCGAATATCCAGTTGCTCATTGTAATTATAAAATCCTATACTCGAGAGTCGCTCACTTAAGCCGGCATATCGTGCCATTTGCGCCGCTTCATTTCCAAAAAAACCATTTGGACCGGCAGTATTGGTGGCCGGCATCTCGGAAAAGCGGATTGAGCTTACATCAAAACTTATCATGTCTGCGTATCGAATCACCGGTTCAGATTGAGCTAAATCTTGTTGCATTTCTCCCAATCGATGGGTATCGAAATACATCTTCTCCATCAACTCAAGTACTGCTTTTTGATTGTAATACCTTTGGTTTCCAACATTCGCGTAATTGAAGAGGAAATTTGGTCGATGTAGAATCACGCTATTCAAATATCCCGATGCTGAATGATCATTCGGGGATGTACCGAAATCGAGAGAGTGATCAATTGTTACAACATTTACGGTTTGCTCCAAATCTTCATAACCCTTATACTGGCCAAAAGTAAGGTCTTGTGACCCGCCGATAATGATTGGTAAGACGTTCGCTTTCACACATGCCTTGCAAACTTGAGAGAGTGCATAATACGTATCTTCCACCCGCTCACCTGGTAGAATATTTCCTAAATCAACAATTTTTGTGAAGTCATCAAACGGAGTTAGTTTGAAAAATTCTGATCGAATGATATCTGGTCCATTGGCTATTCCCTCCGCATCTTCAAAGTTTCTTGATTCCAATACACCCAACAAAGCGATTTGCTTTCCAGCAATACTTTGCTCGTTGTCATACAACTCAACTTGTTTCGAAAACAACGAACTTTCTGGAGTTTCCCAATATGCAGATTGAACTAAAAAAACCGATAAATCCATTTCACGAATCTACTGGCCCCACCTCTCATTTTTGCATGGGTGCAAAAATGATTTCAACAACAAGACGATTATTTCTTCTTTTTAGTCGCCGCTTTTTTCGCTATTGCCTTTTTGGCTGCGGCTTTTTTCGGAGCAGGTTTTCTTGAAGCCGCTTTCTTCGTTGCTTGCTCCATCTGCTCTTCCATAATCTGTTGTGCTTCCGCCCAAGTTATTTCACTCGGCTCTGCCCCTTTCGGAAGCTTGAAATTCAAATTTCCAGATTTCAAATAAGGACCAAATCGACCACGAATAATTTGCACATTTTCGTCTTCGGCGAATGTTTTAATGAGATTGGCGTTCACACCGTTGATTTTGTCTTCAAGCAACTGAATTGCTCGAGGTAATTCAATTGTAAAAGGATCATCGCCCTCTTTCACTCGCAAAGAAGCAAAGGTTGATTTGAACTTCACATAAGGTCCGAACCTTCCTAAACCAACCATAACAGGTTCGCCATTCCATTCACCTAAGTGTTTGGGCATTTTGAACAAAGTAAGAGCCTCTTCAAGCGTTATGGTGTTAATGCTTTGACCGGGACGTAGTGAAACAAATTTTTTGTCAGTATCGTCTGCATCACCCAATTGAATCATAGGGCCAAAACGACCAATTCGCGCACTAACTCGCTTGCCGGTTGTAGGATCATTACCCAATTCTCTTTCCCCAGATGCTCGCGAAGCCTCTTGTTTTGTTCTTTCTACCGTTTCATGGAAGGGTGAGTAAAACCGATGCAGCATGTCTTTCCAATCCATCTTTCCCTCGGCAATGATATCAAACTCCTCCTCCACTTTTGCTGTAAATCCAAAGTCAACAATAGACGGAAAATATTCAACTAGGAAATCATTTACAACACGACCAATATCGGTAGGGAACATTTTTGATTTTTCTGCACCCGTGTTTTCATGGAGTGTATTGTCTTGAATATGATCATTGGTCAAAATCAATTGAACGTAAGCTCTTGGCGTGCCGTCCTGATCACGTTTTTCAACATACTCCCTTGCTTGTATGGTGGAAATTGTAGACGCATAGGTTGAAGGTCGACCAATTCCCAACTCTTCCATTTTCTTTACCAAACTCGCTTCCGAATACCGTGGTGGCTTTTGTGTAAACTTTTGAGTTGCTACAAGTTCTTTTAATGGTAAAATTTGTCCTTCCATGATTGGAGGTAACATTCCGCTTTCCTCAGAATCATCATCGTCCTTGCCTTCAGTGTATACCTTCAGAAAACCTTCAAACTTCACTACTTCGCCCTTTGCTACGAGTTCTTCTTTTCGGGTTGAAATTTGAATTGTGGCTGTTGTTTTTTCCAATTCTGCATCAGCCATTTGACTTGCTAACGTTCTCTTCCAAATTAAATCGTACAATCTTTTCTCGTTTGCATCACCGTCAATGGTATGTTTTGACATGTCAGTAGGGCGAATGGCTTCGTGTGCTTCCTGTGCACCTTTACTCTTAGTTTGAAAGCGTCGCTCGTGCGCAAATTGAGGTCCATAAGACTGCACAATTTCATTTTTAGCCGCTTCTCGTGCGAAATCCGAAAGGTTTACACTGTCCGTTCTCATGTAGGTTATTTTACCACTTTCATACAATTTCTGAGCAATGGTCATTGTGGCCTTTACAGAAAAACCCAACTTTCTTCCTGCCTCTTGTTGTAATGTTGAGGTGGTAAACGGAGCAGAAGGAGTTCTTTTCGCTGGTTTGGTTTCAATTTGAGAAATGGTATAATCGGCACCCTTGCAATCATTCAAAAAAGCGTTTGCATCTTCCTTCCCACCCAACTTTCCAGTGTAATCTGCTTTGAGCACAACTCCACCATCAAGGTGAAAAAAACCTCTTAGACCAAAGTATGTGCTGGCCGCAAATGCTTCTATCTCTCTTTCACGATCTACAATCAGCCTCACGGCTACACTTTGAACCCGACCTGCTGACAAGGAGCCTTTAACTTTCTTCCACAATACCGGTGACAGTTCAAATCCCACAATACGATCAAGGATTCTTCGTGCTTGTTGCGCATTCACCAAATCCATGTCAATGGTTCTTGGTTTTTCAATGGCTCCTAAAATTGCCTTCTTCGTAATTTCAGAAAAAACGATTCTTTTCGTACGCTTTTCGTCTAACTTCAATGCTTCTAACAGGTGCCAAGAAATGGCCTCTCCTTCGCGGTCCTCATCCGTTGCTAACCAAATCAATTCCGCTTTATCTGCAAGTTTTTTGAGTTCTTTAATTGTTTCCTTTTTATCGGCAGAAATTTCATAAACCACTTCAAAATTGTTCGCTGGATTTACAGCCATGTCCTTCTTAGGAAGATCACGAATATGACCAATACTCGATTTGACCACGTAGTCTTTACCGAGATATCCTTCAATTGTTTTTGCCTTGGCAGGCGACTCCACAATGACTAAATTTTTGGCCATATTTTTAATTTGAATGGTCGCAAAGGTATATTTATTTTTTTCTTTCAAACCAAACTAGTTCATTCATAAAAATTCTTGTTTCTTAGAAATAGTCTATTTTTGTCACTCATTTCAAACCAGCCAAACACTGTGGAAGAAAAAAAAATACTCGAAAACAGACAAGGTGAAGTTTTCACTTCGTCGAACTCCAATTCATCACAGGCAGGAAAAAAATTACTCCTTGAAAGTTACGGGTGTCAAATGAATTTTTCCGATTCGGAAATTGTAGCCTCCATCTTATCTGAAGCGGGTTATACAACAACCAAAGAAATTGAAGAAGCAGATCTAGTTCTCTTGAACACCTGTGCTATTCGTGATAACGCGGAGCAGCGCATTCGTCACAGATTAGACCACCTCAAAAGTGTCAAGAAAAAAAATCCAGACATGGTTGTTGGTGTGTTGGGCTGCATGGCTGAGCGACTCAGAGAAAAGTTGTTGGAAGAAGAAAAATTGGTTGATTTGGTTGTTGGTCCAGACGCTTACAGAGACATTCCTCGGTTAGTGGAACAAGTTGAACATGGCAGCAAAGCTGTAAATGTACTTTTGAGTCGGGAAGAAACGTATGAGGAAATTTCTCCTGTTCGAATAGACTCCAATGGCGTAACAGCATTTATCTCAATCATGCGCGGTTGTGATAACATGTGCTCATTCTGTGTGGTTCCGTTCACAAGGGGAAGAGAACGCAGTAGAGATCCAAAAACCATCATCAATGAAGCCACTGATTTATTCAATAAAGGGTATCGTGAGGTCACTTTATTGGGACAAAATGTAGATAGTTATAAATGGAATATAACCTCGAAAGGTGAGGTCATTCAGCCCAATGAGCCAACTGTAAATTTTGCTCAATTGCTTGCCCTAGTTGCAGAAGTTAGTCCCGAACTGCGCGTTCGATTTTCAACCTCGCATCCAAAAGACATGACCGACGAGGTCTTGCACGCCATGGCCAAATATGAAAATATTTGCAATTATATTCATTTACCTGTTCAAAGCGGGAATTCCGATGTGTTGAAACGTATGAATCGCGGATACACCAGAGAATGGTATTTAGACAGAATTGCAGCCATACGACGCATTATACCGGGTTGTGCCATAAGTACAGATGTCATTGCAGGCTTCTGCGATGAGACGGAGCAGGAACATCAAGAAACCCTGAGTTTAATGAAAGAAGTAGGTTATGACATGGCATACATGTTCAAATACTCTGAACGCCCAAAGACACTTGCCGAAAGAAAATACGAAGACAATGTACCCGAGGAAACGAAAGGTAGACGTCTAACCGAAATCATTGACCTTCAAATGCAGTCGGCTTCGTTGAGAACGAAACAACACATTGGTAAAATTCAAAAAGTTCTTGTTGAAGGCGTGTCTAAAAAGTCAGATGCACATCATTACGGAAGAAACTCAGAAAATGTGGTTGTGGTTTTTCCGAAAGGAAATAGCCGCATTGGTGAATACGTGCATGTGCAAAATGTAGATGCCACATCAGTTACTTTAATCGGAGAAATTGTTCAATAAGTCCGATTTAAAAAATCACATCTGACATTTTGTCTGATTTCTTACCTTTGTTCACTCTTTGCTTTCACCTGCGACATGGAAATTCAATCTATTAAAACCCGATTTGGAATAATTGGAAACGCACCTTCCTTGAATCGTGCGTTAGATATTGCCTCTCAGGTTGCATCGACCAACATGTCTGTTTTAATTACTGGGGAAAGCGGCGTGGGTAAGGAAAATATCCCAAAAATTATTCATCATTTGAGCGCGCGCAAGCATGGTCCATACATTGCGGTTAACTGCGGTGCCATTCCAGAAGGGACCATTGACAGTGAGCTATTCGGACATGAAAAAGGGTCGTTTACAGGTGCACATGATGCGCGCAAGGGATATTTTGAAGAGGCCGATGGAGGAACCATTTTTTTGGATGAGGTGGCTGAGCTCCCTCTTGGCACGCAGGTTCGACTTTTACGCGTATTAGAAACAGGTGAATACATTCGAGTTGGATCGTCTAAAGTGCAAAAGACCAACGTGCGGGTTGTGGCAGCTACCAATGTAAATTTTGGAAACGCCATACAAAATGGACGATTCCGAGAAGATTTATTTTACAGACTGAATCAAGTTCCTGTTCAAATGCCGGCTTTGAGAGACCGGGGCGGCGATGTTGGTCTCTTATTTAAAAAATTTGCAACTGACTTTGCTGAAAAATACCATGTTCCTGTATTGCAGTTAGATGATTCAGGACTTCAATTTATAGGTCAATACCGTTGGCCTGGAAATATTCGACAATTAAAAAATATTACGGAGCAAATTTCATTGTTAGAATCGAACCGTATTATTGGAGCCGAGACGCTTACCAAGTATTTGCCGCCTGCTGGATCAAGCAGTACAAGTTTGGTTGGAAGTGGCTCCCAACAGAATGATTTCTCTGAACGTGAAATATTGTACAAGGTCTTGTTCGATATGAAAAATGACCTAACAGATTTGAAGCAACTGGTGCTCGGCCTCATACAACGCGGTGCAGGAAATTTATCTGAAGTAGATCATGTGCTATTCGAAAAGCTCTTTCAACCTGAATCGAATACCATGCTTTTGCCTTCGGCTAGTAACCAAGATCAGGTCATTCATGTAGATTCCGGAATTTCTATTCACGGAAATACTGCGCATGAAGAAGTTGAAGAAACCTTATCTTTAACCCAAACAGAAAGAGAGCTCATTAAGCGTGCATTACAAAAGCATAGAAACAGACGCAAATACGCCGCTGAAGAGCTAGGAATATCTGAACGAACGCTATATAGAAAGATTAAAGAATACGACCTAGGCAAAAAATGAAAAAAAGTGCGGTCTTGTTTATGCTCATTGCGCTGCTGCTAGCTGGATGTGAGATTCGATACTCATTCAGCGGTGGTCAGTTTAGCGGTGCGAAAACATTTTCTGTTCAGTACATTAAACCACAAACTGCGCTTGCCTCTCCAGCCTATGCCCAACGATTAACAGAATCGTTTAAAGATGTTATGCTCTCACAGTCTCCTCTTTCACTAACAGAGACAAAAGGAGATTTACAATATGAAGGAACCATTACACAGTACGCCATTACTCCAGTAGCCGTTCAAAGCAACGAAACAGCATCACTGAATAGATTGAGTATAACCATTAAAATTTCGTACACGAATACATTGGAACCCGATTTAAATTTTGAAAAAAGTTTTACGAAATTTGCTGACTTTCCAGCTAGTCAAAGTTTATTTTCGGTTGAAGAAGAGTTGTGGCAGCAAATCAATGATCAATTGACTCAAGAAATTTATAATTCAAGTGTGGGAAATTGGTAATGAATAGAAGCAGTTTTAATCAAGTATTGACAGACCCAAACCTATTGAGTCAGTTGACCATTTCAGATTTAGAGTCTGTAGTGAAAGAATACCCTTGGTTTTCACTTGCTCAGGTTTTACTTGCTAAATCATATAAGTCTGCCGGTGACGCTCGCTCAACCCAACAAATGGCAGTTGCGGCCACCCAACATGCCAACCGCATGTGGATGCACCAGTTTGTGCGTGAAGAAATTGCTCTATCCCAAGCCAACGAAGTAGGTAGTTCAACATCTGAAATTGAAACCTCGCCAACAATAGCAACTGCGTCACTTGAAGAACCCACTGCCAAAGTAGAATCGAAACCCATACCTGAAACAAAAAATCTGGCAGAACAAATTCTCCTAGACGAAGAAGAAAAATTAGTTTCAAAGCCAATCGAAACGAGAGAAAATAAGGAGACCCGATTTGAGATTCAATTGGAGAGTGCTTTTGAGAAAACCAGTGAAACTGAAAGTGTGCCTTTGACCCTCGAGCCTTCGCATCAAGAAGAAAACAAAGTAGAATTTGATGAACTAGACAAACACATCTTAGCCACTGCCGTATCGAGTGTTATACTTCAGGAAGTATCCGAAGAGCAAGAAATTCAAATCGAAAAAGATTTAACGCACCCAGTTTCGACCATTGATATAGCGGATGAAACTGAGGACGAATTTATTCATTGGTTGAGTGGTGGGAGTAAAAATTCAACTGCAATTGAAGATGAAATAAAGTCTGCTGAAAACCTCATAGATCAGTTCATTGCCAACGAACCGAAGATTACACCTGGTAAAGTGGAACAATATACGGGCGTGCATTTGGCTAAAGATAGTCTTGATGATAACTTCGATTGGGTGACTGAAACCATGGCCAAATTGTACGTGGCCCAAGGCAAAACTGAAAGGGCAAGAAAAGCCTATAAACAATTGATAAAACTTCATCCTGAAAAGACCATTTACTTCGAACAACAACTTAAAGCCTTGAATTCAAGGAAATAATTTCGTGAAAAGGAAGATTTAACCTAAATTCGCAACTCAATTTTTTCAACTATGGAAAACCTTATATTAATTCTCTGCGTGTTAGCTGCCCTTTTATTGGGATTGGTTGTATTGATTCAAAATCCAAAAGGAGGCGGACTTGCTTCGGGTTTTGCAGGAAGCTCTCAAGTTGGTGGTGTAAAGCGAACTGCAGATTTCCTTGAAAAGGCCACTTGGTGGTTGGGTGGAATTTTGTTCGTTCTTTGTGTTATTGCTACAAGTATTCATTCTACACCAAGAGAAACACCTGCCGATGAGCAAACTGAGCAAGCAGCTGACGGTGGCAATGGTGGGGAAAACCAACAGAATAACAACCAGCAATCGGGACAATAAAAAATCACAAACAGTCATAAAATGTCAGACAATGTCTGACATTTTTTTTATTCATCTGACTAAACTTCATAATTCTAACCCGCAAACGGCATTGGCATAAAAGGTGCCTTCCGAAAGCAAAAATTTAAATACTATGTCTACAAACATTACTCCTTTAGCAGACCGTGTGTTGGTAGAGCCATCACAGGCTGAAACTACAACAAGTTCAGGAATTATTATTCCTGATACAGCGAAAGAAAAACCACAACGAGGAACTGTGATTGCTGTTGGTCCAGGAAAGAAAGATGAACCCATGACTGTCAAAGTGGGAGACTCTATTCTTTATGGTAAATATGCAGGCACCGAGCTAAGTGTGGAAGGTAAAGATTACCTCATCATGCGCGAATCAGACATTTTTGCAATCATCTAAAAAATTTAAAGTACTATGGCAAAAGAAATCACATTTGACACTGAGGCAAGAGAGAAATTAAAAGCCGGTGTTGATGCATTAGCGAATGCAGTAAAAGTTACGTTAGGACCAAAAGGTAGAAATGTAGTGATCGATAAAAAATTCGGTGCTCCTACCATAACAAAAGACGGCGTAAGTGTAGCGAAAGAAATTGAGTTGAAAGACCCCATTGAAAACATGGGTGCTCAAATGTTAAAGGAAGTAGCAAGTAAAACTGCTGACCAAGCGGGTGATGGTACAACTACTGCAACTGTTTTGGCCCAAGCAATGGTTACTGCAGGTCTTAAAAACGTTGCCAGCGGTGCGAATCCAATGGATCTAAAACGCGGTATGGACAAGGCTGTTCAAGCTGTTGTTGCAGAGTTACGTAAGATTTCTCGCGAGGTGGGTTCAGACAACGAAAAAATTAAACAAGTTGGAACCATTTCAGCGAATAACGATGAAACCGTTGGAGCCCTTATTGCTGATGCAATGAAAAAAGTGGGAACCGAGGGTGTAATCACTGTTGAAGAAGCCAAAGGAACAGAGACTGAAGTAAAAACAGTAGAAGGTATGCAATTCGATCGTGGATACCTCTCACCTTATTTTGTTACCAATGCAGAAAGCATGGAAGCTGAGTTGGAAAACGCTTTCATCTTGATCTACGACAAGAAGATTTCGAACATGAAAGAACTTCTTCCAGTACTTGAAAAAACAGCTCAAACGGGTAAACCACTTTTAATCATTGCTGAAGATGTTGACGGGGAAGCTCTTGCAACGCTGGTAGTGAACAAAATTAGAGGTGCCCTTCGTGTTGCTGCTGTTAAAGCTCCTGGCTTTGGTGATCGCAGAAAAGCGATGCTTCAAGATATTGCTATCTTGACCGGTGGAACTGTAATCAGCGAAGAAACCGGATTGAAATTAGATAATACCACGCTTGAAGATCTAGGCAAGGCTGAAAAAATCACCATTGACAAAGACAATACAACTTTGGTAAACGGTGCCGGAAACAAAGAAAACATTACTGCTCGCGTTGCTGAAATTAAAGCTCAAATTGAAAAAACAACTTCAGATTACGACAGAGAAAAACTTCAGGAGCGTCTAGCTAAATTGGCTGGCGGTGTTGCAGTTCTATACGTTGGAGCTGCCACTGAGGTGGAGATGAAGGAAAAGAAAGATCGTGTAGACGATGCATTGCACGCAACAAGAGCTGCTGTTGAAGAAGGTATAGTGCCCGGTGGTGGTGTAGCCTTAATTCGCGCTAGCAGTGCTCTTGATAACCTCTCTGGTGCCAATGATGATGAGACTACAGGAATTCATATTGTTCGTAGAGCAATTGAAGAGCCTTTGCGTCAGATTGTAGCTAACGCAGGCGGTGAAGGTGCTGTAATTGTCCAGAAAATTCGTGAAGGAAAAGGAGACTACGGATACAATGCAAGAACAGAACAGTTCGAAGATTTATTCGCAGCAGGTGTCATTGACCCTACGAAAGTTTCTCGTGTGGCTCTGGAAAATGCCTCATCTATTGCAGGTATGTTCTTAACTACAGAATGTGTTATTTCAGACATCAAAGAAGACAACCCTATGCCTGCAATGCCAGGAGGCGGAATGGGCGGAATGATGTAAGGTGAAACAGAAATGAAAAAGCGGCCAAATGGCCGCTTTTTTTATTGTGCAAATTCTACAGCTCCCTGCAGAATGTAATTCATTTTATAAATGTCATCTGCATTTAAAACCAATTTCCCTTTGAAGGTTAACCGTTCATCTGTTTTATAGTTTCGATGTTTGCCAGCGAATTGTAAATCAACAACTGATTCCGGACCTCCACCTCCGCAAAAGAAACAATTCGCGTAAGGGTATTTAGAGACAACAAAGAATCCTGCATCATAATCAACGGGTATAACATATCCAGTAATGAATACTTCCTTACCGGCCAACGCCTTCACGCTTGCACCAAAAGTTGGTTTCCAGTAATAGGCATCCAATTCTTTCACATACATATCCTTGTAGGTAACATCGGCCAATATTTTCCAGTTGATTTCAATTGGACCTTGAGCATCTGAAATATATGGTACCAATGAACCAGGCTGAACAGCCAATTCAACACGTTTGTATTTCTTAGCGTCTAAAGGTGCCTCAGGTGTTTTGGAGCTCAGACACGCTCCGGTTAAAATGACTAAAGCGAATAATTTAATTTTATTTTTCATTTCCTAAGGTCTTTGAGATATCCATAAAAAGCACTTTTACGGCAGGCAACAACGATGCCACTACACCTAACCCCAATACAATGCATGCTAGAATCAACTCTTCATTCAAGAAAATCATGGGATCAAATTCATCGTGAAAACTTTGTTGAGCTGCACCTGACAAGATGAGCAAACCAACCCTGCTCAACACCAAGCCGAAAGCAATGCCAATGAACATGTAGATACAACCTTCAACTAAAACAAGAAAGAACAATTGAATTTTCTTTGCTCCTAAAGTTCGCATGATAGCCAGGTCATATTTACGTTCGCGCAGTGCGGAAAACAGCGATATGAATACACTTAACATGGACACCAACATAATGACTAGGGCTACACCTTTCACAATGCTCATTCCTAAACCAAAATTTTCATTCAACCGATTGATTTCAATCGCAGGCTGAGCCAATTGCATATTGGTGTTTTTAACCGCATTCGGTAACATCCACATGGCACTTGGAAGCTTTTTAACAATTAAATAAGCGGTAACCTCCCTTTCATCTTCATGATCACTGTGCATTCCATTGTTTCGTTCTTGAACCCGCTTCATTATTTCTTCACCACTCACCCCCTCTTCTGAGCTCTCCTCTGCGTGGTGATCTTCATCGCTGTGTTCATGCACGTTTGATTCTTGGGTGTTCAAATGGTCTGTATCTTCATGAGTTTCTGCTTCGTTCACATGCGTTTCATCTGCATGTGCATGCTCTTCATTGTGGTCTTCAGATTCCCCTTCCTCATGTTCATGTTCATGAACCATCCAAATCGATTCTACAGGTGTTAGTATAAGACGATCAATTGCAGTTCCTGAAGATTCGAAAATTCCAACTACCGTGAACGTTTGATTGTGTTGGTGCTCTGGATCATTTGTATTTGCATCTAAACCGTGTGTACTGGTGAATGTGCTTCCAACAGATAAATTCAACTCTGAAGCAGCATATGCTCCAACATTCACCTCGAAAGGTTTTTCAAAAACACGTCCGTTTGAAACTTTTACATTGTAAAATTCAGCGTACCGTTTGTTGGTACCGACAATACGCCAACCTTGAAAATTATCCCCATAGGCTAAAGGAATTGCTTCTTGAACAGAGATGTTGCGAATGATTCGCTGTGCGTCGCTCACTTTAATGTTTCCCGTAGGTGCATCTATGTGATAAACACTTGAAAGTATCAATTGCAGTGGGCTTCCCTTCGCTCCCAAAACAAAATCAACATCTTTGATGCTGCGATTTAATTTATCGGAAAGCTGTTTATCAAGAAGCAACATCATAGACAAAATACCCACTCCGAACGACACGAGAGTTAAAGTTAATAGTGTGGAACCCGTTTTATTCCAAACGTTTTTCCATGCAATACGAATCATGCTCATATCATTCCCTCCTCTAACATAATTGTATTTTGAATTTTCGATTTAAGGCGGGAGTCATGGGTTACAATGACTAAAGCAGACTGGCTTCGTTTAGCTTCTTCGCGAAGCAAATCCAAGACAATCTCTGCATTCTTATCATCCAATGCGCTTGTTGGCTCATCTGCCAAAATCAATTTGGGGTTGAGCATTAAAGCTCGAGCTATACTCACACGTTGTTGCTCACCAATACTTAGCTCGCTAGGCTTTTTCAATTTCTTGTCTTGCAATCCCAAACGGGTAAGCAATTCCAATGCTCGATTTGAATCGAATTTTATCTTTGAAAATTTCAAAGTCAGGTTTAAATTTTCAATGACACTGAGTGGTTGAACGAAGTGTGCGGTTTGAAAAACAATTCCAATATTTTCACCACGAAACTGATCCAATTTACCTCCTGATTTTGAGTACACATTTTCATTGTTTATCCAAACTTCGCCTGCACTGGGCTTAAGAAGCCCGCCTAAAATATGTAACAAGGTCGTTTTCCCAACTCCACTATTTCCAAGAATCAGAACTTCATTGTTTTCATTCAATTGAAAATTTGGAAAATGAAACGCGCTTCCGTTGGGGTATTTAAATTCAAGTGACTTCGTTTCCAATGCTTTGTTCATGTTACGAATTTATGTAGGAAAGGGAATTTCTTTCACCAAACCTTACGAAAATCTTTGCACATTTGTGGCAATTAACGCGTATGAAATTTGGTAGACGTCTTTTGTTATTCGCTGCAGGCCTTATGATTGGGTGTGGAGTAGTGTACATGTTATTTCCTAATCACGACTGGTTGGGTTGGACACCAGGAAAGCAAATGTTAAAACAAATCCAGTCGAGCCGTATTCATACTACCCCGCACGGTAAGTGCAGAATGGATTGTTTGGGAATTTCTATGGAAAATTTTGAACGTGCAAAGTGGGAAGGTGAAATTGATTTCTCGAAATCAGATGCGCAAGGCAATCCGAAGCGTTATCTGCTAGAATATGATGAATTGAAATTTATTCTTCTAACCACTGATTCTACCACTACCATTGCAGAAGTGAGTCGTGTTGGTAGTGATAAAAAATGTGACTGCAACTAACATCATGAAAGAAAAAATAATAGAACTTTCCAATGATCTTTTCAATGAATTGGTTGAAGTAAGGAGGCACCTGCATGCTCATCCTGAATTGTCCTTTCAAGAAAAGGAGACTTCTGCATTTATTGCAAAAAAATTATCTGAGGCCGGAATTTCACACAGAACGAATATTGGTGGTTATGGAATTCTTGCTGAAATACATGGTGAATTAGACGGTGAAGGTGTGATAGCCTTGCGTGCAGATATGGACGCTCTTCCAATTGAAGAAACTACTGCTTTCGCCTTTGCTAGTCAAAACAAGGGGGTAATGCATGCATGTGGGCATGATGTTCATTCAACATGTGTTCTTGGTGCCGCGCTTATTTTGAATCAAATGAAACCTCAATTTGGAGGTACCATTCAGTTTATATTTCAACCGGCTGAGGAGGTTCTGCCGGGCGGTGCGAAGTTGATGCTTGAAGATGGTGTATTCGATCAACGAGTTCCGCAACATATTCTTGGTCAACATGTGTTTCCCGAGCTTCCTGTGGGTAAAGTGGGTTTTCGTGCTGGACCTTACATGGCATCTACTGATGAAATTTACATACGAGTAATTGGAAAAGGTGGGCATGGAGCTAAACCAGACCAAGTCATTGACCCCGTATTGATTTCTGCACATTTATTAATTGCCTTGCAACAGGTTGCTTCGCGGTGGAGCAATCCGCAAATGCCCACAGTTTTAAGCTTCGGAAAAATTGAGGGCAAGGGTGCTACGAATATTATTCCCAATGAAGTTCACCTTGCAGGAACCTTCAGAACATTTTCGGAACAATGGCGAATGGAGGCACATGAGAAAATTAAAAATCTCTGTGAACATGTCGTTTCTGGCATGGGTGGTCATGTGGAAATACGCATTGAAAAGGGGTATCCCGTGTTAGTGAATGACGAAGCTTACACAGCATATTGCAGAGAAATGGCAGAAAATCTATTTGGAACAGAAAACGTAGTGGAGTTGGAAATGCGCACAACTGCCGAAGATTTTGCTTACTTCGCGCAAGCATATCCCTCTTGTTTCTACAGATTAGGTACTTCAAATCCCGATGGAACATTCAGCCTTCCTGTTCACAACAGTGGCTTTAGCGTAAATGAAGAAAGCATTAAAATAGGTAGTCAACTCATGAGTTGGTTGGCCATTCAATCTTTGAAACTATGACAACATTTAAAACATTTCTAGAACATTATTCGCCAAAAAAAATTAGCACTCCTTATGTTATTGCAGAGGCTGGTGTGAATCATGAAGGATCTATGGATTTGGCGAAACGTCTCATTGATGAAGCGGCTGAGGGTGGTGCTCATGCCATCAAATTTCAAACCTACAAGGCAGAAACAATTGCAAGTAAACACAGTCCTTATTATTGGGATATTACCAAAGAGCCAACACGCAGTCAATTTGAATTATTTAAAAAATATGATTCGTTTTGGAAATCGGAGTATGAGCAACTTGCTAGGCATTGTGAAACAGCTGGAATTGCTTTTATGAGCACAGCCTTTGATGCAGAAAGTGCTTATTTTTTAAATGATCTCATGGATGTATACAAGATTTCTAGTTCTGATTTGACAAATACGCCATTCATTGAGTTACAATGTTCATTCGGGAAGCCCATTATTCTAAGCACTGGTGCTGCATATAAATGGGAAGTTATGGAGGCGGTTGAGACCATTGAAAAGTATGGTAATCCGCTATGCCTCATGCATTGTGTTTTGAATTACCCAACACCTGATGCAAATGCGCATTTGGGAATGATTAAAGATCTCATTTCAAGTTTTCCGCAAGTGGTTCCTGGATATAGTGACCATACCCTACCCTATGATATGCATACATTGGAAGTTGCTACATTGCTTGGTGCAGCAGTCCTAGAAAAGCATTTCACACATGACAAGACACTTCCAGGTAATGACCACTACCATGCCATGGACAAAGAAGATTTAAAACATTTCTTTAACAGATTTGCCCGCACCCGCGAGTTGTTGGGCAGTTTTGAAATGACCGCTTTACCCGATGAAGCGCCGGCAAGAGCGAATGCTCGGAGAAGTTTAGTGGCTCAAACCACTATTCCGAAAGGGACAATAATTGAAGAGAAGCATTTGACTTGGAAAAGACCTGCTAGCGGGGTATCTCCAAAGTTCATTAAAGATGTTATTGGAAAAACCAGTTTAACCGATATCCAAGAAGATGATGTAATCTATTGGAATTTACTTTCCTAAACGTTGATGTTTCCTGAGAAAGAATCATCCATATGATTCTCTTGTTCGTCTTCAAAAAAGTAAATTTTAATCAGTGCTGTATCTCGAAGGAAATCAATTTTTCCAATTTCAACTCGATTGACTTTAATACCGGTTCTGCGTTCAATATCGGCTTTCATTTCCTCTTCTTTGCCATGCTTGATGAGCTCAATGTTTTCATAGACAATAAGTTTCTGAGCTTCGTGTCTCAGGAGCCAAACACGCTCTAGACCATAGGTGGCTCCAATGATTACCAAGTTTGCAAAACTCAATTCAATGAGTGATATTTTTTTATTGATTAATGCATTCATGACAGACATTCCAATTACAACGAATAGATAGGTCATTTCTTTGATTGGAATTGCGTCTGTTCTGTAGCGAATAATTCCGAATACGGCGAATAAACCAAGAGCAAATCCCATTTGTAATTTCACACTTTCGAGTAGGAAACACATCATGAAGATGGTTAAACTGAAGAGCAAGTACGTAAACAAAAAGTCTTTACGCTTAGCTATTGGATAATAGATAAGACGAACCAAAATCAACACAAACAACATGTGTACAGATAGGCGAATGAAAAGACCCATGAAATCTTCAAAATCAAAAAGTTTCACTCCCGCTAAAGGATCGAATTCAAGAAGCATGTTCGCAGTTAAAAAGTTTATCATGGTTATAAAGTTATGGAAGGTTCAAATTTTTTAAGTTTTAATATTTTTTCTTTGAAAGAATTTCTTTTGATGTTTGGAACGAGCAACGCCACACCTAGACAGTATTTACTCATACTTTCCGGACGAACGAGCTTCTTTTTCAGGGCAGCTACAAATGGCGATTTTCTATTCTGACTTTCCTGCTTGACCTCAACAATTACGACTTCTGGGAGTTCCTGTTTGTTCTCTTGCCATTGAAAGGCCAGATCCAAATCAATGGTAATTCGTTCGGGTAAATGGGGTTCAACCAAGGTTATTCGTGTGAACGTATTTTTAAGTTGAGGAAATAATTCGAATGGAAGCCCTGTTTTACGATCTATAAAAGCGTTTTCTTCTAAATTCAATTCGTCAACAATACTCGGAATACTGGTTCTCTGTTTCTGTGTTCTACCTCGATTGGTTTTGAATTTTAATTCCAAAAAACTCAAATCACTGTCTACATATGAACGCTTTCTTATTTTCCACCTATTCTTTTTCCCGTTTTGATGACGCATATAAAAATGAAAGTCTAAGGTGTCATAATAGAGCGTTTCATAATGAGATAATCGAACTCCCTTTACCTCGAGTACTCGGTAAATGGTATTCATCTCATCTAAAATTTCAAGAAGAATCTCAAGAGGAACAAGAAACTTGGTGTCTGTTCTATTCATAAGTTCAACACCGTCCATTTCCTTTAGGGTAATGGGTGCATAATTATGGATAATTTCTGTAACCTTCTCGAGCTTCATTTTTACATAACAAACTTAACGCTTAATTAACTTTTAACTGTATTCTTTTTTCGCAAATCAAGGATTCGGATTGGCTTGTCCTTGACCTCCCGAACCGTTTAAAGTAAATCGAATAGCGATACCTGTCGAGATGTTTGAAGTTGGGAAGCTAATTGAAATTGCAGGTTTATTGATTTGATGATCGTAGAAGAAACGCAATGTTAATTTATCACTTACAGCCATGTCAAAGCTTGATTTAATGCTAAATAATGTTTGACCTGCAGTAACTTGATTTTGTCTTTCCTCTATCTTACGAATCAATGTCAAGTTTTCACGTATAGTGAAATCGATACGCATGTTAATGGTAGTTTTATCTAACAATTTTACGGGTAGCTTGCTTCCTTTTTTCTTTCCGAATGGATTTGGCACTTCGGTAATTTTATAACCCAAACCAATTACAAAGCTGTTACTTTTTGTTTCGGTAATTTGATAATTTGAAAGTCCAAGTGCAACCGTTCTGTCTCTCTTGTATTCAACCTTTACAAGTGGGTCATTTACCTTTTTCGTTTTCAAAGTCATATCAAATCCTATGAACGGCGCCATGGATTCGGTGATAGTAAATGTGTTAATTTGTCTATTTACAATAAAGTTCTGCTCTACGCTTGCATCTATCGCTGTTGGCTTACCATCAAACTCCTGGTAATTTAAATTTGTTACGTAGCTCGCCGCGGCAGTGGACCTGTAGTTGTGAGACACATTGAACTGCTTGAAATATTTCTTTATTGCAGGAATCTTGGTCAAACCATCGTATGAAATTTTCCAGTTTGGTTGAACTTTGGTTTGAAACGGATTCAATGCAACTTCACTTGCGTCTCTTCCAGTATATGCCGCAACAAAGGCAGGTATAACTACCTGCTGAGAGAGCCCGCCAAATCCATCGTAATACCCAGAGTCATTCGGATTATCCAATTGGTAATTCAATGCGTTTAATCTTTCGGAAATGACATATCTGTTATCTATTAACTGATCGAAATTCAACGAAGCATAGTTATTCTTTTTATCATCTTTTACAAAGGCTGAAGCCCAAGTGATTACAGATGCTGAGAAATTTCCTGTTTCCATTGGAGACTGAAATGCGTAATCATCAACGGTTGGGTCATATCTGAAGAATGAGGTGTAGTTTCTTCCTTCTTGGCGGTTGGCTGCAATTTCAATTTTCAAATATCGAAATGGCTCAAGATTCGTTTTAATATTCCAAGTTTCATTGAAGGTTTCATTGTATTGCACATTCAATGTAGATTGTTGAACCAGCCAACCGTTTTGCGCGGCTACCAATGCATAATTTCTTCCCGTTATATTCCCCAATAAATCGTTGTTTTGTTCACCAACCAAGAACCCAAGCCCTGGTCCGTCAAATTGGTTATCGAAGCCAAGCATGTTGGTTCGGTTTGAATAACCCGGAAGAAGCATGCCTTCATTTTTTGAATAACTTCCATTCACCGAACGAATCATCATTAAAAATCTCAATGCGACATCGGCTGGGTTTATCTTTTCTTCTTTTTTCTTGGATAAATCGTCTCCAAACCCATCTTTTTTCGACGGGTCATCTTTCTTTCCACTATCCTTTTTACCTGAGTCGGCCTTTTTACCAGTAAGTGCTTGTTTTAAGCGGGGATGGGCATTGTAAAAGGTCTCAAAATTTGCTTGGGTATTGAACTGCAATTGGCGGCTATTCTGAATGGTATTACCCAGTGTGTCTTGTGTAAATGGTGCTCTATCCCATCTGAATGTCCCACCATATCTCACGTCGGCACTAATGAAATTGATAAATGGCAACTTATCTAGTGGTAATTTATAGGTCACTCCTACATTGTGATTGTATGAGGTAGTTTCTCCAAAATTTTGAATGTTTGACCAAACCGTGTCTCGGTATGCCTGATACCAATCTACATCTTGCTTATTAATTACACCCCTTGGCTCGCCTATTAAAGCGAGGTTGTTGGCTGCAAAATCTGTTTTCAAATTCTTTGTAATATCGTATTTCAAATTGTAATTGCGGGTCCAATTCCAGTTTTTCTGTGCTTGTGTTTGTATGAGCATATCGGAATAAATTCCTGTTAACTCTAGTGAATTATTTCGAATTCGGCTTGTTTCATAGGATCTATTCATCTCAGTTCTGAAACTTGCTGATTTGATACCTAGATTAAAGTTGACCTCTTTCAACCATTTCAGATATTTTGAATCCTTTATAACTGGAATTTTAGCGAGCGGTTTCCACTCTTTAGGCTTATTGGTGAATGCATAGTCAAATGCTCCTTGATATTGCTTCTGTAGCCTCCAATCCATATTTATATCTCGGAAATACAGTTCATTGTATGCGTAAGAAACCGAGAAATTATCGAGACTAAAGAACTTCATGTCATTCGCAGGTGCTGCACCTCCGCCTACTTGAGCTTGCCCCTCTTTTCCTTTATCTGGAGCCGGTTGAGGCAATCCGTCTTGCTTCCCTGCTGCCGCATCTTTTTTCGGTGCAAATTTTACATTCGTAAAATTGATACTGCGGCGCTTTGTATAGGTCTGGGATTTCTTCCTCAGTGGTTTTGATAAATTCGGTAAATCTGTTAACTGCAAGTCAGGTTGAAGGGGACTATATCGCGGTGTTTGAACGCTTTCCGAAAATCCTAAATACATTGGCATTTGCACACCCCAGGCTTTTGGAAAGAACTTACCCAACTGCAGGGTGCTACTTGCATCCAATCCCATCTTCGTCTCTTGTTGTCTTTGTTGAACTCGTTGTTCAATAGAACCCCAACCGGGAGTGCTGATATTTCCTGAAACTGCAACATTTCCAAAATCTGCCAATTGCGCATTCAATCGAGCTATGGCTGCAGAACCTGATTTCTCATCGAACTCAGACAAGCGCAACTCATTCACCCATATTACACCGCATTTGGGCTGACCATCATCTTGGGTGGTGAAAGAATTGTTGTCCTTATCTGGATTCCGAATTCCAATCATGAGCACGGTTACATTGGCCAAATTCGGATTTCCTTTCACTGAAATACGAATGTTATTGGCCAATAGGGTATCGGTCACCGTCATGACACTTGTTGTTGCCGGACGATTCAATTTTAAATTTTGAAGGTCCGAAAGTTGAATATCAAAATTGTTATTTCCAGGCCAAATTTCATCATCGTTGTTCGTATACCACGGAGTTACCTCCATTGGAATTTCATATTCATAATAGTTGTCATTGAAATCTGAACCCAAACGAACGAAAACGGACAAGTCTTTATCTTTCAGATCGTTTGCATTTTCAAAAGCCTCTGCGTGAGCGAACATGCGCAGCTTTTTATATTGACGCATGTCATAGTTCACATTGCGATAGGCTGCGCGTGCATCGCCATCTTTAAGATTACAAACAGTAAGCGCAAGTGACTGCTCATTGAGATTTCTCAGGTTGGGTGAGCCTACATCTTGTTCACGAATGATACCGGGCGGCACTACATAAGGAATAGGCTCTCTGTTTCCATTCTCTTCAATATTTACAGCGGCTAAGTTGAATGATGTTTCAGGATCGTCATTGGGCTCCAATTCTTGGCTACCTGCCAACGTTCTCTCGTATTTTCTCCATTCTCCGCGAACCAATTCCAATCGTGCAAAACGAAGAGTAACTGGTTCTTCGAATCCCTTCAAAAAAACCCGCATATATCTGATGGATCTGAAATCTGCTATGTTTCCAACACGCTTTTCAAATTCCTTAATTGGAATTTTGAACTGATACCAACGAATGGTGCGTTCTTCGTTATTCGCGGTTAACTTGGTTGTTTCGAATGTATCTGTTATGTAATTTCTACCAATATTTACTTCGCCCATATCCTCCGGACGCAGACTCACTTTGTATTGGAAATAACTTTCTATAGAATTTAACGTGATGTCTTGGTTAATATCCTCAGTGTTCGGAATTGTTGTTGCGGCTATTGGAAATCCGTCTGGAGTGTCTGTGTTTGAATTTCCTTCATAACCGTTGTAATTTTTATATCTCTCAAGCGTATTTAAGTTATTCTGATCTGCCTCCGAACTTCTAAAATATTTGAAATTATCTGCTGAGGGATCTTGAGCAAATTTATTGTAAGCAGTAGCATCAAGGAATCCTTGCACAGTTTGTAACCAAGTATTGAAATACGATTGTTCGGCAGTGGAATTTAAACCATCTAAACCAATATCTTGTTGCTGGTAATTTCCAGCAGTATTATCGAAAGCATTCACCACGTTGAATGTGGTTGGCGAAGGATAAATACCCCATGTACCTTGACCCGTTGGTAATTCGTTGTTTGCCGATGGGAATCCATTTTCAAATCCCATTTGTGAATCATTCAAAACATCTTCTGAAACGTTTCCTAAATTGAAATATAAATCACCCCCAGAAATGTTTTGTGAATCCTCATTGAATGGATCCATCAACCAAAACTGAATGAATTGAACATTCGACATTTCAAAATCTGTAGTGGTCAACGATCGTTGAATTCCTCCCCATCGCGAGCTTGGATCTTTCAATGTTCCATCCGTATTGAGTCCGGCTGAATAACCTGCTTGTCCGTTTGGTAATTCAAAATTGTATTGGCCTCGTTCAGAGGGAAAATAGGATAAATCAAGGGTTGCTATATTGGGGGGAGTACCTGTTGGCAATTGTCTATTCGGGAAAACTTCTGATTCAAGAACTTCACGCATGAAGTGATTACTCTGTATGTCTTGTGTAATGCTTGCCGGGGTTAAAGAATTTGTGCGGAAGAATAACGGGTCAATGACATACCAGGCCAGTTTGGCTCTGTTGTATCCATATGTTAAACTATCCTCTAAATTCCCCTCTGGAAACAACGCGTTTTGAAGTTTGGGGGTTGAAGCCAAGAACCATTGATTCAGCGCTCGAAGATCTATGACACTTTGACTACCCTCGAAATCATCTACATATGCATTTCCATCTTTCGACACGGCTCTGGAGTGACCTGGAAATATTTTGGCCGCTTCAAGTGAAAAATTCAACGATGATTTCTCTTTGGTTTGAATACCCGGAATTCGATCTATCCACTTGGTAATGATTGGCATTTCTTTTTGAAAATTCACATCAAAGCCTATCATCGCATTATTCACTGGATCATCACCCACATTTACCTTTTGAGTCAATGGACGCTCTTTCAAGTTTAATACCGTTGCTCCCACATTCAATGCATCAGAAAACTTATAATCGAACCGGCTACCCAATAAGGTTTTGAATTGCAGATTAAACATCGAGTTACTCTCAACTGAGATCTTGATGGGCTGTCCACCTTGCAGAACACTTTCATTCAAAATGGTTACTTTTCCCAAATTGTAATTGACCGTATAATCTGTTCCCTCTGATAAGCGCAACCCACCGGCTGTAACTGTTACAGCTCCTTGGGGAATATTTAATGCATTCAATGAAATTTCAGACCCTGATGCGCTTTGATACTGACCTTTGATTCTGAATCGATTGAGCTGCGGGAAATTAATCTGTGCAGATGTCTTCGTAGAATCATAAAGAGGCTGAAAAACAACTTGTGAAATGATCTGCTGTGCCTGAGGTGTATTGCCAAGTTCCGCTGTGACCTTGTCTGAAAGGTGAGAACCAAATGGCTCCGTCACGGGGAAATAGATTCTTCCGGAACTTGCGTCTATGAGACCACCTTGTGTTGCTGCATTGGTTACAAAATCAAAGAACCCATCACTGCCCGGCATTTGTTGAGCATCTATTCGGTCTAAATTCAAAACCTGTATAAGCAACTTCCCATCGAAAGGTTCTCTTGGGATATAGTTCATATTTACGCCGGTAGCAGGATTATTATACCACACTTCCAAGCGGAAATTTTCTTGAGCAATTCCAAACGCCTCTAGGTTATAGACGTTCTTCATCATGTTATCCCAAAGAGGAGCTGGATTTCCATCGCTCAAACGCACAGTTGTAATTGACGATTTAAGCATTTTTAAAATCAATGCTTGGGGAGCTACAATACCATCTTGTGAAAGTGTACCAACTTGAAAGGTTTGACCATTCAATGTATACTCATATGCCACAGCAAGAACCTCAGCATTATTCAATGATTGCTTTAACGAAATGAAACCCAAACGACTGTTGAATGTGTATTCTGTAGCAGTCAGTTTTCGTGCATTTCCCACACGTTCGTAGTGAACTCCCTGACGCAATCCGTATCCCAAGTTTTGAATGGCGGCATTGGAATTCGTAAAATTCAAAACCTCTTGATTCGTCATGAGGTTGTTGTACAAAAGATTGTTTTCGTTATCCGGATTCGGGAGTTGTCCGGGTGAAATAATGCCACTATTGTTGTAGTCTGAAGAGAGGAAGGGTGAACTTTCACCTAAGTCAGAAAAGGCCAAAACATTTCTCACATCTTGCGTATTCGCTTGTTGGTTTACCACCCAAACTTCAATACGTGTAATGTTCACTCCGCTATTCACTACCGGTAAGGCAGCCAAGGCGTTGTCATATGAATCTCGGAAAAATCCGGAGAGGAAATAGTGTCTGTTGGCTTCGTAGTTGTCAGCTGGTATATCAAAGTTTGTTGTTTGCGCACCGCCCTGAACCGTAATCTCTTTCCGTTCCCCTTTTTGCTGTGTTAAAATGGTGGTATTTTTCAGTTTCCCCCACTGTGTCTCAATCTTCGCCCCGAAGAGACCAATGCTTCCTGGCATGAGAGACCCTGTGAGTGGCAAAGACACGGTACCCAATTCAATTTTACGCATGATTTGATCTTCATCTCCGGTATATTCCACCTTCATGTTGTTTTCAAAGTCGAAGGTGGATTCCGTATTGTAATTCACCTTGATTTTCATTTTGGTTCCAACATTCCCAATGACGTTCATTTGAATTTTTTGGTCGAAGTTGAATGTTGTATTGGTTCGCTGTCTTTCAGGAATTCTGGGGTTATCTGTCTTTGAGCGATTAATTCCAAATGTCAACTCTGCTGAACCTTGCGGTCTAATCTCAATTTCATTCGAACCGAATAAATGTTCGAAATTGTCTCCCCCCACTTTGATGACAGGAGCAAATTCTTTGTTGGCAATGTCTTTATCTTCTTGAATTTTCTTCCAATATTTTGAGACATTTTTGTTCAATTGAAAATCTAAGAAGTCATTCATTTCCATTTCAGAAGGCCTTCTGAAATCGAGACGATCACCTATGGTCTGTCTTACCTCATATTTTCCAGTAAGTGGATTGTATTCAACCTTGTAATGAATATTTGATGGCAGAGGAAGTTGAATTCCCGGCAGGTCTTGATTGGGATAAAAAAAGTCAGTGTTCGGCCAAATTGGAGTTAGGGTATCTGGACGGAAAAATGCAAATTCTTTTTGAGTACGTGCCAAGCCATTTTGAGCAACGGCCGAGAGCAAGAAAAGTAAAAATACCATTCTTCCTCGCAATAAGAAGTTACTCAATTTTCGCACACTAAATTTGTTTAAGTACCTGTTTAATAAGATCTTCTAGTGAAAGTTCAGCATTTCCAAGTAGAATCTTATCAAGCAGTTTCTCGGTTTTGGTTTTTTCTAATCCCAATTGGGACAAGGCCACTAACGCATCTTGTTTCGTGGTATTGTGCAGAACCCCAATTTTTTCTACAAAAGTATCGTCAACTTTTCCAACTTTATTGTGCAGATCCACAATAATCCGTTCCGCTGTTTTTTCACCAATGCCTTTGATTCGCTTCAACGCAGCTACTTCTTTGTTGGAAATAACTTGAATGAGCTCCATTACATTGAGACTAGACAAAACCATTCTCGCCGTATTCGGGCCTACACCACTCACGCTGATTAACTTTCTGAAAAGCTCTCGTTCGTGGGTGTCTTTGAATCCATAAAGCACCAGTGAGAAATCATTTCCATTGACATGAAAATGGGTATACAGGGTTGTCTTTCCTTCTTGTGGCAAAAAGGAATATGTTGACAAACTAATATTCAAATGGTACGCAACGCCGTTCACATCAAGCACTGCGTGCACGGGAGATTTTTCGACGATTGTTCCGGTTAAAGCGTGTAACATATTATCTTTTTAGACTGCCTTTTGCTTGTGCATCAATTACCGCAACTCGAACCATATTTACAATTTCACGAACGCTACATCCCATTTGAAGAATGTGGTAGCTTCGTTTCATTCCTAACAAAATTGGTCCTATAACCTCCATTCCAGAAATTTCTTGGAGTAATTTATAACTCGAATTCCCTGCAGATAAATTCGGGAAAATGAGTGTGTTCACGCGAGCATCGGACAATTTCGAAAATGGAAATATTTCTTTACGCATTTCAGCATTCAGTGCAAAATTGGCTTGAATATCACCATCAACTATCAAGTGTGGATGTTTTTCATGAAGTATTGAAACAGCCTTAGAAACTTTCGCAGCATCATCGCCCTCAGCCGATCCGAAATTCGAATAACTTACCATGGCAATTCGAGGCGAAATTTTCAATTTTTGCACGGCTTCAGAGACGAGCAATGTAATTTCAACCAACTGCTCGGCGGTTGGATTCACGTTTACCGTAGTATCTGCAAAAAATAAGGGGCCATTTGGTGTTTGAACTATGTACATTCCACAAACGGTTTTCACGTCTTTCGCTGGTCCAATGGCCTGCAGACCGGGACGAATGACCTTAGCATAATTTCTAGTCATACCTGAAATCATGGCGTCGGCCACACCCGTTTCAACCATCATGGCTCCAAAATAATTACGCTCACGCATCATACGAACCGCCTCTGTCTGATTCACCCCTTTCCTCATTCTTCTCTGATAGAAGAGTTCACCATATTTTTCTCTTTCTGCTTGATGAGCTTCAAGTCTTGGATCAATGATTTCCACATCATGCAAATCCAAATCAAAATCAACAATCATTTGACGAATGTGATCTTCTTGTCCAAGTAAAATTGGAATTGCAACACCTTCGTCTTTCGCTATCTCAGCTGCTTTCAGAACTTTCGGATTATCACCTTCCGCAAAGACCACTCTTTTCTTATCTTTTTTCGCACGTTCTGCAATTCCTCTGGTTAATGCGTTATCACGTCCTATGCGGCGAAGTAAATCATTTGCATATGCATCCCAATCTTGAATAGGCAATTTCGCTACACCGCTATCCATTGCTGCTTTCGCAACAGCGGAAGATACAGCAACTAACAATCTTGGATCTAAAGGTTTCGGAATAATATAATCTTTACCGAAGGTCAAGTTCTTCAGGTGGTATGCCTCCATGACTTCCTCTGGTACTGATTCACGAGCTAAATCTGCTAAGGCTCGAACAGCGGCCAGTTTCATAGCATCATTAATCTTGGTAGCACGAACATCCAAGGCCCCTCTAAAAATGAAAGGGAATCCAAGTACATTATTCACTTGGTTAGGATGATCACTTCTACCTGTAGCCATTATAACATCTGGTCTTGCGGCCATGGCCACCTCATATGGAATCTCAGGATCTGGATTAGCTAAAGCGAAGACAATTGGGTTAGCTGCCATGGCTTGAATCATTTCCGCCGTGACAATGTTCCCTTGTGAAAGACCTAAAAAAACATCTGCATCGGTTAATGCTTCTTCCAAAGAACCTTCATTTGAATTCGAAGCGAATCTTTGCTTTCTCTTATCGAGGTCAGTGCGATTCTGGCAAATAAGCCCCTTGGAGTCAAACATACGTATGTTTTTCTGACTCAATCCCAATTTTATCATGGTATCAAGACAGCTCAGCGCAGCCGCCCCTGCACCACTCACTACAATTTTAACATCCTCAATTTTTTTCTCGGCTAATTCTAAGGCATTCAGTAATGCAGCGCTTGAAATAATGGCCGTTCCATGCTGATCATCATGCATGATTGGAATATCAAGCGCCTCTTTTAATTTCTCTTCAATATCGAATGCTTCTGGGGCTTTGATATCCTCGAGATTAATACCGCCAAACGTTGGAGAAATATTGATAACCGTTTGAACAAACTCGTCAATATCGGTACATTTCATTTCAATGTCTATGGAATCAATGTCTGCAAAAATTTTGAACAACATTCCCTTTCCTTCCATAACAGGCTTGCTCGCTTCAGGACCCAGATTTCCTAATCCAAGTATGGCTGTACCGTTCGAAATAACTGCAACCAAGTTTCCTTTCGCTGTGTACTTATAGACATCGTCTATGTTTTCAGCTATGGCTTTGACTGGCTCAGCCACACCGGGTGAGTATGCCAACGCCAAATCACGTTGTGTGAAATGGGGTTTTGTAGGAACAATTTCAAGTTTACCAGGTCTCCCATTTGAATGGTAATCCAGAGCTTCTTTTCTTTTCACTTGAGACATTTACTTGCTTGTTTGAATAGGAAAACAACCCGCAGGTTGTTCTCAAAAAATAATTTATTGGTTTACTCGACAATAATTTTCGTCGTAAAGAGAGATGATTCTGAAGAAATACGTAAAAAGTATACTCCACTTGCAAGATCATTCGCACTCAACAAAATTTGCCCTGTTTTTCCGTTTAAAGTCACTTGTTTCACCTCTCTTCCGTTGCTATCAGTAAGAACTAGCACTCCCGATTCATGAGGCAAGGCGTAATTAAAAAGACCAAGGCCGTGGAGCGGATTTTCACCAGCAAATAAAATTTCCTGAGAAATATTTTCAATCTCCGGTGTTTCCACTAGACATTCAAAGCAATAGTGAACGGTATGACAGGCTCTGTCTGTTGGATCAGCAGTGTTGAAGAAACAATAATTAATGTCAGACTGCCCCACATTTCCGAGTGGTTTGTAATGCGCATAAAATGTATCATTTGTATCGCTTGGTAGAATATTTTGAGCCAACACAGATACTGTAGTTGTTTCACCATAACAAACCCCCCAACAGAAATAGTTTTGAGTTCCGGGTACAAGATTCAATTCCTCACGAAGACACTTAATTGAAATTGCATTGCTTGTTAGATTAGCCACTGGCCATTCAGCAACCATTTCACCGGCAGAAGTTAATGTAGCCGCTGTTGCCTCTACATTGGTCATTGGATTCACCAAAGTAGCACTTTGCCCTAACACAAGCAGCAGTTGAACACTTAAGAAAGAGGTAACGATGATTTTTTTCATTTTCCAAAGATAGTCAAAGAACTTGAGATAATTTGGTTATATTCGTGGCCACTAAATCTAAATTTATCAAAAAAACAACTATGAAAAAAGCTCTACTTTCAATGGTTGCTGCTGTAAGCATTTCAAGTGCTGCAATGGCACAGTTGGCTCCTGGTTCTTTTGCTCAGGATTTCACTGTTACCGATCAGTTCGGAACCCAACACAACCTTTACACATACCTTAACGAAGGTAAAACTGTATTTTTAGACGTTTCTGCAACATGGTGCGGTCCATGTTGGGGATATCACTTGTCAGGTGCGTTTGATGAATTGTACATCAACCACGGACCTGCAGGTATGCCTGGTGTTTCTGCCGGAACTACAAATGACGTAATGGTTATTTGGGTTGACGGTGATGATGCTACCACAGATGCAGACATGGCTGGTACTACTGGTGGAACACAAGGTAACTGGTTAGCACCACAAGGTACTGCTTTGGATCTACCAATGGCGAATCCAAATGCTACAGTAACAAACCAAATCAATGCTGATTATGAAATTGCTTTCTTCCCAACTGTATACAGAATCTGCCCAAACAGAACTGTAACTGAAGTAGGTCAATTAGATGCTGCTGGTTTGTACGCAACAATCGAAGAATGTCCAGCTCCTGCTTCACAAGCAAATGACCCAGCTATGTTCGGTTATAGCGGAACAACTGCTACTTGTGGAACAGTTGATGTTGTAGTTTCTATCCAGAACTATGGTACTGCTGCACTTACAGCTTGTACAATCACTGTTACAGGTGGTGCTGCTCCAATTGTATACAACTGGACTGGTAACCTAGCTACTTATGAAGTAACTGATGTTGTAGTAGGTTCAACTACAATTACTGCTGCTACGAACTTAAACATTGCAATCACTTCAGCTGATGACAATACTGCAAACAACTCATTGGTTCAACCAGTTGCATTCGCTGCAGAAGGAACAACTCACGTGATGATCGATATTTTATTCGACCGTTACCCAGAAGAATCTTCTTGGTCTATCACTGATGATGCTGGTGCTGTAGTTGCCGCTGTAGATTATGGCGCTGGTACTTTGCCTGCTGACAACTCAACTAAAATTGAGCACGTTTATCTTCCATCAACTGGTTGTTACACTTTCAATGCATTCGATGCATACGGAGATGGTTTCTTTGACACACAGTGGGGAGCTCCAGCTAACGGTCACATGATTGTTACAACAGTTAGCAATGCTGGTTCAACTTTCTCAACTCTTTGGAACTACGATGGTACATATGACTTCTCTGAAGCTGCTGCACCTGCAAACGTTACAACTACAGTTGGAATTGAAGAACTTGCTTCAAACACTGCGATCAACGTATATCCAAATCCAGCAAATGATTTCTTAAATGTTGCCTATGCAATCGAAAACAATGCTGTAGTTGCTATTGACGTTGTGAACATGATTGGTGAGCGTGTGATTTCTCAATATGTAGGATCTCAAGCTTCAGGAAACTATTCAACTCGTGTTGATGTTTCTGATTTAGCTGCTGGTATCTACATGGTGAATGTTACAATCAACGGTACTACAAACGTTACTCGTGTAACTGTTAAATAATCCTGTTCATTCAGATAAAAAACGGCCGAGAAGCTCGGCCGTTTTTTTTGGTACAATACTTGGCTTTCATTTTTAAATTAGCAAAAAAAACATGCGATACATTTTTCTATCTCTCACAGCTTTTTTCTTTTTGAAGACTACTGTAAATCAAGCACAATCATTACCAGCAATCAACCTCAAAGACCTAAAAGGAAAGACCGTTAATACAAGCACGCTCTCACAGAAAGGACATCCGGTGTTAATTTGCTTTTGGGCAACTTGGTGTAGCCCATGTAAAAAAGAATTGAATAATTACATGGAGCATTACGAAAAATGGCAAGCTGAAACTGGAGTAGAAATTATTGCAATATCCATTGATGATTCCAGATCAGCCAACAAAGTAAGCCCTTATGTGAGCAGTGTTTCTTGGCCCTATACCATTCTATTGGATTCCAACAAACAATTCGCTCAAGCCCTTGGCGTAAATAATGCACCCCACACTTTCTTGATTGATGCAACTGGTAATATTGTTTGGCAACACAACAATTATGCAGAGGGTGATGAAGAGGAATTGCATGAAGAACTCTTAAAGCTTAAGAAATAATTTTTTTGAATTTCATAAAAGCCCTTCGGGGCTTTTTTTATTGGCGATTTCAACTTAATTTCGAAATCTCATGAAAAAAATCTTAATTCTCAGCTCATTTGTACTCCTGAACTTTATTTCCTATTCGCAAAAAGAGGAAAAACCAGAAGGACAATTGCATGGAAATTTCCAAATTCTCAGCCAACAATACAGTGAAGACTCACTCATTGGCGCCACCGTACCACCCGCAGAAACGGCTATCAATGCGTTTGGCAACCTCAATTACAAATATGGCAACTTCACAGCCGGTCTGCGATTTGAGTCTTACAACAATGCCATTCAAGGTTTCAGTGCTCAAAACAGATACAAAGGAACGGGCATTGGGAACCGCTATATTCAATACCAAGACACTTTACTTGACATAACAATTGGTAATTTCTACGATCAATTTGGAAATGGTCTGGTGTTACGCACGTATTGGGAACCCAATCTAGGAATAGACAATGCGTTCGACGGCGCACGTGTCATTTTCACCCCAAAACAAGGAATAACACTTAAAACAATTTATGGTAAACAACGATTGGACTTTGACAATCGAATAATAAATGCTGATGGAATCATACGTGGAGCCGATTTGGATTTGAATTTGAATAATTTCATTTCAAAATGGTCAGAAAAAGAAACGCAAATCACGTTGGGTGGAAGTTTTGTAAGTAGGTATCAAGCAGGAGGAAATCTTTTCGCAGACACACTCATTTTTACACTACCCGAAAATGTAGCCATGGCCGCTGGAAGAATAGAACTAAATACAACACTCTTTAGGAATTCATCTAAACCGGGAAGTTTACAAGTGAATGCAGAATACGCCTCAAAGATCAATGACCCCAGTGCAGACAATGGTTTTATTTATAGAAAAGGAACTGGAATCTACATCAATTCCTCATACAGCAGCAAAGGTTTTGGAATCAATCTCGCAACGAAGTTCATTGACAACATGAGTTTTAGAGCTGACCGCAATTTGAAACTCTTTGATGTCCCCACTAACTACTTACCGGCAATTACAAAACAGCATACATACAACCTAGCGGCTACCCTTTATCCATACGCTACTCCACTAACAGGGGAAGTAAGTATCATGGGCGAAATTTTCTACACCATACCAAAAGGATCTGCTTTAGGTGGAAAATACGGCACTCAACTTTCACTAAACATGGCTGCTGCCAATGGTTTGGATACAACACAATTCACAGGAATAGATGCCCTAACTGAGGGATATAATTTGAACGGCCTTGGATTTGGACCAAGTAAATACGTGAGAGATGTCAATTTTGAAATTCGAAAGAAATTGAGCAAAGAGCTTTCGTTTGCATTTACCTATTACTATATGGAGTTCAACACCCTTGTAACTCCTGTGACTAACGACTTCAAAGGCATTGTGTATGCCGATATTGAAGTCCTTGAAATCAATTATAAATTCGCTCCAAAACACAATTTAAAAATTGAAGTACAGGCACTTCAAACCAAGCAAGACAAGGGTGATTGGGCAACCGCAGTAATTGAATACAGTAAATCTCCGCATTGGAGCATTGGTATCATAGATCAATACAACTATGGCAATCCGAATGAGGAAAAGCAACTGCACTATCTATTTGGAACTGTTTCATACATACAAGGTTCACATCGAATTTCTCTTGGGTATGGAAAACGCAGACAGGGGGTATTTTGTATTGGAGGTGTTTGCCGCGCAGTGCCCGCAACCAACGGATTCGAATTAACAATAACCAGTAGTTTCTAATGAAAAATATTTTACTCTTTTTAGGACTTGTAGGTCTAACATTCCATTCTTGCGATGTCATTGAAGAACCCGTTCGAATTGAAAAAAATCCCTATTTAGAAAATACTTATGGTCCAGCACCTTCTTTCAGTGTTCCAACTGAAGCTACGAAGAATGTTCTCGTCGAGGAGTACACGGGTCACTTGTGTGGGTTTTGTCCTGAGGCTACCGCCTTGGTCTTGGCTCTAGATGAAACTTTAGGCAATCGAATGGTCACTGTTTCCATTCACGCTGGAACTCTCGCAGAGCCAAGTCCAGGCCTTTTTTCATCGGATTATAGAACAGAAGCCGGAGACTTATATTGGGCTCAGTTGGGGGGTGGATTAAATCCAAGTGCGCGCATAGATCGTGTGGGAGGATTGACCAATTTTTATTATTTAGATCCAGGCAATCCAGATTCATGGCAAAGTATTATTAATTCGCAGCTCAATGTATCAACTCCGGTTGCGCTTCAGGGTATAGCAGACTATATTCCCAATGACAACAAAATAAACATTCACATCAACAGTCATTTTGTTGAATCCTATTCCGGAAGTTTGAATTTGGTAGTTCTATTGGTTGAAAATCATATTATCTCTCCCCAAGAAGATTACACCGCTACCCCATCTGAAGTAGAGGACTACGAGCACGAGCACGTGCTCCGAACTGCTGTAACAGAGCCCATGGGTAACGCATTAATCACTGCCCCGAACGCTGGAACAAGCATAACAAAAAGTTTCACAGTACCTGTATCTAGCACATGGAATGGTCAAAACATGGCTGTTGTAGCATATTTGTTAGATCCTGTAACAAATGAGATCATTAATGCAATGGAAGTTTATGCTCAATAAGAAAAACTTCCTTTTCGTCATTTTCCTCTTCTTCTCTGTCTTTTCTATGAAAGGCCAAAGAGCATTTCAAGCGCAACTTCAACTTGGTTTGATTACAAGTCAGATGAGTGGCGATGGTTTGGCAGGATGGGATAAATTTGGTATTACTGGAGGCGCAATGGTAAAAACACCATTAAATGCTCAACTGAATTTACTTGCAGGATTTATTTATGCCGATAAAGGGAGCAAAACTAAATTAGATACCATCACATACAATTCATTCGCTTATCGATTGAGATATATTGACTTTCCCATTTTATTGCAATTCAATTGGAAACGTTTTCAATACAGTTTAGGTCCGTATGTAGGGCTTTTGGTAAAACAAGATATTTTGTCAAATGACTATGTTTACCCCACGAACCCTCCATTTCTCAGTTATGATTTTGGAGGGCAAATTGCTTTGGGGTTTGAGGTGAATGATAAATGGCAATTGGACGCTCGATTTTTGTCAAGTATTCTGCCTGTTCGGCCTTCACCAAATTTTACAAATCCCTATTCTTTTTACGAAAAGGGTAATTATAATCAATGCATCCAATTTTTTCTTGTAAGGGTACTTGGAGCATGAAGATTAGTATTGTAACAGTTACATTCAATAGTGCGAAAACATTACGCGACACGTTAAAATCCATTGAGAGTCAAGATTTCGAAAACATTGAAATCCTGTTAATAGACGGAATCTCGAACGACTCAACACTTGAAATAGCCTCGGAATTCAATCATCTTAATTTAAAGATTGTTTCTGAACGGGATCAAGGACTCTATGACGCGATGAACAAAGGTATTTCGCTCGCGACTGGAGATGTGGTTGGTATACTTAACAGCGACGATTTTTACACGGATCATTCTATACTTTCTTCTGTTATGAATTGCTTTGAAGATGCATCTGTTGATGCGGTTTATGGCGATTTAAATTATGTTTCAGCAGAAAACACAGAAAAAATCATTCGCAGATGGAAAAGCGGAAACTATCATTTGAATCGATTTTTGCGTGGTTGGATGCCTCCACACCCTACTTTTTTTCTCCGTAAAAAATATTATCATGAATTCGGGGCTTTTGACCTGATATTTAAGCGGTCAGCAGACTATGAGTTGATGTTGCGTATGTTATACAAACATCAATTGAAAGCGAAATATATCCCAACAGTCTTTGTTCACATGCGCACGGGTGGTGCGAGTAACAGCAGTTTGAAAGCAAGGATAGAAGCCAATCGCGAAGATGCAATGGCATGGAAAAAGAATGGGCTTCAACCAAGGTGGTACACCACCTGGTTGAAGCCCTTATCTAAAATTTTTCAGTATCTCTAATTCTTTAGAACTTCGCTCTCGCTCTGCGAACCCCAGCCTTATTCTTCAAGTAGCTATATTTCGCTTTGTAGAAAGAAGACTTCCCACGTATTACTCGTGTAATGGTTAACTGCGTGGTTAAATAGCTATCATTGTGAGTTGCATCTCCTCGGGGTGATAAAGGAGCATTTGGATTGGATACGTAAGTAAAGTTTTCAATGGCCAAATCTGCAGCGGTATATTGCGGATTATCCGTTACGAGACCTTCAATTAACTCTGGATATGCTTGGTTAACAAAAGAAAGCGCTGTTTGGTAATCTGCAGGATCCTCTGGATTAGGGGCATTGAAAACCGTTGACACGTCATCTAAGTAATCTGTAAAAACAGTTCTCCAACTTAAATCCCATTGAAAACGCCATTTTTTATCGAACGTAAAATAACAACCTAATCCGGCAGGCACTGCCACACCAAACTTGGAATAGCTTTTTTCTTGACCTTCGGTTCTCCATGGACGTAGCGCAAACCATTGCCCATCATATTGCAATTCCCCGTTACTAAATATTTGTCCCTTGGGATTTGAATAATAACCCGCTAATCCTGCAAATGCGAATAACTTGAAGTCTGGGTTGTAATACCCTTTGTTTCCAACGTCATTGTCATACCAAATGGTTAACTCTGCACGGGCACCCAACTCAATCAAATCATTTCTAAAGTTTGCATTACGTGCTCTTCTGGGGGCGTATGTTGTATAGGCATCACGGTCGGTGATTCTTATCCAATCTAGGTTTCCGGCTACCGCTAGACGTTTATTAAACTTGTATCTACCATATGCACCAGCAGCAAAGCGTGTAGATATAAGATGCATATCCACAACGAAATCTCGTCGAGGCAGATACTTACCGCCAATGTCCCCAAGATAGTTGGACGCGCCAATTTTTACACCATAATCCCACTTGTACTGAGCAGACACATTGCTAGTCACAGCAATGCAAATCACTAATATTAGAAGATGAATCTTTTTCATATTCTTTTCGAATCAGGGTCTAAGATACTACATGTCTTGGGAAAATAGGGAGAATCTTCGCATTTTTGAAAAAAAAATATGATTCACAACTTGTTTGGCGTTTCCCTTCCCATTGTTCAGGGAGGAATGATTTGGTGTTCGGGGGCAAGGCTTGCAGCGGCTGTTTCTAATGCCGGTGGACTTGGACTTTTAGGATCGGGGTCCATGTATCCTGAAGAGTTGAAACTTGCTATCGAAGACACAAAAAGACTTACATCAAAGCCATTCGGAGTGAATTTACCCTTGTTGTACCCCCTAGTTGATCAACATATTCAGACCATTATTGACTCACAAATTCCGGTGGTATTTACGTCGGCAGGTAGTCCAAAAAAATATACTTCATTGTTCAAGAGTCATGGAATTCAGGTGGTCCATGTGGTTTCGAGCAGTGAATTTGCAAAAAAATCCGAAGATGCAGGAGTTGATGCTGTTGTTGCCGAAGGGTTTGAAGCAGGCGGACACAATGGCCGGGAAGAGACAACCACCATGTGTTTGATTCCGGCGGTTGTAGATGCTGTGAAAATTCCGGTCATTGCTGCCGGAGGCATTGGTTGTGGAAGAACCATGTCCGCTGCCATTGCTCTTGGAGCTTCGGGAGTTCAAGTAGGATCACGATTCGCAATGACTCTTGAATCTGATGCTCACGGTCTTTTCAAAGAAATGGTTCTAGCGGCAAAAGAAGGTGACACCAAGCTCACGCTGAAAGAAATTACTCCCGTTCGACTCTTAAACACCCCTTTCTACAAAAGTGTCATTGAAGCCTATGACAATGGAGCTACGTTAGACGAACTGCGGGAGTTGCTTGGAAGAGGCAGAGCAAAAAAAGGTATGCGTGAGGGAAATATTACAGACGGAGAATTCGAAATTGGTCAAATTTCAGGACGAATTAACTCAATAGAATCAGCAGAGAATGTGATCATGCAAATGGTTCAAGAGTTCAATGCAGTTAATTCTAAGCTTGGCAATATTTCTTTTTAAAAATAGTTTCACAATCCGCATGCAACGCTTTGCCTAATTTTGCCATCTGAAATACTACGTTGAGTCATTTAAAAGCAATATCTGTATTATTTGTTTTCGCTTTATCAAACATGCTGTATGGTCAAAGCGTTGAGATAACTTGTGTTCAAGTCATTGACAATGACGTTCAAATTACTTGGAACGAGACAACTTTTACTGGTGCATTTGTTAATTATACCATCTATGCTTCAGCTGATGGAAATCCATATACTCCGGTAGCTTCAATAACAAATCCGAACATCACATTCTACACTTTAAATAGTTCTCCAAGCCTCTTCAACAGTTGCTTTTACATTGCCACCGAACTTAATTTCGGGACATTTAATTCAACTGATGTTTATTGCAATATTTTGTTAGAAGCGAATGCAAGTGTTTCACCCCCGGGAATTGTTGAACTCACTTGGAACTCACCTACAACAAATGCCGCCGTGCTCGCCAATACAAATGCTGAAGTATGGCTTGAATATCCGGCAGGCACGTGGACTTTAATTGCAACATTACCAGGTACTGCCAATAACTTCGATTACGAAGTAACTACTTGCGGTGACTATCTTAATTTCCAAATTATTTATAGCAATAATTTGAATTGTTCGTTCAACAGCAATTTTGCGGGAGGAAATTTCAATGATCAAACAGCACCTGCCATTCCTACCTTTCAAACGGTTTCTGTAAATCCGATAACTGGACTAGTGGAGTTGAATTGGAATGTAAATCCGTCTGGCGATACAGATGGTTACATTACTTACGCATGCAATGGCAGCAATGTTAGTTTAATTGATACTATTTTTGGTAGAAACACCACTCAATTCATAGACTTGCTTTCATCACCGAATCAAGGGAGCGAATGTTATCTTTTGGCGGCTATAGACACCTGTTATTCTGGTGTTCCACCGAGCCCGAATACAAGTCCCACCAGCGGAGTATGCAATTGCACCATTTTTCTCTCTCCTACAAGCTATACCCTATGTGATCAATTCATACCACTTGAGTGGACCGCCTATGGAGGCTGGGCTGTAGATCATTATGACATCATGCATTCCACAGATGGTGTAAATTTCTCATCTGTTGCAACGTACACAGGCTCTGACTTGCTTGGGGAGCATACGTTCATAACCATTTCAAATGGAATTCATTATTACTATATACAAGCCAGTTCAGGCTCTGGTAGTATAAGCAATTCAAACGTTCAATCGCTTGTTGTAAATTACCCGACTACGCCTCAATTTCATTTTTTATCCTCAGCAAGTGTTCGAACAGATGATACCATTGATATTACAGTTAGAACAGAAACGAATAGCGTTCCGCACCTCTACATATTTCAACGTCAAAACCTTTTCGATCCATTGCAGTGGGAAACCATTGGAGAAGTATCTGGATCATCGGGAAATTTAGTCACCTTTAATGATACAGAAGTGTCGCCGCAATCCCTTTCATACAGTTATCGCGTGATATTGAAAAATCCTTGCGGATATTTCATCGACACCACAAATGTTGGAACTACCATTTTACTCCGTGGCGAGGATTTTCAAGAAGACTTTTACAACACGTTGTTTTGGTCGGAATATGCGAATTGGGACAATGGTGTAGATCAATACAACCTTTACCGAAGTATCGATAATAGTCCTGAGTCGTACGTTGATTTCGTTAATTCACCACCTTACAGTTTCAATGATGACGTCTCTGAATTTATAGCAAGCGAGGGGAAATTTTGTTATCGTGTTCAAGCAACTTCTTTGCCCATTGCTGATTTTCCGGGAGAAGTTTTCAATGCATATAGTAATCGTGTATGCCTTGATTATGATCCACTCATTTGGATCCCGAGTGCATTTGTAGTTGATGGATTCAATAGAACCTTTTTCCCGGTCATTTCTTTTGCCGACACAACCACATATAGGTTGATCATATACAGTCGCTGGGGAGACGTGATCTTCGACACATCATCTTATGGTACACCATGGACTGGTGAAATGAGAAAAGATTATGTGCATGAAAATGCCTATGTATATCACATCATGATTGAAAATCATCAAGGTGTTTTATTCGAAAGAAGAGGAACAGTTACCCTTTTGAATGACCGTGACCAATAACATGAACGTACTTATCATTCAAGTTGGAAACACGTCTATCAAATGGGCTACATTTCACGGGCAATTGCTTCTCGAAGCGGGAAGATCATTCGAACTGAATGACGCGGAATTATTAAAAAAGCATCAAGATTTCAACTCGATTTTCTTTTCATGTGAAGCCTCTGAGGATTTGAAAATGAAATTTCAACTTGCCTATCCAAAGGCTCAAGAGATTCCAGATAACTTATACCCCGAACATGAATACCACGTGGGAAAACCTGGTTACGATCGCTTGGCAAATGTCGCTGCGGCGAGTGAGCACTTCCCGAATCAGACGTGCATACTTGTAGATTTCGGCACATGCATTACCTATACCATTTGTCAAAACAATAAACTTGTCAAGGGTGCAATTTCACCTGGCGTCTACTTGCGATATAAAGCCATGAACGAAGGAACTGGAAAATTACCTTTCATTCAAAATGAATTGAATTTTTCCAAACACTTTGGACAGAATACAAATGACAACCTCATTGCTGGCGTAAGCTTCGGCATACTGAATGAAATCAATGGTTTTTTGGAATTGGCCACACGCGATTTTGAAAATTTGCAAATTGTATTTACGGGTGCCGATGCAGCTTTTTTTGAGAAACACCTACAATACCCGATATTTGTAGAAGAAAATTTAACCTTGAGGGGATTACGTAAGATTATTTCGTGAAAGCACTAAACACCATTTCAACACTATTTTTTGTATTCATCTTGATTCAGGTTGATGCTCAAATTTCAGTCAATTCACCCTACACCCGATTTGGTATTGGTTTCACCGACCTCTCGTTTAATCCCAGAGCTGCTGCATTGGGGGGAACTGGGGTATCTCTCGCGAGCGACTTCAACCTACAATTGAGTAACCCCGCATCATACGCATTCATGAAAGAAACCACTTTTCAAGGAAGTGTATATTCAAAGCAAACCAGCCTTCAAAATGGAAATCAGAATCAAAAATACTGGGGTGGTCAAGTGGGTGAAATGGGGTTTGGTTTCAAACGAACGCAGAGTAAATGGGGATTTGCAATGGGATTAAGACCTGAGTCACAAGTGGGATACAAATTTGAGAATGCACAGGCCATAAATGACTCAACAAATGCGACCTATTCATATTCAGGTGAAGGTGGTTTCTCTAATTTCTCCGTTGGCCTTTCCCGCATGTTTTTATTTCATGTTGATTCTACCAAAACCAAGACGCATAGCATTAGTGTAGGTGCGAATTTGAATTATCGATTTGGTTCTATTTTGAGAGTGGATCGCGTTAATTTCAATAATTCTACCATTTATAACAGCAAGGTAACTGACCGATTGGTAGTCAAAGATGCCAATCCATCAGTAGGCATCATCTACAACTTCCCATTGCATGTTGTTCAAGACAAAGGAAAAGCGTTGAGATCTACACACGGAACATTGGCAGGTACCTTCGAAATACAAAATGACTTCTCTGTGAGTAATCAAGAAATCAGTCAATTGACCAGAAATGTGAACGGTGTTGAGGTTACAAGTGCAACAATATTGGATACTACCTACACAGGCTTAGTATTTCAGATGCCAATGAAAATTGAGTTTGGTGCCAACATTCGTCATGAATTCAAGAAGAATGGTGCAGTTTTAATTAGTACTTCATACCGAATTCAAGATTGGACTGGACTTGCTAATGAAGTCATTCAAGTAAGTAATCAGCAGTTTTATAAATCAACACACATGGGAATAGGTCTGGAATATCAGCCCAATACCAATGGGGTCAGTGACCAAATTCTATCACTTGGCATTTATCGCATTGGCGCATTTAAACAAGACCTGTACTTTGGAATTAACGAAGAACAACTGCAAATGCGAGCAGTTTCATGTGGGTTCCAACTTCCCTTCCCTGCCAGTAAAACTTCAAGCTCTATATGTTTGAGTGCAGAGTTCGGACAGGTTGGCCAAGTGGGATCTACCATATCTGAGAATTACGCCAGCTTTCAAGTTGGATTTGTTATGAGGCCTTTTGAGAAATGGTTCTTACGCAGAAAATATGATTAAGCACATCGGTATTATTACTCTGTATTTGGCTGTTCTCTTACTCAGTTCTTGTGAGAACAACATATCGGAAATAAAAGCCATTACCGACCCCAAGCTTGTTCCTATACAAAGTTCATTCAACTGCACCTACCGCTACAGTTTAAAGGGTGTTGTTCGTACAGAGGTTCAAGCGCAGCAGCTTGATCAATATGCCAATGACAGCACCTATTTAATTTGTCCGAAGCCCTATGTCATTCAGTTTTATGATTCCACCGGCGCATATACAGGAACTATGACAGGAAACGAGGCTATTTTCTCTCAAAAGTCAAACACGTTTTGGACCACTGGGCAATTGGTTCTCGAAAATTACAAACACGAAAAATTAGAGACTTCAGCGTTGTTTTTCAACATTGATGATGACATTGTATTTACAAAAGAACCGGTTAAAATTACTACTGAAAACAGCATCATTCAGGGAGTAGGCATGCGCAGTAACGCCTCCTTTACTGAATATGAAATTTTACAAACCTCTGGAGATTTTAATCAAAAATAAAAACCACATGAACAACAAAATAACTGAAATAGTTCTCATCTTTTGGGCCATTGTAGTGGTTGCTTCATTGGCATTTTCAATTTATGTTTTGTCTGTTGATGGTTGGGAGCACGCCTATTCGCATTTTTTCATTCCTGCCATTTCATTGATGTGGCTTTTATTTCGTTGGGGGATGTATAAAAAAATGAAAAAACATGAACAACAGCGATGAGTGACATATTCATCATACTGCTTACTCTGCTAGGTTCTGCTTTTTGCTCAGGAATAGAAATCGCTTTTTTAACTGCCAATAAATTAAAAATTGAACTAGATAAAAAACAAGGCGTTTCAGGGGCGGGAATTCTCTCCTATTTTCAAAACAAGCCAAAATATTTCATTGCTTCTATGCTCATTGGGAACAACATTGCATTGGTTGTTTTTGGGTTGAAATTCGGAGGGGCATTAGAAATTGGATTAAGTAATTTTTTTGAAAATGCTTATTCTGTCTTATTCATTCAAACCATAGTTTCAACTTTGGTCGTTCTCATTTTTGGAGAGTTTATTCCAAAAGCTATTTTCTCATCCAATCCGAATGTGTGGCTTAATAGATTAGCCTTGCCACTTGCACTCTGGTATGGAGTTTTATTCATCTTTGCCTTTCTATTCACCAAATTAAGTAACGCCGTTATTTTACTCATTACCAGAGACCGTTTGAAAGAAGCTCCTTTGGTTTTTGGCACAACCGATTTGAATCATTTCTTGGAAAATGCTACAGGTAAAACGCCAAGTGCAAGTGAAATTGATTTAGAAATTCAGTTTTTTCAAAATGCTTTAGATTTCAAATCAGTTAAAGCAAGAGATTGCATGGTTCCAAGAAATGAAATAGTTTCACTTGAAGTTAGCATGCCCATTGAGTTAATGAAAGAGCGTTTCATGGAAACGAAACTTTCCAAAATACTGGTGCATCGTGATAGTATAGATCAATTAATTGGCTACGTACATTTCAGTGATTGTTTTAAGTCACCCCAATCGATACTTGAGACCCTTCGTCCAATTGCAATCATACCTGAGGCCATGCCTGCAAATGAAATTCTTCGAGTATTCAAAAAGGACAAAAAATCAGTAGCTGTAGTAGTTGACGAGTTTGGCAGCACAGCTGGATTAATCACCTTTGAGGATATCATTGAAGAAATTTTAGGAGAAATAGAAGATGAACATGACACCACTGAATTTGTGGAAATTGAGTTGGAGAGTGGCGTTTATGAATTCTCAGCACGTTTAGACGTGAAGTTCATTAACGAAAAATACCACTTAAATCTTCCCGAATCTGACGAAGATTATGACACATTGGGCGGATTAATTCTGGCAATTAACCAAGGATTTCCGGAATTAAATGAGGTCATTCGTACACCTCAGTTCGAGTTCACCATACTCGCCGTGAATGCAAATCGAATAGAGCGCATTCGGGTCAAGGTCGAAAATGGGGAGAACTGAAGAATAATTTCATTTTTCCACTGATTTTTCCGATATTCGCACTCCTAAATTCAAAACCATACTTATATGGCTATTATTTCACGTATCCGTAGTTATGGCGTCATCAGTCTCGTAGTTGGCGTTGTTGTTCTATTATTATTTGTGCTTCAAGCTATGCTTACAGGAGGCAACGGTTTCTCAATTTTTGGTTCCACACCCGTGGGCGAAATCAACGGAGAGACCATTGATGAAACAACGTGGCAAAACGCGCTTCAGCGTCAATCGAAATTATTCAGCTACCAGAATTCTCAAGCACATGGTCTAGAAAATGACGTGTGGACAAATATGGTTGAAACCACATTACTTCAACCAGAATTTGAAGCTCTTGGTTTGGTTATTTCTGATGAAGAGTTAGATGAAATCATGTTTGGTAATTTCATTAGCCCATATGTTTTAAGTACTTTTTACGGTGGAAAAGACTCTATTCCATTCCACGATCAACTTCGTACAAACTTTGAAGAAATGGATAAAGCCGATGCAGAAGGCTACAAAGAGCTTGTTCGCATGAAGCGCCTTCGTCAGAAATACGATGGATTGGTTTCGAAGGGTGGGTATGTTAATTCACTTGACGCTAAATATGCTTTTAACCAAGCCAACAACAAAGCAAGCATTGTGTACGTAGTTAAGCCTTATTCTGAAATCATGGAAGGTGAAATTTCATGGACAGAAGAAGATATTGAAACCTACTACAACGAACACAAAAACGATAGAGACTTTAAACAAGAGAGATCAAGAACACTTGCTTATCTAACCATTCCAATTGCAGCATCTGCGAAAGATTCTGCAGATGTAATTTCGTCTTTAACTGCTTTAACCACCGAGTTTGCAGCTGGAAAAAATGCCGCAGCAGACTCGTTGTATGCAGCAACACACAGCTCTATTCCGGGCACCTCTAAAATAAAATACACCAATGGAAGTTTCCCTGAACCTTTCAACACACAAATGATGGTTGACAGCATTGGCAAAGTTGTGGGACCCGTTTTCGCTGGTGGTACTGCAAAGCTTGCAAAAGTAACTTTCAGAGGCACAGAGGCAGACTCTGTTACTGCTCGTCACATTCTCTTCAGTGAAAAGGGTGCTGCTGGTAAAGCCAAGGCCGATTCTGTTAAGAAAGAAATCTTAGCTAAGAAGAATTTCGCAGAGGTTGCAGCTAAAATAAGTACTGACAAAGGTTCAGCCGTGAAGGGTGGAGATCTTGGAACATTTGGAAGAGGTGCTATGGTTCCCGAGTTTGAAAACGCATGTTTCAACGGGAAAATTGGTGATCTACAAATCGTAGAATCTCAGTTTGGAACTCACCTGATTGAAGTAACGAAAAAGGGCAACCTTGTCCCTGTAACTTACTACGCTTCAGTAGAAAAAGAAATGACACCAAGTGGTGCAACACGTAAAGAAACGCAACGTACGGCCATGCAATTCATTCAAGAGCATGGAGACAGTGTAAGTTTCCGTAAAGGTGCAATTGAAAAATACAATGGCTTAACAACAGCTCCTAACGTGCGTCCTGAAGCCGTTGCAATTACTGGAATTCAAAACGCTGGTGAGATCATTTCATGGGCTTACACAACTGATATCGAAGAAGGAAAAATTTCTCAACCATTCCTTACTGACAACGGTTGGGTAATTGCTTGTGTAATGGAAGTACGTGAGCAGGGTGTTCCTTCACTTCGTAATGCATATGACAAAGTGAAAAAAGAAGTCATCAAAAAGAAGAAAGCTGAAAAATACATGGCATTAATGACTGGCTCTTCGATGGAAGAAATAGCAGGTAAGGTAGGTGTTACAGTTAAGCAAGCAGAAAATATGAGTATGAATATGAGCAACATTCCAGGTTCAGGAGTTAATGAGCAAGAGAATGCGGTTATTGGTGTTTGCTTTGGATTACCAACTGGAAATATATCTGCAGCTATAGAAGGAAAAGGTGGAATCTACGTTATTCAACGTGCAGCTGATGTAGCAACAACTGCGTCTGTAGATAATTACGCATCTGAAAAGAAACGTTTAACAGAAAATGCACGTCGCGGTGCTTCTTTCTTGATATTTAATTCACTCAAAGAAGCGGCTGAAATCAAAGACAACCGTTTTGTTCCGAGAAATTAATTTGTACAAATATAAAAAAGGGGGCTCTGCCCCCTTTTTTATTTCATATCAAGAAGCATGGTATCACCATAGCTCAAGAATGCCAATTTCTCTTGGAGTGCAAATGCGTATAAATTCTTCCATTCTTTACCTAAAATAGCAGCTATCAGAAGAAGTAGTGTGCTTTTGGGTTGATGGAAATTCGTTTGCAGTGCTTGGCATATTTTGAATTCGTATCCGGGCACAATGCATATTTCCGTTTTTGCAGCAAGGTGAGCGAGGCCATTTTCATTCATGTACTGAAGCAAATAAATCAGAGCGTCATTGCCTGTCCACTGCAGATTATGCTGATAAGGGAGCCACTGCGTAATGAACATGGATTTATCTCCTGATTGAAGCAAGTATGCCAACCAATAAAGTGACTCCAAAGCTCTGAGAGAGGTGGTGCCTGCAGCTATGCGTTTTCCTTTCGCTTCAATCAGTTGTTGAATGAGCTCTTTTGAAACTTCAAAAGATTCATTGTGCATTTCGTGTCCAGAGATTACATCTGTTGTAACAGGTTTAAACGTGCCTGCGCCCACGTGCAATGTTAAATATTGAAAGTTCACTCCACCGCTTTTCAGTCTATCCAAGACCAATTGATCATAATGCAACCCGGCCGTTGGCGCAGCTACTGAACCTTCCCATTTGGCGAATACTGTTTGGTATCTTGAACGATCAACCAATTCTTCCTCACGTTCGAAATAAGGCGGAATAGGAACTTTACCGCATGCTTCCAAAACTTGAGAAAAGGGGATGCTCTGATTCCATGAAAACTCAACAATGAAAGCATCTTTCGTATTTCCCTTTCTCTCTGCTGTAATAGTGAGGTTATTCAATGTACAGGTTACAGTGCCTGTCTTCCATTTCTTTGAATTACCAATGTATGCGCTGAATGTAACCTTCGTGGTTTGAGAAAACGCCTCTGCATAGGGCATTTCATGAGGGCTTAAGCATAAAATTTCAATTACAGCTCCGGACTCTTTTTGAAAAAACATGCGAGCAGGAACAACTTTAGAGGCATTTCCAATGATCATGTCTCCTTGGTTCAGGTATTTGTTCAAATTTTCAAATGCATCATGAAAATATACTTCACTGTCTTTTTGTATGACCAGCCTAGATTGGGAGCGAACTTCTAACGGTCGCTTTCGAATTTGAGACTCGGGTAAGTCGTAATCAAAATCGCCCATATGCACTTGTGGAATTTTCATGGCTCAAAATTACATTGACCTGCTTATTTTTGAGGCCACTTAATATTTAATATGCGCAAAGCACTTGTCATTGGCTCTCGAGGTCAAATAGGAATTGAATTAGTAGAAATGCTTCAACATAAGTTGGGAATGGATAACGTTTGGGGCGCAGATATACATGAGACCTCTGCAATACCGAATAACGCCGGCAACTATTCACAGTTGAACGTGCTGGATAAAGAAGCCATGCATCAGCTCGTTGTTGAAAAAGGCATTACCGAGGTGTATCAACTTGCAGCATTATTGAGTGCCACCGGTGAAAAAAATCCGATGTATGCGTGGAAGCTGAATATGGAGGGTTTATTGAATATTCTTGAAATAGCCAAAGAGACTAAAATTAAATTGTTCTGGCCAAGCTCCATTGCAGCATTTGGACCTACTACTCCGTTGGACGAGACACCTCAACGAACCATAATGGAACCCACTTCGGTTTATGGTATTAGTAAACAAGCAGGTGAACGCTGGTGCGAGTATTATTTTCTGAAATACGGAGTAGACGTTAGAAGTATACGCTATCCTGGTTTAATCGGATACAAATCTGCTCCAGGCGGAGGAACTACTGACTACGCGGTAGATATTTTTTACGCAGCCATAGAGAAGGGATCATATTCTTGTTTCTTGCAACCAAATACAGCATTGCCCATGATGATGATGGATGATGCTATTCGGGCTACCATTGAACTCATGGAAGCGCCCATAGAGAATATTCAAATACGAGGTGCATATAACTTGGCTGGAGTCAGTTTTACTCCTGCACAACTTACAAATGAGATTAAAAAGCACATTCCAACATTTGAAATTTCCTATTATGATGACTTCAGACAGCAGCTTGCTGACTCTTGGCCCAACAGTATAGATGACACACAAGCACAAAAGGATTGGAATTGGAAAATAAATTTTCCACTTGAAACCCTTGTAAACACAATGCTTTCAGAAATAAAAAAGAAAATTTCTTAAAAAAATGTAACCTTTCATTTGGTGTGGGCGTTAAACCGATATAACTCCTTTAAAAAAACACAAAATGAAAACAATGCTTACCTCTCTCTCAGTAGCGATCATCACAGTAAACAGCTTCGCTACAAACATCGAAACAAATTACAACACTGTAGACTTAAACGGCATGAAACAAGGCATGTGGAAAGTCTCTTTGGCGAATGGTTACGAAGTTGGAAAATTCATGAATGACGAAAAAGAAGGCGTATGGTTGACATACAGCGCAAGTGGAACCGTGATTTCTGAATTAACATATGTAGCCGGTGAAATTCGTGGAGATTACAAGACTTACTTCTCAAATGGTCAAATTCAAGAAATGGGTCAGTGGGTAAACAAAAAAAATAAAGGTGAATTCTTCAGATACTTTGAAAACGGTAGCATACACCAGCACTTCCAATTCAATGCTGAAGGTAAAAGATCTGGATTCCAACGCACATACTTTGAAAATGGACAATTAGCTATTGAAGTAAACGTTGAGAACGGATTGGAGCAAGGAATTTGTGCCAGATACGATAAAAAAGGAAATTTAGTGGCTGAAACCGTTTTTGAAAACGGAGTAGCAATTGCAACAGAAGGTGAGTTGTATGGTGAAGCTCTTGAGTCTGGTGCAGGTGTTGAAGTAGACGCAGAGTTGGTAACCAATGAAGCTACACCTTTCAGTCCAAACAGTGCAAATGTTCTTTATGATGCAAACGGCAACGTAGCTGTGAGCGGTATCTTCAAAAATGGTAAGTTATTCGACGGAAAAATATTCCACTACAACGAAAGCGGTACATTAGACCACGTGGAAGTTTACAAGAGAGGTAAACACATAGGTCTAGCGCACATCACAAAAGCTTCTTTGTAATGGTCAACTAAGAGGAGTGAAAAAATAAACCCCGCGGTGAGAGGCGGGGTTTTTTTTTATGTATAATCGTTTGTTTCTTTGTAGCATGAAAGAGTTGAGCATTTACAACAGTCAAAGTCGGAACAAAGAAAAATTCGAACCTATCCACAAAGATTTTGTGGGTTTATACGTTTGTGGACCAACTGTATACAATTATGCTCACTTGGGCAATTGCAGGACTTTCGTAACTTTTGATATTGTATATCGATATCTTCTTCATCTTGGTTACAAGGTAAGGTATGTACGAAACATAACCGACGTTGGACACATAACCACAGAATTTGATGACGGAGTAGATCGCATTGGTGCACAGGCGAAACTAGAGCAAGTAGAACCTATGGAAATTGTTCAGAAATACACGCTCTATTTTCACGAAATGCTTTCACATTTCAACACACTTCCTCCGAGCATTGAGCCCACTGCAACAGGACATATCAGTGAGCAAATTCGCATGATAGAAACCATACTCAACAACGGTTTTGCATATGAGGTTGATGGAAGTGTATACTTCGATGTTAAGAAATACAAAGACGTTCATCCGTATGGTGAAATGAGTGGTAGAAATGTTGATGAACTTATTGAAAACACCAGAGAACTGGATGGCCAAGAAGAAAAACGATTCTTCGCTGATTTTGCACTTTGGAAAAAAGCTTCTCCTGAACATATCATGCGCTGGCCTTCACCTTGGGGAGAAGGTTTTCCAGGTTGGCACTTGGAATGTTCTGCCATGAGCACAAAATATTTGGGTGAAACGTTTGACATACACGGCGGCGGAATGGATTTAAAATTCCCACACCACGAATCGGAAATAGCGCAAAACACCGCTTGTTGCGGACATAAGCCTGTGAACGTTTGGATGCACGGAAACATGCTAACAGTGAACGGACAAAAGATGTCTAAGTCTTTAGGCAATTCTTTCCTTCCGCATGAACTTTTTGCAGGTGAGCACCCCCTACTCGATCAAGGTTATTCTCCTATGGTGGTTCGCTTCTTCATGCTGCAAGCGCATTACAGAAGTACATTGGATTTTAGTAATGAGGCGTTAAAAGCGGCGGAAAAAGGATACCATCGCCTCATGGAAGCAATAGCAAAAATTGATAAATGCACGCCCGGCGAGACTGATGAGTTCAATTTTGTAACGTTTAAATCGAATTGCTATGAAGCTATGAATGACGACTTCAATACGCCCATTCTTATGGCGCATTTATTTGAAGTTGTGAAGGTCATTAACTCTTGTTTCGATAAAAAAATATCACTCACACAATCAACCTTGAGTGATCTTAAAACATTGATTCATGAACTTGTTCACAATGTATTGGGATTGAAAGAAGAGTCGAATGAATCTGCAAATGATTCTACCGACCATCTTATGCAATTAATCATTCAATTGAGACAAAAAGCCAAAGAGAATAAAGATTACCCCACTTCAGATTTGATTCGTGATGAACTAAAAAAATTAGCAATTCAACTCAACGATTCAAAAGACGGAACAACTTGGACATATGAAAAATAAAAATAAAATTGCTGCCATTCTCTTGCTTACACTTTTTGTTGGCGGCATTGGTCTATATTCTTGGAATCAGTTTTCAAATTCCAAATCAAATGAGGTTAAAAAAGGAGATGAAAAGCAGTTAGCCAACCCTGCCAACTTTATGACAGACAGCGCTTATGCCTACATTGAAAAGCAAGTTGCGTTTGGACCCCGGGTTCCAGGAAGTGCTGCACATGCGTCATGCGCTGAATGGATGAAAAGCAAGCTTTCATCTTTTGGATTTGATGTGAAAGAACAAACAGGAACTTGGCCGAACTGGCAGGGAATTGCACAACCCATTCGAAATATTTCTGCTAGTTTTAGACCTCAGGCAAAACGTAGAATTTTATTTGCTGCACATTGGGACAGCCGTCCGTATGCCGATAAAGATGCCGATGCTTCTAAGCAACGCACACCAATAGATGGGGCAAATGATGGGGCCAGTGGTGTTGGAATTATTCTTGAACTTGCACGTATGGCAAATCAATTACCTGAAGGCATAGGCATGGACGTGTTGTTTTTAGATGCAGAAGACGGTGGAAAGCCGGAATGGGAACCAGCAGCATCTGATGACTATTTGACCTGGTGTTTGGGTTCTCAATTGTGGGCAAAACAAACAACATCACGTGCGGCCAGATATGCCATACTACTTGATATGGTTGGAGCCGACGGAGCAAAGTTCAATAAAGAAGAATACAGCGTTACCAATGCCGGTGGCGCCGTGGATCGCATTTGGGCCATTGCCGAAAAAATTGGTCATGGAAGTTATTTTCCTCAACAGAAAATTCAAGGTATTGTAGATGATCACATTTTCATGAATCAGGTGATTCCAACACTAGACATTGTTGATATGCGCCCAGGTGCTATGGGTGCTCAAAATTTCGAATTTGGTTCTTCTCATCATACACATTCCGACAACATGAGTGTTATTTCTAAGAGCACATTGAAGGCTGTTGGTGAGACGCTTGCGTATACGCTGTGGAACGTAGAGTAATTTAGAAATCCATATTCAAAGAAAGATAGAATACGCGGGGCATGACTTGTTGATCATCTACCCCCCAAGCCCAATCGGCACGCATATAATATCCAAGCACCTTCGATCTTAACCCAAATCCATATCCATATATAATGGGTTCTCTATTGCTTCTAATTTCTACTGTGACCGGTTTTTGAGTAGACGAAATGAGATTGAAATCATTTTCATCATCATAAGGATCTCTTCCTGACCAAGCACTGCCAATATCGAAAAATCCGATGACCTGGAAATTGTCTGTGAACTCTGACTGCAAGGGCTTGTTAGCTAAATAGCGAAACAACGGAAGTCTTAGCTCGGTATTGGAGACAACGAAATTGTTTCCATTGCGTGAGTTCACATAAAACCCGCGCAAAGGACCAGCGAAAGCTTGGTAGGTATAATTCTGGTTGGGAGAAACTGCAATACTGTTATCTACACGTTGGAACAACCAATTGTCTACACCGCCCAAATAATGAACCACTTTGTAAGCACCAAATGACGTAGCTCCAGACATTCTGAAGGCCAGTGTTAACTCTCTGTGTAATGGTTGATACCATCTGAAATCAAAACCCGCAACATACACTGAAGTCTTTTCTTTCCAATTGGTAGGCTGTCTCAAATGTTCAGCCCACGATTTAAACCGAATACCTGTTCGGTAGTTTAATCCTTTAAGGTATGTATTGTCAAGACAATACTCAAGTTTACCTCCCACATTATATTCATTCGCATTCGGATAAGACGTAGTAACAGGATCAATTCCTAAAACTACAATTCTATCTTTCCTTCCCAAGGCGGTGAAGCGCAATGAGGAAACTTCATTGAAGGGATAGATCCATTCCTGAGTCAAAAACAAGGTCTGCGATTCAATGTAAATTCCATTCTCTGAAAAGGTTTGATTTTGTCTTTGGAGAGAGACTTTCTTATCGACACGCTTTTGCAGATTTTGAAAAGACAATATAAAATCACTGTTCGAGAGATTTGCAGAAAGACGCACTCCGGCTGTAAACCTGTAATCTTCCATTAAATCTGAGACTCCTACCCGAAAGAAATTAGAAAACCCTGGGTTCAAACTAGACGGGCCAACATAGTTTTGATAAAAATCACTTGCGAATTGATTGTCCCAAGATGACTGCACATAATCTGTGGTAAAGTTGAGCCTATAATCTTTTTGCAGAGGTATTTTCAAAACTTTCTTTTCAACTTGTACAACGGCATCTTGCTGTCTTTTTTGCTCTTCCTGTTCTCTTTTCTTATCTGCAGGGAAAAGAAAGTTTTTCGTGTCTATGGCATTTTGAGCTTTCGATTTGGGTACCCAAATCATTTCACTGTACATCTTTTTCTCAGATTCATTTCTGCCCGCCTCCTCACCTTCCACCCGAATGGCTTTGTCTTGCATTAATTCTGTAGTGTATGCAATGGGTAGCTCATATGCGCTGCATAGCACTGTATTGAAACCCTGCGAACTATCTAATTTCATTTCAGAAACTTCTCTATCGTACACTTGAAGAACTTCTGTAACATTGAAGAAGCGGTAGTGAACTACAGTGTCTATGAATGCGATTGCACTGTCTCTATAAACAGAACATCTTTCGTACTTTCCCTCTTTTGCTCGAATAAATTGAACCCTATTCTTGGGCATGGCAATGGGATGTGAATCTTGGTATGAACCCGATGAAAGTTGTATGATTGGCTTTGTTGCTTCAGCTTCCCATTGAACAGCATATATATGCTTCGTGTTCGAATTTGCTTTTACAGTGTCTGGGTATTCTCTTCGAAGACTGTCTTGTCTGTTTGAAGAGAAAATAATTTGACTTCCATCTAATGAGAAAACAGGAGAGGCATCATCATATAAATCGGAAGTTATCGATTGCGGTTTATTCGCTGAAATGGGCATGACATAGATATCACTTTTCCCTTCGTAATAGGCACTAAATACAAGTCGTTTTCCATCTGGACTATAATTCATGGAGTTGACTTGATCTATCTGCATGAGTATTTTCTCATTCTTCTCTTTGGTTTCAATGTTGTAGGCTACGAAGTAGGGCTTGCCTTCTTTTTCAATGATATAGGCTAAAATTTGGTTACTCGGGTGCCAGGTTAAGACCGGGAAACTGTAATTTGGTATTCGGTCACTGCGAATATCGCCTTTGTGAATCACTTTTAACTTTCCTGTTTTTAGATTGGCAACAGTGACAAAAAATTTTCCTTTGTCGTATCGCACGAAAGCCCAATTCTCGCCATTTGAACTGGGTTCAAACTGCTTATATACGTATTTGTTTTTTAAATGAATCTCTGAATTGAAGAGTTGCCATTTTCTTCGGGTCAATTTCAATTGATTGAATCCACTTTCAATTTCGTTGGAATTTTTATTTTCCAACGACGAAAGAAATGATTGAATTAACGTTGCAGAGTTCTTTCCAAGCATGTATGAAAATCCGGCATCTGTAGAACGGAAAAACTGCGTACTATTGAGAATATTCACCATGACATTTTCTCCGTACATATCTACAATGTGGCTCCAGAAAGCCTGACCTACGCGAGCTGCATGGTCATTCGATAATCTTTGTAGGTTGTTTCTTTTATTGGCCCATTTCCAATCAAGTGTAAATTCATCTGCTGCCTCTTCATCGCCAAAAGCGGCATATCGAATTGCACCTTCTGAAAACCAAGAGGGCAATGCAATTCGATTGGCACCTTTAATGACATTTAGCCAATTGGCACCGTACATCAGATTCAAAAAAAAGATGCGTGATATTCCAATAGAAATTTGCCTTTCAAGATCAAGAAGAGAGCCTTCATAATAGACAAACATTTTATTTCCCTGAATGGTTGTGGTACCGCCTATTTGGGTATTTTCATCTGTTCCTTGTCCAAGGTTACTTTGTCTAAAATCACTGTGTTTATTGAATACCAGAACTTGAATACGATCATCGAAGTTAACATTATAAAATTTCTTGAGTCGGGTATATTCTTGTTCAGAAAATTGAAACGTGTGTTCGGCTAAATTCTTTCCTCCTGTGTAATAAAAAACATCGAAATGGTCTGCTTCCAGTGAGAACCATTCAAAGAATTTATATTGCACCCTGTTCTTTCCAAATGTAACATTCGAACCCCGGTAGAATTGACTAAAACCGGTGAAGTTGACAAGGAATAAACAGCACACAAAGAAGAACTTCTTACTTCCAACCCAAACCATACAACCAAGGTAACTTATTTTTGTCAAAAAAGTTCATCATGCCTTTAAATCTTCACACCTTCACATTCAATGCTTTCAGCGAAAACACGTACCTCGTTTGGGATGAAAATAAAATTGGGGTTGCCATTGATCCAGGCATGATGACTCGTGAAGAAGAACACTCTTTTCGTTCATTTTTAACAGAAAACGAGATTCAACTTCAACGTGTTTGGTTAACGCATTGCCACATTGACCACATCATGGGACTTGATTACATTCACAGAAATTATGGTATTGTGGCTGAGGCTCACGCCCTAGATCAAGTGAATGTGGAGCGCTCACCACTTGTTGCCGAAATGTATGGACTTCCCTATTCAGAGGGCCCAGCACCGCAATATGTTCTTGAGCCTGGAAATCTCTCCCATGCGGGCATTGCTTGCGTAGTGCGCTTTACACCGGGGCACAGTCCTGGGCATGTTGTTTTTTATTTCGAGAAAGAAGGATGGTTGCTTGCGGGTGACACGCTTTTTCAGGGAAGCATAGGAAGAACTGATTTACCTGGTGGTGATTTCGCAACATTGGAAAAATCAATTCGCAATGAATTGTATACATTACCCAATGAGACCAGGGTATACAGCGGACACGGACCTGCAACAACTATTGAATTCGAGAAAAACGCGAACCCGTTTGTTCGTCCTTGAATTAAGACTTCTTCACATAATTGAATTCATAGCAATTGATCCAATCTTGGACAGACATTTTCTTCATTAATTCAGCAATGAGTTGAAAAGGAATATTGTCTATTTTTTTAAATCGAATACATGATTTGCCCATATCTAATTTGGCAGAAACATGTTTTGGATATTCTTGAACGAACCAATTCAGTAGTTCGGGTTGAGCGTAAATACCCATGTGGTAGAGCGCTATGAAATTTTTCTGAGCTGCAATACTTACAAATGGCAAAGGCAAATGAGGTGAGCAATGGTATCCCTTCGGATAAATAGCATGGGGCACAACGTAACCAATCATACCGTATGATAATTCTTCATGAAATCCGGCGGGAATATTTTTTTGAATGGTGGAACGAAGTTGAAGGAACGCGTCTTTTTTTATTGGATCAACTTGATCAAGATAGTCTTGAATGGTGCTCATGGGAGTTAAAGATAGCATAAAAAAAAGGCTTCACATGAAGCCTTTAGTACCCAGAGTGGGAATCGAACCCACACACCCGAAGGTACACGATTTTGAGTCGTGCGCGTCTACCAGTTCCGCCATCTAGGCATGTTCTCTTCGTTAAGAGGAGTGCAAATATAGTGGTTTTTTTCTTATCCGAAAATTGCGCGAACAATATCCATAATATTCCCCCAGAGCATGAGCGTTAGAAGAAGGAAAAATCCGACCATTTGCGTTTTCTCGAGAATCTTTTGACTTACCGCTTTCCCTGTTATCATTTCCCACAACAAGAAAATAACGTGACCGCCGTCTAATGCGGGGATTGGAAGAATATTCATGAAAGCAAGAATCAATGAAATGAACGCTGTAATGCGCAGGAAAGCGGCCCAGTTCCATTCTTCGGGGAATAATTTCGCGAAGGTTCCGAATCCGCCCACTTGAGAGGCTCCCGATTTGCTGAAGAGGTATTTTAAATTTCCTGCATACGAGCCTATGGTTTCAATTGCGGTGTTCCATCCGGCAGGGATAGCTTCGAAGAAGGAGTAGTTGATTTGTTCTACACCAAATTGTTGCACATCGGCTTTCGGGAAAAAACCAATGGTTCCATCTTCTGTGACATTGACAGTGAGTTCAACGAGGTTACCGTTTCTTTTCACTTGAACGGGGATGTTGTTTTTCCCTTTATTCTCTTTGATGTTGGCCACCACGTCTTGATAGAAAATTGTTGAGACACCATTGAAAGCAATAATTGAGTCATGTTTCAATAGTCCGGCAGCAGCGGCGTTTGAGCCAACTGCCACGCTATCTACTACACAGGGCAAGCGCATGGCAACGGGCATGGACTTGGTGCCGTTATCTACAATTTGTTGACCCAGACCAGCGGGCATTTTAACATCGACATTTTGTCCGTTTCTGGTTACCGTGATGGTATGAATATCATCTGAGAGCAAGGCGCTGTTGATTGCCATGAAGCTCTTGGGTCTTTCGCCGTTGAGAGCAATGATTTTATCACCGTCTTGAAGGCCGGCATTTTTCATAACATCGTTGGCGTGAATACCATACTTTACGTTTTCAACTGGAACCACTTTCTCTCCCCATATTGCGAAAGTGAGGGCATAGAGTAAGATACCGAGTATGAAATTTACAATGACACCTCCGGTCATTACAATAAGTCTTTGCCAAGCTGGTTTCGAACGAAACTCCCAAGGTTTTGGTTCTTGTTTCATTTGTTCGGTATCCATGCTTTCGTCAATCATACCGGCAATTTTCACATAGCCGCCGAAGGGCAGCCATCCGATTCCCCATTCGGTGTCTTTGACTTTTTTCTTGATTAGGCTGAACCACGGGTCGAAGAACAGGTAGAATTTCTCTACGCGAATTTTAAAAATTCGGGCGGGAATGTAGTGACCGAATTCGTGAAGAATGATAAGAATTGAGAGAGACAGAATAAGTTGGAACGCCAGCATCATAGACATTAAATATGCGGTAAAAGTAGTCATAGAAAGCTGGTAAAAGGAAAAAAAAGATGGGTGAGATATTGCATAAAAAAAAATTGTGATTACATTTGCACTCTCTCAAGAAAACCCCTCGGGTGCTGTACACTGGTAACGTCAGTGAGTTGAATGCGAAGCGGAGTTGTTTTGATGGAAAACGAGAGTTCCACCAAAGCGTTAAATTCCTCAGTAGCTCAGCTGGTTAGAGCACATGACTGTTAATCATGGGGTCCCTGGTTCGAGCCCAGGCTGGGGAGCAAAGCCTTGCAGAAATGCAAGGCTTTTTTGTTATCTTGTTCGTCATATACTTTCACCATGGCCTTCTCCGAACATCAAGCAGACCGCATTAGAAAACGACTCAATGGCATTCAATACATTGAAAAAAAAATGATGGGAGGACTTATATTCATGGTGCGCGATGCCATGTGTGTTGGGTTAGATTTTGACAAAAAAAACAATCAAGACAGGTTAATGGTTCGTGTAGGTCAATTGGATTACGAAAATCTACTTCATCAAAAAGGAAGTTCCAAAATGGACTTTACGGGCAAAGTCATGCGCGGCTTTCTTTTTATTGAACCTTCGGGGTTTGATTTGGAGGAAGATTTAGATTTTTGGATTTCCAAGGCACTTGAATTTAATAGAATCATAAATCCATCCGTTTAGAATCTCAATCCCGTTGCGACTAGTTAATTATAGATTTTAACAATTGTTTTTCAATGCTTTACGGCTCTTATTGACAGAAAAAACAATTTTCGCTATTTTTTGTCAATAAGGAGACTATATTTGTGATATTCAACTGTTTAAATAACGCCATGATTGCTCGGGAAGATTACCTTCAAAAACTTAGATTACTTAGAGATCAAAATCTGATAAAGGTGATCACGGGCATTCGAAGATCTGGAAAATCTTCATTGTTGCAAGCCTTTTGTCTTGAGTTGAAAAATAACGGAATACCTGATTCAAACATTCAGTTTTTCAATTTTGAAGAAAGAGAAAACATTCATTTGAATGATTGGTCAAAGCTTTACGATGAGATTATTCAAAAGACTTCTGAAACCGAAAAATATTACATATTTCTCGATGAGGTTCAGTTGATCAATGATTTCGAAAAATTAGTTAATGCACTTTTCACCAAAAAAAATATAGACCTGTATGTCACGGGGTCCAATGCCTATTTACTCTCTAGTGAATTGGCTACATTACTTTCTGGAAGATACATCGCTATAAATATTCATCCATTCTCTTTTAAAGAATACACCCAAGCATTTCCTGAAGATGGCAACACGGACAGACTCTTCAGAAAATACATGAATACAAGTTCATTTCCTGAAGCCGTTAGCTTGTCGAAAATTGATGAAAATCTTGTGAATGATTATCTGCAAACGATATACAATACTGTCGTCATAAAGGACATCGCTACGCGATTTAACTTACGAAATCTTCACAATCTTAAACGATTGATCGATTTCGTTTTTGAACATGTTGGTTCTTATCTCTCTCCCGGAAATATTGCAGAGGAGTTGAGCAAAGGGAACAAATCCATTTCGCACAATACGATTACCAAATACCTCGATTTCCTCATTAAGTCGTACATCCTTTATCCGGCTGCGAGATTCGATGTAAAAGGAAAAGAACTCCTTCGCACCAATGAAAAATATTATCTGATAGATCTTGGATTAAAAAATATTACCACATCGAATAAAGCTGACGGAAATCTCGGACACAAATTAGAAAACGTCATTTACTTTGAGTTACTGCGCAGAGGTGGAAAAGTATATGTGGGGAAAAACAATGAAAAGGAAATTGATTTCATTGTTCAAAAATCAAACAATGAATACGAGTACTATCAAGTTGCCTATACTGTTAGTGACGAGAAAACGCTAGCACGTGAACTTGCTGCGTTTCAAAACATACGCGATGGCTATCCGAAATATCTTTTAACTATGGACTTTGACAAAACGAATATTAATGGCATTCAAAAAATAAACGTCATCGATTGGTTGCTCCAGTAACACTACTCCGGGGATGTATCCACCTAGTGGACCAATCCCAAGGGGATGTATCCGCTTTGCGGACCTATCCACGAAGTGGATGAAAACAACTGGCGTTATAAATTCGAAAATATTCAAGCTAAAAAAACGCAGTTCAAATTAATTTCGCCCAACCATTCAAAAGTTCTCA
>Ga0315905_10000109_pt1 | contig 86482 bp, 75 predicted proteins | sample LakEriMetagenome_5_FD_203522 | JGI IMG/M metagenome (GOLD analysis project Ga0315905, IMG submission 203522) | Freshwater fungal communities from buoy surface, Lake Erie, Ohio, United States - Buoy 4 MA121 | ecosystem: Environmental > Aquatic > Freshwater > Lake | place: USA: Lake Erie, Ohio...
AATTTCTGCTACAACTCCCAACTTAAAGGACATAGAATAATCCTTTTGGCTGCGCTTTTCATAAATAACTTTTTCTCTTTTTTCCATAACGATAAAATTTGTGTATCGCTATTTCAGGACTAGACATGATCAATAGATCATATAAATGGGTAAACGCATGAAGGTTTGCTCAAAATAGGGGCTGTTCTGATAAATAAAAAACAATTGATCCCATTCGCTGTTGGCAAATTTGAGATCCAATGCTTTGCGTTCGTTGTATTTTTGTTGGAGCGCAGGATCTGCCTCCAAAATGCGTGCTATGTTTTCTTTGAAAACATAGTTCGAGAAATATTCTTTCTGTTGTAAATAACTGTCAAAATAATTCCAACTCAGGTAGCTGTCTTCCGCTTCGCCTTGGAGAACGGCGTGCAGAAAAAGGGCACTATTCTGTTTGCTGGATATAATGACGTCACCTGGTTTTAATTCAATTTCCTTTTCGGTAGTTTCAATTTGAATTTGGGATAATTTAAAATGCCCTTCGTAGGGTCGGCTCGGTGCTCTGTAATCTTTTACAATTTGGCAATAAACACGTTTTTTAGAGAAATCAGTAACGACTTCAAATTGCACACCGTTCATTTTTAAAAAATCGATAATCTGTGTTTCCTGCCCACCGACAATATAATAGGAAGGCACCTTTACAGAGTCTTGAGCTGTGTATTGATTGTAATAAGGAATATATTTTTCATAAGATTGGTTTCTGTCATATTCGAGCTGAGCCAGGCCTGTGATCGGATGCTGCGGATAGATGGCTTTATAGCCTTTGAAGCGGATGCTGTCTGCTGTGCTCGGATTGAGTTGGTAATTGTATTTAAAATAGGTCAGTTGTTGACTCCATGCTTTTGCATCTTCGCGCGCCGATTCTATTTGTTCGGCATTATCAATCATATAGGCAATAGTGGAATTCATGAACGAGAGTGTCGCTTTTACGCGCTCTGGGAAAGGCTTGAGCATATGCGTTTCTACCGTAAATGAAAGGCTGTGAAATAAACTGGCGTAGCCCATGGCGTAACGGGGTAGGTCGTTGAATGCTATAATGCCGTCTTCAGGGCTTTCCCCTTTTAATTCGACGTATGGGAAAAGCTCAAAATTCCCGATCTGACAATAATCTTTGAGGGTCGGAATACAACTTTCATAAGTGAGTTTTTGCATACTAGGCGCCAGCCTTTCCTTCATAGCGCTTATATAGGTAAGGGTATACGGGTAGTCGGCACCATTAGACACGTGGTTGTCAATAAAAACGTCTGGATCGAGCGCTTGAAAGATTTTAACAAATGTCTGCGTATTGACGGCATCCATTTTGGTAAAGTCCCGGTTGAGGTCTAAGTTTTTACTCGAGCCCCGAAAACCATAGGATTCAGGCCCATTTTGATTGGCCCGACTCGTGGAAGAACGGTTAAACATACCACCGACATTATAGGCAGGAATAAAAGCGATGACAGGTAAATCCATACCATCGCGACTCTTCAACGGTTTGCCCGCTCTGATCCATTGTTCGAGCCAAATGAGACAAGCGTTGATGCCGTCGGGTTCACCTGGGTGAATGGCGTTGTTGATGAGTAGCGTAGTGCTATTGCGCGCTTTTTCAAAGGTCTTCGTGGAATCCTTGGCACCGTTGATAACACATAAGTAAATGGGTTGCCCGTGGTCCGAGGGCCCCATGTTGTAGAGCTTGATTTCCTTGTGTGTACGGTCTAACTGTTGAAGCTCAGCAATGAGTTCAGGATAGGTAGGGGTGGTGTTTCCCATCCAATTTTGCTGGGCAATGAACGAACTGCTGGTGCCAATGGCCAGCGCAAATAGTAGTCTTTTCATGCTGCTAAATTACAAAAACGCAATTTGGCAACAGTTTAGATCGTATTTGATTAGAAAGAAGGGCAGCTGAGCTTGCGGAAATCGCGCACTGGTTTTTTGCACTTGAGGTTGATTCCCAATGAAACTTCATGTGAGCCGCCACTGACACCATTGCCCAAAGGAGAAACAGTGAGGTCATAGCTGTAACCAATTCTGTATTTGTCAGTGGTGAGCCCGACCGTTAAGATGAATGCATCTTTGTTGCGGTACCAAGCGCCAATTGTGAAGCTTTCGTAACGTAAGTAGGCCCCAATATTGAGTTGCTGAAAACCGTTTTGATACTGATAAATCACATTCGGAGACAAAAAGGTCGTGCTTGAATAGCGGCCGCGCTGCCCAAGTTTGATATTGGCACCCATGTGTCCCGTTATTTTAACGGGGAGCCTAGATTGACCAAGAATCAGGGACTCATCAGGACGATTCAAATGATGAAAGGCACCGCCAAAATAAAAATTCTTACTGAAGCCCACAAAACCTGCCGAGACGTCAAAAAAGCCACGGCGACCATTGCCGCGTGGTACATCGCCGGTCTGATAAATGAAGCCTCTGCGCGGATCGATCATGTCGCCAAAAGTGAGTTTGCTCCAGTCGAGGTATTTCTGATAATAGGCAGCTTGGGTGCCAAACATCAGTCTAAACTTGCGATTTACTTTTAAGTAATACGAATAACTCGCTCCGATCATGGATGTTTGTATGGTGCCCTGACCTTGTTGATCGTGCATGGCCACCAGGCCAACACCACCAGAAATATTTTTAAAGTAGCTGTCGTAAGCGGCTGCATAGGTGACGTAATTGCCAGTGAGCTGAGGCCATTCGTTACGGTAGTTGAGCGACACTCTAGGGCAGCCGCTCGAACCAGACAACGCCGGATTCAAATAGGACGGATTTGAATAGAATTGGGTAAAAGTGGGGTCCTGTGCATTTGCGGTAAATATATTTACCAAAATGATCGCGGTGTAAACTATTTTTTTCATGATTACAAACTGATATATCGACGCGCTTGGCGACTATTTTGTGAATAAATGCGGAAAGTAAGTTGATGCAAAAAACTTGGTGCATTCAAGGTTAAAAGTTGTTGTTGACAGCTTTGAACTAAAATTGCGGTATGCCGTCCGAAATAGCCGATGGCAGCCTGGTATTGTTGGTTGTTGCCAATGTTGAGGCCAAATTGCCATCTATTGATGTTCAATTGCGCACCTGCATGAAATTGTGTTTGAAGTCGATTGCTCGTAAAAAGCAAATAAGGAGAAAGTCGCATTTTTTCGTTGCGCGATGCATATTGGGTTCCGAGTGCGAGCGTGAGTTGTTGCGGTGCACGGCTATTTTGTGGTTGTAGCTCATTGCCCATTACATAATCAAAATGTTGAAACACGTTTTCAAGTTGTGCACTTGCGAAAAGAATGGGGGTTTGTATCGCAACGCTTAGGTCGAGGTCGCGGTAGTATAAACGCCGACCAATGCCTTCTGTTGAGTCAATATTGACAGCTCTTAAGTCTGCATTCTGAAATTCAATAAAAGATAGCTGGCCAAGCTTTGATGCGTTCACTTGGCGAGAACCCATGCGCAAACGGGCAGCAGGTTCGACAATGATTTGACGGGTCAGCATGAGTTTTGGTGCCGCAATAAATCCGATCTCAAAGTCAGTAATGGATGAGCCCGCATATTGCATGTAATTGGCTTGCAATCCAAAGCCGGACTTCAGGTTTCTGGCGTAGCCATCAAGGCTGATGCGCTGCCCAAGTAAGGCTTGTTCTTGTTGGGTGCCCGTCCTTGCCATGCTGACGCTTTGGAAACGCGTCTGGGATTGCGAACCAACACTACTGATATTGGCGTCAATATTCGACTTTCCTGGTAGCAATAAATCATAGGACTGGTTATTGGTGAGTCCAAGTTCTTTTTGCGCAAATTGAGTCATGCGCTGCAGGGCAGGCCAGTGGTAGTTTTTGTTGCTATTGTTCTCTGTTTGAATACCGGCCAAAGATTCAAAACGAAGGTCGGTGCGGTAACCATTGATCAGTTTTGGAAAACGCAAAGAGAGTAGTTCGTTTTCAGACGAAGAAGTGGAAGGAGAGGGAAAAGGAGAGGAAGGAGAAGTGGAGGAAAAAGGAGAGGAGGAAAGAGAAGGGAGAGAAACAGGTGTATGATGGAGATTTGGAAAGTTGAGTGCTACGAAGGTTGAAGATTGAATCGAAGATGAAGTTGATGATATTGCTGTCGATGTTGATGATGTAAGTGAGGTGTTTTTCTGCTGATTGGGGTTCTTTAAATTGGCTGGTTTTCCTGCATATGCTTTTGATTTGCTTTTAAAGTTCCCTTCTTGCTTGAAGAAGTAGCTGCCCGCAAATAAAAGCAAGAGTAGGGCCGCTGCCGCGTAATAGTAGTTTTGGTTGATTCTCCTTTTGCGATACAAGGCTGCTTTGGGCTCAAAAGTAATGGGCGTCGCGGTGTAGCTCGCTTGCTCCCAAGCATCTTGTTCGAGACTCAGCTCAGGGTTTTGGGCAAAAAATTGCGCGAGCAATTCTTGCTGTTCTTGACTCAGATTTCCTTCGACGGAATCGAAAAGCCATTGATCTAGGTTGTCTAAAGTTGGTTTCATGAAGCCAATACAAATTGTCCTTTAATGCGTTTTTTGACTTTGAGCCTCGCTCTAAAAAGATACACCTTGACTTGGGCTTCTGTTAATGACAGCAATGCGCCAATTTCTTGATAGGTGTAACCTTCGAGGTCTCGGAGCAACAAGATACTTTTTTGAAGTGGCGGCAATTCGGCAACCAGTAGCCCAATGAGCTGTTGGTTTTCAAATTGTCGTTCACTACTTGGAGCCTGATTCCAACAAAGCGAGTCCAGGTGTTGTTGTTTGACTTTGTCGCGCTTCACCTGATTGAGCATGAGGTGATTGGCACAAGTAAACAACCATGACTTGGCTTTTTCTAAGGGAATCTGTTTCTTGTTGATCCACAATTTTTCAAAGCAATCTTGTACGGTATCTCGCGAGGACTCGACATCTCTAAGGAAATGCAAGCAAAACCGGTACAGCGCATCGCTGTGTTGGTCCACGCAGGTATTGTAGTCGTTGCGGTTCAAAATTGTGTCTGGCAATAGAACAATTTGTTGGGCGCAAAAGTTACAGGTTACTAACTTTTACTACAGAAAATTACGATTTTTTGTTTGGATAAAAAAATGGGTAGTTAAAACCCGAAGTTATCGAAGCCGGTTTGCGTGAGCTCTTGGTACTTTTCTTCGTTGAATTCGTAGAGCAAAGATGGTTTGTGCGGAACGCCGCGTTGCTTTTCTCGTAGGCTAGACAGGATGTCTAGTTTCTGAATTTTACGACGGAAATTGCGTTTGTCTAGGGGTTTGTCGAGTATAGATTCATAAAGCCTATGAAGTTGACTGAGTGTGAATTTCTGGGGTAGCAGATTGAAACCAATAGGCTGAATTTTGATTTTTTGTTTGAGTTTGTCTTTGGCTGCTTGCAATATTTCGTAGTGGTCGAAGGCCAATTCTGTAATTTGACTGACAGGCACCCAATCGGCATTTTTGGCAAAAGATGATGCTTGTGGCTTGTATTGGGACATCGGAACAAGTGTGTAGTAAGCCACGGTAATTACGCGGGCTTCGGGTTCAGCGCGTATGCTTTTGAGCCACTCGCGGTCAGACTCTTTATGGATGCGATCGGGGTCGCCGAATGCGCCAACTTGTTCGAGGTAAATGTTGTTGAGGCCAGTGAGTTCATCTAGCACCCGGTTGGCTGCCATATCTAGGTTCTCGTTGTCGTAGATGAGGTTGCCGGGAAGGGCAAGACGCGGCCCAAATGCAGATGAGATTTCTCCTCGGTCGATTAGCAACACGGTGAGTTGTTCGAGGTCAAAGCCAAAAATAACGCAGTCTACGGAGACGTTTGGATTGAGTTCTGAATTGAAATTTTTTGGTTTGTGCTGCACGTATGAAGTATTATCTATATATTTGGATAGTGTAAAATTGACACAAAGCTATCATTCACTCTATAACAACTTATGTATTTCATTATTGAAAGTGGTTCTACCAAAAGCGATTGGGTATTAGTAGACAACAAAAATAACCAAAGTTTTTTTTCAACAATGGGCTTCAATCCATATTTTCATTCAGCGGATATAATTGAGGCTGAGTTGAAGAAAAACACAGAAATCATGCACTTAGTTCCTTCTATCAAAGGAATATATTTCTATGGGGCTGGCTGCTCAAGTCCAGAGCTCAATGAGATTGTTGAAGAAGGTTTGCGCAGGATTTTCCCAACGGCCTCCATATTAGTAGAGCACGACCTACTTGCTTGTGCCTATGCAACCTATTCAGGTAAGCCTGGAATTTCATGTATAATTGGCACAGGAAGCAATTCCTGTTATTTTGATGGTCAAAATCTCCTAGAAGAAGTGCCTGCCTTGGGCTACGTTCTCGGAGACGAGGGTAGCGGAAGTTATTTCGGCAAACAATTATTGTCTTCCTTTTTGTATCATCATTTACCCCAAGACATCGAGGCTGATTTTATTGCGACTTACCAACTAGACAAAGACCAAATCGTTGACAAGGTTTACCGTGAGCCCAATGCCAATGTATTTATAGCGTCTTTTATGCCTTTTATTGCCAAGCACAAAGAGAATCCTTTCTTCTCAGAAATGGTATACAAAGGCTTCAAGCATTTTATGCAAGTACACGTCTGTTGTTACGACAACTACAAAGAAACAGAAGTTCATTTTGTTGGTTCGCTTTCTAAAATTTTCGAAAAAGAACTCGATAAAGCGGCAGCAGAACTTGGCATACAAATTGCCTCTATTGTTCAAAAGCCAGTAATTGGTTTGGTGAATTACCACCTTCAGTATATTCTTAAAACGGTTAATGCTTAAATTATGAAATCACTTATTCTTTTCTTATTGCTCGCCATATTTTCCCTGCCAGCAGTGGCTCAATTAAAAACCCCTGAATGGGTGAAAAATGCCACCATTTACGAAGTCAATGTGCGTCAGTTTTCACCAGAAGGTACTTTTGCCGGCGTGCAAGCCCAACTGCCTCGCCTCAAAGAAATGGGTGTAGATATCCTTTGGCTAATGCCCATTCATCCAATCGGTGAATTGAATCGTAAAGGTACACTTGGTAGCTACTATGCCGTTCGCGATTATCAAAAAGTAAATGAAGAGTTTGGTACAGCCGAGGATTTTGCCGCATTTGTCAATGCTGCTCATGAGCTCGGTATGAAAGTCATTTTAGACTGGGTAGCCAATCATACCTCTCCAGACCACATTTGGATTCAACAAGGTCACAAAGATTGGTATACACTCGATGCAAATGGAAATGTGCAGCCTACACTCGGTACCGACTGGACCGACGTCGCAGATCTTAATTTTGACAACCAAGCCATGCGTAAAGAAATGATCAACTGTATGACGGGTTGGGTCAGAGACTACGACATCGACGGTTACCGTTGTGATGTCGCAGGTTGGGTGCCAATGGATTTCTGGAAAGAGGCCCGCACTGCATTGGATCAAATTAAACCAGTGTTTATGTTGGCTGAGGCCGAAGGAAACGAGTTGTATCAGGCTTTTGAAATGACCTACGGTTGGGAGTTACACCACATCATGAACGATATTGCTAAAGGGAAGAAAGACGCTGCGGCTATTCATGAATTCTTTGCAAAACCTGCACTGCCGAACAACGGATTTCAAATGAATTTCACCTCTAACCACGATGAAAACTCTTGGAATGGTACCGAAATGGAGCGTTTGGGCGACGCCAGACTGTGTTTTGCCGTTTTTGCAGCCACTATTGACGGCATGCCTTTGGTTTACAATGGTCAAGAGACTTCTTTAGATCGCCGCCTTAAATTCTTCGAAAAAGACCCAATTGTGTGGCGTAAAATGGACCTGGTGCCTTTTTACCAAACTTTATTGAACTTACACCAAACGCATCCTGCTCTAATTGTAGGTAAAGGCCAAGCCAAACCGCGTTTCTTGACAAAGAGTACTGACAAGAGTATCTTGGCCTACGTCAGAGAATCCGGCGATCGTAAAGTGCTTGTTGTGCTCAATTTGAGTGCAAAAGAACAAACGGTAACCCTTAAAGATGCAAGTGTTGCCGGCAAATATCAAAATTTGTTTTCAGGTCAAGCCGTGACACTTAAAGTAAATCATCAAGAGAAGTTGGCTCCTTGGGGCTATGCTGTTTACGTTCGCTAATCTTTAAAGCAAACTAGCCATGCAAACTAAACCTACACTTTCTTTCTGGCAAATTTGGAACATGAGCTTTGGCTTCATGGGCATCCAATTTGGTTGGGGCCTGCAAATGGCCAACATGAGTTCTATATATGAAAGTCTCGGAGCCAAACCTGAGCAAATCCCAGGTCTTTGGCTTGCGGCCCCGCTCACAGGTCTATTGGTTCAGCCAATTATTGGCTATCTATCTGACCGCACATGGCATCCTGTTTGGGGTCGCCGCCGCCCTTTCTTTTTGATTGGCGCTATTTTGAGCTCACTTTGTTTGTTTCTGATGCCATCGTCCGCTACACTATGGATGGCCGCAGGATTACTTTGGGTACTTGACTCATCTATCAATATCAGCATGGAGCCTTTCCGTGCATTTGTGGCAGATCAATTACCTGCCGAACAACGCACACGCGGTTTTTCGATGCAAAGTTTCTTTATCGGTGTAGGGGCTACCATAGCCAGCGCACTACCATGGATTTTCACAAACTGGTTTGATATGGACGGCACAGCCGGTAGTGGAGAAATTGCGGCAAACGTAAAATGGAGTTTTTACATAGGCGCCATCGCTTTTTTAGGAGCTGTACTCTATACCGTTTTTACGACCAAAGAATACCCACCAACACCAGAACAGCAAGCTGAGCAAGCGCAAGGTAAAGGTTTGATTCATGGCATCAAAGAAATTACAGAGGCCATTACCCATATGCCAAAAAGAATGCGTCAATTGGCATTGGTTCAGTTTTTAACCTGGCCAGGCTTGTTTTTAATGTGGTTCTTTTTCACGACAGCTGTGGCCTCAGAAATCTTTAAAGGGGAGCCCGGTTCTGCTGCCTATGGCAAAGGTGCAGACCTCGCCGGTTTGGCTTATTCATTCGAGAATATCATCACCTTTTTATTTGCATTGGTTTTGCCCTTCCTAGCTGCCAAAATCGGTCAAAAATGGACGCACTTCACAAGTTTGTTAATTGGCGGTCTAGGCCTGATACTCATCAACTTTGTAGATGAAAACAGTACCTGGATGCTCTTTTTGATAATGGCGCTCGTCGGTATCGCCTGGAGTAGTATTTTGTCGATGCCTTACGCGATGTTAGTACCAAGTTTACCAGCACATCAGATAGGTGTCTATATGGGTATTTTTAACTTTTTTATCGTATTACCTGAAATCATTGCGTCGCTCTTTTTCGGAGATATCATGAACGCTTGGCTCGATAATTCTCGAATTGCCGCTGTCACCGTAGGCGGCGCCTTACTCATTATTGCAGGTTTACTTACATTGCGCATCAAAGAAGATAATGTCTAAAAAACAAGCCTTCCTTTTTGACCTCGACGGCGTCTTGGTCAGTACTGAACACAATCATTTTATAGCGTGGCAGCGCTGCGCGCATTCACTTGACATCCCCTTTACAGAAAAAGAAAACGAACTTCTCAAAGGGGTAAGTAGGGTAGATTCGCTTAAAAAAATCCTCGAGCTCGGAAACAGAACCATTACTGCAGAACAATTTGAGGCCTTACTCAAGAGTAAGAATGATTTCTATTTAGATTCTATCCAAAACCTGAATCAAAGCAACCTCTTGCCCGGTGTACTTGATTTATTAACCCAAGCCAAAGAAAGAGGCGTGCTTTTGGGGGTCGGATCCTCGAGCAAAAACGCCAATTTTATTCTTGAAAAGCTTCAAATTTTGAATTTTTTTCAAGTGGTCATTGATGGCAATGGCGTTTCAGACCCGAAGCCACATCCGGAGGTCTTTTTAAATGGAGCCAAAGCGCTGGGTATCGATCCGGCGAACTGCTTGGTTTTTGAAGACGCGGCATCTGGTATTGCAGCCGCTAAAGCTGGAGGTTTTACCGCAGTAGGCGTAGGCAATCCAAACATTGCCAATATAGCAGATTTATATATGAACGATTTGACTGAATTTAGAGTAGAGCAGTATGCGTAATTTATTTGATATTAATCCTTGGAAGATCATCGAAAGCAAATTTGACCCAAGCAAGCAGCAACAGGCGGAAAGTATATTTAGTATCGGGAACGGATCTTTTGGTCAACGTGCCAATTTTGAAGAGAAGTACAGTGGTTCTTCTTTGCAAGGAAGCTATATTGGCGGCGTTTACTACCCAGATAAAACGCGTGTGGGTTGGTGGAAAAACGGCTACCCTGAATATTTCGCTAAAGTACTCAATTCAACCAATTGGATTGGTATTGATATTTCGATTGACGGCGAACAGCTCGATTTGAACGAACAGCAAGTGAAATATTTCCATCGTGAACTCGATATGCAAAAAGGCTTGCTCAAACGCACGGTGCGTGTCGTATTTTCATCTGGCAAAGAGCTTGAAATTGAAAGCACGCGCTTTTGTTCTATGGCTCGAGAAGAAATTGGTGCCATTGCATACAGTGTAACGCCACTCAACTTTAGTGGTAACGTCAAATTTACGCCTTACCTCGATGGCAACGTGACCAACCATGACGCCAACTACGACGAATTCTTTTGGGTAGAAGATTCCAGAAAAGTAGATTTGCAAAAAGGCATTTTGTGTACGCGTACCAAAAAAACAGATTTTTGTGTCGCCACAGCCATGCGTTTTAGCTTTTGGCGCGAGCAAGAATTACTCACGATTCATCCCAATATTGCCCAACGCGACTTCTATGTCGAAAACAACTTTGAACATTATTTAGAGCAAGGGATTCGCTTTACGCTCAAGAAATATGTAGCGATCACCTCCACCATTAATCATTCAGAATTTGAGTTGGCTGCCAAAGCCATCAAACGCGTCCGAGAAGCCTACACCACTGGTTTTGATACCTTGCGTTCAGAACACGAAGCCGCTTGGAAAGGAATCTGGGACAGCGCAGACATCACCATCGAAGGCGATGTAGCCTCACAACAAGGCATTCGCTTCAATATTTTTCATTTGTACCAGACCTACACGGGCAAAAATGCCAAGCTGAATATTGGTCCTAAAGGATTTACCGGTGAAAAATACGGAGGCGCCACCTACTGGGATACCGAAGCTTATTGCTTGCCTTTTTATTTGAAGACAACAGACCCTAAAGTAGCCCGACAACTTTTGGTATACCGTTACAATCACCTCGGCAGAGCCATTGAAAACGCTGAAAAGTTAGGTTTCAAGGACGGCGCGGCACTTTACCCGATGGTCACGATGAACGGCGAAGAATGCCACAACGAATGGGAAATCACTTTTGAAGAAATTCACCGCAATGGTGCAATTGCTTTCGGCATCTATAATTATGTTCGCCATACCGGTGACGCCGACTACCTGGAGACCTACGGTTTACCTGTTTTAGCCGGTATAGCCCGTTTTTGGGTACAGCGCTTTAATTGGTCCGAGGCCAAAAAAGCATACGTCATGCTTGGCGTTACAGGCCCCAACGAGTACGAGAATAACGTCAACAACAACTGGTACACCAATTACATCGCGCGTTGGTGTATTGCTTACTGCCTGGAGGTCAATGCAAAAGTAAGCAAAGGACTCGCCGATAAATTAACTGCCAAGGAAATCGAAAAGTTTCAGCACATTGTTGAAAACGTATATTTTCCGAAACTAGAAGGTACTCAGATTTTCTTGCAACAAGACGGCTTCATGGACAAAGAGCAATTGTCGGCCTCCGATATCCCTGAGTCTGAGCGCCCGATCAATCAGCATTGGTCCTGGGATCGCATTTTACGCTCTATTTTCATCAAGCAAGCCGATGTCTTGCAGGGTCTTTACCTATTCGAAGACCATTTCTCTGAAGAAGTTATTCGCGATAACTTTGATTTTTATGAGCCCAAAACCGTTCATGAATCCTCGTTGTCTCCATGTGTACACGTTATCTTAGCCGCCAAAATCAAGCGCCTAGACAAAGCGTTAGAGTTGTATCTGAGAACTTCTCGTTTGGATCTAGATGATTACAACCACGAAGCCGACGAAGGCCTGCATATTACCTCAATGGCCGGTACCTGGATGTCCGTGGTGGAAGGCTTAGCAGGGGTACGTGTTTACGAAAATGGCTTGGCCATCAATCCACAAATTCCAAAACCTTGGAAAAGTTATACCTTCCAAATTCGCTATCAAAATCAACCATTATCCGTAGCGATCAATCAACAAAAAGTAACGATTACTAATTTAGGTTCAGCGCTTGTTTCTTGCCAATTAGCAGGTGCCCAAATCGATATCGAGGCAGGTGCCATGCATGAAGCAGCGCTGAAGTAATTCAAGTTGTATGCGTAAATTTATTTTTTTGATTGTAACGGTTGTTGCTTTTCAAACCGTTCGTGGTCAAGTTAACCCCACAAATCGTCAGGTGGTGCTTCAAGCCTACTGGTGGGACTACTGGAATACCAATTATCCGAACGGTTGGGCAAACTACCTCACTGAGCTTGCACCGCGTTTGGCCGATATGGGGGTAGATGCCATCTGGATTCCACCGACTATTAAAAATTCGGGGACCAACAGTGTGGGTTATTCGCCCTTCGACCACTACGACCTCGGCGATAAATTTCAAAAAAACAGCACCAAAACCCGAATGGGCGATAAAGACGAGCTCTTGCGTATGGTTGCCGTCATGCACGCCAACGGGATCGACGTCATTCAGGATGTCGTGCTCAATCATGTGAGCAATGCGGGCAGTGCCAATGGGGCAGGCGGCCAAGACCCCGCTGCCATGGACGACGGTCAAAATAACCGCTACAAAAACTTCCGCTACGTCAGCTACAAAACACCTGCTTCGGCAGAGAGCGCAACTAATTACTTGGCGCGAGAAGGTCGTTTTGCAAAGAATTGGCAAAACTTTTATCCCAACAACAATAACCTTTGTTGTACCAATGACCTCAATTCTCCTTATTGGGGCCCTGATATCTCCTACGAAAGCAATGCTTTTGGAACGTCATCAAATGCCACATTTAATCCAGCTCAAGGCTCAGACTACATGCGCAATGGTATGCGCAACTGGCTTATTTGGTACAAGAAACAAGTGGGTTTTGACGGCGTGCGTTTAGATGCCGTCAAGCATTTTCCGACGTATGTGTCCGAAGACGTCTTGTGGAACCTTCAATTTGGCTCCATGTGGGCTAGCGGAGGTCAAGAAATGTTTGCTGTAGGCGAATGGGTAGGCGGTACCGCGCAATTAGATGCTTGGGCCGACGCTGTTCAAAATAGAGCAGGTACTTTTGATTTTAATTTGCGTTTTGCGCTTTCGGCCATGGTGACCAGCAATGGCAACTATGATTTGAGTCAAATTCCATCGCAGCAGCAACAAAATCGCCAACGTACGGTTCCTTTTGTCAATAACCACGACACCTTTAGGCCGCAACTTTCTGCCCAAGGCAACTACACCGGTTGGAATTCAGGTTCTGAATTGAGCCCACATATTGAACCCAATGACCCACGGTCTTCTGCTGCCCACGCTATTGTGATGTCGCTAGACGGCGCTCCGCAGCTTTTCTTCGAGGATTTATTCAACGTAGGATATAATGGCAACCGTTTTGGGCACCTGCCTACAGATGCCGCAGCTTTGCCGACAGATGCCGATATCGTCAATTTACTTTGGTGTCATCAGAATCTACATTTCAAAGAAGGTGCCTATTTTGTGCGCTGGCAGGCGCCGGACGCGTTGGTGATAGAACGCGGCGCCAAAGCACTCATAGGCGTTACCGACAACTGGAACCAATGGCAGCACCTCAACGGCGTTCAGACGAATTGGCCCGACGGCACCGTTCTTGTCGATTATTCGGGCGCTAATTCCAATCCAACTACTGTATACGGTGGAGGCAAAGTGAATATTTCGATACCACCATGCGATGGGAGTGCCAACTTTGGAAGGCGCGGGTATTGTGTTTGGGGCCCTCAGGGCATAGACACCACCTATGTGCGCCCAGCTAAAAATGTAGTCCAAGAATGGGAAATGAACGATGATCTCGGCGATCGTCATGCTAATTCTTTGCAACAAGGTGGTAAATTGCCTTCCAATAGTTTAGATTGCCGCGTTGTGGGTCGCATTTATGCCAAACAAGGAGAGAGCGTCCAGATTGAGTGGTATCCGAGTGCACCAACGCTTGGTCTAACTTTAAGTATTTTAGACAATAACTGTGTCGTTATCGACTCTGTAACGCAGGTTGGCAACGGGAATTTCAGTTTTACCCCTACGTACAGCGGTTGGCATACCATTCGCTTGCGCAATGCCACAGCCACACAGGCCGGGCAGCATTGTTGGGTAAAAGCCATTTATCAAGCACCTGCCGTGGTTCAGACCAATGAAGTAAAAAACAAATGTGCTTGTACCTACACCGATCCAAATGCGGGTTTGGAGCAAGTCAATTTCAATTTAGAAATAGCCTTGTATCCAAATCCTAATCGTGGGCAATTCGAGATAATGGTACCTCAGGATTTCTCAATTGAGCAAATCAACATTACCGATATACATGGTAAACAAGTGGTGTTTAAACATGAAAAGAAAGCCCCGACGACGCTATTTTTTGACCTTGAAAATACAAGCGAAGGTGTTTATTGGCTGCATTTGAGAACCAATTTGGGAACGGTTGTTAAAATGATACAGGTTCTGGATTAATCTACGCTGAGGTGCCCTTTGGCGTAGGCATAAAGCCGACTGCGTTCCGCGACTTCTTTTCTGAAATAAGCCTCTTGTTGCTTGGGTATGTAACGCTTTTTGTGTTGACCAAACAGCAAAACATTTAAAACCTTTTTCGCCCAATTGTATTTGGGTTGGTATTGTTCATCAATGGGGCTTTTTTGCGCCAAACTATCATGTAAATCAGGGCTGAGGCCCATTTGTAAGAGTTGTTGACGGATTTCTTCGGATCGTTGATTGAATTTATGCAAGTGATCAGGGTCAACTTCTTTGAGTTTGGCAATGCGGTTGGCCTGAAAATCAATATCCAAAAAGGCGCGTTCTAATTCTTCAATTCCCATCATGATGCCGCAAAAATAGCTTAAATCTTTACAAAGTAGCTCAAAAATTCTTTGTTGCCGTCGCCGCCTAGGATGGGCGAATCAATGGTGCCTTTCCATTCGAGCTGGTTGCGCAAGGCCATTTGATTGATGTTTTCAAGTAGGTTTGGAAAGAGGCTGCTGTCTTTGACCACACCTGCTTTGTTGAGCGCACCGGGGCCTAATTCAAATTGCGGTTTGACCAACAAAACGACCGTTGCTTTTGGTTTTAAAAATGGAATGGTAAAGGGTAGTACTTTTTCTAAAGAAATAAAAGAAACATCTACCACCAAGCCGTCGAGTAATTCAGGAACTAACTTTTCGGTGAGGTCTCGGGCATGCGTTTTTTCAAGATTGACAACGCGCTCGTCTTGGGCAATTTTATCGTGCAACTGTTTTTGCCCGACATCTACGCAATAACAGCGCTTTAAACCCCTGCTGAGCATCACTTCTGTAAATCCACCAGTACTCGCGCCTAAATCCATAAAAGTTTGGTCCTTGATGTCTATTTTCCAGAAATCAAGCGCTGCAATGAGTTTATATGCAGCTCTTGAAACCCAGGGGATTTCTTCCGCAAGTAATTCAATTTGCGCATCGGTCGGTACTTTCTTGCCAGGCTTAGAAAAGAGCTTACCGTTGACCTTAACGCCGTACTTTTTAATGATTTCTTCGGCGCGTACCCTTGTGCTGACAAGCCCGCGTTCGAGCAAAATTTTATCAATGCGTTCTTCTGCCATTATTCGGGATAAATAAAAAGTATTTTTTCAGGCCAACCTTCGATTTGTAGGTAAGTAGGGGCGTCTTTGATAAACTTGTGAGACAATGGGTTGAGCTGAAAATATTGTACGCCATGGTAAGGATTTTCATTGTCTTTATTTTGCTTGATATAGCTTTCCTGAACAACGAACTTGCAATTTCTGATCGGCGGGAAAGACTTGGCCAACATGGGACTGCCCACTAAACTCAAGCGGCCAGGGTTAAAAGCACAACTAAATTTTAAAATCAAGATGTTTTCCGATATGGAAATTGAATCTATTTGGATTGGAGCTGCTTCTTGGTTATAAAGCGCCTCATTGATCTCAGAAGTTATTATTTCAATAGGAGTAGCCATGGTTAAATTTGAGGCACGTTTGGATCTGGGTACAAAACAAGCGGTAATTAAGAAGGTGAGCGGAAGGATAAAAAGTAATTTCATGGCTTGTTGTTTGACAAGTGTCCTCAAAAGTAATACCATTTGCGCAAAGAGTCCTATTTTTGTAGCCGAATGAAGACCAAAACCCTTAAAAAGAACAAAGTCAATGTGGTTACACTTGGCTGTTCTAAAAATACGTTTGATTCAGAAGTGCTCATGGCACAGCTCAAGGCCAATCAGTTCGAGGTCGAGCACGAAGCCCAGCAAGACGACTCCGAAATCGTAATCATCAATACCTGCGGGTTCATAGACAACGCCAAGCAAGAATCGATCGATACCATTTTGCGTTACGCTGAAGCCAAACAAGAAGGTTTGGTGGAAAAAGTATATGTAACGGGTTGTTTATCTGAGCGCTACCGCGACGAGCTCGAAAAAGAAATCCCGGAGGTTGACGCTTATTTTGGCACCCGTGATTTGCCGCGTTTGCTTAAAACGCTCAAAGCCGATTACAAACATGAACTCGTTGGCGAACGCATTTTAACAACGCCAAGTCATTATGCTTACTTTAAGATTGCGGAGGGCTGCGACCGCCCATGTTCGTTTTGTGCCATTCCGCTGATGCGCGGCGGGCATAAATCTACACCCATCGAAGATTTGGTTTTTCAGGCCAAAGGCTTGGTAGCCAAAGGCGTAAAAGAAATCATGCTCATTGCCCAAGACTTGACCTACTACGGCCTCGATCTTTATAAAAAGCGCGCACTTTCAGATTTACTCAAGCAGTTGTCCGATATCGAAGGTTTGGATTGGATTCGCTTGCACTATGCCTACCCGTCGGGTTTCCCGATGGATGTTTTGGAGGTAATGGCCGAGCGCGACAATATTTGTAAATACCTCGACATGCCTTTGCAGCATGGCTCTACCAAAATATTACAAGCCATGCGTCGCGGCATTACCAGAGAAAAAACCGAAGAATTGGTTGCGACAATCCGTTCAAAAGTTCCTGGCTTAGCCTTGCGTACCACCCTCATTGCGGGTTATCCTTCTGAAACTGAAGCTGATTTTCAAGAAATGTACGACTTCGTGGAGCGCACCCGTTTCGATCGTCTGGGTATTTTTACTTATTCGCACGAAGAAAACACGCATGCGTATCAATTTACAGATGATGTTGCTGCCGAACTTAAAAAAGAGCGAGCTGACCTCATTATGGAATTACAAAGTGGTATCTCCTATGAGCTCAATCAGCTCAAAATAGGTAAGGAATTTAAAGTGCTTTTTGACCGTGCAGAAGGAGACTACTTTATTGGGCGCTCCGAATTTGACTCGCCAGAGGTAGACAACGAAGTATTGGTAAAAAAAGCCGATGGCTATGTCAGATTAGGTGATTTTTCGCGTGTTTTAATCAATAATGCAGATCATTACGATTTGTACGGAACACTTCTGGTTTGATGTTGAGATTTGTTTTTATTTTATCGGTTGGTACTATTTTTTTTTCTTGCGGAAGAGAGAATCCTATTCGCAATAGTCAATTTGACATACTTGAAAAAAGTGCTGATCAAATACCGGTAAAAAATATCCCTACACATTTAACGTTAGAAAATATAGGCTTGACTTATCCGAATTTCGGTGGTCATCCCTTTAGTAAGCTGATGCAACACCTCATCAAACTTGACACCATTGGTGTTTTTTGTGTCGGCCAACAAAAAATCAAGATCAAATACAAAGTGCTTTGGGCTACCGATAATGTACTGAGTATGGATCAAGAAATCTTAATGGATTGTCCAATGGCAGAAGGGCAGCGCAAAACCACTGTTTACTATTTATTCACAAGACAAGGCAAACAAATCAATCGGCTGTTCTTAGAAGGCTCACCTGGGCTTTTACAAGATATTCGCGTGGCTTTGCGCAAACGCAGTGCGCCTTACTGCAGCGCCCCCAAAATTGAGGAGGTTTTTCCCGTGCTTCGCTCGGGGCGGGTGGAGGTTACGCCACACTACGCCAGCTCACTATGTGACACTACTTTTCGTCGCAAAGGAATCAGCCGCACCGATTTGCGCATCCGCAGCAATCAAAGCTTTTTGAAATTACCTTAATCGGCAAAGCGGCGCGTTGCTTTGCAAGAAAATCTTATCTTTGAAAGCAAATAAAATTCAAAATCATATGGGCTTACTCGACAACAAAGTTGTACTCATTACAGGTGCCTCCAGAGGCATAGGAAAAGCAATCGCAGAAACGTGCGTCAAGCAAGGTGCTATCGTTGCATTTACGTACTTATCATCAGAAGAAAAAGCACGTGCCCTTGAGGCAGAGCTCACCGCAAATGGTGGTACAGCTAAGGGTTTTCGTTCAGATGCTTCAAAATTTGACGAAGCACAGCAATTAGTAGACGATGTTGTGGCAGCTTTTGGAACAGTTGACGTCTTGGTCAATAACGCCGGAATTACCCGCGATACCCTTTTGATGCGCATGACCGAAGAACAATGGGACGAAGTCATCAATACCAACCTAAAATCGGCATTTAATTTGACCAAAGCGGTTCAAAAACCAATGCTCAAGGCACGTTCGGGCTCCATTATCAACATGAGTTCTGTTGTAGGTGTAAAAGGCAATGCTGGGCAGTCGAATTACGCAGCCTCAAAAGCAGGTCTTATCGGATTTACCAAATCAATCGCCGCAGAACTTGGCTCTCGCAATATCCGTTGCAACGCCATTGCACCTGGTTTCATCGAAACCGAAATGACTGCGGTTTTAGATCAAGAGGTAGTGGCATCTTGGCGCAACAGCATTCCGCTCAAACGCGGCGGGCAGCCAGAAGATGTCGCAAATGCAACGGTATTCCTCGCATCTGATTTATCGGCCTACATTACAGGTCAAACGCTCCATGTTTGTGGAGGAATGCTCATGTAAGATGAACACCATTCGCCCACGTCGCAATCGCAAAAGCAGCGCCATTCGCCAAATGGTCGAAGAGACGCATTTAGGCACACAGCACCTGATTTACCCGCTTTTTTTAAAGGACGGTAAAGGCATCAAAGAAGAGGTGGCCTCTTTGCCCAACAATTACCGCTGGTCTTTGGATTTACTCTTGCCAGAAATCGAGGCTTGTCTGAATTTAGGTATCGCAACTTTCGATATCTTTCCTGCGGTAGACGAAGCGCTCAAAGATCAAATGGCAAGTTACAGCTATGCCACCGATAATTTCTACCTCAACGCGATTCACCAGATCAAGCAAAGGTTTCCAGAAGCAGTTATCATGACCGACGTCGCCATGGACCCGTATTCCTCTGACGGCCACGACGGTTTGGTTCGAGACGGACAAATTCTCAACGACGAAACGCTTCCCATTTTGGCCAAAATGACTTTGGCGCAAGCCCAAGCGGGTGCGGACATCATTGGCCCTTCAGACATGATGGACGGCCGCGTGGGTTATCTAAGGCAAGCACTTGATAAAGAAGGTTTTACCGATGTGTCTATCATGTCATACACGGCAAAATACGCAAGCGCTTTTTATGGGCCTTTCCGCGATGCGCTCAATTCCGCTCCCAAAATGGGCGATAAAAAGACCTATCAAATGAATCCTGCGAACAAAAGAGAGGCTCTGCTAGAGGCGCAACTCGATTTTGAAGAAGGTGCCGACATGCTGATGGTCAAGCCCGCCTTATGTTATTTGGATGTCATTACCTTGCTCAAGGATAATTTCCCATTACCAATTACCGCATACAACGTCAGCGGTGAGTGTGCTATGGTTTACGCGGCCGCTCAAAACGGTTGGCTAGACTACCAACGCGCCGTTTCAGAGATGCTGCTCAGTATGCGCAGGGCAGGTGCAGATGGCATCCTGACTTACTTTGCTAAAGATTTTGCACAATTTGTGCGTTCCTAATTCAACTCCAAATGCCGATAGCGCTCAGTTCAGACTACCTCAGTCTAGAAGACTTCGAAAACTTATTGCAAGCAAAAGAACCGCTCGAATTATCCGCAGCGCTCAAAACGCAAATCAATGCCTGTAGGGCTTACCTCGATCAAAAGGTGGCGCAATCTACACAGCTTATTTACGGGGTCAATACAGGGTTTGGTTCGCTTTGCGATACTGCCGTGAGTTCCCAAGAACTCGAACAGTTGCAACGCAACTTAGTTTGTTCTCATGCCTGTGGAATGGGCGAAGAGGTGCCGCAAGAAATCGTGCGCCGCATGCTCTTACTTAAAATTTTAGGTTTGTCAAAAGGCGCTTCGGGTGTACAACTCCAGACAGTAGAAAGGCTTTTGTTTTTTTACAACAACCACATTTACCCGGTGGTATATCAGCAGGGTAGTTTGGGTGCTTCTGGCGACTTAGCACCATTGGCCCATTTGTGCTTGCCACTGCTTGGTGAGGGAGAGGTTTGTATTGATAATCAAAAGATTAGCGGCTCTGAATTAAATAAAAGATTTAATTTAAAACCAATTGTACTTCAATCCAAAGAAGGATTGGCCTTGCTCAATGGCACCCAATTCATGTCTGCATATGCAACCTTTGCGCTCGATTTATCTTACCGCTTGTTTGACGGTTTTAATCAGGTAGCTGCGCTATCTATGGAAGCCTACGACGCGCGCACCGAGCCTTTTTTGGCCAATGTCAATGAAATCCGCAATCAGGTAGGGCAAATACGCGTAGCGGCTTGGTTTAGGGCCCAATTAGAAGGCAGTGAAATCATGGCTGAAACCAAAGCCCACGTGCAAGATCCTTATTCTTTTCGCTGCATTCCTCAGGTGCATGGCGCCACTTTAGATACACTAGACCATGCCGCCCAAATTGTGACCAGAGAACTCAATGCCGTAACAGACAACCCCACTGTTTTCCCAGACGACGATCAAGTGGTTTCAGCCGGTAATTTCCACGGGCAACCATTAGCGCTTATTCTTGACTTTTTGGCAATTGCCATGGCCGAAATGGGCAGTATCTCGGAACGCCGTACCTACAAACTGATTTCTGGAACGCGTGGCCTACCTGCATTTTTGGTGCAGAATCCAGGGCTCAATTCTGGCCTCATGATCAGTCATTACACCTGTGCGTCAATTGTTAGCCAAAACAAACAACTTTGCACGCCAGCTTCTGTTGATACAATCGACAGCAGTAATGGCCAAGAAGATCACGTTAGTATGGGCGCCAACGCGGCAACCAAATTATACCGGGTATTAGATAACTGTCAAAAAATTCTCGCCATTGAATTAATGCATGCAGCCCAAGGGCTTGAATTCAGGCGCCCACTCAAGGCAGCTGTTTGGTCAGAAAATCTTTATGAAGCCTACCGACAAGAGGTGCCGAGTTTAGATACAGACCGCGTGCTTGCCTCAGATTTGGCCAAAAGCGTGGCCTTCATTCAAGAATATATCCAACATGACTGATTCCCAATTATTTGAAGAAGAAAGCATAGATCCTACGCCATCTAAACGACCCGTTTTATTATTGGTTTTAGTCATTTTAACGGCCATTAATATCGGAATTGCTTCCTTAGGCTCTCTTAGTGGCATGCTCGGTGTAGTTCCCGATCAGCAAATGATCAAAAGCACGAAGCTAGATTTTGCAAAAATGCGCACGCAGCTAGAGCAAGCAAACGCCGAAGATTTCATTTACATCATCGACCAAATGGAAGGTGTTACACTGAATATGTTTCGAAATTTTCAGGCTTATAATAGCCTTCAATTCTTATTTTTGGTGGTCGGTTTCGTAGGGATTGTCCTGATGTATCGTGCCAAAAAATTGGGTTTTCACTTTTATATCATTTATACATTGGGTACTACCTTTTTACCCTATTTCTTCAATCCGTTGAGCGGCATTCCAACGCTACTCACCATTTTTGGTGTCTTGTATGGTGGTTTTTGGGTTTTTCTGTACAGCCGCAATTTACATTGGCTGCAAGACTGATTTGTCTCCAATCAGAAAATTTTCCCTGGATTTAAAATGCCGTTTGGATCAAAAACCTTTTTGATGCCAGCCATCAGGTCAAGGCCTGCTTTGCTAAATGCCAAATCCATGTAGGGTTTTTGTACCAAGCCAATGCCGTGCTCACCAGAGATTGTTCCACCCATTTCGACGACAGCAGCAAAGATTTCGCGAATGGCAACGCTGAGTTCTTCATTCCAAAATGAGTCGCTGAGTTCGCCTTTGATGATATTAACGTGTAGGTTGCCATCACCTGCATGGCCATAACAAACGGATTCAAAACCGTATTTAGCACCAACAGCCTTTACCGTCTGAAGTAACTTTGGAAGTTGGTAGCGCGGTACAACGGTGTCTTCTTCTTTGTAAACAGATTGTGCTTTTACGGCTTCGCCAACTTTGCGTCTGAGGCTCCACAAGGTGTTTTTTTGCGCTTCCGATTCGGCAAAAAGAATTTCATCCGTTTGGAAATCTTCAAGTACGGCCAAGATAGCCTCACATTCTTTCATGAGCTGTTCGGGGTCAAAACCATCCACCTCGATGAGTAAATGCGCTGCGTGGTTATCTTTCACTTCGATACTGAAATCACCTGAAAAAGCCTGAGACCATTTTAGGGCGTTGTGTTCCATGAATTCCATGCCGCTCGGCGTCATACCCGCATTGAAAATTGCTGCTACCGCTTCGCAGGCAAGTGCGGCATCAAAAAAGGGAACCAACATCAGGAGGGTGTGCGTTGGATGTGGGATGAGTTTAAGAACAATCTTGGTCACAAATGCCAGTGTGCCTTCTGAGCCCACAACCAGCTGTGTCAGATTGTAGCCGGTTGCATTTTTTAGCACGTTTGCGCCGGTCCACATAATAGTGCCGTCGGCCAAAACGATTTCTAAATTGAGTACGAAATCTTTGGTGACGCCATATTTTACCGCTTTAGGGCCTCCAGAATTCTCGGCAATGTTGCCGCCAATAAAACACGAACCTTTGCTCGCTGGGTCTGGTGGGTAAAACAAGCCTTTTTCTTTAACAGCATTTTGCAGGACTTCTGTTATTACGCCTGGTTCTGTGGTGACTTGTGCATTTTTCTCATCGATTTTAATAATGCGGTTGAGTTTTTCACTACTCAGCAAAACGCCGCCATGAATAGGTAAACAGCCGCCGCTGAGCCCTGTTCTTGCACCTGCTGGCGTCACCGGAATGTTTTTGCCGTTGCAGTAACGCAAAATCGCTGAAACCTCTTGCGTGTTTTCAGGGAAAAGCACGACATGAGGCGTAAAGTGTAGGTCTTCGGTGTGGTCGTGATTGTAGGCTTCTCTGGTGGGCAGGTCGCTTTTGCAACGCGTTCCCAAAAGGTCTTCGAAGTATTGGATATCTTGTGAGCTGATTGACTGATACATTAGTTGCTGATTTTTTTAGCCCCGACAAAGAAAATATCAAACGTATTTATTGGAATCGCTGCTCCCCTCGGGATGTGTCGGTAGATCCATTGGTGAAAGCGCGATGGCTTTTTATTTAGTATAAATAAGGCAAAATAGATGAGGCCCAAGGACCTGTAAACTGGCGGGTATTTGATAAAAACTGTTTCAAAACCATTGGCTCGCAATAATTTTTGAATACTTCGTTTTGTAAAATAATGTAAATGCGTTGGCGGGTGAATCATGCGCCATTTTTTTCCTTGAAGTCGAGAAAGTAATGCGCCAAAATCGCCGGTAGTCAGGTATAGCATACCGCCTGGTTTGCAAACGCTGTGTGCTTTGGCTAAAAAAGCAGCTGGATCCGAGAGGTGTTCGATGACATCCCACATGAATAGGGCATCGTGTTGTTGCGTAGGGTCGCTATCTAAAAAGTTATCGGCTGAAAAATAAGGACCAAAATGCTGCTTGGCATAGGAAATAGCGTCGGCCGAGATATCGTACCCGATATAGGCTGCATGAGGGAATTTTTCTTGGAACGTTTGGTAAAAAAAGCCGTAGGCACAACCGATTTCAAGCGCGCTTTTTATCGTTGGTAATTGTTTGGAAATCGTGTTGATTCGCTTTTTAAAATTGAGTTGAAGGATGTCTTTGTCTGCCAAATAATCGGCGTATTCTTCGCCTTTGAAGTAATTTTCCGCATAAAGTGCCTGTAAAAAGGCATGATCCAATTGCAGGTTTGCCCAGCCGTGCTTGCAAGCGGTGCATTGTAGCAGGGTGTCTTTGTAAATTGACTTGGTTACTGCACTTTGGCAGATCGGACAGTCCGTATTTTCCATGACAGCGAACTTAACTAAAATTGCCGAATTCTTGTCGACGGCACATTTTATTTTATCTTTGATTAGAAAAACAAATTCATGTCCCAAGAAGTATTTTTAATTGATGGAATCCGCAGTGCAATTGGCAATTTTGGCGGGAGTTTAGCTGCCTTGCGTGCAGACGACCTCGCTGCAAAAGTCCTCGCAGGTTTATTGCAACGCAACCCAAGTCTAGACCCAAATTGTATAGAAGATGTATTGTTGGGCTGTGCCAACCAGGCCGGCGAAGACAACCGCAATGTAGCCCGAATGGCTTCCCTTCTTGCCGGTTACCCGCAAACGGTTCCGGGTGAAACAGTCAACAGGCTTTGTGCTTCAGGTCTTGCTGCAGCCATTAACGCCACGCGCGCTTTGCGCCTAGGCGAAGGCAATGTGTATGTGGCTGGTGGCGTCGAGCACATGACACGCGGCCCTTGGGTTATTTCCAAAACTTCTAGTGCCTTTGGTCGGGATGCGCAAATGTTCGATTCCAGTTTTGGCTGGCGCTTCATCAACCCACAAATGGAGGCATTATACGGCGTAGACAGCATGGGCATGACTGCCGAAAATTTAGCAGAAAAGTACCAAATATCCAGAGCCGACCAAGATGCTTTTGCAGCTTGGAGCCAACAGAAAACTGCGGCTGCTCAGGCGGCGGGTTACTTTCAAGGTGAAATTTTGCCCATAGAAATCCCTCAAAAAAGGGGAGAAGCCCTGCGTTTTGAACAAGATGAATTCTCTAGAGCCAATACAACGATAGAAACACTAGCCAAACTCAAGCCAGCCTTTAAAAAAGAGGGAAGCGTTACCGCAGGCAATGCCTCAGGGCTCAACGACGGCGCAGCAGCGTTGCTGTTGGCAAACGCCACTGGCGTTCAAGATCACGGCCTAAACCCCATGGCCAAAATTGTTTCGGCAGCTGTTGCTGGGGTAGAACCCCGTATTATGGGCATTGGCCCGGTGCCGGCAAGCCAAAAAGCTTTAGAACGTGCCGGACTCACTTTAGCCGACATCGACCTCATCGAAATCAACGAAGCGTTTGCTGCGCAAGTTTTGGCTTGCACACGCGCCCTCGGCTTAGATGACCGCGATCCGCGCATTAACCCTAATGGTGGCGCCATCTCTTTGGGGCATCCGCTCGGTATGTCGGGCGCCCGATTGCTTTTAACGGCTGCAAGAGAACTCAAGCGCAGTAACAAACGCTTTGCATTGGTCACCATGTGTATTGGTGTAGGGCAGGGCTATGCCGCAATTATAGAAAAAGTGTAAAATGCGTTTGCTACTTCCAATTATTCTTGTTGTCGCGTTGGCCTCTTGTAAAAAAGAAGCCACGCGTTGGCAGTCAGATTGGCTGCTTCCTGTCTTGCATGATACACTCAGCTTAAAACATCTTTACAACGATTCTACGCTTACCATCAATAATGGTCAAATCGATGTCGACCTCACTAGAAATATCCTCAATTTAGGGCTCTCTGACCTCATTCAAATTCCAGACACAAGTATCGTTCAGACCTATCAATCTAATTTTACGGTCAATAACGTTTCGCCTGGCTTCATGTTTGTCAATAGCGTCAAAACACATGATCTCGAACTCGCCGATATCCAACTCAAAAAAGTACGTGTTCAGAGTGGGCAAATTCAGCTCAAAGTGTATAATCCGCTCAATACGGCTGTGCTTTATCAAATTGAACTTCCCGGCGTGAGTTCCAATGGTCAGGTTTTTGTTCAAAACTATACTGTTGCAGCCGGAACGGTGCAAAACCCCACCGTTTCTACCGAAACTATAGATCTAAGTGGTTACGATATCGACCTCAGTGGAACACAAGGATTGGAATTTAATAAACTTCAGTCAAAACTCACCCTCAAAACAGATCCAAACGGCGCCACGGTTTCTATTTACAATAATCAAGTATTTAAATTCGAAGCTGCCTTTAAAAACCTGCGCTTCGATTACGCTAAAGGTTATTTTGGCTCAGCCATCATTTCAGGCATCGAACAATTTACGTTGCCTTATCTGGACCTCATTGCCGCCGGCAATTTAACGCTCCCAGATCTCCAAATGGACCTCACCATTGAGAACGGTTTCAAAATGGCCCTGCGCGCTCAAATTGAACAACTGAGCGCCACCAATAGTCAGGGGCAAACCATCGCTTTATCAGCCCCAAGCATTGGACCAAGTATGTTTATTTCTCCTGCTATTGGTAATTGGAATACCTTGCAGCCCTCAAGTTTGAATTTGCATTTTGACCAAAACAATTCAAATATTAAAAATTACCTCGAACACCTTGGTGCACAGCAACAGATAAGCTATCAGATCCAACCCAATCCATGGGGGAACACCAGCGCTGGTCACGACGAAGCTTTTGCGCACAGCCGCTTGAAAGTCAAGGTAGCTGCCCAAATGCCACTTTCTCTAAGCGCAGATGGCCTTACCTTACAAGACACCTTTGCCATCGACTTGGCTCAAGATTTAAATAAGTCTCATGTGAGTGCCGCAACGCTCATTTTAGACGCCACAAATGCTTTTCCTTTGGCTTGTGACCTTGTCATTTATTTCATGAAAGATGGTCAAATCTGGCACACAGTAGTGGCCGACGCACAATTGGCCTCTGCTTTGCTTGGCCAAGTTGATCCACTAGATGGCCTACAAAAGAAAAAAAGCAAAATAAAAATTGTACTTCCGCCCGAGGTGGTAGCCGATCTACAAGACCTCAACCAAGTATTGGTGAGTGCAACGTTTGCCACAACAGATCCTAATACAGGTGTGCCAAGTGCACAAAGTGTTCAGGCCAATGCATTTTTGGCACTACAAATGAAGATCCAACTTCAAACCCAAATCAAGCCCTAACCATGAAACGCCTGTTGTTATTCGTGCTTTTGCAAACCCAAGTTTTAGTTGCGCAGCAGTCTTTTGAATTGGATGCTTTTGGAAACTATAACAGCACGGGTCTTCGTCGTCAAATTCCAGACGCATTCTTCTATGGAGGTGCTATAGATTCGAGTACCATCGCAAAATCTATGGCCAAACTTGGTGCGCGCAATTCATTTGGCTTGCAAATGGGGGCTAATGCCGTTTGGAAAAGCCCGTGGGCATTATCAAAAGACACCAAGAAAGCAGCCTCAAGTTATCATTGGGCCTTTGGTGCTGGTATACAGCAATACAGTGGTCTACATTTTTCAAAAGACGCTTTTGGATTGGTATTTCAGGGTGGCTTGCCTTATCTCGGAGATACCCTCAATTTGGGAAATTTAAGAGTCGAGTCCATCTCTTTTTCAAAAATAGGATTTGGAGTGGTTAATTCATTGACGCAGTCCGCTCTTTTGGTTCATTTTGTATCAGTTCACAACCATATTGGTGCTTCGTTGCAAGATGGCATATGGTTTCAAGATCCTTCGAGTGCCCAGATCAACCTCGCACTAGAAGGGTCTGCTCAAATGTCGAATGCCAAAGGCGGATTTGGTCTTGCGATAGATCTCGATTACCGTTTTGGTTCGATACAAGAAGAAGATCAAGAACAACAATTCCAATTACTCATTCAGAATTTTGGAGTAGCTCGTCTTTCCAATATGCCAACCTATGCTTTAAATGGTGCACTTCAATACCAAGGTTTTAGTTTGGCAGAATGGCAACAAACCAATTTAAATGACCTCGCCGGTAACTTCTTGGATACACTTGGTTATCAACGCAGCACCACTTCAAACTGGGTATTTTTGCCGACTACTGTTATTTTGGCTAAACGCATCGATTGGGAGTCTACGGCTCGCCTACAAGCTTACTATGGAGCCCAATTTATCTTGCGTCAAACCTATACGCCACTTATTTATGCGGGTGCGCATGTACGCCTTTCAAAAGTGTGGCACACTGGCGTCGGAATGGCTTACGGCGGTTTCGGCGGTTTGCGTGCTCAAGCTTACTCTGCCTTTCATTTCAAGCGCAGTCAACTTGCTTTGCGTTCTGACAACATCATCATGCAAAATGGCGCTTCACTTTACATACAGTACCGATGCGATTTCTAATAGTCCTTATATTTTTAAGCGTTTCGCTGCAATTTGGCGCTCAAACGCGCTTTTACAAACTGTACTCAGGAACTGGTTTTGACAAAGGGGAAGATGTGTTGGCCTTGCCAGACACCACTTATTTAGTGGCGGGTAGTAGCGGTAGCTGGGAAGAAAACGCACAGGGTTTTTTGATGAAACTCGACTCGCTTGGAAACTATGTTTGGAGCCAAGCTTACGGCGCTCAAGAAACCGAGGAAGTTAAAAGGATTTTTTATCGTCCAGGGCTTGGTTATTATCTTGCTGGAATGTCTAATTCTTGGAGCGCCGGAAACTTTGATCCTATGCTTATTTTTACAGATCTATCGGGCAACCAACAATGGATCAAAACCTACCCGCATGCTGCTTGGGAACGCATCCACGACGGCACTCAAACGATTGATACCGGTTTTGTTTTGGTAGGAGAGCGCCAAGCAACTTTAGGATCTGAGGCCGATCTTTTGTTTATGCGTCTCGATAAAAATGGCGATACGCTTTGGACCAAGACTTTCGGTACTGCTGGTACAGACCGCGCAAACAGTATTGTACGAATGAGCGACACCACCTATGCAGTTGGCGGAGAATGGTATGTTGCCGATTCGAGTGCCACAAAAGGATTTGTCCTTTTGCTTCACGACAACGGTCAAATTTTATGGTTCGATACCTTGGGGCACCTGAGTGGAAAATTCGCGGTATTGGATCTGACCAAGAATTTATATGGGTTGCAATTTTCGGGCTATCGCCTCAAATCCGATGGAGATTACGATAAATTTAGCGGCTCGGTGGATCAAAATGGTGTTATTTTGACACAAGTAGCTCCGGTTGAAGCAACAGGCTATACCGATATCATTCAGCAGCTGGCCTATTTGCCGCAACAAGATCTCACCATTCTTGGCGTTCAGGTACTCAACAACAATACCTTCCAAGATCCTTACGATCTCTATTTTGGATATGGTGATGCCTTCTACGGATACTGGATAACCGGCTGGCCATCGAGCACGATCCTCAATGAAGGCAATGACTACATCGGAAACATTAGACCAACATTAGATGGCGGTTTTATTGCGGTTGGCATGAATTCAGTTATTGTAGATGGCCAAAATCAATTGAATGGTGGCAGCAATATCTTTGTACTCAAAGTCAATGGTGATGGTTCGGCCTATGTGCAAACCGATACCGTTTTTACCACCCAGCAACTCGTTGGCTTGACACCCGCTTTTGAAGGTAGTCATGTACAGGTTTTCCCAAATCCGGCAGTAACGCATTTTGCCTTCAAGTGGGAGGGAGGCATGCCCAAAAAGGTGGTAGTAACAAACCAACTTGGTCAAATGATTTGGTCTGGTGAGCTTGTTCCCAATGAATTGCTTCGTGTGGAGAATTGGTCAAAAGGAATTTATTTGGTTACAGTCGATAACCAAGTATTTCCCTTACTCAAAGAGTAGATTTAATGCAAAGAGCTAGCTTTTAGCTTGTTTGCGGCGCGTTCTTTCCCTGATAATGAGGCCTAATTCTCGGCTGGTTTGTCCAGCTACAGAAGTATTTTCATCGGCTCTGCGCAATAAATACGGCAATACTTCTTTTACAGGCCCGAACGGTACATATTTGGCTACTTGATAGCCTGCATCCGAGAGGTTATAAGAAATATGATCTGACATACCCAAAAGTTGGGCAAAATAGAATTTTGGATTGGCCGGTTCAACGCCTGCTTTCTGTAGCAACTCTGTCAGAATGAAGGAGCTGTTCTCGTTGTGTGTTCCGGCACAAACCGAGAAAATCGCTTGGTTTTCCACCAAGAAAGCCAATGCTAAATCGTAATCTTTGTCTGTGCTGGCTTTGTCTGGTTGAATGGGTGAAGGATAGCCCATAGAAAGTGCCCGCGCCCGTTCCTTTTCCATGTAGGCGCCGCGCACCAACTTTACACCGTAATGTATGTTTGCGGTTTTTGCTCGTTCAAATTCGCTGTGTAAGAAGGCCAAGCGATCATGTCTGTACATTTGTACGGTATTGTAAACAATGCATGCTTCTTGGTTGTACTTGAGCATCATTTCAAAGGTCCATTGGTCAATAGCGGTCTGAATCCAGGTTTCTTCGGCATCGATAAATAAGCGGGTTTGGTGCTTGGCGGCAGCGGCGCAAATGCGGTCAATGCGCTCAACAATGGCTGCAATCCCCTTTTTTTCATGGCTGCTCAGTTCACGGAATTCAACGCCTTTGCGATTGGCGCGTATCCGGCTAGATTCAAGTTCTATTAAATGATGCTGTGCAATGCCTGTAATTTTAAATACGGCAAACGGAATGGCTTTGTCGGTTGCCGATTTTTCAATGGTTTGAATAATAATTTGGGTGGTTTGCTCAAAATCGGCTTCTTCCGTTTTCCCTTCTACTGAGTAATCGAGAATGGTCCCAATTCCATACGTACTTAAACGCGCTATTGTTTGATCACATTCTTCGATGGTTTCGCCGCCACAAAACTGTTTAAAGATTGTTTTTTTAATCAGTCCCTTTATTGGCAAGTGTAATTTAAGGGCAAGAGGTGTGAGTGTTTTGCCAATTTTGACAATGATTGGTGCGCCGATGATTTTAAATAATAAATAGGCACGTTGCAAATCTTGTCTGCTCTTGGAACGAAAGGCTATTTCTGTGTTGTCGAAGGAAATCATGCCTCAAAATTAAGCGCTTTTCGTAAATTTGAGTCATGAACACGGTTTCTTTTTCCGAACATGATTTTTCCGTAGAATGGGGGCCGTTAGAAGCGTCTAAGTTCGACGCGCTTTTACACACTTTTAGTCAATCTAAAAAGGCGGTGCTCGTCGATGAAAACACCCATGAATATTGCCTTGAATTCTTATTGACCAGTTTTGAAGCCTTGGCAAATGCCGAAGTAATTGTGTTGCCTGCCGGAGAGCAAAGCAAAGTTTTGGAAATCTGTACCCAAGTCTGGGAAACCCTCACAGAGGCCGGTTTTGGCCGTCATGACCTCTTGATTAATCTTGGCGGAGGAATGGTAAGCGACCTCGGCGGATTTGCGGCCTCAATTTTTAAACGTGGTATCGCATTCATCAATATCCCAACCAGTTTATTGGCTATTGTTGATGCCTCCATTGGCGCTAAAACCGGTATCGATTTTGCCGGTTACAAAAACCAAATTGGCACCTTTGCGCAGCCGAAGGCTACTTTAATTGACTTGCGTTTTTTAAGTACGCTTCCTCATGCAGAATGGAAAAATGGTTATGCCGAATTGCTCAAACATGCTTTAATTTCCGACCCCGATCTTTGGTTGAAATTAGCGCTTATACGAGATATTCAAACGGAATTAGACCAACAGACCATTCAAAGAGGTGTTCAAATCAAACAAACCATTGTTGTTGCAGATCCACTGGAAAATGGTTTGCGCAAAGTCTTGAATTTTGGCCACACAATTGGTCATGCGCTTGAATCCTATTATCTGCATTCCGATACGCCCGTATCGCATGGGCATGCAGTTGCTATTGGTATGTTATTAGAAAGCCACCTTTCTATGCTGCTCTCTGGTTTGAGTAAAAATGAATTTTTGTCGATTGAGCAAGTGATAAAAAAACACTTCACGTTGCAAATTCCTCGAGATATAAATGCGATTTGGGAATTCATGCAACAAGACAAAAAAAATCAGGAAAACGAGGTTCGCATTTGTTTATTAAGTCAAATTGGCACTTGTCAGCACGATCAAAAACTGGAATTCAAAGATTTTGAGCGCGTTTACCGAACTTATTTGGGTTCAAATTTTAAGAAATAAAAAAAGGCCTCCGAAGAGGCCTTTTCCTTACAAGTTAGTTGGAAGCACCAACTTGCAATGCTTTATTCAACAATTGTCATTTCGTCAACAATGTGTTTTGCGCCAGCGTATTTGTCGATGATGAACAACACGTAACGGATGTCAACGTTGATTGTTTTTTGAAGTTTTTGATCAAAAATAACATCTCCAGCCATGGCCTCGATGTTGCCATCAAATGCCAATCCAATGAGTTCACCTTTTCCGTTTAATACCGGAGAGCCAGAGTTCCCGCCTGTGATGTCGTTGTTGGTCAGGAAATTTACCGGCATATAGCCCGCTTTGTCGGCATAACGACCGAAGTCTTTTTTATTGTTGAGTTCGATAAGGCGTTGTGGCAAATCAAATTCTTCGTCGTTTGGTTTGTATTTATTGATGGTGCCTTGAAGCGTGGTGTAGTTATTGATTTTGGCATCATTGCGTTTGTCGGCAGGAAGCGCGCTGACTTTACCGTAAGTCAAACGCAAGGTGCTGTTGGCATCTGGATAAAGAATTGTGCTGAGGCCAGATTCTCTGAGGCCAGCAACCAATAAACGATATGCACGGTTGTAGTCGTCGGTAAGTTTGGTGAGCTCATCTGTGCGCTTCATGAGTTGCGCCAAAATATCTGAAGACAATTTATAGAGCGGATCGTTGGTCAATTGGCCTTCGCTTGGTGCTTCTAAGAAGGCGAGCATTCCATTTTTGGATACGAGAATAGACATCGCAAACATGGCTCTGATTTCGTTGGCTACCGAACCGTCGGCATACATGGCCGAAACGCCGTTTGCCAATTCAAAATTTGCTTTGGCAGCATATAAGTTGAGTCCGTTGATCAGGATGTCCATTTCGGCAGGGCCGTAGGTTGTTTCGAAAAATTCGTTGATCGCAGCCGTAAGATCTGCTTTCATTGCCGCTCTTTTGGTTTGGTCTGCCTTGGCATAAGCCATTAGTTGGGCGCCCAATCCACGAGAAATGGCTGCATATTCTGAATTTCTGAACAGGATAGACAAGTAGTTGTCATGACGTGCTTTGTCGTTGGTGGCAGCGTAATATTTATTGATGGTACTTACGACATCGCCATATTTGGCTTTGTTCTCGGGTTTATTGGCCCAGGCATCAAATTTAGCTTCGTTTTTCGCTTTTGACGCAGCAGTTTGGAATTTGGTGAGCGCGTCGATCATGCCTTGACGGTTTTTCCAGTAGTTGGCCGTTCGGGCATACTTTGAGGCGTAGTTCAAACGCACATTCGCATCTTTGTCCATGTAGAATTTCATGGCGTCCATGGCAGTTTTAGAGGCCTCTACCCATGCAGGGTAAGCATATTTTACATTTTGGTCAATACCGCCAGCAGGCAACCAACGATTGGTACGGCCAGGGTAGCCCATAATCATGGCGAAATCTCCTTCTTTGACCCCATTTAGGTTGATCGGAAGGTGGTGCTTTGGATGCAAGGGAACATTGGTGGTGCTGTAATCTGCTGGATTGCCGTTGGCATCGGCATACACGCGGAACATCGAGAAATCACCGGTGTGACGAGGCCACTCCCAGTTGTCGGTGTCGCCACCAAATTTACCAATGCTGTTTGGAGGGGTGCCCACCAAGCGCACATCTTTGTAGTCTTGGTAAACAAAGTAATAGAATTCATTTCCTTGGAAGAAAGAACGTACCGAAACGACGTATTTGCCGCCTTCGCTATTTTCTTTTTCAATGAGTGCGATTTCGTCCTTAATGACCTTTTCGCGCTCGGCTTCTGACATGTTGTCAGAGACTTTAGCCATGATGCGCTTGGTGCAGTCGTCCATGCGGACAAAAAAGCGAACATACAACGATTTTGGCTTGAGTTCTTGACTGCGGTCTGCGGCCCAAAAGCCGTTGGTGAGGTAGTCGTGTTCTGGTGTAGAAAGTTCGGCAATTGCATCGTAACCACAATGGTGGTTGGTCAAAAGCAAGCCGTCTTTAGAGATGAGCTCTGCGGTACAACCTCCATTGAACTGAACAACGGCGTCTTTTAGTGATGAGTTATTGATGCTGTAGATTTCTTCAGCAGTGAGCTGGAGCCCCATTTTTTGCATGTCGCGGTGGTTGAGGCGATCGATAAACATCAAGAACCACATGCCTTCATCGGCACGCACGAAGATCCCTACAAATAAGAAAAGGGCGAGTGTAATACGTTTAAACTGTTTCATGATTTATTTATTGTGTGGCGAAGATACTAGCTTTTTTTTCATTCTGCTAAGGCTCTCGGGTAAAATACCGAGGTACGATGCAATTTGGTGTTGCGCAACAATTTGCTCAATGCCCGGGTGTCTTTGAAGTAATTCCTTGTAGCGTTCCTCGGCATGAGCTGAAACGGTCATAAAAAACCGTTTTTGTAAAACGGCTAAAGTGCGTTGTGCCATAATGCGAAAAAGACGTTCTAAGGCCGGAACAAGCTCAAATAATTCTTCGAGGTCTTCTTTGGCAATCTCGAGGATGTAGCTGTCTTCCAGCGCTTGCACATTGAGTGTGGCTGCTTCATCAAAATGAAACGCAGATAAATCGCCCACCCACCAATCTGCAAATGCAAAATACAAAACGTGTTCGTTGGCTTTGGCATCGGTATAAAAAACCCGCAGCGTTCCGCTAACTACAAAACCTTGATGAAAATGCTTAGAACCTTCCTTGAGAAAGAAATCTTTTTTATTGACTTTGCGCAAGTGGTATTTTGTTTTGATCAGCTCAAAGTCTTTCTCGGAGAGCGCCACACGCTTAGAGGTGTACGCGTATAGTTTTTGATAGGCTGCTTGCAGTTCCATTTTTGTTGATGCTATTTAGGTAAATGTCGAATGCGCCATTCATTTGGGTGTAAGTTATTAAAGCGTTGGCCAATTTGCTTGATGAGGGCTATTTTTTGATGTTGATACGTGACAAAATAAAATCCGGCCGGTGCTTCCCATTGCTGACTTTGCCCATTTAAAATTTGCAATGCTGTATGGTAGTCCACCTCTTTATGCGGCAAGTCCCAATGCAAAGCCAAACTGTAAACCATGTCATAGGCTGGGGTCCACGTTTTTTTATGCTGGATGGCTACATGCAGACCTTTTTTGAGAAATTTTAATTTTTGAATCAGCGGATAAATTTCAAGCGCAAAGGGTGTGCTCGCAAATAGGTTGTCCTCTTCTTGCCAGAAGGAAAGTGCAGGCTGTGCAGAAAGTAAAGCGCTCAGTTCATTCGGTACCCCTTGGGGAAGCTGCATTTTCGGCCTTTTACCTTTGCTGTTGGTATGCTCGGTTTTCTTTAATGCAGCAATATAAAAGCCTTCACTTTGGACTTGATTTGGAAAAAAGTAATAGCCAAGACCATGGCGGTCGGCTTGTAAGCCTTCAAAAAAGGGAAGTTCTTGCCTATGTGCTAATTGTTCTGAAAGGAAAGGCGTCAATTGCGCCTCATTTTCTTCAGGATTAAAGGTGCAAGTGGAGTAGACGAGGTAACCACCTTCTTTGAGCAAGGGCCAAACTTCTTGTAAGATGGCGGTTTGACGTGCTGCGCATACGGAAGCGTTCTGTATGCTCCATTCGGAGCGGGCATTGTGGTCTTTTCTGAACATGCCTTCCCCAGAACAAGGCGCATCAACCACCAAAACGTCAATTTGGCCATCTAGCGCATGTAGTTCATTTGGTTTGTGGTTGCAAACAAAGGTGTTCGCGTAGCCCCATTTGCTGAGGTTTTCACTCAGAATATAAGCCCTTGATCGATTGATTTCATTGGCAAGCAGAAGGCCTTTGTGATCGAGTAAACTTGCTAGAAGTGTGCTTTTTCCACCGGGCGCGGCACTCAGGTCGAGTACGACCGGGTTTTCCGGAAGTGAAAGCGATTTGAACACTTGCTCTAAGTACATCGAGCCGGCTTCTTGCGGGTAATAAGCACCGGCATGAAACAGGGGGTCGTAGGTAAAAGAAGGGCGTTCTGGAAGGTAAATGCCATTTGAATTCCAAGCAACAGGTAAGGTGTTTTGAAAAGAGGAACGGCGTTTGGGATGAAGCCGAACCGAAGTTGGTGCATTATCGTTTAAAGATGAAAGCAGCTGATCGGGAACAAAAGAATCTTGTTGGATGCGCGCTACAAAATCTTTTGGTAATTCAGTCATTCTCAAAAGTAAGGATTTTTTGAAAAGTGAGTTCCGCTACATTTGAAGAAAAGGCGTTTGCTACCACGGCATAATTGACTTTGTACCCCGGTACAGCAAGGACTTTTTGGTCGTCGCAACAGACCTGTTGTAAAGGTCTGAGCGGTGCTGGAACACCAGCTTCTTTGAGTAGCTGATACACACTTTTGGATCCCGCCAGTCCTTTTATTCTTATTTTGTCTTTGGTCTGAACAGTCCGAAAATGGATTGGGCCTTTGATGAGGTCTAGGTCAATGAGGTGCATGTTCGGCGCAGCGTTGGGCGTTGTATGATTTAATTGATAAGCCCAATGACAAGGTTCGTTTATGAACCAATCGAGTTTTTTTTCATTTTTAACCAGGTAGTTCAAATTTGCATTGATGGGATCTGTCCATTGCAAGTACTTGCCGTTTGCTGCATTAAATAATTCGCTAATTCTTTTGGTAATGTGCATTGGAAACCCATTCCTTTTAAAAAGTTCAATATATTGATATGCAGTTAATTGAGATAATTCTTTTAAAGCAACGCTTTTATTTTTTGCAAAATGATCGATGGCCAATTGAAGTTGAAGATCTTGGTCTTCGACTTCCTTTTGAAAATAATATTGAAGGTGTTGAACGGCTGTCTGCAAGTTTGGGAGTTGCTCATTTAAGAACGGAATGAGTTGCAGGCGCCATAAATTGCGTCGGTATTTTGTTTTGGTGTTGCTACTGTCATTTCGAAAAGGGGTTTGGAGTGTGGCACAGAGTGCGGTAATTTCTGACCGTTTCAAATTCAGTAGTGGTCTTAAAATCTTGTTCTGGGCAAAAGGCATTCCAGCGAGGCCTTTGAGCCCGGCTCCTCTGGCGAGTTGCAACCAAAATGTTTCAATTTGATCATCTAGATGTTGTGCAATACAGATCAAACTCTCCGGATTATTGGCCTGGATTTCCTTAAAAAAACCATAACGAACCGCCCTTGCCTCAGCTTGCAAATTGGCCTTTTTCACAAGAAGCTGTTGGGCTAGCTCACTCTTTAAACAATGTAATTTCAGTGCATGCTTTTGGCAATATTGCGCAATGAGCTTTTGGTCTTGATCGCTTTCGTTGCCGCGCAACCCGTAGTTGACGTGCATGAGTTCCATTGGTAGTTTCAAAAGCAAAAGCAAGTCGCAGAGCAACATCGAGTCTCTGCCACCACTTACCGCAATAAGATACTTGGGAGCAGCGTGCTGCTCAAAAAAAGACCGAAGTGCTGCAAGCGTTTCGGAAACGATCGGTTGCTCAGTCGAGTCCATTAATCAGTTTGTCGGCTTTTAAGAGACATTCATTGTATTCGTCTTCGGGATTTGCGCCCATAGTGAGTGCGCTGCCCACTGCCAATGATAAAAATTGTTTTTGACGGTTGTATAATAGGCTGCGAATAACCACATTAAAATCGAAATCACCGTTGGGTTCAATCAGGCCAATGCTTCCTGAGTACAAACCTCTTTTGAAATCTTCGTTGGCCTCAATGTGTTCAAGTGCCGAAATTTTTGGTGCGCCGGTCATGCTGCCCATGGGGAACAAGCTCTTTAAGATCTCTAGAAAATCAACCTCTGGCCTGAGCGTACAGCTGATTTTAGAAATCATTTGATGCACGGTCTCGAAGCTGTAAATTTGACAGAGTTCCTCGACCTGAACACTGTTTTTTTGCGCAATACGCGATAAATCGTTGCGCACTAAATCGACTATCATGATGTTTTCGGCGCGCTCTTTGGGGTTGTTTTGAAGTTGTTTGGCATTGTGGGCATCTTTGTCAGGATTGACATTTCTAGCAGCTGTTCCTTTGATCGGTTCGGAGCGCAGTTGGTTGCCAATTTTTTGAATAAAGCGCTCCGGACTTGCGCACAAAACAAAATGCGTATCGGTCTCTATAAAAGCGGCGTGTGGGGCCTTGGTGCGGGCGTTGAGTCTGCCAAACAATCCATAAGGATTGGTCAGTTGGTAATCTGCTACGTACAGCTCTTGACAATAATTTACTTCATAGATATCTCCACGCTGCAAAGCATTTTTAAGCGTGTTGAAATGCTGGAAATAAGCTTCTTTTGAGGTTCGGGGTTTAAATTCAGCAGAGATGCCTGTTTGGTGATTTTGCATTTGTGCTGAAAAATGTGCTGCAAAGGTTTTGTTTTCGGCTTTATTTTGTCCCCAAAAGTGTGACAACTCGGCATTCAGCGTGTAGATGCTTTCTGGAACCCAAAAATGCAGTTCAGGAAATTGAAGTTCATCTGGATTTTCAGAGCAGAGCTTTTCAAAATGGTTTTTAAGCTCGAAAGAGAGGTATCCAAAAATATAATTACCCTTGTTAGCATCGATAAATGCTTGAACTGACATTGAATCAAAATCATTTTGAAATTGAAGCACTTGTGTTTGTCCAACACCAATAAGTGGCCCATGAATAGGGTGTTGCCAATAAAAACAAGTGCTTGTCATGTTTCAAATTTACAAACATCGCACAGAATGAGTGGTAATACACAACCTTTTAGTGCTATTTATTGTTAGAGAGCTGTTACCTTTGCAACGCGCTTTCGTCCAAATGTCAAGATCTCCTATGAAATTCATTATTTCCCTTATTTTTCTATCCGTTTGCGGCTTTGCTTTGGCTCAAAAAAAAGCAACAATTAGCGGATACATCACCGATGCCCGAAGCGGTGAAGCACTTGGTACCGCACGTGTGTTTGTCAAAGAGCTAAAATCCGGTACAGTTGTCAATAATTACGGCTTTTACAGTTTGACGCTACCGCTCGGAACTTACCAAATCGAGTACCGATGTGATGGCTTTCTATCCGTGGAAAAAGCCATTGTGCTGCAAGCCAATCAAACTGTCAATTTGGAGCTAGAGATGGCCATTCAAGAAACCAAAGAGGTGAGGGTGACGGGTAAAAGATCTGAGAATGTCACATCGGCTAAGCTTGGTCAAATGGAGCTTAAAATGGATCAGGTCAAAACTTTACCTGCTTTTATGGGAGAGGTCGATGTCGTTAAAACCTTGCAATTACTACCCGGTGTGTCTTCGGTGTCTGAAGGCGGACAAGGTTTTTATGTGCGCGGGGGCGGTCCTGACCAAAATTTAGTACTACTCGACGAAGGTGTAGTGTACAATGCCGCGCATTTATTTGGTTTCTTTTCAGTGTTTAACGCCGACGCCATTAATAGCGTAAACCTCATCAAAGGGGGTATGCCAGCCAACTATGGCGGGCGGCTTTCTTCTGTTTTGGAGGTCAACATGAACGAAGGCAATCTTAAAAAAGTCAAAGTAAAAGGCGGTATAGGTGCTATTTCTTCTCGTTTAACAGTAGAAGGTCCACTTAAAAAAGACCGTGGATCTTTTATTGTATCGGCCCGCCGAACGTACATCGATCTGATCATGAAAGCAGCCATTCCCGATACCTCTCCGTTCGCAGGTTCGGGCTATTTCTTTTACGACCTCAATGCCAAACTCAACTACAAAATTACCGACAAAGACCGCATTTATTTGAGTGCCTACTACGGCAAAGACATCTTTTCTTTCAAAGACAATGAAGGCGGTTTCAAAGTCGAAATGCCTTGGGGTAACGGCATCGCCTCCCTGCGTTGGAATCACCTTTTTAACAGCAAGCTTTTTCTCAATACCACCCTGTCTTATTCCGATTATAATTTCCAATTTATTTCTTCCCAAGATGAATTCAGGGTAGCACTCAGTTCAGGTATCCGAGACTACACCGCCAAAGTCGACTTCTCTTATTTTCCGAATCCTCAGCACCGCATCAAATGGGGGGCAGCCTACATTTTCCATGATTTCACCCCAACGAGTCTTTCTGCTCAGGATGATACCATTACCTTTAACACAGGCGCGGCCCAACATTTGTATTCGCACGAAACTGCGCTCTATGCACTTGACGAATTCGATCTCAATGACAAATTACGCGTCAATGCAGGTCTGCGCTACAGTACTTTTACGCATGTAGGTCCATTTGATCGCTATATCAAAGGCGACGGTATTTCTACCCCAGATAGCGTTGTACATTATGACCCCAATGATGTCATTGCCTTTTATCATGGCTTAGAACCGCGCTTGTCTTTTCGATATTTACTGCCTGATAACAGTTCGATTAAAGCAGGCTACGCCTATAATTATCAATATGTACACCTCGTAACGTTAAGTGCTGTTTCTTTACCCACTGATATCTGGTTTCCTACAACAGATCAAGCAAAGCCAGAACGCGGTTTTCAGACTTCCATAGGCTATTTTAAAAACTTTGCACAAGATCGCTACGAAGCTTCTGTCGAACTTTACTACAAAGGCATGAAAAACCTTATTGAGTTCAAAGAAGGTGCTTTACCCGGTGATAACGTGAATGACAACACAGACAACTTATTGGTATATGGCGACGGCTGGGCTTATGGTGCTGAGTTTTTCCTCAAAAAAACCGAAGGTGCATTCACAGGTTGGATCGGCTATACTTGGGCCAAAACAGAGCGCCGGTTTCCGGACATCAATGAAGGAAATATTTATCCAGCAAAATACGACCGACGACATGACCTCACGCTTGTTGGTACTTACAAGCTCAATGACACCTGGACTTTTGGTGCAAGTTTTATATATGCCACTGGCAATACCTTAACCTTACCCGCAAGTTGGTATGTCCAAGATCAGAATTTGCTATTTCAATATGGGCCTCGCAATTCAACCAGAATGGCGCCTTATCACCGCTTAGACCTCAGTGCTACGCGCTACGGCAAACAATACAAAACAAAAACGGATCCAGCTACCGGGCAAGACATTCAAATCAAAAAAGCGTACCGCAGCAATTGGTCTTTCTCTGTTTACAATGTGTATAACCGCCTCAATCCATTCTTTCTTTACGTCGACAACGACGGCGATTTCATGAGTGGTAATTTCTCTTTAAGCGTCAAACAAGTTTCTTTATTTCCTATAATACCAAGTGTCACATGGAATTTCGAATTTTAAAATATAGCTTTTGTTTTCTGCTTCTTGGTGCACTTTGGAGCTGCACCAAAGAGGTTCAAATTGATATTCCTGGTTACAAGGAACAACTTGTCGTAGATGGCAGAATCGAGACAGGTCAGCCGGCCATTGTTTTGCTATCGAGGAGCAATAATGTGTATTCGAGCACAAACTACGAGTCTTACTTAAATAGTTTTGTCGACGACGCAGTCGTGCTGCTCTCTAACGGAACCCAAACCGACACCCTTACTAAAATTTGCACTGATGACTTACCGCCCGGATTAGAAGACATCGCCGCAGCCATCTTTGGCATTCCAGCCGAGGTATTGGTCAACCTGCACCTGTGTGCATACGTCTCGATGAACATGGTAGGAGAGGTTGGTAAAACCTACACCCTTGAAATTTTACATCAGGGCAAACAGTATAGCGCAAGTTCTAAAATACAGCAGCCTGTACCGTTGGATTCTGTTTATTGGAAGCCAGAAGGAAATTTTACCGATCGTGGCTTTTCATGGGCTGTTTTATCCGATCCGGCAGCGAGCGCTGATGCCTATCTCTGGGAGGTGAAATACCTCCAAGACGCACAGTTTTCAAAGACTTTCAATCCGTACACCAACGATAAGTTTTTCAATGGCCTCACCTTTGAGTTTGGTTATGAAAATCCGATGAGTTTCCAGGATCCGAATGCCAATGAAGCCTACAGAGGTTATTATAAACTTGGCGATACCATTGTTGTGAAGTCTTCCAAACTGGGTCTCAAAGAGTACAATTACTTTGAGAAAAAATACAATCAGATGTATTCCGGAAGTAGTCCATTTGCGGTGCCAACCAATATTCCTACCAACCTTCAAGGAGGAGCTCTGGGTATTTGGGTGGCTTATTCACCTTGGTTCGACACCATTGTTTGTAATTAGTGCGCTTCTTTTTTGAACGTATAATTGCGCTGCAATAAATACGACAAGAAAACCACAGCTAAACTTGCACAAACGTTGGCAATAGAAGGGTAGAATTGCAAGTACTCAATCAGGATTTTTAGTAAAAGGTAATTTCCAAGCCAAGAAAATCCCGAACTCACTGCATAGCGGAAGAGTTGCACGCGCCCCATGAGTTTGCTATCCGTAAAAACGACATACTTATTGAGTAGAAAACCCAGCGTAAAAGCGATCACAAAGCAAAGAGCTGAGCTGAGTGTATAGGCAGAGACTACATAAATTTGACCAGCAATGGTGATGTTGAAAATGCGCTTTTCAAATAAATATTGATAGCATAAAAAGAAAAACACCCAACTGGAGACTAAATTCATACCGCCGCAGGCCGCATAGTAATAAGTCTGTTTGTCAAATAACCGCCTGAAGAGCGGGTAAAATACATCAAGAAAATGCCGCATTAAACTTCCCATATGATTTGATAGCCTGTGTGTCTGCGGATATTGATAACGGAGCCACTTTCAAACATTAAATATTGGCCGCGAATTCCTGTTAATACCCCACTTACATTTGGTGTTTTGTCCAAAGATATGGATTTCACCTGAGTCGGATAGTTTAAGACTGGGTAATTAAAGCACCAAGGTTCTTCGTCGTCAGTCCAGTATTGGCTGAGGTCTGCCGGGAGCGATTGCTCGAGTTCCCATTTGATTTCTGTTAAATCAGGACCATCGTAGGGGCTATTCTTGAGCATCTGTTGCCAATTCGTTTTATCGCTAAACTGATCTTTAAGCGCTACCTCCAGTATACCAGATAAATACCGATTTGGCACCTCGGCAAGTACAATTGCCGCTGCAGCACCTTGGTCTATCCAGCGCGTTGGCATTTGGGTTTTACGCGTAATGCCCGCTTTGAGTTGATCGGTTTGGGCCAAGTAAACGAGATGCGGTTGGTTGTGGTTTTTCTGTTCATATACAGGATCTCTGCCGAGGCCAAGGTGAGCCTGACAAAGCTCTGGGCGTAAAATGCAAGGGCTCGCGGCAGCTGCGCTTGAAAAGCAAGAAAAGCAAAATCCTTCGCCAAAAGATTTGTTTGTTTTTTTTTGACAGTTATTGCAAAAAATGTGACCGGTAAAGGAAAACGAAATTGGTTTTCCGATCAAATCATTGAGCCTTATTGGCTCGTTCTGATTCAGTAAGAAGTAGTCTATTGGCTCCCCGTTTTGGGTCTCCATTTTTTGCAAGCAGAACTCCATTATTCCGGAAGGATATTCATTTTTTCGGCGAAATGGTAACAGTAGTCTCTGAGGTCTTCGCAAATGAGGTGCTCTCCGGTTGCTTTTTCAAAGGTGTCCGCCATGGTGAGTAAAGTCTGATGAAAAAATTGTTTCATCTCTTCGATGGTCATGTCTTTGGTCCAGAGGTCGATTTTCATGGTGTTCTTGATCTTAGGATCCCAAATCGACAATAAAAAGGCAGCCGCTTCTGCTTTATCAATTTGACCGTCGCTCGCAGACCAAAGCATGCGCAATGGAAGTTGGTTTTCATTTAAACCGACCTGAATGTTGATTTCTGAAGTTTTTGTGATTTGATCGCTCATTTGGGTACTTCGTATTTTTTTAAAATTTGGTGATATGGCGTGTCTAACAATACTTGTAGGGTAGGTTGTTCTTGTTCGATATACTGCTTGACGATCCGATAACCTAAAAAACGTCCCATGCGGTCCGGACTTTCTTGCGGGAGACCAATAGTGTAGGGGCCTTCATTGAGTAAATTCATGTTCAGTTCTTGGTCCATTTTAAATAAAAACTGCTGATCGACGAGGTATTCCCAGAAGCCGCGCTCGGCTTTTATTGCCCAATCGAGGTCTTGTTTTGTATAGCGTAGAACACGGTGAAGTGGGATTTCTGGTGCAATAATTTCAGCAATGGCCAGCATTTTTCCCCACCGGATCATTTCCGAAGCCAAGTTTTCATCGGTTGGTTTGAGTACGTTGCTGCTTAGCCATATTAATAATGCGTCAGAGGTGGCGTATTCGGGTGCCATGCCCTCTTTGATCCAATCGTAAAATTGTTGAGCAGGAAGCGTTTTGATGAGTTGGTGGTTAGGGCCTAAGTAGCGTTCTTGACCCAAAACGATGGTTTGTTCAGAGGCATACGCACTTGCCGCAAATTGAGTATAGGCAAAGCATATGGTTTTGGCTACCGGGACTTTTGGTGCCAAAATATGCAGCCTTTTCATGCCTGCACTAATTTGTGCAAAAGTAAGGTAGCGCCATTTGCTGCGTTGGTCGAGTGCCTTTCCAATTTGTTTGTAGAAAGGATGCGCATAAGTGCGTTGGAGTCCATTGATAAAAGCGCTATCGGTTTTAGTGGAGACTTGTAGGGCATAGGGGAAACAAAACTGGCTGAGGTCAAAATCGGTTTTGATGAGTTGCTTTATTTCTGAAATTTGTTGTCTTGGCGTGCTGTAACGAAAAGTGGAATCGAGGTTGAGGTATTTAACCTTCAGATGAGCTTGGTCGATATTGACATCATAGGGGTCTTGGTTACAAGCAAAAAGCCCGATGATTAGGACAAGAATACCAAGTTTTTGTATCATGAATATTGTTATTTTTGTTCAAAATTAACATTAATCAGGCAACATGAAATCACTCCGTTTCCAACTCCTCTTTATTTCTGCATTTTCTTTGCTTAATGCATCGTCCATTTTTGCGCAAGCAGTAGCTGAAAAGAAACTCCAAGGGGGTGTTACCGGTGCAGTTGGTTTGAATTTCCCTAAAATGGGCACCAACTTATTGAGTAGCTCGGCAGGTTTTTCCTCTTCTTTTGGTGTTTCCTTTACCAAATCATCCAAAGAATCACAAAATATCGCACTTACCGCTGGTTTGGAATTCGACATCGAAAAAATCAATTACCAAGTGAGCGGTACCGATGTCTTTTATCGATTCACCGACACCCAAATCAAAACCAAAGATGAAACCGTTTCTACCGATCTATTTTTTAACTTGACAGAGCGCACCTATGAGCCTTTGTATTTGGCTTTACCCATAGGTCTTACCTTTCGCACCGATTTCATAGGAGATTTTCGTGGTCTTTTTCGTTTTGGTTTGCGCAATCGCTTCTTATTAACCAATACTGTCGACGACAAAGGTTATGTAGTTCCTTTTGCCGGCAGCGTCAATGGTGATGCCCAAGAAAACCTTGGCATGAAAGCCAATAAAGATTTGTTCTTTTACAATGCCAATGTCGGATTGAGCGCAGGCGTGGAATGGAATTTTTCTGGTTCAACTTGTCTGGTAGCTGAACTTGGTTACAGTTACGGCTTCATGCCCTTGCATTTAACCGGAAAGGAGCAAAACTATACGCTCTTTACCACCGACGCCACAACACTCGTCGATACTTATTTCAGAAATCAAGCAACGCTTAACCAAGCGCAACTTAAATTAACCTTGTTGTTTTAATGCAAGAAATAGGTAGGTATATCACTAAATGGTTGGAAAACTACAGAACCACAGCCCAAGCCAAAGGTTTTGTAATCGGTATATCGGGTGGTATAGATTCTGCCGTGACTTCCACGCTTTGCGCTTTAACTGGTGCCCCAACAATTTGCCTGACCATGCCCATTCGGCAAACCAAAGCCGAATTTGACCGCGCCAATGAACATATGCAGCAGCTCAAGCAGCGTTTTGCAAATGTGCATACACAAACAATTGACCTATCGGCCTCCTTTGAAGCCCTTGAAAAGGCATTGCCTTTACACTCAGACACCCATCCGTTGGCCATGGCCAATACGCGTTCTCGTTTGCGCATGACCACACTATATGCCGTAGCTCAGGCCAATGGTTGCTTGGTGGCCGGTACAGGTAATAAAGTCGAAGATTTTGGTGTTGGTTTTTACACCAAATACGGCGACGGCGGTGTGGATATCAGCCCGATCGCAGACCTCATGAAAACAGAAGTTTTTGCTTTGGCTAAAGAATTACAAATTGTGGCCTCGATTCAAAACGCCGCGCCAACCGACGGCCTATGGGAAGACGGCCGCACCGACGAGGATCAGATCGGCGCTACTTATCCAGAGCTCGAGTGGGCCATGCGCTTTGATGGAGACACAAGTTCGCTAACGCCAAGGCAGCAAGAAGTCTTGGACATCTACGCGCGTTTTCACCGTGCCAATTCACACAAAATGCAGCCAATTCCCGTTTGTCAAATCCCGGCTGCACTCAAGTCTTCTTTGCTTTCATGAAAAATTATAAAGTACTTGGTTTACTGCTGCTAATTGCCTTTGAACTGAGCGCGCAAAAAAACACGCAAAAGGGTCTTTTGGCGCTTAAGCAGCACAACTACGGTTTGGCCCAAGCGTATTTTTATAAAGATTTCAAAAAAGATAGTTTAAGTGCCGCTTTTGGTCTACTGAATTACTACATGTCAGATTTTACGGCTGAGAATGATAGCGCATATCATTACCTGCTTCAAACCAATACACTTTGGTCCCGCACGCCAGAAAAAAACAAAGCCCGTATTCAAAAGCTGATACCAATTTCCGATTCAATTCTCATCGAATTACATTTCGATTTAGCGCGCAAAGAATTAAATTTAGCTGTTACTAATGCTTCCATTCAGCGGTTGAATCAAGTCATTGAACGCTACGGGAGTCGCATTACTTCCATAGATCTGGTAGCCGCATATCACAGGGATTCATTGGCTTATCAGCAAGCGCTATCTGTTAATTCTGCCCAAGCACTTGCTGCTTTTATTCAACAATATCCAAACGCAAAGCAACAAGACGAAGCAAAGGCAAAATACGAATACTTGTTATACAACGAACAAACGGAAGCAAATTCGGAAGCAGATCTCATGCGCTTTATTGAACAAAATCCCCAAAGTCCGTATGTCTTTCAAGCTTGGAAACGCGTTTTTGCTTTTTATCAGGCTGCATCAAGTATCACTCAATACAATAACTTCTTAAAAAACTACCCAGCTGCCCCTCAAACGATTTTAGATGAAGTCTGGAAAGCAATCTATAAATTGTACATGCAGCCCTATAGTGCAGAGAAAATAGCACAATTTAAAATCGATTACCCTGCGTATCCTTTCTTAGAGGATTTAGCGCAGGACGGCGCATTGTTGCTTAAAAAGCTTTATCCTTTTGTTCAGCAAAACACATATGGTTACATGGATGCCAATGGCGAGGTTGTTATTGCCGCTCAGTACGATGAAGCAAGCCCTTATTACGAAGGATTGGCTATTGCCTCCAAAAATGAAAAATATGGCCTGATCAATAAGAAAAATGAGGTCATTTTGCCCTTTCAATTTGTTGAAATCACTGCGTATTCAAGCGGTTTTCTTTTAGAGGATAGTCTTGGGTTTTACCTCACTGATTTTCAAGGTAAAAAACGACAAGAAGAACCCATGCAATGGGAAGAAGCGCAGCAAGTCGTTCAGGCTTATACCGAAGACCATATCGCAACGGAGAACTTGGCCCCCAACAAGTACCAGCAAATAGAAAAAAATGGAAAATTGGGGCTCCTCCTAAATGGTAAAAAAATCTTAGAGCCACGGTACGATGTCATTTTAACAGATAGCCCAATCGGCATGATCACGGCCAAGCAAGGGAAGGTGCTCCATTATTTTGATTCGACAGGAAAACGACTCGAAATCAATGGCTTGGAATGGTTTTTGAATGCTTCGGACATGGCTCAGTTTAACCAAAAAGGCATGGCAGTTTGTTACAAGACCGGCAGATACGGCCTTGTTGACCAAAAGGGAAAAATGCGAATTAAGTGCACCTACGATATGGCACTGCCCATTCATATTGCCGTGTGGCCTGTTCAATTAAAAGGAAGTTGGGGTTTAGTATCTTTAGATGAAAAAGTATTGCTGCCGCTGCAGTACCAACGTATTGTTCCGTTTTCCAATTACGGCTTTTTAGTTGAAAATACAGAAGGTTTGGGCTTGGTTGCTGCGTCGGGCTCCTGGATTTTAGAGCCTAAATACAAGGCCATCAAAAGTTTTGGTTCTGCTTATTTTTTAGTTGAAAATGAAAATGGTCTAGGCGTTTACCATAACAACGGCGAGTCGCTGCTCGAGTGCGCTTTTCAACGCATTGTAGCCCTAGATGAGCACACTTTTCAGCTCACTACTTCTTCCGGTATAGCTTATTACGATGTACTTGAACGCAAACTCATCGTTCTAAAATTATGAATCCACGTCAAATACAATCAGAACACTACCTCAAGGCACTTATTATTGTCCTGAGCTTGTATGTTGGTTCGTTTGTGTATCTGGAGCTCACGACCGTGAAGAAAGAAGAAATGTTATCCACGGAAGGGCTCTATGAAGTTCAGTTAGAGGAAATCACCGAAGAAGAGAAAGAAGAAATTCGTCAAGAGCTTCAGCTTCAGCAACAACAGGACTTGCGTAGCGTGGCTAGAGACGCCAATGACAGCCGCCCTCGATCAATGGACAACTGGAGTGCACAAACAAGTGCTGCTGGCCAGGCCAATCCCGAGCAAGCTGCCCATGATTTCGAAGCAGAAGTTTTTGCCCAAACCGGCGGGGCTGCTGCCAGAGCACGCATCCTCGAGCAAAGCAACCAACGTATTGCGCAAATCAAGCAACAAGGTCAGCCGAATAGCCAAAACACACAAGTGAATTCAGCTCAGCCCAATCAATATGCGGGTGCTGTAATGGTGCGCTTTGGTGTCAGCAAGCGCAGTGCTTTTGAAGGGAATACCTGGTATGTGCGCAACCCCGGATATACTTGTGGTTTCAATGCTTCGGGCTTGGTTTATGTTCAAATAGAGGTCAATGCATCGGGTAGGGTGAGTAGCGCTACTTACAACGCAGCAAAAAGTGATAACGCAAGCGCTTGCATGATTGAACAAGCTTTAAAATACGCCAAAATGTCTCGGTTTAGCCCCGGAGAGGGTAATGTAAATGGCTGGATCTCTTATCAATTCGAGGCGCAGTAAGGTGTAACGCAGATTGATTAATAAATAATCAATTTTCTGACTAGATATTGATAATTTTACTTATTTTTGAGCAAATCTTCATGACATGTATATTGCTCTTAATCTCAAGTTCTTGCGCAAGCAAAAAGGTCTGTCTCAAGAAGAGATGGCCCAAGCGCTCGGGCTGAATCGCTCCACCTATAGCGGCTACGAAAACGAAGTAGCCCAACCCAATCTTGAGCTTTTGTTGCAAATTGCACAAGCCGAAAAAATTCCTTTGGAAGTATTGCTCTCCAAACGCCTAGATCAACTCGCTGCAAAAGACTTAGATGCCATGCAAGGTGCTTGGCGCACCGAGGCCAGCGGGCAGCAACTGCGCGTACTAACTACCGTGGTCAATACCACCAACGAAGAAGAAATAGAACTCATCTCAGAAAAAGTGAGTGCCGGCTACACGAGCGGATACGCCGACCCAACTTACCTCCAAGAGCTGCCCACACTGCGTTTGCCGTTTTTATCCAAAGACCGCAAATACAGGGCTTTTCCTATAGCCGGAGACTCCATGCCTCCTGTTGTACACGGTTCTTACGTCGTTGGTGAATTTGTCCAGGATTGGCTGCGTTTGCCCTCCAATACACCATGCGTGGTGGTCACCAGAGAAGACGGTATTGTCTTTAAATACGTTCAAAACTTGCTTCAAGAGGAGCAAATACTCAGGCTAAGTTCCACCAATCCGCTCTATCCACCCTTCGAGGTTGCTGTTTCGGAGATCTTAGAAATCTGGCGTTTTGTTTCCTATATCTCCAAAGAACTTCCTGATATTCAACTAGACAGCGCTGCGCTTGGAACCCAAATCCGGGCCATTCAAGCCGATTTGCAGGCTGCCTTGCGCATGCAAAACAAATAAGGGAAATCTGCGTTTTTTTCCGTAAATTTGCCCTTCATTTATAACCAATATGTCTATTCAAATTACCTTTCCGGATGGCAACATTCGTACGTATGACGCCGGAACAACCGCCATGCAAGTGGCACAATCCATTTCAGAAGGCCTAGCGCGCAACGTCTTGGCGGCAAAAATTGACGGTCAAGTCAAAGATGCCAGCACAGCACTCACCCAAGACTGTTCTTTACAATTGCTTACTTGGTCAGATGCCGACGGCAAATCTACTATGTGGCATTCCTCTGCTCACCTGATGGCAGAGGCATTGGAGCGCTTTTACCCAGGGATTAAACTCGCTATCGGCCCACCAGTAGCCAATGGTTTTTATTACGATGTAGACCTCATGGACTACACCATCTCTGAAAAAGACCTCGAAAAAATTGAGCAAAAAATGAAAGAGCTAGCCAAGCTCAAAAATCCATTTGTTCGTCAAGAGATTTCAAAAGCAGAGGCCATTGCTTATTTTGAAGAAAAACAAGATCCATACAAATTAGAATTGCTTTCTGAGCTTGAAGATGGCACCATTACTTTTTATACCCAAGGCGCTTTTACCGATTTGTGCAGAGGGCCACATATCCCTGACACTGGCTTTATCAAAGCGGTAAAACTGACCGCTATTGCAGGCGCATATTGGCGCGGCGACGAAAAAAACAAACAACTTACGCGCATCTACGGCATTACCTTTCCAAAGCAAGCCGAACTCACCGAATACCTCGAAAGGGTAGAAGAAGCCAAGCGCCGTGATCACCGCAAACTCGGCAAAGAACTCGAGCTTTTTACCTTCAGTCAGAAAGTAGGACAGGGCTTGCCAATGTGGTTGCCGAAAGGCGCAGCATTGCGTGAGCGTCTTGAGAACTTCCTCAAAAAAGCACAGCGCAAAGCCGGTTACCAACAGGTCATTACACCACATATTGGCAACAAAGAATTATATGTTACTTCTGGTCACTACGAAAAATACGGTGCCGATTCCTTTCAGCCCATTCGTACCCCAGATCCCAACGAGGAGTTCTACCTCAAGCCAATGAATTGCCCGCACCACTGCGAGATATTTAAAAGTAAGCCGCGTTCATACAAAGACCTACCGGCTCGTTTTGCAGAATTCGGTACGGTATACCGTTACGAGCAATCCGGAGAATTACACGGCCTGACCCGCGTTAGAGGATTTACCCAAGACGACGCGCACATCTTTTGTACCCAAGAGCAAGTCAAAGAAGAATTCAAAAATGTCATAGACATCGTGTTATATGTGCTTAAAACCCTCAAGTTCGAGAACTACAAAGCACAAATCTCGCTCCGCGACAAAGAAAACAGAGCCAAATATATCGGTTCCGAAGAAAATTGGCAGCGTGCAGAGCAAGCCATCATTGAAGCTGCAGCCGAAAAAGAATTGCCAACCGTTGTCGAATACGGCGAGGCGGCCTTCTACGGTCCAAAGCTCGACTTTATGGTCCAAGATGCACTCGGCCGCGAATGGCAACTCGGCACCATTCAAGTAGATTACAACTTACCTGAGCGTTTTGAACTCGAGTATATTGGAGCCGACAATCAAAAGCACCGTCCTGTCATGATTCACCGTGCGCCTTTCGGTTCAATGGAAAGATTCGTTGCCGTCTTACTCGAACACTGCGCCGGAGACTTCCCACTTTGGCTTTCCACTGAGCAGTTTATTGTTTTGCCCATCTCCGATAAATACAACGACTACGCAGAAAAAGTTTTAGAATTCCTAAATAATTCCGATATTCGCGGACTTATTGACGACCGCAACGAGAAAATCGGAAAGAAAATTCGCGATGCAGAACTCAAAAAAGTACCTTTCATGCTCATCGTTGGTGAAAAAGAAGCCGAGTCTGAGACCATTGCGGTTCGTCAACGCGGCGTCGGAGACCACGGCACCATGAACCTGAACCAATTTGCGGACTTGATTCAGGATGTTATTTCCGCAGAACTGGCTTAAGTTGAACCAACCACTGAATGAGAAGAAATTCAAAACCATTTGTAAAAAGAGAAGAGGCGGCACAGCACCGCATCAACGACAAAATCTTTGCGTCTGAGATCCGTTTGGTCATTGAAGGCGAAGAACCGCAAGTCATGAGCGTTGCCAAGGGCATCGCTTTGGCCGAAGAACAAGAACTAGATCTTGTCGAAATTTCTCCAAATGCCACGCCGCCAGTTTGTAAAATAATGGACTACAAAAAGTTCATTTACAACCAAAAACGCAAGCAAAAAGAGCTCAAAGCCAAGCAAAGTAAAGTTATCCTTAAAGAAATCCGTTTCGGACCCAACACCGACGACCACGACTTCGCTTTCAAATTGGCTCACGCTAAAAAATTCCTCGAAGAAGGCAGTAAAGTCAAAGCCTACGTTTTCTTCAAAGGAAGAACCATCGTGTTTAAAGACCGCGGTGAAATCCTACTTCTTAAATTTGCCCAAGAACTTGCCGACCTCGGTGCTGTTGAGCAATTACCAAAACTAGAAGGAAAGAAAATGATCCTCATGATCAACCCAAAAAAGAAATAAGAAGCTGATATAGAAGTTTAACTCAAAAAAAGCAAGTCAAATGCCTAAAATGAAAACAAAATCCAGTGCAAAGAAGCGATTCACCATCACTGGAAGTGGCAAGATCAAGCGCAAGCATGCATTCAAGAGCCACATCTTGACCAAAAAGGCTACTAAACGTAAGCGCAACCTTACGCATGCCGGATTGGTTCACGATGCTGACCTCTCCAATGTGAAGTTGCAATTGTGTATGAAATAGTCACTTAACGGTTATTAAATTGTAGAACCCGGTACTGAGTCCCTAAGTCTTCCTAAGAAGCACTCCCTACCAAAAAATTTAAAAAATTATGCCAAGATCAGTAAATCACGTCGCATCAAGAGCTCGTAGAAAGAACTTGATGAAATTGGCCAAAGGATACTTTGGTCGTCGTAAAAATGTCTGGACAGTAGCTAAAAACGCCATTGAAAAAGGGCTTGTTTACGCTTACTCAGGACGCAAGCAAAAGAAAAGAAATTTCCGTTCACTCTGGATTACCCGTATCAACGCGGGAGCTCGCCAACACGGCATGAGCTATTCACAGTTCATGGGAGCCGTACACAAAAGTGGTATCGAACTTAATCGCAAGGTTCTTGCTGATTTAGCCATGAACCACCCAGAGGCCTTTAAGGCAGTTGTCGATACGGTAAAAAAATAAGTTTGAATCCTATATCAGCTCTAAGCCATTAGTCACCGATTAATGGCTTTTTTTATTTTAAATGGAAAAAATTCGCATTGGTTTGGTCGGCATTGGATACCTCGGGAGCATCCACCTCGAGCTTTTGCTTGCGCAAGAACAATTCGAACTCGTTGGTGTATTTGATCGAAATAAAGAAAGGTGTTCTCGAATTAGCGAAAAGTATCCGCATTTACCTTTATTTGATTCATATGTCCAGTTGCTTTCCGAGGTACAAGCTGTTGGCATCATTGCCAGTACACCTGCCCATTTTGAACTTGCCCTTTTGGCCTTAAAGGCTCAAAAAGCGGTTTTCATCGAAAAACCTTTGTGCCAAACTTTACAAGAGGCTGCTGCGCTTGAAATGGCTCAAGCCGAGGCGCTCTTGCCTTTTCAGGTCGGTCATGTAGAGCGCTTTAATCCTGCTTTTGTGGCTTTTGAGTCCTACAACGCGGAAGAATCCACTTTACATTTTTCGGCGTCGCGTTGCGCTCCTTTTCAAGAGCGCGGGGCAGATGTTTCGGTGGTATTGGATTTACTCATTCACGACCTCGATCTGTTATTGAGCTTATCAAGTGGTCCTGTAACCCATGTAGCGGTCCAAGCCAAGCAATTGCAATCCGCACATCCAGACGAAGTTCGTGTAAAGCTCGCCTTTGAAGACGGTCTTCGGGCCCATTTATTTGTTTCGCGTATAGCAGAACAACGCATTCGTCAAGTGAACATCGAAACCCAAACGCGCTTTTTTGAGCTCGATCTGCTCCATAAAACGTTGAAGAGCACCCACACAGAAAGCGCCGCGGCCCAGTTTCATACGGTGCCAGACCACAACGCCTTGCAGCAGCAATGGCAAGATTTTGCTCGGGCTGTTCAGCACATGCAGCAGCCGAAGGTCAATTTAAAGTCAGGCTTCAATGCGCTTGATTTGGCTTTGCAAATAGATGCACTGGCAAGAGACTTTATATCGGAAAAAAATCAGCAAATACACAATAATCAGTCGCATTAATCGTTACGTTTTCATGGTTTATCGTTACCTATTGTTTTTATTACCCTTACTCAGTTCAAAATGTGTCAAGAACAACCCGAATCCGTCTTGGTTAGAAGTCACCGAATGGACCCTCGAGGCCAATCCTGAACTAAACGGCGAGGAGGGGCAACTCACCCACAAACTGACAGATGCTTGGGTCTACATAGACGACGAGCTCATTGGTGTTTTTGAAGTGCCTTTCAAAATCCCCATTCTCAAAGAGGGATTTTCTAAAATTAGGCTTTATCCAACGATACGCGTCAACGGAATTGCAGCGACCAAGATGCGCAATGAACACCTCGAGGCTTTCGAAGTTCAAGCTGAACTCATTCAAAATCAGACCTTAGAACTCAATCCTGTTACACACTACAAATCCAATGTTAGTTTTTGGGTAGAAGATTTTGAAGACATCAATATCAAGCTCACCGATGATCCCAATACTTCTTCGGCGCACCTCAACTTGGCCAACGATACACTCAAATGGTTTAATGGTAATTATTACGGTAGGGTTTTGCTGAATGCCCAAGATTCCATGTGGATTGCCTATACCAACCAAGATCAACAATTGAGCATTCCCAAAAACAAGCAAGCCATGCTTGAAATCGATTATTGCAATTCAGTCCCATTTACACATTATCTCTTGTTTGTTAATGCCAACGGCACCAATGAAAACCTAATGCCCACCATGAATAAGAGCCCTTTGAATATGCTTCGTTGGAAAAAAATATACATTCTACTCAGCGAAGTCATAACCGCAGGCCCCAACAACAGCAACTATATTCAAGCATTCAAGGCTTTTTATGACGCCGATATCTCCAACAATCTGATACTCATTGACAACATTAAAGTCGTTTATTTTGAATGAAAGATAGGTTTTGGATAGTATTGTTGGTCTGCATTGATTTACTTACAGCAAGTAGTGCTTGGGGTTTGTTTTTTTATGTAAGGCAAGTTCATATCGAAGCCAAGCCCTTTCATGCCGATGCCAATTTTTGGAAAGGCCTACTGCTTTTACCTTTATTTTGGCTGCTCTTTTACATTTTACAAGGAACCTACCACGACATCCGCAGGCTCTTTAGGTTAAAGGTGCTTAACCTGAGTTTAGCCGCTACTTTTTTCGGTACATTGGTGTTGTTTTTTACGCTCTTGCTTGATGATCAAGTGCGCAGCTACCAAAATTATTATCAACTCACCATTTGGTTGTTTATCATTCATTTGAGTATAACGTCTATTGGACGTGTTGTATTTACAACCATATTGATCAATTACATCAAAGCAGCTGGTCATGGTTTCAATACACTTATAGTGGGCGGCAATGAAAAAGCAATCGAGATATATAACGAATTGCTTTCAGCACCCAATATGATCAATCATTTTGTCGGTTTCATACAGGTAAATGGCCGAGATAACCTTTTATCAGCACATTTACCGCATTTAGGCAAGGTGTCGGCGCTAGAAGAAGTGCTCGAGCGTTGTAGTGTCGAAGAGGTGATTATTGCTATTGAAAGTTCAGATCACGACCGTTTGCAATCGATCATTGCACGAATTGATAATGGAAAAATCCGAATTCGCGTATTGCCTGATATGTATAGTATTTTGGCAGGCTCTGTCGATATGACCAATATTTATGGGGCCTTGCTCATTGAAATCAATCCTGATGTCATGCCTTATTGGCAGCGCGCGGTTAAACGCCTAATGGATATCCTCTTTTCTATTTTGGCGCTCATTTGCCTGATTCCTTTCTTTGTTTTTTCTGCAATTGCCGTCAAATTATCTTCGCCAGGCGCTATATTTTTCTTGCAGGACCGCGTTGGAAAAGGAGGGAAGTCTTTTAAAATCATCAAGTTTCGAACGATGTATATCGATGCTGAAAAAGAGGGTCCACAACTCTCTACCGAAGGAGACCCGCGCATTACGCCAATAGGGCGATTCATGCGTAAAACACGCCTAGACGAATTTCCCCAATTCATGAATGTTTTAATGGGGCAAATGTCATTGGTAGGTCCGCGGCCAGAAAGACAATTTTACATCGATCAAATTACGGCCATCGAGCCGCAATACATGCACCTGACACGTGTACGACCAGGAATCACCTCTTGGGGGCAGGTTAAGTTTGGTTATGCCGAAAATGTAGAACAAATGTTGCAACGCATGAAATTTGATTTGATCTACATGAAAAACCGAAGTTTGGCGCTCGATTTAAAGATCATGTTCTACACCGTTATTATCGTCTTTAAAGCACAAGGTAAATAAGATTTGGCCACATTCAATTAAATCATTATCTTTGCACCCTTAATTCACTTATTTATAAACCTGGGTTTCGGACCCAAAATTGTAAAGTACAATGGCAACACGCATTCGTCTTCAAAGACACGGTAAAAAAGGCAAACCATTTTTTCATCTAGTAGCCGCAGATAGCCGTGCAAAACGCGATGGTAAATTCATCGAAAAACTCGGAACTTATAACCCAACCGCTAATCCAGCTGTAATCGACATCAACTTTGATGCAACGCTTGCTTGGGTTCAAACGGGTGCCGAAATGTCTGACACCGCTCGTGCTATTCTATCTTACAAAGGTGTATTGTACAAAAATCACTTGCTTAACGGCGTGAAAAAAGGTGCACTTACAGCTGAGCAAGTAGAAGAACGTTTCAACAAATGGTTGGCAGATAAATCAGCTAAAATTGAAGGTAAAATTTCAGGTTTGGCTAAAAATGCCGAAAAAGAAAAAGCAGACCGTTTGGCTGCCGAAGTTGCTGCTAATGCAGCAAAAGCAGCTGAAGTTCAAGCGAAAAACACACCAGAAGTAGAAGAGGTTGTTGCTGAAGAAGCACCAGCTACTGAAGAAGTTGTTGCTGAAGAAGCGCCTGCTACTGAAGAAGTTGTTGCTGAAGAAGCACCTGCTACTGAAGAAGTTGTTGCTGAAGAAGCACCATCTACTGAAGAAGTTGTTGCTGAAGAAGCGCCTGCTACTGAAGAAGTTGTAGCTGAAGAAGCACCTGCTACTGAAGAAGTTGTTGCTGAAGAAGCACCAGCTACTGAAGAAACTCCTGCTGCTGAAGAAGCTTCAGAAGAAGCTGCTGCTGAATAAGCATATGCAGATACAAGATTGTTATTATTTAGGTCTTATTGCGAAACTTCACGGATTTAAAGGTGAAGTTTCGCTGTTTTTAGACGTTACGAATCCGGCAGAATACCAGGATCTCGACGCTTTGTACCTCGATATCAACGGTACACTCACGCCTTTTTTTATCGAAGGGTTCAAACTCAAAAACAAAGGCTTTGCGGCCATTAAATTTGAAGGTGTTGATACCGAAGAGGCCGCAAAAAGACTCCTTAAAAAGAAAGCGTATTTACCACTTGAAATCCTTCCTGAACTCGATCAAAGTTCGTTCTATGACCACGAAGTCATCGGATTCCAAGTTTTCGATGCAAATAAAGGGGCTATTGGCATTGTAGAGGATGTCATTGACATGAGCGCCAATCCCTTACTACAAATCTCGCTCAATGGAACTGAAATCCTTGTGCCTATTTTTGATGGACTGATTCAAAAAGTAGAGCGCAAAAAAAAGGAGCTTTATATCAAAGCTCCTGAAGGTTTAATTGACCTCTATTTAGCTTAGTTGGCACTAAGTAAACCAAGTGCAATTTTCATGCGAATCACTTTTTTGGCTGCGGCGTCAACTTGTGCTTTAAACGCCGGGTCTTTGCGGTAATGACTCAAGATTTCAGCATGTGCTTTTTTGGCATCTACCGGCATTAATATAATATCACAACCTGCTGCTACAGCTTTGTATGCCGCCTCAGGCACCGCAACTACACCGCCCATGTTCATGGCGTCGGTAACAATGAGGCCTTTGTAACCCATTTGATTTTTTAATAAATCTGTAACGATAGCCTTGGAGCAAGTCGAAGGCAAACCATTGGTGTTGTATTTGGAATTGTTTTGTACCGCAATATGCGCCACCATGATTGACAAAACACCTTGTGCAATGAGCGGTGGGTAATTCTGAATTTCTTTGAGTTCGCCGTCAATGACTTGCAGGGATTTGTGCGTGTCGCCAGAAACCAAGCCATGGCCTGGAAAATGCTTCGCTGTAGCGATAATTCCTTGCGCTTGTGTTTCTTCAATAAATGCGCCTGACCACGGAATGATGTTTGCCGGAACAGCGCCAAAACTTCTGAAGCCAACCGTTGCGTTTGGCGACATATCGACTACAGGTGAGAAATTGTAATTGATCCCGATGGCATTGAGGTCTTTTGAAATCGTTTGGGCACAACTGCGGACTTCTGCAATAGATTGCATTTCATTGGCCTTTTTAACTGGTGTTGAACCCATGATTTTGCGATTGACTAAGCTAGGCTCTGCATCGGCACTATATAGAAACGGTAGGTTGCCGTATTTTTTATTTTGTGCTTCGAAATCGTTGATCCAGGTAGTAAAGCCGTCTTTGGTTCCGTTGAGCATAAGTACACCACCAATAATTCGTTGTTTGATGTGCTGATCAATGGTTGCCTTCTCTTGGCCTAGTCTTCCGACAGCTGGCATAATGAGTTGGGCCACAATTGCGGTGTCGTCGAGGGAGGCAAAAACTTGCTCGACAGCGGCGTCAAGGTGTTTGTTTTCTTTTAAAAAATCTTGTAGTTCAAAGTGTGTTTGAATTTGAACGACTTCTTTCTTGCGCGTTGTTTTCTGCGGCGCTTGGGCACAACTGTTAAAGAGGACCCCGATACTTAGTAAAGTTAAAAATGATAATTTCATAATTCAAAGTTAAAAGTTTACAACTAATAGGCGTCTTTTATCGACTTAAAACAAACCTTTTTTATGAATAGATTTTTCTTTTTTCTGCTGACCTGCCTAGTAAGTATCCAATTCGCTAGCGCCCAAAACTTTTACAACAGAGACACCATCCAAGTCATCGAAATTTTCTTCTCGTTTACCAACTGGGATGCCCAACTCGATGCCAATGAAGCCACAGAATCCTATATCTATGCAGATTCCGTTCGCATTAACGGTGTTTCATTTGATTCTTGTGGTGTGCGCTACAAGGGTAATAGCTCCTACAATCCAAACAATCAAAAAAATCCATTGCGTATAGAGCTCAATACAATTAAAAGCAATCAAGATTACAACGGCATTACAGATATCAAGCTGTCTAACTGCTACAAAGATCCATCCATGATCAGGGAAATTCTCTCGTATCAGATTCTTGAGCAATACATGGACTGTCCAAAATCAAATTTTGCGCGCGTTTACATCAACGGCCAATACCGGGGTGTCTACACCAACAACGAGGCTATTTCCGATGATTTCAACCAAGTTCATTATTACCATTCCAACGACACCTATTTCAAATGTAATCCGGTTGGCGGTGCAGGTCTAGGCGGCAGCGGCACAAGTCCAGACCTTAAATATTTAGGTGCTGACAGCAGTACTTACTTCAATGGCTATGAATTGCAATCCGACTTTGGTTGGAACCGCTTGGTTGCTTTGTGCAATGTACTCAATAACGATTTTGCAAATATAGAAGGCATGCTCGATATCGACCGTGCTATCTGGATGCTTGCTTTCAATAATGTACTTGTTAACCTCGATTCTTACAACGGGGCATTTCGTCAAAACTACTATTTAAGCTGGGATGCAAACGGCCGCTTTGTCCCCACCGTTTGGGATGTCAACATGAGTTTTGGTGGGTTTCCTGGCGGCACTGGCTCAGGAACTTTTACACCAGCTGCACTCGATCCGTTCTCAAATGCAAGCTCCAACAACCATCCGCTTATCAAGCAAATTATGGCCAATCCGCTTTACAAGCGCATGTACATGGCGCATGTGCGCACTATGGTGCAAGAAATGTTTGCCAGTGGCCTTTATGAAACTTGGGCGCAAAACCTCATGACCCTTGCCGATTCATCTATTCAGGCTGACCCGTATAAATTCTATACCTACAATCAATTTTTAAATGGACTTACAACCGCAGTATCGGGTGGCGGCCCAGGCGGAGGAAGCAGTATTCCAGGAATCAAAGCACTCATGGATGCAAGGGCTCAGTTTTTTAGTACAAATGCGGCTTATCAATTGCTAGCACCTGCTATTGCCTCACACGGCGCATTGGCAACGCCATTGAATTACGGTTCAACGGTCGTAATGAACGCAACCTGCTCCAACGAAACGACAGTTTACCTTGGTTATAGGGGTAATCATCAATTGAAGTTCAATCGCGTCCAGATGTACGACGACGGCGCTCACAATGATGGTGCCGCCGGTGACCACACCTATGGTGTTGAGGTGCCTGTAAACGGACTCACTTTTGAATACTATATCTATGCCGACAACAACAATGCGGGCTTATTTTCACCTGCCCGGGCAGAACATGAGTTTCATACGCTCGCTGTTGTGTTCCCTGCACCTGCAGTTGGTTCCTTACTTATCAATGAAGTTTTAGCTTCCAATGACTCCTTGAATTTTGACCCAAGCGGAGAGTCCGATGACTGGATCGAATTGATCAATACAACCGCCAATGCCATTGATTTAGCAGGATTTTATTTGTCAGATGACCCCCTTAACCTAATGGCCTGGGCTTTTCCTGCCGGCACAACCATTCCGGCAAACGGCTACTTATTGGTTTGGGCAGATAAAGACACTACTCAGCCCGGACTACACTCTAATTTCAAACTCAGTAGTGCTGGAGATTACGTTTATTTGTCTCATGGCTTTAATGTGCACGACCAAGTTGCCTTTGGCCCGCAATTGCCCAATATTTCATATGCCCGCTGCCCTGATGCCGGTCTAAATTTTGCAACGATTATCCCCACTCCGTTGGCCAATAACAATTGTAATATTGGCGTTGCCGAAATCGCACCCTTGCAAATTCAAATGTATCCAAACCCATTCTTAGCTGTATTAAACGTCGAGAGTCAAGAAGCGCAAGTGCAGATTTTGATTCGCAACCTCAATGGTCAAATCATCAACAAGCTAGAAATACAAGCTGGCAAATACCAAATTGACGCAAGCGAGTGGGCGAGTGGGCTCTATATAATCGAGGTCTTGGGAATTACAACGTCCGAGTCCTTTAAATTCATTAAGTCTTGATCTTTGACACAACAATGTTATTGAATAAAAAAGGCTCCAATTGGAGCCTTTTTTATTGATCAATGGTTCGTATTTAATGTTTTTCGTGGTGTTCTTTGCCGCCTTGTGTATGTTGGGCTTTCATATCGGCTTTGAGTTTTTCAAATTGTGCGGCGGTTAGTACATTTTTGAGCATTTCAATTTGTGCCTCGCGGTTTGATTTGATGATGCTGCGTTTTTCCTCTTCAGAAAAGGTACTGGTGCGAATACCCTCGTTTTTTTGAGCGATGCCAAGGTTGATCGTGTAAACTTGTTCTTTTTGGGCATCAGTTAATTGTAATTCGCTGGCCATTTTTTCAGTTAGAAACTTGGCGCGTTCTTCTGGTGTTTTGGGTTCAGCAGATTGTGTGGCAGGCTGTTGGGCAAATGCACTAGCGCTCAAGAGCAAACCAAAAGCAACGGAAAAGATATTTTTCATGGTATTTTCAAATATAGATTACTGAATAAGCGTTCAACGAAAATACACAAAAAAGTTACACGAAGAGTTGAATGCTGCTTCGCTTTCGTTAACTTCGTGACCAATGCGTATCGTTGCCGAACATCCAGATTTAAGACGCCAATACGAGCAAATAGTTGCTTCGCAAAAACGCTTTGGTTTTTTTAGTCAAATTTGGGTACAAGATGCCTTGCATCCGAACTGGGTTTATGTTCTCAATGATCAACATCAAATCCTGCTTCGCTTGCCGGTTGTTCGTAAGTTTGGTTTAAAAGCCTATTTGCAGCCTTTGTTTATAAGAGACCTGGATTTATTAGCCGACTTAAGTGCTGCGCAATGCAACGACTTAACCACTTTCTTACGAAGACGTTCCTTTTTACATTTAAACATCTCGGTCAATAACAATGAATTGCGAGGGGGGCAAACCGGTAAATTTCAAAAATTAAAACTCGCTGGAGATATCGATTTACTTAGAGCGGGGTATTCTGAAAATGTGAAACGAAGTTTGAAAAAAGCCAAAGATCTACAATTACAAGAGATCTCATTTTCTGATTTTCAATCATTTTTTATCAAACAAAAAGGAGAGGACCTCGGAAATTTAAATGCAGCAGCATGGCTGCGTCTTGAAAAACTTGCCGCGGCCGCCTCAAAAAAAGATTCCTTTTATTGCTGCGGGACCTATGCGCAAAAAGAATTGTTGGCAGTTGGTCTATTTTTTAAGTGGAAGAAGCAATTGTATTTCATGAAGGGAACGCTCAACGACCAAGGTAAAAAATGTGGTGCTTTGGTTTTTTTAATTGATGCGGTACTCGAAAAACACGTGCCATCTTTCGAGGCCTTGGACTTTATTGGTTCCAATCAAGAAAGCATTGCCGCATTTTACAAAAAGTTTGGTGCTGTTGATCATCGTTATATGATCATCAAAGGCCGGGTTCCTTTCGTGTAAATGTCTGTTTGTTGCCTAGTTTAACTTACTCGTACAAGAGTTCGTCTATGAATAACCAGGTCGGATTACCCGCGCCTAAGTGCCAGCTAGGCAGTAAGCCAGGGTTTGTTATTGTATAGCGCAAACTTTTGTATTTTAGTTGTTTATCGCTTTCTACTTCAATCATTACTACATCTTTATATGGATTTTTGTCCGTAGAAGTGGCTTTGGGTAGGTCTTGTTGTGCAATCGTAAAAAAGTCTGTACCATTCAAGCTCGCTTCAATGGTGATTTTACTTGGCGCAAAGATCCAAGCTTTCTGGTCTCGGATAAACGAAACGCCCACCTTTGAGATGTATTTAGATTCTTTAAAGTCTATAATTCCAATTACATCTTGGTTGTAATATCCTTGGTAATCGCCGGTTCTGAACTCATTGCCACCCGTTAGGCCATCGATGAGCGCATCTGGTCCAGATGCCGTGTATTGATTGGAATAGGTGCTATTGAGCTTGAGTGCTACTCCGGGGTCTTTGCGAATAAAACCCGATGCCACCTCGGCACTAAAGAATGGTTTGCCAGATTTTGCTTTGTATTGGGCTTTAATCGCAATGGCGGTGTTTTGCTTGATGTAGAAAGGCGCTTTGTAAATTTGCCATTTGCTGTTATTGATTTGATAGAAAAGCACGACTTGGTGTGTGTTTTCGTATTCGGGAAGTCTGACGACATCGATTTCAATCAGTAGCGAATCGGCAAATACGCGTTGCTCGGTTGCGATAAACGGTACGGGTGCAAAAGCGCGTTCACTTTTTAATGCTGTTGAAGATTTCTTTGTAGTCTGGGTCGGTTTAGGTTCAGAACCCATTATAAAAGTGAGTGTGCCGCCTTGCATTAAGGCATCGTGACTGATTTCCATTGCGGAAAGGGGTTGGCCATTCCAAGTAACAGACTGTACGTATTTGTTTTCTTTGGTTTGGTTTTGACATTTGATTTGGATGCTTTTGCCGTTTTCTAACTTGATGTTGGCATTGTAAACGAGCGGGCGCCCGATTTGATAGACTGGATTACCAGGCGCTATGGGATAAAAACCCAAGGCACTCAATACATACCAGGCGCTCATTTGGCCGCAATCTTCATTGCCGGAAAGGCCGTCTGGGGCGTTTTGATACATTTCTTTTAAAATGCGGTCCACATAGAGTTGTGTTTTGTGCGGTGCATTGGTGAAATTGTACAGGTACGCCATATGGTGCGAAGGCTCATTGCCGTGTGCATATTGACCGATAAGCCCGGTGATATCGGCTTGTTCACGGCCGGAAAGTTTCATATCAGTGGTAAACAGACGGTCAAGCCATACCTCAAGAGAATCTGGGCCACCGAGTAGGGTCGTGAGCAATTCGATTTGGTGCGGCGCATACAATGAATATTGCCAAGAGTTGGCCTCAGTGTAATTAAAATTGACTTCCGAAGGGTCAAATGGTCCATACCACTGGGCGCCGCGACGTGCGCGCATGAATTTGCTGTTTGGATCATAGAGGTTGACGAAATTAGCGCTGCGTTTGTCGAATTCGAGCGCAATTGCTTTGTTGCCGAGCGCGCCAGCCATAGTGGCTATGCAGAAATCGTCGTAGGCGTATTCGAGTGTTCTGGAAACGGATTCAGGCTCGTCTGCAGAACTGATTAAACCATTTTTAGCATAAGCTACTTTGCCAAATTCATTCGCTTTTGCTGTACTCACCATGGCTTTGAGCGCTTTATTAGCATCGAAGTCTCGGATTCCTTTCATGTAGGCGTCGGCAATCACACTTGCGCTGTGGTAGCCAATCATGCATTCGGTTTCACAACCCGCGAGTTCCCAAACCGGAAGGTCACCACCTTGGTGATATTGCCTTAGGAAAGTTCGGATATAAGCACCTGTGCGCTGTTGGTCGATGATGGTGAACAGCGGATGATTGGCACGGTAGGTGTCCCAGAGTGAGAAAACCGTGTATTGTTGGTCTTTGAGGTTTTGAAGTTGATGTATTTGTTGGTCTCTGCCACGGTAGCGTCCATCGACGTCGCTCATGAGGTTGGGTGCAATCATAGCATGATACAAAGCAGTGTAGAAAACAGTGCTTGTTTGTTGATCGGCATTCACATTTATTTTCTGAAATTCTTGCTCCCATTGCTTTTGATTTTCCTGATAAACGCGCGCTATTGAAAAGTGAGAAATTTCGGAGTCGAGGTTGAATTTAGCACCTGCGGTATCGACATGCGACATCCCAACCTTGATAAGCAACTCTTTGGTTTCTATCGGGAATTCCAAGAGCAGTTTGAGTTCGCCATTTTGATTGATTAACTGGTAATTACTGTAGGGAATAGAGGTTGATAAATGAAAATAGAAGTGTTGTTGGTTTGCCCATGCTTCAGAAATACGGAATCCATTGATATTTTGCTTATCGATCATTTGGATCTCCCCTTTGAGTAGTTTATCGCGGTAATTGAGATCGAGTAATACATATTTTTTCTCAGTGGCATTCAAAAATGTGTACTGATGAATACCTGCTCTTTGGGTACACGATAAATTGACGCGGATGTTTTCGTCTTTTAAGTAAACTTCATAAAAACCGAGTCTTGCCACTTCGTCATCATGACTAAAGGTTGCGCCATATCCGTTGGGGTCTTCGAATTTCCCTTTCCATTTGGCTTCTCCACTTTGTGGAACGAGTAACAAGTCGCCGTAGTCCGGAACGCCGGTACCACTGAGGTGCGTGTGGCTGAATCCGTAGATTATGGAGTCAGAATAATGATAGCCGCCACAACCATCCCAGCCGTCGTAGCGGGTGTCAGGGCTCAGTTGCATCATGCCGAAAGGCGCGCAAACACCCGGAAAGGTGTGGCCGTGCCCGCCCGTTCCGATCAAAGGGTTGACAAGCATTGTCGGAATCAAGAGTTCCTTTTGAACTGGCTTTGTTCCGGCGGGGCCAAAACGTTGTTGGGCTTTATCGCTGGCTTTTTGAAGGTCTGGAACCTGCGCCAAGCTGTAAAAAGAGAGCAGAAGGGTGCAAATCCCTAAATTGAATTTTGTCATGAATGAAATTTTCGTTTGTTGAGTGCGCTGAAGTGACGGATGCCTTTGCCAAAGTAATCCCAGATAATGAGCCCGTAGTACTTGTGCGGTTGCGCGCTGGCTTTTTGGCGTTTGTTATAGAAGGTCCTGAAATGGCGATAGAGCGCCATGTGGGCTAGGAATATTCTCCAAGTTAATTGCGGTTTCCCTTTTGCTAAAAATTGTAAGGCGGCAATGCCGTCTAGGGCCATTCTTATAAACAAAATGGGCACTAAAAAACGCTGCTGGTTTTTGACAATCATCCAGAGGCTATTTCTGAAATTCAGGTAGGCTTTTTGGGGATTGTCGTAACTGAGTGTTCCGCCGCCTAAATGAAAAACTGTGGACTGCGGGATGCAAAAGAGCTTTTTTCCGGCGCTGGCCAATCTGAGGCACAAATCGATTTCTTCCATGTGGGCAAAAAATTGCGCATCAAAACCACCTGCTTTATGAAAATCTGTTGCACGTATCAAAAGTGCCGCGCCTGAAACCCATGAAACTTCTTGAGGACTGTCGTATTGCTGCTGATCATCTTCTACGGTTTCAAAAATACGTCCTCTGCAAAATGGAAAATAAAAGGAGTCTAGGTAGCCACCGGCAGCACCTGCGTGTTCGAATCGATCAGGTTGCGCGTCAGAAAGAATTTTTGGACCTACGGCTGCTGTTGCTGGGTTTTTGTGAAGATAATCTAGTAGGGGGAGGTCCCAATTGGCAGAAAGGCGAACGTCGCTGTTCAAGATAAAATAGTGCTCGTATTGCCCTTCTAACTGGGCTAAGGCTTGATTATAGCCACCTGCAAATCCGTGATTTTTGGAAAGTTCAAGGATTTGGAGCGTGGGGTAATTATTCCTTAAAAAAGAAATGGATTGATCTGTAGATGCGTTATCGGCAATGATGATATCCCAGTTGGGGCTGTTTTCGATGACGCTCGGTAAATAGGTCTGCAGGTGTGCCAACCCGTTGTAATTGAGAATAACAATAGCGTTTGGCATGTGTGGCTTAGTATTGACGAAAGAAATCGCTGGAATTGCCTCCGAAATGTTTGATATTCATCATGTTGGGATCATCGACGGTTCCATTTACGGTATTGCGTCGTACCAAAATTTGCTGCCAAGCTGGGTTGCGCAATTCACCTACCATGTCTGAGTGCAGCAGACGGTGGTTATTGGTAATGAGGTCTGGGTTGTAGAAAACAAAGCGTCGGTTGCTGTAAATACCAATTTTGTCGTAGGTCCAGATTTCGTAAGGGTATTCGCTCGGTGATGATTCTTTGACCACAATTGAATTGGGTTGACCATATTTGAGGTACACGCGCCCGCGGTCGGTTTCAAAACCTTCCATGTAGTTGTTGGCATAGAATTTTTCGACAGAACGAACCTGGCTTTGGTAACTAAGCCATTGTTCGTAGGCTTTGTTGCCGGCGGTTTGGTACCAAAAGGCTTGCAAGTGAAGGCGCATTTGATTGGTGTCGTTGGCTTTGAGGACGTCGATTAAAGTGCGAATTTCTCCTTGTTTGGCGATGGGTATAAGGCTTTCGAGATAATAGGCTACGCTGTCAGAAGATATCGATTGCTGAAATGCTGGATCGAGGACCATAGCGGAGAGGTCGAATGCGATTTCGCTGTCGTTGTAGCGTTCAAAATCAAAGGTGAGGCTGCAAGATTGACCGGTTTGAAGGTCTTTGGCTTGCATCTGAATTTGGTAAGTCCCGGTTTGGAGGTCCTCGATATTGATTTCGTGCATGAGTGCCAATACAGGCTGCCCATCAAAAGGATACGTTTTAGAGAGGGCAAGCGCCGGATAATTTTGTCCGTTTTGGGCATTTATGACTTGACGGTCAATTTGGATGCTGCCTTTTGCACCGTACAATTCTGTATAGTACGGAATGTTGTTCATTTCCTTATTGAAATAATTATTGAGCAGTGGTATGATGTAATAATCGGATTTCGTAAATCGGCTTGCTTCAGTAGTTTGAAAAGCGAGGTCGACGAGTTCTAAAGAAGAAAACGCTAAGGACTGTCCCATTTCGTTAATTTGCAATGGAAGTGTGCCACTGATGCTGCTTTTGGGCCTGTTTGCGTCTTCGAGTAGGACAGATAAGGAATAAGGACCTGATTTGAGCGGTACGCGGATAATTTCGATAAAATTATTTTGTGTGGAGTCCGTAGATATGGGGGAATCCAAGGCGTAGAGGTCTTTGAAGGCGGTTTGGCCAGAGGAGTCAATGATGGCGATATCGACAACTACAGTTGCTTTGGTACCACCGCTACACGGCTGAAACTGGACTGTATAACCTGCGAATTCGATGTAGATTTCTAGATAAGGGCCAATTTCTGGTGCAAAAAACTGCTTGGTATCGAGGTAGGCCTTGAGTTTGTTTTGGGCAGAAATAGTGTTGGCGATGAGCACTACAAAGAAAAGAAAGGACCATTTGTTCATAGGCTTAAATTTACAAAAAAGCACTTAATCTTCGATGTTGAGTCTGATTTTCTGACTAAGTTGACGGTTGTAGGTTTCGAGCAAATACTTGAAGTAGTTATCCGTGCATTTGGAAATACATTTGGTGTAGTGTTTGACCCGGTGCTCGATGTGATCTTGGAGTAGCTGTTGTAAAGAGAGGGCGTGATCTAGGTTGGTGGCCGATGCCGCAATGGCATCAAAGTGATTATTGATCGACATATCGATTGCTTCTTTGCCTTTGCTTCCTTTGTCTATGCAGGCTAAGTAGCACTCTTTGATGGAGAATTCTTCTAGGATTTGGGTTTTGATCAGTTGTTCAAAGCCTTTGGGATATTCGTATTCGACTTCGAATTCCATGTCTTCTAACTCAGAAATACGCGACTCCAAAAAGCGATCCGGAAAACGGAAGGCATCTTGCCAATTGATGTAGTCTTGCCAGTAGCCGAAACGACGTACGTTATTGCCGAGGTCAATGATTTTAAATTGTGACTTATTGGGAATGCGTCTAGAGCCGCGGCCGATCATTTGGTGGTAAAGGGTCAGTGAACGCGTGGCGCGGTTGATGATGATCGTTTGAACAGAAGGTTCATCAAAACCAGTGGTCAGGATGCCAACAGAGGTAAGAATGGCATCGGGGGTGTCTTTAAACCACTTAATGACATCTTTGCGGTCTTTGTCTGAAAAAGTGGAGTCGAGGTGCCGAATATTGTATTTGAGTTTCTTAAATGATTCTTCTACGCGTCGAGAGGTCTCGATACCGGCGTTGAATATGAGCGTTTTTTCTCCGATGGCGACTTCTTCGTAGGCAAAGATGAGTTTCTCTTGCATGAAGTAATTGGAGTACAAAAGATCCGAGGAACTCACGGTGAAGTCTCCGTTGGAACCAATTTTCAGGCCGTGCAAATTGACGTCGTAGGAGTAGGTTTCGGCGTCAGATAGGTATCCTTCTGAAATGAGGTTTGAGATGGATTCACCGACTAAAAGTTTGTTGTAGTGGTCTTTGAGCGGCAGGTTTCGGTTGCTGCTGAGTGGGGTAGCGGTAACCCCCAAGATATTGGCGTCTTCGTAGAACTGAAAAATTTTTCGAAAGCTGTTGTAGTGGGCTTCGTCGACAATAACCAGGCCAACATTCTCGATGAATTGGTCGTTTTCATTGAGGCGGTTATTGAGGGTTTCAACCATGGCAATAAAGCAGGTGTAGTCTGCCTGATCTTCTAAGGTTTTGACCTCAGAATTGATCACTTTATTCGGAACTTGAATGGCAGAGAGCTGCTTGGAGGTCTGGATAGAAAGCTCGATGCGGTGGGTAAGAATCAGTACTTTTTTACCAGATTCTTCGATGTAGCGTTTGGCGATGGCCGAAAAAATAACAGTCTTGCCTCCGCCGGTTGGCAATTGATAGAGCAAATTGAAATTACTGCCGTTTTTGCGGAGTTCGTCGAGGACCTGATTAACGGTCTTTTCTTGGAAAGGATAGAGTTTTTTGGCTTCGTATAAATCGAGATCTAGCATCGTAAAAAAGGGAATTTTGCAAAAATACGTCCTTTTCCCTGATCTTGCTAATGAAAAGTGTTATTTGCTGAGATGTTGGAGCAAAATTCCGGCTGCCACGGCCACGTTTAAAGATTCTGCCTTGCCTTTTCTTGGGATGCCGATGCGGTTGTGGAGTTGCGCGGCTACAGCGGCGCTAATGCCGTGGCCTTCGTGGCCCAGCACCAAAAATTGAATGCAATTTGGAGCAACTTGCTCAAGGTCAGTGCCGTCCATGAACGCGCCATAAGTTTGATCGGCGTGCTGGGCAATCAGCGGGCCCAAATCTTGGTAATGTACATTGACGCGAAAAGCTGAAACCATGGAGGCATGGATCACTTTTGGATTGAGGTAGTCTGCGGTGCCCGGCGCACAAAAAATATGTTCGATGCCGAACCAATCTGCGCTCCTGATGATGGTGCCAAGGTTGCCTGGGTCCTGAATCTGATCGAGCAAAAGTGCTTTTTGTCCGTTTTGCCAAGAAAGCGCTTTGGGGTAGCGCACCACCGCATTGACTTTTTTGGGTGTTTTGAGCTGGGTCAGTTTTTCTAAGTCTTGATGGCTTGCCAAAAGCACAGGCAACCCGAGGTGTTCAAATGCAGGCGCTTGTTGTTCTTGTACAATTAGCGAAACGATATAATGTGGGAATTCTTGTAGGAGATCCGCTATGAGTGTTTCGCCTTCTAAATACAGCAACTGTTCGGCATCGCGGTGCTTTTTGAGCTGCAATTTTTTCAGGTCTTTGATCTTTTGCTGACTGAGCTTTTCCAAGTTGAATATTCTTTACTTTTGTACTACAATGCGTCGAAGTTCAAAAGTACAACTATTTGTGTTTGCAACACTGCTCTTGGCGGGGTGTCGTTTGTCCAAGAATGTGCCGCAAGGCAATTACCTGTTGCGCAGCACCACCATTTCACTCGATAATCCGTTGAGCACCAAACTCGACCGCTATGAACTCTCGCAAGTATTGCGCCAACAGCCCAATGCGCGTTTTTTTGGAGCGCCCTGGAAACTCTGGCTCTACAACAGCATAGACTCCTCTAAAGTGGCCCAGAAAAAAAGCGAGCGCTACCAAGCTTTCGAGCAAAAATTAGCCCGCAAGCGCACCAAAGTGAACGCCGTCAATGCCAAAAGAAATGCGCGCGCTTTGGCCAAACAAAAGCAAGATTTCCGTTACAAAACACTGCCAGATAGCACTTTCAAACAAGCCATTTGGGCTGAAAAACTCAAATACAAATACGGCCAAAAACCCGTTGTTTTTGATACCTTGCTGCACCGAAAAAACGAAGACCAACTCGGACGCTATTTAGTCAAAAAAGGATACTACTACGGTACTGTGCGCTCTTCACTCGCCTACAACGAAAAAAAACGCAGTGTCCAGGCTATTTATCACATCGACGAAGGTCCGGTTTACATCATCGACTCCGTTGCTTACAGCGGCCCGCGCTTGCTTAGAGACCTCCACCAAAAATTCATCCGCAAAGAATTTGAGCCCACTGGCGAACATCCACTAATAGGCAAGCCCTTTGACCTCGACTATCTTTCTGATTACCGCGAACGCGTTGCCAAATTCATGCGCGACGAAAGCGTTTATAAATTCAACAGCGGCAGCATTCAGTTTGCGGCAGATACCAACCGACAAACCATGACCGTCTTTCTGATGGTGAAATTCGAGGACCGCATGGTGCCCTCGGCAGTCAATCCGGACAGCTTGGTGCGCGTGCCTTACCGCGAGACAAAAATCAACCGGGTCTATTTCCATTTGGCCGACACCCTTCAGGTCGAAGGTACGTTTGCCAATGAAATTGCCCAAAGAGGGCTGAGCCTCTACGATTCCTTGCAGCCCCAATACTTGCAAACTTTGCAACAACGCCAATACCAAGAGCTGGCGTATTCCAAAAAACAAGCTGCAGACCTCAAAGTACCTTACGGCTCCAAAAGCAACTGGCGTAGTATGACGCTTCGTTTCAACGGTGATCACCCTTGGATACACCCAGATATCCTCGAGATGCAAAATTATTTAGAGCAGGGCAATACCTATAAAGAATACTACCTTGACCGCTCCTACCGTTCTTTGGTGCAACTCGGCGTGTTTTCGTCAGTAAAACCATACATTGAAGAAATACCTGGCAGTAACCAACTCAATGTGCATTATTACCTAGAGCCTGCCAAAAAACAATCTTGGGCTTTTGATCCGCGCTTTACCTCGAGCTTTGGTTTACTCGGTGCGGCGGCCTCTTTGAACTACACCAACAAAAATCTATTTGGTGGCGCCGAGCGCCTCACCTTTTCTCTGGGTGGTGGTTTTGAATCGCAGCCGCCCGTCTTTGATGCCAGCGCCAGTGAGCAACTTATTGTGGCGGGTCGTACCTTTAATACTTTTGAGCTAGGCCCTAGTCTTAAACTCGACTTACCGGGCTTGTTTCCAACGCCTGTTACCTTACTTGGCAAGCGCCAAAAACCGCGAACGGTCATTAGCGCAGCGCTCAATTTTGAGAAGCGCAATATTTTTGACCGACGCGTCTTTCAGTTGAATTACACTTGGAAATTTTTAGTAGGTAAAACACAAGTTTTTCAGATGGGTTTACCTGGTGCTTCGGTCATCAAATACGTCAACATTGAAAAATCTGCTGCTTTTGAAGCGCAACTCAATCAAATCAACGATTTATTCTTGTACAACACCTATAGTAACCAATTTATTTGGCAAGATTTTAAGTTTGCCTACGAATACTCCAACAAAGACAAAGACGATAAGCCCGGGCAAAAAAAGCGTTACAACGGAACGCTCTATTTCAATAGTACCCTAGACGCCGCCGGTAATTTGCTCTATGCATTTAGGGCGCGGCAAGATACCCTGAATGGGCAGTATTTATTAGGCAAACAACCTTATTCCCAGTTTGTCCGCCTAGACAATCAGCTCATTGCCTCAAAACGTATGCTCAACAAAACCACGCTGCATTTGCGCATGCATGCAGGCGCTGGTTTGTCTTATGGCAATTCTCAGACTGCTATGCCATACGACTACAGTTTCTTTGGCGGCGGTTCCAATGACAACCGTGGTTGGCGGGCCCGTGCACTTGGTCCTGGCGCTTACAAATACCACCTCGACACCAACCGCTTGGCTACCCAAATTGGCGACATCCGCTTCGGCGGTTCATTGGAATACCGATTTGAGCTCAACGCTACTTTTAAAGGCGCCATTTTTACTGATTTTGGAAATATCTGGACCTACCGCGAAGACGCCTCAAGGGCTGGTTCTCAATTTAATGTACAGAACTTCATTCCCCAAATTGCAATTTCGTCGGGTATCGGTTTGCGCATGGACCTCGACTTCTTTATTCTCAGACTCGATGTTGGTTTTCCGGTTTACGACCCGGCTTTTGCAGCCGGTGCGCGTTGGGTTTTCCAAGATTTCAAGGGCCGCGAAACCTATTACCAAGAAGGTATGCAGTATTTCAACATGAGTCTCGAGCAAGTGAAGGCCATTATGCCGCGGCCATTCTTGCCTAATTATTTGAATTTTGGTATCGGTTATCCATTCTAAGCATGCGTTATTTATTTTACTTTTTATCGTTATTCTTCGCCTTAGCGTCTTGTATGAAAGGCCAAGAAGTGGACCTCATTATTCACAACGCCCAAATTCATACCCTCGATTTAAACAACAGCATCCATGACGCCATTGCCATCCGAAACGGTAAAATCGTGGAAGTAGGTCCAGAGCGCCAAATTCTCAATAAATACCGCTCCGATGAAACCATCGACGCGCAAGGCAAAGAAATGTATCCGGGTTTCACAGACGCGCACGGGCACATGCTCATGTATGCCAAGCAATTGCTCGGGGTCGATTTACGCGGTGTGCGCTCTGAACAAGAGCTTGTTCACCGCTGTGAACAATACAAAGCACAGCATCCCAATCTCAAGTGTTTGGTGGGGCAGGGCTGGGATCAAACCTTATGGGCTGGTCAACAAATGCCTACCAACAAGGAGCTCAATCGTTTGTTTCCCAATATTCCTGTTTGTTTGTATCGCGTCGATGGCCACGCAGCATTGGTAAATGATTTTTTATTGAAAAAAAGCAGGGCACTAGATCAAATCAAATACCTAAAAGGCGGTGAAATTCTATTTTTAAATGATGCAGATGACGATAAGGGTTCATCTTCCGCAATATTCAATTTACCGCGCAATTCAAATAGCGGTCAATACGGTACCAAAACAATATTTTTAAATACAATACCAACAGGGGTGCTTATCGATAACGCCATGAATTTGGTGCAGCCGTTTATTCCTGATTTCTCTAAGGCTGATTATCTAAAGGCTTTGTTGCAAGTCCAAGACGAACTACTCCAATATGGCATTACCGGCGTACACGAGGCCGGAATTGATTTTGAGCACATAGCTTGGTTTAAAGAATTGATTGATCGCAAAAAGCTCAAAATTAATTTGTACGCCATGCTCATGGATACGCCTCAAAACCGGGCTTTTGTTCAAAAAAATGGCCGCTACCGTTTTCACAACCTGAGCATACGCAGTTTCAAGTGCTTTGCCGACGGCGCGCTGGGTTCCAGAGGTGCCTTACTCAAAGCACCGTACCACGACCACCCCGAAAGCCATGGCTTGTTACTGACCGACGTTGAACGCATGCGCAATTTGGCTCAGTTTTGCCTGAAGCACGGTTACCAAATGAATACGCACAGCATTGGCGATTCCGCAAACGCGTTGGTCTTGTCTGTTTACGCGCAAATTTACCGCCGCAAACCAGATCACCGCTTTCGCATCGAACACGCGCAGGTGTTGGACCCCAAAGATTTTCAGAAATTTGCCAATTTTGCCGTGTTTCCGTCAGTACAGCCCACGCATGCGGTTTCCGATGCCGACTGGGCCGAACAACGTTTGGGTAAAGCGCGCATGAAAGGCGCTTACGCCTACAAAACACTTTTGGGTCAGTTTGGTATGCTTGCCTTGGGCACCGATTTCCCGGTAGAACAAATCAATCCTTTTGCCACCATAAGCGCGGCATTAAATAGGTCAGCAAAAGAGGCGCTTTCTATGGAGGAAATCTTGCGCGGCATGACCATCTACGCTGCTTTTGCTGCTTTTCAAGAAAAGCACACTGGAACGCTCGAAAAGGGCAAAGATGCAAATTTAGCCATCTTCGAATATCCTGTGAATGGCGTTCAAGGCCAAGTTCAGAATTATGCTTGGCGTACGTATATCAAAGGCAAATGTGTTTTCAAGTTAGACGCTTTATAAAATGGGTGGTGTCGTTCCATTTTTTAAATTTAAAATCATGAAAAATTACCTTTTTGGATTTTTGCTCAATTGCGTCTCTTTCTTTGGTATCGCTCAGGGCGCGCCAAATGCAGTTCAACCTTTAGATCAAATGCTCAATAACTGGCATATAGCAGCTGCTCAGGCCAATTTTGAGACCTACTTTTCTTACACCAGTACCAATTTTATTTTTTTGGGAACCGCTCCAAATGAGCGCTGGACCAAGTCTGAGTTTATGGCCTTTAGCAAGCCCTATTTCGACAAAGGCAAGGCCTGGGATTTCAAGCCCAGCAACAGAAATTGGAACTTCGCAGCCGATGGTCAGGTCGCTTATTTTGACGAGGACCTACAAACCTGGATGGAAGGTTGCCGCGGAAGCGGTGTTTGCGTTCTCGAAAATGGCCAATGGAAAATTGCTTATTACAACCTAACAGTGCTGATCGAAAACGAAAAAATCAAGCCGTTTATCAAATTGCGACAAAAAAAGAACTAAATGTTTGTAGCCGATAACCGCGTTCAGAGCGCTAAAACCTATTTTTTTGAACGCTTAGCTGAATTGTTCTCACCGACCGAATGCAAATCAATGTGGACCACGGTTTTGAACATTTATTTTGGTTGGTCTGCAAGCGATATCCTCCTTAAAAACGATGAAAGATTATCCGAATCAGATTTATTGCAAATTCGCTCGGTTGTCAAGCGTTTGCAAGCCAACGAACCTTTTCAATACATCATTGGTGAAGTCGAATTTGCGAATTTGAAATTAAAAGTTGATCATAGAGCACTCATTCCTCGTCCAGAAACCGAGGAACTGATTGATTTAATTGTAAGACAAGAAAAGCCCTTTCAATCTATTGTTGATTTTTGCACGGGTTCTGGCTGTATTGCTTTGGCGCTCAAAAAGAAGTTTGCGCAAGCGGAGGTTACAGGCTTAGACCTCTCCCAAGATGCGCTTGAACTTGCCAAAGAAAACGCTGCGCTCCATAACTTATCAGTAGTTTTTGAGTACGGAGATATTTTTAATTGGCAAACCCAGAAGCGCTTCGACTTAATGGTTTCGAATCCGCCGTATATTCCGCAAGAAGAGGCTGCGCAAATGGCGCCAAATGTGTTGGACTACGAGCCTCATATGGCCTTGTTTGTACCCAACGAAGATCCGCTGCGCTTTTATAAACAAATGAAGGTCATTGCCCAAGATAAGTTGCTCAAAGATGGTTATTTAGCGCTGGAAATACACGAGAATTACGCCAAAGAAACCGCAGCGCTTTTCAGTGAGGCATGTTTTAAAAACGTCCAAATTTATTGCGATTTACAAGGAAAAGAGCGCATGATTTTAGCGCAAAAAGCTTAACTTTATCTAATGGAAAATTCCGCAATTGCAGCACAAATTAAAGCTTTAAGTACGGCTTTACACGCGCACAACCACGCGTATTATGTGCTCAATTCGCCTACCATCTCTGATTTTGAGTTCGATACACTGCTCAAGCAACTCGAAGACCTCGAACAACAATATCCGGCGTTTGCCGATGAAAATAGCCCAACCAAAAGGGTAGGAGGTGACCTCACCAAAAAATTCCAGACCCAAAAACACCGTTTTCCAATGTTGTCTTTGTCGAACTCTTACTCAGAGCAAGACATCATTGATTGGGCAGAGCGTTGCCAGAAAACACTTGGCGAGGCTTCTGAATTTGTTTGCGAACTCAAATACGACGGCGTGGCCATCGGGATCCAATACCTCGACGGTCGGCTGCAGCAGGCCCTCACAAGAGGCGATGGCGAACAAGGAGAGGTCGTTACTACCAACGTACGCACCATTCCAACGATACCCCTCGTGCTCGACGCCGCTGTTCCGGCAGATTTCGAAATTCGCGGTGAAATCTTCATGCCACAACAGCATTTTGAGGCGCTGAATGCGCAGCGTGAGGCCCAGGGAGAGCCGCTTTTTGCCAATCCCCGCAACACCGCTTCTGGAACGCTCAAGCTTTTGGACTCTAAAGAAGTGGCCAAGCGCGGCCTCGATTGTTACCTGTATGGGGTCTACGGTCTAAAATCCGAGGCGCTCGGCCATTACCAAGCCGTTATGTTGGCCAAAGAATGGGGTTTTAAAGTGCCAGACCCAGCCAAACGCATGATTGAAAAAACGAACAGCATTGCCGGCATCATGGATTTCATTCATTACTGGGACCAACAGCGCAGCGAGCTTCCGTTTGACATCGATGGGGTTGTGCTAAAGGTGAATTCCTATGAGCAGCAAGACCTGCTCGGACTCACCGCCAAATCACCACGCTGGGCCATTGCCTACAAATTCAAGACCCAACAAGTCGAAACACTTTTGGAGTCGGTTAGTTTCCAGGTCGGCCGCACCGGCGCCATTACACCCGTAGCCAACCTAACGCCTGTTCAATTGGGCGGTACAACCGTCAAACGCGCCTCTTTGCACAACGCAGATCAAATACTAAAACTCGATTTGTGTGAGCTCGACACCGTTCAGGTCGAAAAAGGCGGTGAAATCATTCCGAAAATTGTGGGTGTCAATTTAGCGCGGCGCCAGCGTCAGCAACGCATTGTATTTATTGAGCACTGCCCCGAGTGCGGCACGCACCTCGCTCGTCAAGAAGGCGAGGCCCAACATTACTGCCCGAACGAGACCACCTGCAGGCCACAGGTGACCGGCAAGATCATGCATTTTATCAGCAGAAAAGCACTGAATATCGATGGTTTAGGTGAAGAAACAGTTGAATTAATGTATTCTAAAAACCTGATTAAAAACCTATTAGATTTATATTATCTTACTTTTGATCAGTTGCTCACTTTAGAGCGCATGGCCGAAAAATCGGCCAATAACCTCTTGCAATCTATTGCGGCCTCTAAAGAAGTGCCTTTCGAACGGGTCTTGTTCGGACTCGGTATTCGCTTTGTCGGCGAAACCGTGGCTAAAAAATTAGCACAAGCTTTCGGTACCATTTCACATTTAGCAAAGGCCAATCTTGAAGAGCTGTTGCTTGTCGATGAAATCGGTGACAAAATTGCCCAATCGATTTTGGCTTATTTTCAAAAAGCAGAAAATCTTCAGCTTGTAGAAGGGCTACAAGAAAGGGGTCTGCAATTCGAATGCGCTCAAAAAACGCTCGATTCTACCATTTTGGAAGGCAAAACTTGTGTCATTTCAGGTACCTTCGAGACCTTCAGTCGCGACGAACTCAAAGAACTCATCGAGCGAAATGGCGGTAAATTAGGCTCTTCTGTATCGGCCAAAACACATTTTTTAATAGCCGGTGCCAATATGGGGCCCTCCAAATTGCAAAAAGCTACAGACTTAGGTGTAACTTTGTTAACAGAAAATGAATTTATCCAATTGATATCACAGTGAGTACAACCAGTATTTGGAAACAGACCAACAGCATCGTTCTCTTTTGGGATTACCAAGACGACGCCCAAATGCGTGCGTTTGTCAAGGCAGTTGATCAATTTTTAGCGCTCAAAAAATTCAGTCACGCCCTCATTGTGGTGTCGGTGCCTAAAGAACTCGATAAAAAGAACTTGCCACCGCATTTTTTGATTTACTACAACTCACCGGCCGATTACTCCATGTTTGGTAAACTCAAAGATGTACAGCTAGAAGCCGAGCTTCATAAAAACTATGATTTACTGATCTGGAACGGTAGTCTTCAGACCAAGTTTTTTCCGCTGCTTCAACAAACCAACATCCGTAGGCGTCTGCTCCTCAACGCCGAACACCCTCAGTTTGACCTCCAAATTGCAAGTGCCCAAACAGAGGCTGCTGCCCAACTTCAATACATCCATCAAACCCTAGAAAAAATAGCCCAATGAATATATTTAAAGGCTCAGGCGTCGCTTTAGTGACGCCGTTTCAACAAGACGCGCGCATCGATTTTACAGCCCTCAAGCAATTGGTGCAGTTGCAACTCGACGGCGGCACCGACTTTTTGGTCGTACAAGGAACCACAGGAGAGTCTCCAACGCTGTCTGCCGATGAAAAAAGACAAGTTCTGGATACTGTCTTGGAAGTCAACAACGGCAAACTGCCCATTGTGTATGGCATTGGTGGCAATAATACGGCTGCATTGGAAGCCAATTTCAAGCACTTGCCCAAGGGTGTCGACGGCATTTTATCCGTATCACCTTACTACAACAAACCCATTCAAAAAGGAATAGTCGCGCATTTCAAGGCTGTGGCCTCTTTTACTGACTTACCCATCATTCTATACAACGTACCCGGCAGAACAGGCTCCAACATGAGCGTAGAAACGACGCTCGAATTGTCTGAGCTGTCCAATGTGGTAGCTGTCAAAGAAGCTTCGGGCAATATGGAGCAAATCATGGATATCATTCGCCAACGCAAACCCAATTTTGGTGTCCTATCCGGAGACGACAACCTCACCATGCCGCTCATTGCAGCTGGTGCCGATGGCGTTATTTCCGTGGTTGCCAATGCTTTCCCTGAAAGATTTTCGCAAATGGTTCATGCCGCTATGTCCGGAGATTTAGCCCTTGCAAAAGCAGCACACTACGACCTCTTTGCCGTCACCAAAATGTTTTTTGAAGAAGGAAACCCTGGCGGCGTTAAAGTCGCTTTGGCACACCGAGGCCTCATGCAAGAAACCATGCGCTTGCCCCTTTTTCCAGTTTCAGACGGCCTGCGTACACGCATTCAGGCCGAAACCAAAAGAATTCTTGCAACTCAATAAGCCATGCGGTTTTTGGGTTTGATCGTCATTACTTGCCATTTCTTGTGTGCTTGTTCTTTGAATACGCCTCAAAGAAGAGCGGTCGAAACACAAAAAAACAAGTCAGTAACAGCCGAAAAGCCCAATCAGATAGCAGGGCTTGCTGCTTACACCGATGTTCAGCGCTTGGCCCCAGACATTCAAGTTGAACTCAAGTACGCTTCTGCCAATAACTTTTTAAACCAACGGCTGTATTTCAGCATCGATCGGGCTTATTTGCAGCCAGATGTAGCCGAGCGTTTGGCCAGGGTGCAAAAAGCACTCAGCCAAAAACACCCGGGCTATCACCTGTGCATTTACGATGCACTTAGGCCTGTATCCGTACAACAAAAAATGTGGGATGCCCTCGATTCTTTGCCACCGGTAGAACGCGCCAAATTTGTATCGAACCCCAAAAACCTGAGTTTGCACAACATGGGTGCGGCCATAGACCTCACGCTGACCGATCCAAATGGCAAACCCCTAGATATGGGTGCCGGTTTTGACGATATCCGAAAAATCGCATATCCTTGCCTCGAGGACTCTTTTTTAAGAACGGGCCAGCTTACTGCTGCGCAAATCCAGAACCGCTTGCTGTTGCGCAACGCCATGCAGGCCCAAGGTTTTAGACAGCTACCCACCGAATGGTGGCATTTCAATGCGTGTAGTAGGCCAGAGGCCAAGCGCAAGTATAAAGTACTTTACACAGAACCCTAAAACAATTACAATTATGAAATCAATTTTACTTTCTGTCCTCGGATTATTGATAGGCGCGCTCACCAATGGCCTCATTGTGCAAATCGGTACTAATTTGGTCAAAGCACCAAAAGGTTTTGATATGAGTACCCCAGAAGGTTTGGCCAAAGCCATGCCACATATGGGCTTTGAACATTTCGCTTTTCCCTTTTTAGCACACGCAATTGGCACCTTGGTAGGTGCTTATTTTGTGACGCGCGTTCGGGTCAACAGACCGCTGGTGAATGCCATGGCTATTGGTTTTGCTTTTCTTGCGGGCGGCATCATGATGGTCCTGACGCTACCACAAACACCGCTTTGGTTTCTATTATTGGATTTGCTTGTCGCTTATTTACCAATGGCTTACCTCGGATATAAACTTGGCAACATTGGTGTTACTCAATCGGGCCCTGCTGAAAAATAAGCCTTCCTGGTCGGGTATAGGGTATAAAGTACTTGAAATCTAGGCCAAAACCAGAGGCATTGACATCGCCGAAAGCCGCTTGCTTGAAATTTTCGTACTGGTATCTAGAGAGCAGCACAAAAGCGGGTTGCAACTGTACAAATGCGGTTGCGCCTACGTAAAATACGCCTGCTTTTTTATTCCGGTACCCAAAACCAATGCTGGTTCGGATGTCAAAACCCACTTTTTTATTGATATCAACAAGTCCAACTTGTCTGAATTCGTGTTTGTCGTACGGGTTGACATACGTCGCCACACTGGTGGGTTTGTACAGCACGGCGCCACCCAAAGCGGCATTGGCGTATATGGAACGACTCAGTTGGATGCCGATATTGCCCTGAATTGGAATTTCAAACTGAACAAAGCGCAGGCGTTGGTCAACGGTAAGGGCGCTGTCAGTGCGCGTACTTTGGATCTGAAAATGGCGCTGCGTGTAGTACAAGCCCGTTTCTATGGAAATCAGGTCGGTAATGCCGTAACGAAGCATTCCGCCGTAGGTGTAGCCGTCTTGCGGGGTAATGCTGGTTTGCAAAACACTATCGCTGAATTTTTGGGTGCCCGATTGCATTTGTTGCATCGGGAGGATATGCCGGTAATGAAAACCAAAGAAATTGGGTTTTCCTAGTTGGTTGTAGGCCTGTGCTAAAGCTAAGAAAGGAAAGAGAAGAAAAAATACAAGCAGAATACGCATACACAAAGTAACGAAAATTGGGATTAGAAAGGGTGTTACTGCGTTAGCCAGGTGCAGTTGTATTCAAGTGGTTTGCGGTGTTGGTTCTCAGGCCAATCAATAGCGGGGTAACCAATATAAAACAAACCAAGACATTTGTCTTTTTGCTTTAAACCAAGAAAATCATTCATTTGATGACTATAAATGAGTTTCGGAGTGGACCAAAAGCCACCCAAACCATAGGCTGTGCAGCTCAGGTGTAAATTTTGAATGGCACAGGCCACTGCTTCAATTTCTTCAATTTCAGGAATTTTCTCGCTTTCTTGGCGCTCCATACTCACGGCAATTACCACGGAGGCTAGTAAAGGGCGGCGCAGCATTTTGGCCAGTTTGGCATCGTTTTGTTGGTCTGGTGGCGTCAACATGAGGTAAGTCTCGCCTAAAAAAGAACTGAGGCGTTGGCGTGCGTCTTCCATAAAGACATGAAAACGCCATGGTTGGGTGTTGCCGTGTGTAGGCGCCCATTGCGCATTATTGAGCAAAAGTTCAATTTGTTCTTTGTGTACCTTTCTTTCCGAAAATTGTTCGGGGTAAATGGTGCGTCTGGACCGGATCAGTTCGTTGATTTCAGAAAGATTGAAGCGCATAGACAGAGTTTAGTTGCAAAATTAGAATTTAGTATCTTAGGTGTGTATTTTAACACTAATTTCTTTTTCTTGTTTCGATTTTATTCTCTTTTGCTTTTTATCGGTTTAACGGCCCCATTTTTAGCTCAATTCTCGACTTCTGGTTTTCAAACCAAACTGAGCGGAGAAGACATTACCTATTTTTCGCCGTTCAGGTCCTTTGCCAACCAAGCCTTGCTGACGCGTTGCAATGGGGTTTCACCCATCGAATGGGAGGCGCAGCAGCCGATCGTTCAAGATGGAGCAAGCCATTACCAATTTCTGATTGGGTTTTCTAACGGTACCAGCGGTGGAGACCGTCTTTTTGATGTCTATTTGAACGACAGCCTTTTATTTACTTTCGAGACCAAAAAAAGTTGGGTTCAACAAGAGCTCACTGTTCATGCTTGTAATTTTGCGCCGCGCGCGCATTACCGCTTTACCCTCCTAGAAAAAGACATCAACAGGGACATGTTCGGATACCTCGAATTGGAATTACCCAATAATCGAATTCAAAAAAGTCATTTTAAAATAGTTGGTCGCGACATGCAAAGCCGAGATTGGCTGATGGTTTTTAAATACCAAGAGAAATTTGACTTTGCTGCAACGGCAAGTAATTTGGTGCTGCGCGAAACCCAAATGCGTCCGCTTAATTTGGAGTGCGTCATCCCGGCAGGAATAGATAGCCTGGTGCTTGAATCGCCCTTTTTGAAGTTCGGAACACATGTTGAGGAAGGATATCAAACTTTTGCACTTGCGGCTTATCCAAAGGATTTTGCTGGTCAGGATACGCTATTCATTCACCTATATAAAAATGGGAAGAAAGCCGAAACGAAACTTGTTGTCATTGAGGTGCACCCCACCAAAAATCTGGCGTTCCATATTATTCATCACTCACACAACGACATCGGTTACTCGCATTTGCAAACCGAAGTAGCGAAGATCCAAACCGAAAACATTCGGGCCGCCCTGCGCTGGATTGCCAAGGGTCCTGTAGGCGGCCAAAAGCCCATCTGGCATATTGAGAGTTTGTGGGCGGTGGAAAACTTCTTGAAAGTGGCCAGTGCGGCAGAGGAAGCGGCTTTTGTTGCCGCAGTAAAAAATGGCCAATTGGTACTCTCGGCCAATTATGCCAATTGTCTAACGGGTCTTATGCGTCCCGAGGAATTCAGTTGGCTAACGGCCTACGCCAAGGAACTGGAAACAACATATGGTTTGAGGATTTCAAATGCAATGGTCACCGATATTCCGGGACAGAGCTACGCTGCGTTTGAAGCGTATACCCAACAACAGATCCTGTATTTGTCTTTGGGGCCCAATTATGTTCAGAACCTACCGGACCACGGCGACCGCGTAGGTGGTGTTGTCAATGAAACCGGCGATAGGCCGTTTATGTGGCATCCCATAGCAGATACGAGTCAAAAATTATTCGTCTGGACGGCTGGTAAAGGGTACTCGTATTTTCATAACGTGGCGGCAGGGCAGCAGTTTTTTGAATGGGAAAAGCGCATTTCTGCCTATACGCACGAGCTGGAAAACTACCCTTATGATTTGGTTCAACTGCGCTACACCAAAAATGCCGACAACGGTCCGGTAGACACCTTGCTTTGTCAGTTTGTCAATGACTGGAACCTCAAATACAGTTCGCCACAATTGCAAATTTCGAATTTAGATACCCTATTCAATGATTTTCTAAATACTTACCAAACGGCTTTACCTCTCGTGAGCGGCGAAATCAGTCCCTATTGGGAAGACGGCGCTTACTCCACAGCTGCCGAAGAAATACAAGCGCGTCGTTTGGTCAAGCAAGTCATTGATTGGGAAGCACAATTAAGCACCGACCAAAAACAACAATTTCATGCCCAACTGCGTGAAATTCACCGCAACCTGATATTATTCCACGAGCACACCTGGGGGGCTTGGTGCAGCATCTCAGCGCCAGACACCTATTTCACCACCGAGCAATGGCGCATCAAAAAAGCCTTTTTGGATTCTGCACAGGCGCAGTACTACCGATTGGAAAAGCGCTTTGAAAATCCTTATAAATGCAAAAAACCCATTGAAGGAAGTTTTAAAATCATTTGGTCTTCTGCAAATTCAGGGATTGAATCCTTGAAATACAAAGATCACGAGTTACTGCGCAAAGACACACCAGGGCTAGGTGCTTGTATTTATAGTTTGGGACTGGCTCCTCAGGTTAACGATGTTTTAAAAGTAAATAGGATAGATTCAATAAAAGGCTTGCAAACCATTACACATCCCAACCTCGATATTACTGTTCAATTGAAGCCAACAGCCCATCCAAACGAATTTATTTTACATTACACCATCGATAAAAAAGCCGTCAGAGAGAAAGAAGCCTTGCATATTTGCTTGCCTTTTGATTTGCAAAACCCGACTTTAACTTACGGTGATCAGTCCTTCATTAACTATGCTCAGCAGCAACTTCCGGGCTCCAATAAAGAATTTATTTGTGTTGCTGATCATTTGATTTTGGAAGATGAAAGGTGGCGCATAACGGTGTTTACACCAGATTGCAACCTCATCGAACTCGGCGCACCTATTGATGAAACCCAAACTGCAGGTGCCAAAGTCTGGAAACGCGAAAATCAAGCTATTTTGCCGCTCTATTTATACGTCTTCAACAACTATTGGCACACCAATTACAAGGCAGATCAAAGCGGTGTATTTGAGGTAAATGTGTTGGTGCGGGTGGAGGAGCTGTAGTTAAAAAAACAAAAAAAAACCAACACTTTCGTGCTGGGTTTTTCGCTTGTGACCCCGGGGATTGATAAAACTAACTTTTATCGGGATTTGGAGGGGGTGGGGGAGTTTCCACTAAATACTAATCATTAAAAATTTCATTCAGCAGTTCTATTAATTCCTGTTTTACTTCTTCGTAAGATTGTTCTATTCCTCCTGGAATTTGATGTGCTAAACTATTTTGCCATCCAGCTTTCACTTGTTTGTCATTGCTTTCATTCATCATTTGGTGAATTTCCTCAAATTCTAAATTTTTAAATTTCATTTTGATATGAAAAGCTTCTCTTATTTCTACCCAATCAATTGCTAACTGATTGTTTGCTAAATACCAGATGTCATAAAAGTCGCGTGGAGCAGTATAAGATCGTTGTATAAGTGCCCGCAGTTTTTCAGCAAGTACCTCGCGCAATGAATAGCAAGGGATGGTTCGGGGTGAAGCCGAAAGTGCATCAGAATAGGGGTGAAACACTTCTCTTTCTTCAGCTGGAAAAACCATTAATTCGTAAAGTATGATTTCAATTTTAATGCTCGTGTTCCAACGATCGGGAGTTGGTGGTGCCTGATTAGATGAATGATCTGCGCCCCAGAACTTGACAATCGCCTTGTATCCCGTTAATTGATCATTGAATCGTAATTCCGTGATTTCTTGAATATACAATGGAACTTCTGTTCGGCTCGTGACCAAATCTGTAATTAGTGTCAATAATTTCTTATCCAAGACAAATGATGGGTTGATGGATGTGAAGTCGAGGTCTTCAGAAAAGCGATAATCTTGGAAATAACATTTACGCAAACAAGTTCCTCCCTTGAAAACCAAATTGTCACGACACTCCTTAACGGAAAAGATAGCATCTATAAAATGACCAAGTACCCAATCTTTATCGATTGTTGATTTAGGCACCTGCTGCATTTCTGCTTTTTGTTCTATTTCCCTTTTTCTAATCATCAATATTGCTTGTTACAAGTATCTAGTATATCCGCTTCCGTGATATTCAAACGTAGTTTCCATTTGCTATTGAAAGCACCTTCGTCTGGACCGAATGGATCTATTAATACATAACGTGGATTTACCAATGTTTCTGCAAATTTTAAGAAGCGTGAAAGTTTCTTTTTATTTAAAAGTTCCGCTAGAAAAGCAATTCTTTTTATAGCTGACAGGTTGTTTATTGAGATACATGATTCAATTAGTTTGTCTTGATCTAGTACAGCTTCGTTAAAGGCACGTATCAACTCTGAATAACCTCCTGAATACTGAGGTAAATCGAAAC
>Ga0315905_10000111_pt1 | contig 85974 bp, 75 predicted proteins | sample LakEriMetagenome_5_FD_203522 | JGI IMG/M metagenome (GOLD analysis project Ga0315905, IMG submission 203522) | Freshwater fungal communities from buoy surface, Lake Erie, Ohio, United States - Buoy 4 MA121 | ecosystem: Environmental > Aquatic > Freshwater > Lake | place: USA: Lake Erie, Ohio...
CATTGGCATCGGGGGATTTGTCGTCAACCAGCAAAAGCTCCCAGTTGCTATAGGTCTGAGCTAATACCGAGGCAATGCATTCTTCAAGGTCGCGCTGCTTGGGGTTGTACACCGGTGTAACCACCGAAATGAGAGGGCCCACGCCTTACATGCCCCGCCGGCGCAACTTGGCCATTGCCCACTGCACCATATGTATAGGAAAGAGCACCACACGCCCCACCCGCCACGTGTAACTGCGGTACACCCGGTCGAGCCGACGCTTCATGATGACGTGCTCACGCTCTAAAAACTTCACCTTCAAACGCAGATCGGCAGCCTCGGCTGCTTGTTCACGCGCATACGCCCGCACCACATTGAGGTCTTCTGGCGAATTGGGCATACCCCGAGTGTAGAAGGAGCGATATGGCCCAACGGGGCTAAAGTATGAGGTCTCTACTCGCGCGAGTGGCGAAATGGCAGACGCGCTGGCTTCAGGTGCCAGTGTTCGTAAGGACGTGGGGGTTCAAGTCCCCCCTCGCGCACCATTCACCGTGGCCAAGGGTGTACCTTCCATGAGGCCCGTCACCCTTGAAGAGCGGAGCATCTTTCATTAGCGTTTTCGCTCATGCAGACCTTGCACCGCTGGAAAAACCTCAGTCTCGGACTGGTAGTTACCCTCATGATCTGTTCCGCAGTATTTATCGAAACAGTCGCACATTCACCTCATATTGCCTATGCAGCTCAGACCAATAGCTATTCCACCTTCGGAACCATCTCTTATGACGCGGGTTCATGCGGAGTCGATGACACTTCTGGTGTGGTGGCGAGCCCCGGAATTAAAAAAATTCTGAAGGTTTCGAATACCGAAGTATACGTTGCAGGGTGCTTCACAAACTTTTCAGGTGTGGCCACCGCCGATTACGTCGCAAAGTGGGACGGCACTTCATGGTCTGGCCTTGGTGCGAGTGGTGATATCAACGCCATTGTCCACGACATTGTGATGTACAAAAACGACATTCATATTGCTGGCGAATTCACCGACGCTGGCGGAGATGTTGCAGCCGACATGGTGGCCCGTTGGTCGGGGAGCGCATGGGTGGGTTTGCCGGTAACGGGCGGAACCAACACAGCCTCGGGTTTAGGTAGCCCCAAAGATGCACTGGGAGACTATGCAACTGCACTCAAAGTTCAGGAAAACAACGCGGGCACAAGCGACGACATCTTGCTCGTTGGCGGAAAGTTTTACTACGGAATTAATAACGGTACGAGCGGTTTCCAAATTCAATACACCAAGAATATTGCAACATGGAACAGCACCTCTTGGGGCAGCATCGATACCGACTCAGAACCTTTCGTTACCGCATACGTTGATTACGTTGTGCACGATATTGAAATAGTGGGCAGTTCCATCTATGCCAGTGGCTATCGCAATAGCGCGTCATGCAGTTCCTTTCTTACAAGTAGAAAAAACTCATTCCATAAATTCGATGGAACCACGTGGACACAACCCATCACGGCAATCAGCTGTGCGTACTTTGGTTCCGGTTTTGGCTTCTACACAATGGAAGTTGTGGGCACCAACATTTATGTTGGCGGAACCTTTACGTCGCTCGACAGCGTTGCAGATCACTTTGGCGTGTACAGCACTACGTCGGGAACATTCTCTGCATTCAATGGTTTTGCCGCACAATATGGAACGGGCGCAGTAGTGCGATCAATCACAACTGTGGGTAGTCAAGTATTCGTTGCCGGATCTTTTCCTGGCGTAACGGGAACTTCCGGAGGAGTTGCACGGTGGACAGGTACGTCGTGGCAGGGAATAGGCCGCAATGCCCCAACTGTTGTGAACGCAGTACTTGGTGACTCGCTCTACAACGGGTCAGACAGCCGGCTGCTTATGGGAGCCTCAGGTGTCAATATTGGTGGCATAGCAACCGCAGACGGTTTTGCTGCACTTGATATTTCAGGAGTGTCAACCCTTGATGCTCTTTCAGTTGATGCCGGAACCTTGACTCCTGCATTTGACCCAGCAGTGACGAGTTACTCATTAACCATTCCGAATGCCTCGTCGTCGGTTACCTTCACCGCATTAGCAAGTGCATCGGGCGCTGCAATTAAACGCACCAATAGTTTTGGCACCATCGCAATGTCGAGCGATACAGAAACTCTTTCCGTGTCTGCCGGTGCAACAGAAAACATTTCATTCGCGGTGTCTGCCACATCGGGAGCCTCTACAACGACGTATGCAGTTGCAGTCACTCGCTCGGCGGTATCAACTACCACTGCGGCACCAACCACTACTGCCGCCCCAACAACAACAGCGGCGCCAACAACCACTGCCGCACCGGCCCCTGCAACTTCACCTGGCACTACAAGTGCACCAACAGTTGCAACAACACCTGGCACTATTGCTACCGCAGCCCCCACAACGGTTACACCTCCAACAACGGTGATTACTCAGCCGGTTGTTTCCTCTTCAAAAGCAGCTACTGCGGCCTCTCTTGCAAAATATGCAAAAGTGAGTGTTCCCTCGGGAGCAAAGGTAGGCGTGAAGGTACTTCCTAGCTCTGCCAAATACTGCAAAGTGGTCGGCACCTCGGTAAAGGGAATCAAAAACGGAGTATGCAAGGTAACTCTTACAGTGACTCCAAAAAAAGGTTCAACAGTTTCAAAAACAGTGGTATTGAAAATTAGTTAATGAACTTTGTTGCACAGGTCTACGCGTTCGGCGTCGCTCGCATCGGCTACGCCGGCCGCAACACCTTCCAGTGCAGCAAAAGGGCCACATTCATGTGGGGTAATCCACACATGCACCATGGGTGAACCGTCGGTCTCTACAAAGCCAAAGCGGCAACTGCCAGCAGAATCGGTTACACCCACCACACGCATCGAGCCATTGAGGTTAAGCCAACACAAGTTGGTGTGAACATGCCACTGCATGAGCCCGCCGGCGTATTCGACCAGTGTTTTGTCGTTAATAGGGGTTCCCTTATCGGCCATAAACATTGCCGATACCAAGGTTTTCACTCCACCACGCACCGCATAAACCAATGACTCTGGTGCCGCAGTGTCGAGCACGCGACCATCATTCAGCAGTGTCCATTTCACATAGTGCTCAAAGCCAGTGCCACCGTCGCCAATGGTGGTGTACCCATCGGCCATAGCTGCAGAAACTTGTGCGTACTTAGGCAAGTCGCGTTGAGTGGCTTGAATAAGTGCAGTTGCACGTGCAGCTTGTTCAGCAGTTACGCCACCAATACCCGAGAAATCTATTGGTGCAGCTGGGTCGTACGCCCGTGGCCAACCCGAAGCAGCCGCTGCCGCCTGTGCCGCAGTGAGCGTGTGCGCATGTGTTGTTGGGGTAGCCGCTTGTGTGGTGCTCGGTGCAGGCGTGGGAGTTTTTGCAACCGGTTTCTTCGCTGCCACAACTACAGAGGTACTTGTTTCCACAGCAGAACTGGTAGTTGCTTCAATAGCGGCAGCTGAACTCACCACCGTGTTTGGCACAACAGTTGTTGCATCGAGCACCCGCACAATGGTGGTGGGCGAAACAATAACCCCGTCGGCCGATATTGCTAATTGTGAATCTGCTGCTTGTACATAATGATTATCTTCGTGAACTGTTCCTGCAACAGACAGCAAAGCAACAAACGTCACCACGCTCATTAATGCCGCCGCATCAAATTGGCGCAGCTTCTTCACCGCAGTGTTTCGCTGCTTCCAGGCAATGAACACGGCACCCACTGAAAATGCAGCAAGCACCGCACACAATGTGTCGGCTGGCTGGGGTTTCTCCGTTACCTCTAAGCCACCAATGAAAGAAATACCTACCGTGCGGGTTATTACCCACCCTGCAACCGCAGCAATATTAACTACACAACCACTCAGCACTACCCAGAGTTGCTGATTACTTAATACAAAGATGCCCCAACCCACTTGCAATAGCGTGAAGGCCATAAAGACTTTTGCCAGGGTTGCATGCTCTGCATGCATACCCATTGCAGTGCCGTGAACTACACCTGCACCGATAGATGCGTAGGCAGCCCAGCGCAAGCGCTCAGTACTAAATGAAGTGTTCATTACTCAGCGATATTAGGGGATCTTTGGGAGCTTAGGGAAGAAGTGGGTCGTGTTCGAAGTACCGGCCCCAACGCCGCCAACCCTCTGATCCGAAGCCACGCCACTTTTTTGGCAACCCGCTATTACGCGAGCAATGGACGTTTGCAGATTTAGAGGTGTTCAAATCTGTCTTCCCGGAATAGAAGCAATAGGGGGCAGACTAGACCAATCGATTCGACTGCCGAGACGAAAATGTTACGTCAAATATTTCATTGTCATAGCCCTCATTTAGGTATTCGGGAATTTCATCGTTTCTAAAGCAGTTCACAATTGCCCTTTCCGAAATCCCGGCGTCCCAGCGCTTAATTATTTGTGGCGAAAATCCTGAGGATGAGAGCATTTGTTGAAGACAATGTTCACTCGGCGCCCACCAATTAGATCCATCGTTTCCAAGTTCAGTTCCTCTGAAGAAAGTTGCACTTGTGTTTTGATCTGAAGAAATCACGGTTTCTACTGTGAGGCGATCATTGGATACTTGCGCCAAAGCGTCAAGACCAAGCATTGGATGTCTTAGATGATACAAAACACCCCAAAAAATTACGTAATCAAACTTGCGACCCTGAAGTTTCAGCGGAAGTTGATAGATCGACGACTGCAAGAATTGAACATCTGATTGTAAATGCTTGGCTAATAGATCAAATCCGAAAACGTTTGGTTGACAAATATCGACGGCAACCACTTCCTTTGCACCTCGCTTCTCACATTCAAAAGCGGCAGCACCGTTAGTCGTACCTACGTCTAAAACAGAGAGGCCAGCAAGATCATTTGGTACCTCAGCTGAAGAAATTAAGAGGTCCATGTCGTGGTAACCAGGCGAAGAAACACCGTCAATTGTAAAGCGTTGATGCCAACGTATATTTGGATTTTCGAAAATATCTACAACAGCCATTGGTAATTCCTTTTGGAGATAGACAATAAATATAAGGGTTCGGAACAATCCCAATAATCATCAATGGTACAGCCCAATCTTTGCTTAATTGTAAGTAGAAAATTGGAACATAATCATTAGTTTCACGAGTCTTATGTCGGCCTATAATTTTGAATCTGCTCGCTTCATTCGCTGAACCGAGCACAAATACACACCTAGCGAAAACGGCTAATTATGTCACGTCATCAAAGCAGGAAACAGTTGCAATGGATAGCACAAATAAGGTTTAGATTTACTGAAGGTCGTATATCCAGAAAAAGAATGCGATTATGATTGCTGGTTTGCGACTCTCTGACAATAAGTATGTTTTAGGAGAAGTCAGTCTCGGTTATTTCGAACAATAATTATTTTAGATTTGCTGCAGCATGAGTAAGCAGCCCAGCGCAGGCGCTCAGTACTAAATGAAGTGTTCAATACTCGGCGATATTAAGGGAGTTTTAGGAATCAGGGAAGAAACGGGTCGTGCTCGAAGTACCGGCCCCAGCGCCGCCAAATGAGCGCAGTTTCCTCTTCACCCACCGTTGGGTCGCGAGAAATGGACTCGTAGTGCACAAATTGAATGCTCGGTAAATACATGAGCTTTTTACCAAGCTCTTTTAACTTAAAGCCCAGGTCAACATCGTTATAGCTGTTGGGCAGTTCCTCACACATGCCGCCTACTTCTATGTAGTCGGTGCGGCGAACGGCGAAACATGCACCCGACAATCCACCGGTTTCGCGAGTAGTCATCAACTGAGATTGCAGTATTGGGTCTTTGGGGTCTTTGCCCACACCATATATATGGGGACGAGGTGCATTTCCATGGCCGGCACATTGCACCAAACCTTCTGGTGTGAGTAGCAGGCCACCCACGCCACCAACCAATGGATCTGCAAACATCGTTTGAATTTGGCCAACCCAGCCCGTGCTCTGAGCCAACATGTCGTCGTTGAGAAACAGAATGATGTCGCCACTTGCACTTCGCGCGCCAACATTGCACTTCTTCGAGAAGTTAAAGGGCTCACTGAAATGTTCCAGCACCGCCTTTGGAAGTGCAGAAAGAGTGGTGATGACTTCCTGCGGAGTGTGAGCATCGGCAACCACGATGATTTCGTGGAGTGAATCAGTCTCGTGGCCAAAGCTTTTCAACAACTCCAAGACAAGACATTGAGAAACAGCACCTACAAGCATTGAAGTGCCACATGTGGGAATGACCACACTGATGGTCGGGGCTGACGCAGCGGTCAACGTTTACTGCGCTTCATCCAACGCACCGGGGTCAACACCAGTGAGCCAATGCGCCAGGTGCGCGACTGGCGAACGGCCGTAATTTCTGCATCTCGCACAGAAACATCGTGCAATAGCTTTTCGGTAAGTTGCTGCGATGCGCGGTGGGCTATCTCTGCCATTTGTAGGCGGTCACTCAAATCTTGAATCTCACCACGAAACTCTGCATTGGCTAATTCAACTTTTTCCAGTTGATAGTTCACTTCAGTGAGTTCAGCCTGTAACCCAATGGCAACATCACGCAGACGCAATTCCTCAGGGCTAGTGGACATAAGAGGAGTTTAGTTCTCAATTCAAAGATAAGGCTTTGCTTTGAAAAAACTAGGACCTAACCATTATAAATCACGGTGGAAGCAATAGATATCCTAGATATGTACAATCAAGAGGATGAAAGTTGTACTACTAGCTGGTGGCCTTGGTACTCGAATGAGAGAAGAAACCGAGTACAAGCCAAAACCGATGGTGGAAGTTGGTGGTAGGCCCGTTCTTTGGCACTTGATGAAGTCCTTCGCATCAAATGGGTTGACTGAGTTCATTGTTTGTACCGGCTACCGAGGTGACGTGATTAAGGATTACTTCCTTAACTACGACGCACGTATCAATGACTTCACGGCACATTTGGGCAAGCAAAGTCACATTGAAGTCCATGGGAATCACGCAGAAATGGATTGGAAAGTCACTGTTGCGGATACAGGGGCTAACACGATGACCGGTGGTCGAGTTCAAAGAGTCGGCAAATACATCAATGGGCGATTCATGGTTACGTATGGCGATGGTCTTGCAGACGTCAACATTTCAGACTTACTTGCCTTCCATGAATCACATGGCAAGTTAGCGACTGTGACAACAGTTCGACCCCTCTCCCGCTTCGGAGTGATGGACCTTGACTCAACTGGGCAAGTACAACAATTCAGAGAGAAGCCACAAACAGACGACTACGTTAATGTCGGTTTCTTCGTCTTTGAACCTGAAGTACTCAACTACCTCGATAGTGAATGCGTACTGGAACAAGCTCCTCTGGAACGTCTCGCTGCTGAAGGGCAACTCATGGCGTACCGGCATGAAGGCTTTTGGCAGCCGATGGATACCTACCGAGAATTTACGATGCTGAATGAGATGTGGGATAGCGGAAACGCACCCTGGAAAGTGTGGGAGTAGTGACGCAGCAAGGTTCTCTTAATTATTGGAGTGACAAGCGAGTATTAGTAACTGGTGCATCCGGCATGGTCGGCTCTTGGCTGACTCGGTGGTTAGCCGAGAGCGGTGCGTACACTGTTGCCTTCATTGCCGACACCGACCCTCAAAGTGAATTAATAAGAAGTGGAACGATCAACAAAATCAATGTCGCTAATGGTCGACTTGAAAAATATGATGATATCGAACGAGCAATCAACAATCACGAAGTTGACTCCATCTTTCATCTCGGTGCTCAACCAATAGTTGGCGCAGCAGATCGCGCGCCACGGCATACATTCGAATCAAACATTCAAGGCACATGGAATCTTCTTGATGCGTGTCGAACTCTGTCTCCACTTGTAAAGAGAGTCGTCGTCGCTTCGAGTGACAAGGCGTATGGAACACAACCCGTACTTCCATATACCGAAGACATGTCAATGAACGGAGATCACCCTTACGAGGTCTCGAAGAGCTGTACAGATCTCATTTCGACAACCTATGCCCGAACATATGGGACACCCGTAACTATTGCTCGTTGCGGCAATATCTATGGGGGTGGAGACCTGAATTGGAATCGGATAGTTCCCGGAACATTCCGCTCTCTTCTCCGTGGGGAACAGCCGGTTTTGCGTAGCGACGGTACCTTCGTTCGTGATTATTTGCACGTAGACGACATTGTTTCTGCTTACTTGGCATTAGGCGAACAAACTGATAACCCGGCCTTTGCAGGTCAAGGTTTCAATTTCAGTGATGAATCACCGCTAACAGTCATGGAAATATATAAGGCGATCTGTGAAGCAGCCGGTAAGGCCGATACTGCACCGAAAATTTTGAATACTGCATCAAGTGAAATAAAAGACCAATACTTGGACTCAACCAAGGCTCACAATGTTCTGAGCTGGAAAGCATCAGTATCGCTAAAAGATGGTTTGAAAAAATCATTTGATTGGTATCGCGAACTTCTCACAGGAAAGAAATAGTCCCATGGCAGAAAAATCGAAGGCAGATCAGTTACGAGCCCAAATTCTCGGACTTGTTAAGGAGTATCACCAAGAAGCATTTCCTAAGAAACCTTTTCTTGGAGGGATATCTACAATTCCGGTTTCTGGAAAAGTGTTCGACAACAAAGAACTTGAATTGCTTGTTGACTCGTCACTCGATTTTTGGCTGACAACGGGGCGATATGCCGAAAAATTTGAAAAAGTATTTGCAAAAAAGATGGAAATGAAGCATGCAATGCTTTGCAACTCTGGTTCATCAGCGAACCTACTTGCAGTAACGGCTCTCACTTCTTCTCGTCTCGGCAAGCGAGCTCTGAAAGAAGGTGATGAAGTTATTACTGCTGCTGCAGGTTTCCCAACGACGGTGAACCCCATTCTGCAGAACAGGCTTGTCCCTGTATTCGTAGATATCGAATTAGGAACTTATGACTCATCGGTTGAAAAAATTGAAGCTGCGATTGGGCCAAAAACAAAAGCCATTGTTATGGCTCATACTCTCGGAAATCCCTTCGATATTCAAGGCGTGATGGATCTCGCAGAAAAACACAACCTTTTTGTTGTGGAAGACACTTGCGACGCCGTTGGTGCGAAGTTCAACGGTAAAGCAGTTGGCTCATTCGGAGATCTTTCCACCGCAAGTTTTTATCCCGCTCATCACATCACCATGGGTGAGGGTGGTTGCGTGATGGTGAAAAAGGGTTCAATGAAGAAAATTGTTGAGTCTTTGCGTGACTGGGGTCGTGATTGCTGGTGCCCACCGGGGCAAGACGATACTTGTGGCCGTCGCTTCGATTGGCAATTAGGTGAATTGCCTTATGGATACGACCACAAATATGTGTATTCACATATTGGTTACAACTTGAAGATGACCGACATGCAAGCTGCTATCGGCGTTGCGCAGATGGACAAACTAGATGGCTTCATTGCTGCGCGAAATGCTAATTGGAAGCGGCTATACAAAGGTTTGAAGCCGCTTGAAGAAGTTCTTTTGTTGCCTAAAGCAACGAAGAACAGTGAACCAAGTTGGTTTGGTTTTCCCATTACCGTGAAATCAGATGCGCCGTTCAGCAGGTTTGAGTTGGTCCAACATATTGAAAGTCGCCGTATCGGTACTCGTCAATTATTTGGGGGCAATTTGCTTCGTCAACCTGCGTACTTGGGTATGCCAATGCGTGTAGTGGGGAATCTCAAAAATGCTGACATCGTCACTGAGTCGACTTTTTGGATTGGTGTATATCCTGGCTTGACGAAAGAAATCATTGATTTCATGGTTGAGACCATTCATGAATTTGTAGCGAGCAAATGACAGATAAGAAACTCATTTCGGTCATAGTCCCCGCCTATAACGAAGAAGAATGTGTAGACGAACTTGCACGTCGGTTAGCTCTTGTGTTTGATGCAAACCCTAAGTATGACTTTGAAGCAATTATTGTTGAGAATGGCTCAGTAGACCGAACTTGGGAATTGCTACAAAAAATTCACGCAAAAGACATCCGTTTTAAATCAATTCGTCTGGCACGAAATTTTCGGATGGATGGCGGCCTTACTGCGGGTTTACATTATGCAAATGGAGATGCAGCAGTTCTCATGACTGCAGACTTGCAAGATCCTCCGGAACTCATCACCGAATTTATCAAGAAGTGGGAAGATGGCTTCGAAAACGTATACATGGTGGTTACTAAGCGCACCGGTACAGGGGTAATACGTACATTCAATTCCAAAGCTTTTTATTGGTTGGCTGGAAAATTGACGGACGACCGCATTCCAAAAAATGCCAGCGACTTTCGGCTTGTTGATCGCAAAGTGTACGAGGCTGTTCGGGGCATGGACGAGAGAAATCGATTTGTTCGTGGGCTATTTGCATGGGTGGGGTTCAAATCGATTGGCATAGAAGCGGAAAGACCAGAACGATTTGGTGGAGTTTCAAATGCTCACAGTTTGAAGGTAATTGACCTTGCTTTCAAGGGTATTTTCTCGCATTCTTATGTGCCGCTCAAGTTAATCACCATAACTGGCATCATTTTATCGGGTAGCTCTTTTGCCGCAATGGTGGCGTGTGCCATTGCATGGATCACCGTTGGCGTTCCATTTGCCGGTTTTGGAACTTTAGTTTCGCTTGTGCTCCTGATGTTTGGCATCCTTACTTTCATGATTGGTCTCATTGCCGAATATGTCGGTTTGATTTATGAAGAAGTAAAACGAAGACCTAACTTCATCGTTAGTACAGAACTCGGAATGTATTCGGGAAAACGCGGAACCGACTTGAAATGAAGGCATGTTTAGTTTTTGGCGGAAATGGCGCAATAGGTTCTGCAATTACAGAGTTGTTCAAATCGTTGGGCTACTCAGTATGGACGACAACACGAGCTGTTGGTTCCGCAGAGCAACATCAAGTTAAAATAATCGGCGATCGGACAGCAGACAGTGCGACGCTGAAGGGACTTCCATTATTTGATGTTGTCGTATGGGCACAAGGTGTAAATCAGAATGACTCAATTTTGGATGTCGATGTTGAACGATTAAGTCAAGTAATTGAGGCAAACACTATTTTTGTTGTCACAACTATGAATATGCTTTTGTCTAACGGATCTCTAAAAGAGGGCTCTCATCTTTGTGTCATTTCTTCAATTTGGGAGGAGATTACACGTGGGAATAAATTGTCATATTCAATCTCAAAGGCGGCGATCGGTGCATTAGTTCGATCAGCGGCTATTGATCTATCTAGTAGAGGCATCTATGTGAATGCCGTTTTGCCAGGTGTATTGGATACTCCTATGACTCGTTCAGTGCTCAGTCAAGATCAACTGAACAATGTTGAAGGTGCAACTGGGTTTAATCGACTTGTCTCTCCACATGAGATTGCAAAGGTAGTTGAGTTTCTCTGCTCAGAATCCAACAGTGGAATTAGCGGGCAATCAATTGTCGTTGATTTGGGGTTCAGCCATGCAAAGCAAATTTGAGAGTAAAAGTCTTTCAATAAGTGCAAGTGCACACGAGTATCAAGTGCAAATTGGAGTGGGGCTCTTTGAAGAATATTGCGAAGGTTTCAAAGGATTTGTAGTTGCCGATCAGCGGTTTTCGAACATAATCAGTGCAGTCGGTCTCACTAAAGTTGTTTATATTGAAGCAGTTGAAGATAATAAAACTCTTTCTACGGTTGAACAAGTGATGATCTCGCTTAAAAAAATGGGTATGACTCGAGATGATTCGCTAGTCGCTATTGGCGGAGGAATTATTCAAGATATTGCGACTCTCAGCGCGTCGTTATATATGCGAGGAGTTGCTTGGACATATTGCCCCACCACTCTCCTGGGGATGACTGACTCATGTATTGGGGGAAAGAGCTCCATAAACGCCGGTGAGGTAAAAAATCTTGTCGGTAATATCTACCCACCGACTGAAATCTTGATTGATGTGAGTTTTCTTGAAACACTCCGATCCGTTGACATTAATGCAGGTCTGGCAGAGGCAGCGAAGATTGCTTTTTGCAAAGGCCCAGAAGCTTTCAAATATTTTCTTCAGGCGGTAGAAGATAAATCTCCTGATGGATATGCAGAAATGCTGTTTTTCGTCCTGTCACAAAAGAAGTGGTTTATAGAAATAGATGAGTTTGATAGAGCTGAACGAAAATTTCTAAACTTTGGGCATACCTTTGGCCATGCTTTAGAGAGTGCTACAAAACATCTTGTACCACATGGGATAGCTGTAGCCCTGGGAATTTGCGCGGCAGTTGCCTTCGTTGAAGAGGAACGCAAACTAAGTGATATAGAACGCAATTTGGAAAATTACATGAGAATGCTTGCAATGGAAGCAGTTGATGCAAATGAGATCGTGAAAATTATTAACTGGACAAAATTCGTTGACGCATTTGATGGTGATAAGAAACACAGTGCCAATTTTTATAAACTCATTACTCCACTATTTGGCGGACAAGTTGAGATTAAAAGTTTGAGCAAGAGTGCAGAAACAATTGACAGAGTGAAAAGAGCACAGGCTCACGTACTTGAAGGAGTAACGGAATGAATCACGCAGATCAAGTGATGGGTTGGCTTAAAGATCTCGGATATTCACATTGCTTCTTTGTTGCAGGTGGTAATAGCATGCACTTATTGAATAGTGCGCGTCAACAGATGACCTGTGTTCCATTTGTCCACGAGGTGTCTGCAGGTATTGCAACCGAATATTTCAATGAGGCACAACCAGGCAACGGACGTGCCTTTGTGTTGGTAACTGCCGGGCCAGGAATGACCAATTTAGTAACAGCCCTAGCTGGGGCGTTCCTAGAAAGCAGGGAACTGCTTGTTCTTGGAGGTCAAGTAAAGAGCACTGACCTAGCAACTCGTGGCTTGCGTCAACGTGGAATTCAAGAAATTGACGGAGTATCTATTGCATCACCAGTGAGTAAGTGTTCACTTCGAATTGAACAGCCTGTTGATAGAGCGACATTCACAGAAGCTGTTCTGTCCGGACTATCTGACAGGCCTGGTCCTGTATTCCTTGAGTTCTGCCTTGATGCACAGGGAGCAATTGCCTTGCTTGACGATGAGAAAATGATTCCACTTTTACATCCCAAGCCGATGAAGGTGGCGGATGCCAAGGCAATAGATGATGCTGTCGCGCTACTTAGAAATGCATCTCGGCCAGTTTTACTACTAGGTGGGGGAATTTCAAGAAATACGATGAGTGAGTTACTTCCACTGATTGAAGTAAGTGGAATTCCGGTGATGACCACTTGGAATGGAGCTGATCGTATTGCTTCTGATCATCCGCTATTTCTTGGTCGCCCGAACACATGGGGACAGCGGTCAAGTAATATTTTAATTCAGCAAGCGGATGTCGTGGTTGCGGCAGGAACAAGACTTGGACTTCAACAGTCTGGGTTTAACTGGCAAGAGTTTGTTGCACAGGGAAAAATTGTGCACATCGATATTGACGAAAGTGAACTTCAAAAGGGACATCCGAATACAGAACTTGCAGTGCAGGCCGATGCGAATGATTTCGTTGCACGACTTCTTTGTGAAATCGGAATCAGCAAAAAAAATGATTGGAAAGCTTGGGTTGCAGAAGGAATTAACCTTCGCCATTCACTCCCACTCAGCGAAGCAGTTAATGGCTATTTTGATGGGTTTGCCAATCCATTTGACTTTGCGTTGGAATTATCAAAAATTTGCAACGCCACTGATCAGGTGATTCCCTGCTCATCCGGTGGGGCTTTCACGGTCATGATGCAAGCATTCAACCAAAAACTCGGACAGACAATCATCACAGATAAAGGTCTTGCAAGCATGGGCTATGGTCTTGCAGGCGCCATTGGTGCTGCGCTTGCACATCGGAATCGACGCACTGTGCTTGTTGAAGGAGACGGTGGATTTGCACAGAACTTACAAGAACTAGCAACCGTTGATGTTCAATCTCTCAATCTTAAAATCTTCATTTTTTCTAACGAGGGATATGCGAGTATTCGTATGACCCAGAGGAACTATTTTGATGGTGCGTATCTTGGCTGTGATACAAATACTGGTCTTGGATTCCCGGACTGGACTCTATTAGCAACAGCATTTGGTATCAGATCTGTAACTCTTGCCTCAGGGGGTCTCAGCGCCACTGAGTTCATGGAAGCTTGGAACAGTACTGAGCCGTGCCTTTTCGTTGTTCCGGTGCATCCAGAGCAGACATACTTCCCAAAGATCACTAGCCAGGTAACTCACACTGGTGGCATGGTGTCGGCACCGTTACATCGCATGACCCCAGAATTATGACAGATCGTAATAAACCAATTCTCGACATCACATAAGTCGCAACAATGCGCATGTATTCTTGAGGTTGAATTCAAAAGTACCAAGGAGTTTGGCAAAATGAACAAAACAGAACGTCAGATGACAGAGATTCTGCGTCGTGGGCAAGAAGAATTTGGCTACGTTTCAGTAAAGGCCGAATTTGAAGCTGAAGGTACGAGAGTCGATGAACTCCTTCGATTAGTAGAAATTGCACATAAGGCAGGATTGAAACTAACCGTTAAAATTGGTGGTTGCGAAGCAATCCGCGACCTATTGGAATCGAAACAAATAGGCGTGAGCTATATCGTTGCCCCAATGGTCGAAACTCCTTATGCACTAACAAAATATGTTGCAGCAAAAAATCAAACCTTTAATGCTGACGAACAAGAAGACTGCGATTTCCTCTTCAACGTCGAAACATTTACTAGCTTTGAAAATCGAGTTGAATTGGCGAAAGTAGCTTCGGCAACCGGTGGTGTTCAGGGGATGGTCTTCGGGCGAGTTGACTACTCTGGTTCAATAGAACTCGGGCGCGATGGTATCAATGATGACCGTGTGACTAATGACGTCATTGCAGTAGCTGAAGTGTGCAAATCTTCCAAGCTAGACCTTGTTGTTGGAGGTGGCGTGTCTGCCGACTCAATTGCATGTCTTCGCAAAATCCGCGCTGTACATTTAACACGTTTTGAAACACGCAAAGTTGTATTCGGAGCTGCGGCACTTGACAACGACAAGATTGAAGATGGCTTGCTCAATGCAGTTCATTTTGAACTTTTGTGGTTGATGAATAAACGCGATTATTACGGCTCAATTGAGCGTGAAGATATGAAGCGTATTGAGATGCTTGATGCACGTTGGAAGATCCTCAACAAAAAATGATTCTAAACTAGGTCAACTATCGCAGCTTGAAGCATGCTGTCAATTGAACTCTCTAAACTAATATTCTCCATAACATTCAGGAGTTTTCTGGTTTGCAAAGTTGATGGTACATAACGCGAAACGCCATCTATCGGAGAAGTTTGGCCAAGAACATCGACTGAGATATGTCCTCCAGTCAACAACTCACACCTTTTTGCGACGAGAACCGCTAATTCTAGAATTGACAACGCGCGTTCCGAACCAACATGGTAAATCTGATTGGGAGTACCATTTGTAGCTATAGCCATTAACCATTTAGCCATGTCGCATTCGTCCAAGTAACTCCGTACCGATAAACCATCACTTCGAATTAAAATCTTTTGCTGCGAAACTGCGCTTTCAACGAAATTACCGATAGCAAAATGTCGGTCGCGCGGCAAGTGTTTACCAGAGAAAGCAAACATACGGGCGATTTTCCCCTTACATATGCCTAAATTGGTGGCTTCAAGCAACATCAACTCAGCTATGCGTTTACCCTCTGCATAAGCTGAGGTTGGAACGAGTGGATTCACTTCAATAACGGTGTCTTCTCGAATGTTTTCAAATGAGTTTACAATATTGCCATAAACTGCCCCAGAGGAAGTAAATAAAACTGTCGGGGGGGTGGAATGTCTCGAAGCAAAATCAATTACATTTTTCATACCTTGAACTATTACATTGAGCATTTCTGCCGGGTCATTAGTATTCAAGAAGGCAGATGCCGGGGTCGCAGCGTGAATGATGGTTTCAAATATCGGCGGTATAACAGAGCTTTCTCTGATATCCCAAGAAATATAGGAAGCCCTATCCATTAGCTCACGTACTTTAGGCCTTGGGCTAAGACCACTAGAGGCAAATGTGACATTCCCATTAAAGGTTTCAGATAGCTCATTTTGCAGAGAAACACCTACAAAACCTGAACCGCCCAAAACTAATAGATCAGACATACGAAGACAATATACATTGTCGAGATAGCAATCCAGAGTTGATTACAGCAAGTGTCAAGATTGTGCGTTTATGTGAAAGAGTCGTCGTGGATATGAGCGAACCTAAAACAAACCGAGCATCGAATATCTATTTGACGGTGTTCTCTGGAGCATCTGTTTTATCCGCTGCATTGGCCTGGATTTACCATTCATACTTCCGAAATGATTTCGCGGCTTTGCTGGTTTTTCATGGTGCGGATGGTAACTGTGATGCTTCAACGCAAGGTCTCGGGGTGCATTGCTTTGGAGACTATTCAGCTATTCATTATTCAAATTTGTTTAAAGTGCCGCAAGGTGCCGAGATTGTTTACCCATTAGTTACTCGAGTTTTTCGACTGCCATTCTTATTGATTGAATCCGTGAGTAATTATCGGGTGGGACTCGCATGTTATTTGGTGACCTTATTATTAGCGATACTATTTCCTGTACTACATGCGCATTTTACAGGTCGAATAAAACTCGCATTGCCATTATGGGCGTGTATTACATGTCTCAATATTGGAACGTTGAGCAGTTTAGATAGGGGAAATGTAATTGCATTTGCAGTGCCGTTTATGTATTTGTTCTTGATTAAGTTCCAAGACAATTATTCAAAGAGCGCATCTGCATATCTCACTCTTGCAACGATGGTAAAACCACAACTTGCACTCCTAGCAATTGTATTTTTATGGCGGAGAGAAATAAAAATGATGGTATTTTTTTCAGTAAGTACTGTTCTAATAGTTACTACGCCATATTTAGTTTTTGGATCAAAGAGCTTGACAATATTAAGGGAGTGGATAGAGGAAACACTTAGGTGGTCAAAGTCTCTTTCTCCAACTACCAACTTCCCTACAAACTATTCGTTCAACAGAATCTTAGGAGTGGTTGATATCAACGCCCCAAAATTTAGCTTCGCACTCGGGTTTATTCTACTAGCGGGTATTTCCTTGCCGATTGTCATTAGAAGGAAAAAGATAGATGTATTTGATCTTATAAAACTCAGTTTGATACTGATTTGTATGAACTCAATTGTCTACGTTTACTATTCCGTTTTGTTGATACCGCTTTGGGTGATTCTTTTTACTGAAGCACCAAATACTTCACACGCCGGAATGAAACTCAATCGAGGGAATCAATTTGCACCAGTTTTACTTGCACTCGCTACCGCACCCCTAGCTTGGCCGTCGCGCTGGAGAATAGGCGATGCAGTAAACACAAGCGGAGCATACAACATGATTCCGGTTCTGATCAGCCTCAGTGTCATTCTGTTTATTGTCTACACAACGGCGCGCGATTTTCTTCCGCAAACATCGGGCGCAACCTCGAATAAAGGATTTTAAACATGAAACCTAACGTGCTGATAATTACACCTGCGTACCAAGAGTGGAACAATCTCTTGGAACTTCTTCCACGAGTAGTTGAACAGTTATCGAAGTTTGATGTTCAGTCGAAGTGGTTGATTATTTGTGAAAACTCCATCACGAATAGCGCAGCCTATGAAGATCTTAAAGTGACTGAGAATGTCGAAGTTTGTCGAAGAGAACTGGGTAACGAAAGTTTTGCAGCTGCACTACAGGTGGGCATCAATCAAATTGACTTGCATGAATATGTGGTTTTTATGGACGGAGACCAATCACATCAGCCAGAACAAATAGGAAAACTCGTGGATGTTCTATGCGATCACGACGAAATTGACATCGCTATTTCGTCTAGATATATCGACGGAGGCAGTTCTGAAAATTCTCTGATGCTTAAAACGATGAGCAAAGTGCTCAATATTGTATTTAGAAAGTTTTTGAAGCTCGATGCCAAAGATATTTCGACAAATTTTAAGGCATTTCGAGCTCCGCTATTACGGAACGTTGAGTTAGTTTCTAAAAACTTTGAGGCAGTTGAAGAATTATTAATACACTGCGCGGTGCGACTTGGTCAAGCTCCAAATATTCAAGAAATACCAGACACTTTCACTACGAGAGTTTATGGAGAATCTAAACGAAAGTTAGGCCAGTTCATTGGAACCTATCTGATGTCACTTTTGTTCTTAAAACGTAAGATACGCAATCAGGCGACTAAGAACCTCTAATGACTGTCCTAGTAATCGGCGCCAGCGGATACCTCGGCGCACATATATTTAAACAAATGAAAACTTTGGAAGAAATCGTTATAGGAACCAAGCGTAAAGAGGGCACAGATGACGGTTTGATTCAGATCGATCTTGGCGTAAGAGATGAACATATAAGAATTAAATATTTGGTAGAACGATTTAAAATTACAACCATACTTAATCTTGCTGCTAATGATGTGAGTCCGGTAGATAGAACAACAGATGAAAATGAAAATACTTCATCGTTCTTCGAAAATTTATCTGAAGTTCTCAGCACATCTAGTGATGTAAAACTTCTCCAAATTGGAACTAGTGTCCGGCCGACAAGTGAAGATTCCTATTTTGCTGCAAAATATAAGCTAAGAAATTTGCTGGAAAATACGGCTCTAAAAAATCAAATTGCTGTCTTAGATCTTCCAAAAGTAGTTGGACCGGGTGAACCACTTGGTAGGTTCACGTCAAACTTAATGCACTCAATAATCACGAGTGAAAAACAAATAGTTTTACATCCCTGCCACAAAAGAAATTTTATATCAATTACCCAAGTGGTTAAGATTATCGGTGAGATCATAAGGAAATGGAATTCCGGTGGCACCGAATTCCCCTCGCATAACGCACAAAATTTATCAAATTATGAAGTATCCCAAGTAATTCTGAACGTAGTCGCTAACGCGACACACGAAGTTTTATTTAGTCATTCCCCAGTAAATACGGGATGTGAAGTATGTCCGGCTGACGAATTACCCTTGCTGGTGAGACCGGATTTTTTCGGGTCGAAAGAAATTAGTTATTTTTTGATGGAGAACGAACAGACTGTTGAAGAAGCTTTGTTGGAGCAATTCAAAACACTTTCACTTCACATCAGAAAGTAATAAATCACAAAAGGAACGAGAGTAATTGCAATGGCTAAATGGTTAGTTACTGGTGGCGCAGGATTTATCGGAACAAATTTGGTCCTGCGGCTTCTTTCGGACGACAACGAGGTGGTTGTTATAGACGATCTCTCTCGAGAGGGAAGTAGGGAGAATTGGTCACTACTGGAGGATCAATCAAATTGCAATCTTCATTGTCTCGATATAGCTGATCAAAAGAATGTTGATGATTTGTTGAGATCAATTTCTGGCCTTGATTACATAGTGCATTTAGCCGGCCAGGTTTCACTTTTGCGTTCCATAGAAGACCCATTGGGAGATTTTTTTGCAAATGCGGCGGGAACGGTTCATCTTCTCGAAGCTGTGAGAAAACACCATCCGAAATCGCGTTTAATTTTTTCAAGCACGAATAAGGTGTACGGGGATCTGAGTGATCAGAAAATAGTCGAAACTGATTTAAAGTACGTAGCGACAGACTTTCCTTATGGGATGCCGACAAACTTGAGATTAGATTTTCATGGAGGATACGGGTGTTCAAAAGGTGCAGCAGACCAATATGTTCTCGATTACAACCGTATTTACGGTTTAGACACAGTTGTCTTCAGACAAAGTGCAATCTGCGGCAAATTCCAACATCCTAAGGCGGACCAAGGTTGGGCTTCATTTCTAGTCAAGGAGACTCTTGCGCGCCGGCCAATCAGTCTGAATGGTAGAGGATTGCAAGTTCGTGACTTGCTAGATGTTGAAGATTTGGTTGAATTGATTATCACCGTTATGCAGGCACATAACTTAAAATCACGGGTCTACAATGTAGGGGGTGGAGTTGAACGTTCGCTTTCTTTGATGGAACTTTTTAATGACCTTAAATCTCGAGGTTTTGAACCAAGTTATTCTTTCGGGAAGGAACGACCTTCAGATCAAAAAGTGTTCGTGGCCGATATCAGACCATTGCTAGTTGATTTCCAGTGGAAACCCAAGTTTAGTTTGCATCAGATTATAGATCGACTGATATTGGAAGAAGAAAAACTAGTACGCGCCTGAATTTGACTGTCAGAATTCTCTGAAATTCAACCACAAACAGAGCAACAATATTCCTGATGTTTTGCCCTAGACAAAGGCTCTAGTTTTGCAGAAAGAAAATCGCTTATCATGAGCTACCGATAAAACATGGTCCCAATCAAGAATTAAAGAGTTCGAACCAACACCCTGGTCAAAATTTGTAAATTATTTGGTATATCTAATTTTTGATGAGTATTAGCAATTACGCGATACCTTCCAAATCCAATCTCTTTCAATAACCATGACTGAATATTGCTTAAAGCTGATTTTGATTCCTTGCGCCACCCATTTTCATTACTTGCAATAGTGTTGTCAGACTCAAAGGTCCAAACCACAATTTGTGGAGGACGGCTCTTAAGCTGATCAAAGCTCTCTAGTGCGTGGGATTCAGGACAGATGTCCCACCAAAGAATTGGACAGCGAATCGGGTACACATCAACATCAAACATGGTGGCAAGACCAAGATTCCGGGATCCGAAGAAAACTTCCGTCGATCTGCCACCACTTAAATCCTGAGCTGCTAACACCCCATCGTAGAGCAGGCCATAGTCACTTGCAGAAGTTGTACTGAGGGAGAAAGAAGAAAGTCGTGGAGCCTTAGGTGACAGACGCTCAGAATTGAGGGGCTGTTCATTCACCTCATACCAGGAATACGGGTTCTGAATTTGCATGGCCGAAGCTGCAATATTCCAGGGTATAAAAAACCCAAGAGTACAAAATAAAAATACTCTTCTATCAAAGTAAAAGTGAACAATGCAAAGGAAGACGCCAAGTACAAATGCAATATTAAGAGCGAATGTTTCTACACCTGGACCCCCTGCAAAAGAATTCATGAGATAAAAAGTGAATGTTGAAATAATAAGGAAATTGCTGAAAAAATTGAATCTAGATTTTGAATGATCTAGGAAGGGAGGCGCATTCTGAAATTTCTTGCTGGAGTAGAGGAAAGCCAATGAAGCGAGTCCACAAACTAGAAGATTATTGCTGACATAACGACCCATTTCAGCAAACCACGCAGACAACCTCGGAGAATTTATACCGCTGGGAGAGTAAAGGTACAAAGCAGATACTGCTAAGGGAACAAAACCTAGCGCTGCAAGTAGAAAGGAGTCAAGGAACTTGAAACGAAAATTCTCGGGGGTTACGAGAGGATGTTTCGAATTTAAATTCCCAATGAAACTGAATAGCAGAACAGTATTTAACAAAAATAAGTAACCACTGATCGCGGAAAAATTCCAATTAGAAAGAATTGCCACACCACTCAGTTGAAGAAACAATATCCAAATTGCAGATATTAGGATGATTTTTTGCCAAATAGCCTCTAGTTCAAAATATGGAACAATCATCAAAGCAAAGGTAAGAAAAATTATCAAAGGAAAATTTGAGGGAAGAATATTGCTCCCAAAAGTGTAGAAAACACTTAATCCTCCGGGATCTTTACCACCACCTGAAAGATTTTCCAGCATCTCAAAAAGTACTCCTTTTCGTACAGTCCAAATTAGTACTGCAAAAATTGGACCGCTCATTCCAATTGTGATGACTGATGCAATTTTTGCGAAATGATTTTTCTCATTTCGCCAGGTCCACCAAAGATAAAAAACAATAGAGGAAACGACAGGTAAAAATGCAGTCTGTTTGATGGTGACTGAAGTCGCGAGAAAGAGTGAGCCCGCAAACAGTAGGAAGAATCTATACCGGAGATATTTGCAACTACTCCATAATAAGAATCCCCAACCTAAAAAATAAAACATGTACATTAACTCAAAATAACCGCTGATGATGTTCCCTGGCTGCGAGAAGTAAAACGTCAGCGTTGTAATGGAGACAACCAAAGATACGCGCCGTGAGAAAATGAATCTCATTATTGAATAGAAAGAGACCGAAAGTATTAGCCAGCAAATTGAATGGATATATTGTTCAGCAACGATTGGATTGTTGAAAAAGTTCGGTAACACACCTTCGAAAAAATATGTTCCAATTGGAAACGGGAAACTAATTTCTTTATAAAGAAGTTGATTCTTAGCCGCTTGAGCAATCCCCAGATACCAGCCATCTGTAATTGGTAAAAACTTCATGAATACTTGTTGAATCAATAGAAACTGCGAAACGAGAAGTAGCGCAATTGCCGTGGCCTCTCGATACGAACGGTGTCTTAACATCAAATGACCTTACGTCAAAAAATCGAATTGGGTACATGATCCTGAGAAAAGCAACGGTATTGGCATACAAAATAACGAAAAAATCTAATTAAGAATTACGAAAACTATTTCTTGAAAGACTGATGTTTATTTAGGAAGAGTATTACTGATGTCTCTCACGTAGAGGAGAGCCGAGTTAATACCACCAGGTATGCTTTGAGAATCTAAATATAGAAGCTGTCCGAATCACCGTGTTAACGTTTTGTCGGCGTTGATCATAATTCCCAAGACAATCAGGGATCAAGATAAATGAAGATTCCCAAAAAAATTTGGCAGATACTCCAGTCGAAGCGAACCGAATGCTTTGCTGCTCTTTTTCTAACCTTAATATCTTTAATTATTCTATGGCCAATACTAGGAAGTCCGTTTTCTGGAGATGACACCTTTGACTCGATGATTCCGATGCAATTGCACTTTTCCGGACAAAGCAACTGGTCATATATCCGTAGTTACGTTTCGAATTGGTCCTCCAAAGAGGGTCGATTTTTTCCGATGGCAGCAGTAACTGGAGTGTATAGCCACTATCTATTCACGGGTCGCATCGAATATAAAGTCGTCCAATTAATAATTGTGTTGCTTGCGCTGCTCATATTTGCAATCTTTGTTTCTAAACTCTTTAAAAACTTTTTTGCTGGTGTTCTTGCAGTTTTAATAATCAACACATGTTTACAAATGCATGTGCAATATGACCCACTGTTCCAATTTTCATTGCAGCAACCATTCCTAATGACAGTTATTTCGGGCTCTCTACTTTTCTTCGTCATTGGAATAAGAAGAGATACATACTGGAAAATTTTTATTTCTATGGGTTTATATTTTCTTGCATTGCTGACGTATGAGTCGGCGCTATTGATATGGCCGATATTCGTCATTCTCATTTTTATTGAACGTCCAAAAAAATTCATGAAAATCGCACTAATCAGTGCAACACCAGCTTTAGTCGTCGGTTTAAATCTTGTTCGGCTTCGGAGCAAAGTATCAACGACAAGCGCTGGCTATACATCAAACTTTGAATTGGCTCGCTTAGCGAAGACATTCACAAAGCAAGCAATTGGATCGCTTCCCATCAGTTACTCGGAGTTGCGTACTCCACCATTTTTGCTTTCATTTCCGGAACATTTGAATTTTGGATCGTTCTGGTGGTTGATATCCGTGGGGTTATCTATTCTGCTGGCGATTTTAGTATTTCCAAGAGTTGTCAGCACTGGTCACAGGTTGAATATTGGGATCGCGCTAGTGGGTCTGGTGCTGTGGTTTGTACCGGCTTTAGTTGTGGCTCAAACAGTTCGGTGGCAAAATGAATTGGTCCTTGGCAACGCCTATATCACTTGGTTTCAAGGCTCATTTGGCTTTACATTGATTGCAATCGGGATTCTGCTTGAATGCAAAATGTTTCTCGCGAAGTTCCCGAAGGCGGTCTCGAGTTGCGGAATTTCAATATTTGCACTTTTCATAGGAGTAGCTACATCTTCTGTAGTTACGAACAACCCTCGTGCAGTAGCCCAGTTCAACCCCGGTTATCTGTGGCCACGAGAAACTTTTGAATCAGCGATCGAATCAGGAGTTTTTGATGAGATAGCAGCAAAAGATCCTGTTTTGGCATTAGGAGCAGAATGGTGGTTGAACGCACCTTTTGTGAGTTGGTGGGGTGGACCAAGGGTTGACCAAATGGATTCCCAACGAACTGAAGCACAATGGGGCTCCTGTGTGTCGGACCCAAAAACATGTCTTGAACGAATGGGCTATACAAATATAGCCACTACCTATGGTTACGAACTGTCCGGTCCACGTGTCGTCATGGTTGGTGGTGCGAAGAGTTTGGGTGGTTCAGTTGGTTCTATTACTTCTGCAGTGATTATTGGGCCCCGGGTGTTCATTGATTATCCAAGTAATTCGTCATCAAAGTTGGATTCTGAGCGACGCTGTTTGGCTTGGAGTAAAGAGAAAATCTCGGAACTGATGGGCTCATTCAAGGCAGGCGATGTAGAGGTACTCGAAGCAAGGAAAGAGTCTTGTCTGTTGCGCTTTAGTTCTAGAATTACATTGGATGCATATCAGTTCAATCCAAATTAAAATGCGTTGCTTGTAAGCAGCGAGGAGCGGTGTGATGATAGTTGCTAGTACTAAAAAACTTATCCACTCGCGCGATCTCATTTGGAACCTCACGCTTCGGGAACTAAAGGGAAAATACCGCAAGTCCTTTTTAGGCTGGACGTGGTCACTTATTAACCCGCTGGCACTAATGGGGGTCTATTGGTTTGTTTTTGGGTACGTGTTTGGTTCTGAGCCACCGGTAGGGGACCCATCTGGCGTGAAAAGTTTTCCGCTGAATTTGCTGTGTGGGCTTTTACCCTGGGGATTTTTTGGACTTGTGACGACTCTCGGTTTGGGCTCAATGGTGGGCAATGCAGGGTTGATAAAAAAAGTAGCCTTTTCGAAAGAAACTCTGGTGGTGTCGCAAGCTGTTTTCTCGCTTGTGCAGCACCTCATTGAAATGTGTTTACTCGTAGTGGTGTTATTGGTAGTTGGTTCCCCACTGATCCCTCAGCTTCCAATAACCATTGTTCTTATTCTTCTATTGACACTTTTTTCAACTGGCATTGCTTTTGCATTGGCGATGTCCGCCGTGTACTTCAGAGATCTGATGTACTTGTGGACCATTGTCCTTCAGATGTACTTTTTTGCAACCCCAATTATTTATGACGCAGATTCAATTTCAGGTCGAGTATCTGGGCCTATTCTAAAGATTTTAGAGTGGCAACCAATGGCTGTTTTTGTAAGTTCTTTTCGTAGCGCACTGTATTCAGCGCGATTCCCAGGGTGGAATCAGATGGCCTACCTATTGGTGATCTCAGTACTTTCATTTGTTGCAGGCCTCACAATCTTTACGAAACTAGGCCGTCGAGTAGCTGAGGAAATTTAGTCCTAGCTTTCGCTTCGCCAAGTGCCATGAAATGAAAGTTCACCATCGAGTGCACGATCTGGGCGAATAATTTCTAAGGAACAGGCACCATCGCGTCGTTCAAATTCAACTGGGTTAGACGCACTTCTTAAAGCTACAGAAAAGCTATAGACCTGGGCGCTGAGATCAATTTCTGGGACTTCAAATATGAGTTCGTGAACACCAACGTTTGTGGGCGCTGATACGCCATCACTAGAGCTTGTTGATGCCCATAGGCAAGGCCCATTAAGCACCGAAACCGAAATAAAAGCATCTAGGTTCTGAGTGAGTTCTTGAACCATGTATCGCAGTTTCAATTTAAATGGTTGTGGGCGACGAAGCATGTCCAGAGGTTGACCGTTCAGATCTTCTAAAGAGACAGTCTGAATTTTTACAGAAGATTTCTGCAGTGCGGCAACAGTGGTATTTGTCGTGCCAGATTTTGCTAGTTGATATTGAGCGATGACCTCGTTTGCTGTGCCGCTGGCTCGCAATTGGCCTTGATCGAGCCAAATTGCCGACTCACAGAGTTCTTCTATGAGGCCCAAACTGTGGCTTACCACGAGAATTGTTTTGCCTTGATTCTTGAAACTATTTACTTTGTCAACACATTTTTTTTGAAACGCCTGGTCACCAACACTGAGCACTTCATCAATGATGAGAATTTCTGGGTTGACATGTGCAGCAATTGCAAAACCCAAGCGGATAACCATTCCTGACGAGTAGTTACGTACAGGGGTATCAATGAAACGGCCGAGTTCTGAAAACTCGACAATGTCGTCGTAGCACCTTTCAAGTTCTCGGCGATGCAAGCCAAGAATTGCACCGTTCAGAAAGATGTTCTCGCGACCAGAGAGTTCGGGTTGAAAACCGGCACCAAGTTCCAAAAGTGCGGCTAAGCGGCCATTTACTTCAATTTTCCCTTTTTCAGGATAAATGATTCCCGTGAGGCACTTTAAAAGCGTGCTCTTGCCGGAACCATTTGAGCCCACAACTCCAAAGGTCTTTCCTTCATCAACAGTAAAGGAGACATCTGACAGAGCCCAAAATTCGTCATATCGTGCGCGGCGTCCGCGAAGAACAGCAGCTTTGAGATATCTCTGGCGTTCGTTGTATAGGCGAAAACTCTTCCATACAGAATCAACTTCAATAAGGTGGTTACTCATTATCGGCCCGTTGCTTTGCGAAGAAACTTTTTGGCTAGTGAGAGCAACCTGAAAAGTTTGTACGAACGAATAGTGGCGAGTTGACGCTCTACATCGTGCAGCTTAGATAATTGATTTTCAAGTGCTTCATTAGCGGTCTTCAAAATGAGGTTACGTGCTCCGGCATCAATGACTTTCTGCTGGTAATCAGCAATATTCAAATTATGTTTTTGTTGTTCGGTTTGTAGAGACTCTGTGTACCGCTCTTTTTCTGCCAGTGCGGTTTGTAGAGATTCTGTGTAACGGTCTTTTTCTGCCAGTGAGGTTTGCAGAGACTCTGCATTTTGCTGTGCAATGTAGTATTGCTCCAAATAAGTAATCACGGTATTTTGAGCAGACGAAGCAATTTCCTCAAGCTCAATCTGAGTAATTGATTTGAAGTCATCAAGCACATTCGCGGGTGCCTTGAGCGCATTAACTAATTCCGAGTCAGCTTCCTTGACATAAAAGCGATTGAGACCGTCAAAAAGTGCACATACATAGCCACTGCTCAGAACTCGATCTTCCCAATCGGAATAAGCGACTTCCGTAGAATTGGGCTTCGTCGCCTCTATGACAAGAATTCTTGGATTGAACTCAGAAAGATCAATCCCGCGAAGCACCTCAAGTTCCGATCCTTCAACGTCTATTTTTAAGAAATCAATCGTTGGAACTTGCTTCTCACGCAAAATATCGGTGAGTGTTCGAATAGCAACTTGTGATTCGTGAAAAGTTTGACCAAATTCTTTGGCGTATCGTTCAACAAGCAACGGGTCGGTTGTGGAGCTTCCACGATTTTCTGTCGGGCCAGCAAAAATGCTTCCAACCCCACTTTGCGAACCTAATAGGCACTGAATATTGTGATCGTTTGGGCGATCTTGAGTGAGCAACATGAACTCTTCAGCAAGTGGTTCAATATTGATACCTGTCCATCCAAATTGTGAAAACAGTTTTGTTACGGAATCGTATTTTGGATGCGCTGCACCGCAGTCGACCCAGAAACCCCTTTTTTCCCATGGCTTAAGCGCACGAGCGAGAACGATGTCTTCGCCATTTTGTGCGTAAGAGATTAATGGACTGGGTCTACTTGACACTTAGGTCATAATAAGCGGTTTAAGAGTCCGAATTGCACTCTCGAGTGACTGGTTCGCGATAATCAACTGTTTTTCTTGTTCGGCATGTTTCGTAGCAAGTGAGTAATCATCAAAAACAGATCGCATATGGTGTGCAGCAGCAGTGAGGTTGGGTTGGGCCCATTGCGCTTTGGGGTCATACGGGTGTGCATTGTCGCCTACTGGCACAAGTTCGTAAGGAACTAGGTATGGATACTGGGCACTGGTAAAAGTCATATTGCCCGAATAGCCAGTTGCAATTGCTGGCCGGCCAGCAGCCATTGCAGCTGCAATATTGAGACCGTAGCCCTCTGAGCGGTGGAGCGATACAAAACAGTCGCTGAGTTCTATTTGAGCCTGTACGAGGCCAGCCGACAAATAACCATCTTGAATAATGACATCAGGCCGGCGAGCAGCAAGGTAACGCAGTTTGGCAAGTTCTGCCTTTTGATGGTGTCCATTGATTGATTTGATGACGAGGTGAGCACCATCGTTTGGTCCAAAAGCCGATGTGTAGCTAGTGAGAACATCAACGGGGTTCTTGCGTTTCATGACAGAGTTGAAGTCGAAGGTGAAGAGAAAGACAAAACCTTCCGGCAACCCTGCTTGTTTTTTCGTGTAAGGGGTAGGTGAGGTAGGAAGAGAAATGGGAAGACGAATGTGGTGCACGGGTACTGGTGAAACAGCCGCAACCGCATCGCGAGTGAATTCACTGGCGCACCACACTTCTGACACATGAGCAAATGCCGACTTCGATACTTCGGGGAATTCACTCAGTTCCCAAAACCAGAAACCAATTCGCCGGTGTCGCGGATGTTGATTGAGACCACAACTTGTGATGACCCGAGCAGTTTGATCGGCATTAACCGCCAGAATGGTGCTTTCGTACTTTGTAGTAGCTGCGATATCGCGAGTATTGGGGTGTTGTTCTCGGGAATGCGAGGTTCGTACGCCAACTTCTTGTATCGGCATTCCTACACAACGCACAACGTCAGCTAGTCGGCGCCCTGCTTCACCTACTCCAAGCTCGGCTGAGAAATAGCCCACAACATTAAAGCCACCCGGTGTTACTGGGTTAATTTCAACAGCATTTTTACGTAGGTGTTGAACTGGTGCAAAGAGTTTTTGAGCCAGAGGGTCGTTGCTGAGCCAATTGACATAATGGTGGCTGTGCTCGACGAGTACATCGGGAAAATGGTGTTGAAGATCGGAGCGACTCTTCCATAATTGGTATTCAATGTCGGTGAATTGGTAACCGGGAACACCATTTTTGGCGTTGCTTAACCAAGCGGTGAAATCGGAGGAATCTACATTGAAAGGATCAGGCGGTTGGGGTGCCGTACCTTCAATGTAACTCTTCCACCAATCGCCAAATGCCCTACGAATATAAGTATTTAGCGCTATGCCGTCGGCGGTTTCGTTGAAACCGTACGGCACTTTCTTCTGCTTTGCATGCCCAGCAGTTTGAAGAAGGTCGCTGTAACTATTAACCAAACTCTCCAAAATGGGGTCAGCACTAATTTCGACACGGGGGTTAGTGCCGGCGTGTTTGGTGAGTTGCCATGGAGTTGCTGGGTCAAGGCCACTGAAGTGGAAAAACTTTAGAATGTCACCATTAACACTGATGGTGTCGTTTTCTTTGGTCAGTGAACGTTCATGAAGATTCCAGTACGCAACATTGAGCCCAGCATCGCGCAATATTGTGCAGGGAAAAAGTGAGGGAACAAAGTCGACCCATCTTTGGTCTGTAAACAAAGCATTAGCGAGATCAACGACAGCTTCTGTTTGCAGACGTTCGTGCCACCAGGAAAGGAACTCTTTTCCATTTTGTGAAACCCCAACAAAACCTAAATTGAAAATACCAGCGTGTCGCAATGTTTTTTCAGAGGTTTCCATTCCATCGCGTGGGATAGGAAATAAACAATGCGGAGTGAGAACGACAGAGGTGGTAGCAAGCTCTTCGTCGATGCTGCCGAGATGAGAAAACACCTGAATATCGGGGTCAAGGTAAATAGCCGACGAAGTGTTGTCGTTGAGAAGGTATTCCAAAAACTTAGGTTTGATTGCCGTCGCAAACTCCATGACGTCGTAAATTGTGGCCATGGCGTGCCAAGCAAAAGTTTCAATGGGCAAATCACTTGGCAGAACAATTTGTGTTGAAGGACCGAAGCAGTTGCGGTCGCTCTCATCGCCATCAATAACCAGAATATGAAAAGGAAATTCTGGGTTGTGTTCGTTAAACGACTTTGCGAGCACTGATGCTTGGGCTAAGTAATTACGAGCGACAATGGTGCCAGCCTTCATAAGTTCACCATCGTGTTTCCTTGCACGGTAGAAGTATTACATTTTGAATCGCGCTTTTAACCGCTTCACTCTTCATTGTAACAACGCATGATTTTCACACCCTCCTCAACTGACTTTCCACATACGGCCGCGCACGGCGTTGACCACCGCGGTCAGTAATTGCGTGTTGAAGTGCGAGCAAAGTGCGCCGAATAGCCTCGCGGTTGGGTTGTAGGCCAAGACGCTCACATTCATCGAGCCAGGCAGAGGGGCTGTGGTGCCCACGTTGGCCGTTGCAGTGGCGGCATGCTGCTACTTCGTTTTCTATCCAGCTGGGCCCGCCTTTAATGCGGGGCACCACGTGTTCGGTGGTGGCTCGGTTGAGGCCCACCTCAATGGGGGTGCGGCACCAAATGCATTCATAGCCATCGCGCTCCAAAATGAGGGCCATGCGTTGGCGGCGGTTCAACTGGCGTTCATGATGACGCAAGGGGCGAGGTTCGCGAGGCACAAGAAACAGATTAAAGGACGGTGTGGCTTCTAATGTTGCTAAGTGGCTGATGTCGTTGTTGTAGGTACAGGGTATGTGGGGCTCACTACCGGAGTGTGTTTTGCGCACCTTGGGCACAACGTGGTGTGTGTAGATACCGATGTTAAAAAAGTAGAACGCATGCGTGCAGGTGAAGTGCCCATTGTGGAAGAAGGCCTTGCCGAATTGATGGCACAAGGTATTGCGAGTGAGCGTTTGCGTTTTGCTATTGAGGCAGCCGAGGTGTTGCCCGTATGTGAGTTTGTCTTTTTGTGTTTGCCCACTCCAGAGCGTGACGATGGCTCGGTCGATATGAGTTATATCGAAGCCGTTGCGGGGCGCATTGGACCAATGTTGGCAGTGAATGCAGTGGTGGTAAACAAGTCAACGGTGCCAGTAGGTGCGAGTAAAACCGTTGCGCGGTTGCTGGGGCGTAGCGATGTGCATGTGGCGTCGAACCCCGAGTTTTTGCGAGAAGGCACTGCGGTATATGACTTTTTGCATCCGTCACGTGTGGTGGTGGGTGCAGAAACACATGAGGTGTGTGCACGTGTGGGTGCGTTATATAAAGGTGTAGATGCACCGGTTATTTTTTCCGACCCTGTTTCGTCGGAAACAATTAAGTATGCAGCGAATGCTTTTTTAGCAACGAAAATTTCTTTCATTAACTCCATTGCCAATATTTGCGAACACGTGGGTGCCGACATTCATACGGTGGTCGATGCCATTGGGCGCGACCCGCGTATTGGGCGAGAGTTCTTGCAACCAGGGCCAGGCTTTGGTGGAAGTTGTTTTCCGAAAGACACCATTGGTCTTGTTACCTTGGCCGCCGAGGCGGGGTACAAATTTGGATTGTTGGAAAGTGTCATTGAAGCCAACGACCAACAACTTGAGCGCGTGGTGGAAAAAGTGCGCCGTGCAGTGGGTGGCAATTTGGAAGGCAAGTTGGTAGCGGTATGGGGTCTTACTTTTAAGGCCAACACCGACGACCGCCGCCATTCACCCGCAATTACCATTGCCCGTAAGTTGTTGTTGGCGGGGGCGCGCTTGGCAGTGTTCGACCCCACGGTTAATGGTTCGGTACCCGAGCTAGAAGCCAATGCGGGGGGTGCGGTGGCAGTGGCCCCAAGTACCGTTGCGGCGTGTGCCGGGGCCAATGCCCTGGTGGTGCTCACCGAATGGTCGATGTTTGCTGGGGTCAGCCCCGTTGAGGTAGCTGGAGCCATGGAAAACGCCCAGGTGGTGGATGCCCGGAACCTCTTAGACCGAGAGGCCTGGCGGGCTGCGGGCTTTACGTACCAAGGAATTGGGCGCTAAGTAGAACCCTTCCGAGGAGGGTTTGAGCAGAGTTTTTCCAAAAGTTTGCTCTAATTCACCATTTGTTCACCTTTTAGTACTAATTTATAGGTAGTCGCTTCGGCGATGCGTATAACCACCAAACGAATAACTCAAACAAACCCTGAAAGGGAAACCATGCGTAAGACACAGAAATTTATTGCCCTTGCGGCAGTTGCCTCACTTGGCGTTTTCGCCACCGCTTGTGGCAGCGACAGCGATGATGCAGCAACAGATGAAGCTGTAACAGAAGAGACCGTTGCTGAAGAAGTAGTAACCGAAGATACGGCAGCAGCAGTAACTGAAGAAGAAGCTGGCGCAGAAGCACCACAGACAATTGTCGACATTGCAGCAGGCAATCCAGACTTCAGCACACTTGTTTCACTCGTGACAGCTGCAGGTTTGGCAGAGACACTTGCCGGCGAAGGTCCATTCACAGTATTGGCACCAACCAACGCAGCGTTTGAAGCATTGGCCGAGAAGATGGGCGTGACCATTGAAGAGTTGTCAGCAACACTTACAGGAGACATTGAGCTCTTGAAGACAGTTCTCGGCTCACACGTGATTGCAGGCAAAGTATTGGCAGCAGACACCGCAGCATTGAACGGCATGGAAGCCGATTTGGTCAGTGGCGAGAAGGCCAAGGTTGTTTCAGCTGATGGCGTTGTTTCATTCACCATTGGTACAAGCACAGCAACTGTTGTTACACCAGACATTGAAGCAGCAAACGGCGTCATTCACATTGTGGATATGCCACTTTTGCCACTCGCAATGCAGAAGTAATACCAGTTACTTTTAATTCCTCCTATTTAAAAGGGTGAGGCGCCACACGGTGCCTCACCCTTTTTCTTTGTCTTGTTGGCGATGCGCGAGTAGACGGGCGCTATTCATGCGAAACTAGATGCATGGCAACAGTGGCAGAGTTTTTTGATTACGAGGGTGGGGCCGACCTGCGCGAAGGCATGCGCGAATTGGCAAGTGAAATGTATGTGTTGCCTTTTCTTACGCCCGAGTATTGCCAGGTGCTCATAGATGCAGCTGAAGCATCGGGTGCTTTTGAAGCAAACCCGCACGACCCTGTACCTGGCCATGAAGTGTCTATTGCGCAGTTGAGCCCGGTGGTGTTTGCAGCAATGCAAAACCATGTGGGTGCTTATATATGGCCACAGTTGAAAGAGACCTGGGGGTATATCGACTACCACGGCATCAACGACGCCTTCATTATTAAATACGAGTTGGGTGGGCAAGAAAGCTTGCGCATTCACCACGATGTGGCGCAGGTGTCAATGAGCGTGAAGTTGAACAACAACTACACGGGTGCCGAGCTCGAGTTTCCTCGCCAAGGCGTAACCAATGCAGATCTTGCGGTGGGCGAAGTGGTGGCGTGGCCAAGTTTGGTAACTCACCCCCATGCCAGTGCCCCCATTACGGGTGGCGTGAAGTACAGCCTCACCATTTGGTGTGAGTTGCCCATTGATATGGGTGGGATGCAACTAGGGTAAATACACCTTATGAAACGCATTCGTCATATTTTGAGCGCCGGAAGCGCTGCGGGCATGGTGGCCTGTGCGGTGCTGTGGGTGGCGGGCGTTTCGGGTGTGGCACAGGCGGCCAAGCGCGCCGAAGTGGTGATTTCTGCCCCTGTAGAGCTTGCCCCGTACCCCTTTGCGCTGGTGGCAGTGGGTCAAGAAGACGGAAACGACACCGCGGTGATTCAGTTGCGGCTTTCTGACCTGGGGTTTTGGGTGCAAAGCGTTAATGGCAAGTTCGACCTGACCACGAAGCAAGCGGTCATGGCGTATCAGAAGTATGTGGGCATTACGGCCACGGGAAGTGTTGATGCGAAAACAGCGGCGGCGTTGGCAATGGCGCAATTTCCTGCTGCAGGCCAGGCAAGCAGAGGCGATGTTGTTCAGGTAGATAAGAAGAAGCAGTTGGCTTTTGTGATGCGCGAGGGCATCACGGTGATGGCACTCAATGTGTCGACCGGAAATGACAAGCCCTATGAAGAGCCCGATGCGAATTCGCCCGGTGAGATGATTAAGGGCGTTGCCTTAACACGTGAAGGAAAGTTTCGTGTGCAGCGCCGCCGCACCGATGGCTGGTGGGATGGCGACATGGGCCCCATTTACCGCCCTATTTATTTCGACGGCGGCATTGCCTTTCATGGCAGCGCTGTGGTGCCGGCTTACCCCGCATCGCACGGATGCATTCGGGTGAGTGTTCCTGCAATGGACATGTTGTGGGAAATAGGCGTTCTTGAATTCGATGCACGGGTTTGGGTGTACTAGAGAACGTGGCTCGACGCTTAACGCATAATGGGGCACTCGACGGCTTACGCGGTGTAGCGGTGCTGTTGGTGCTCATGCGCCACTCTTTTGAATTAGTGCCAGGTGGCTTTGGGCCGCAGTGGCTGGATGATTTTTTAGGTGGCGGCTATTTCGGTGTCGACATCTTTTTTGTATTGAGTGGTTTTCTCATTACGTCGCTGTTGCTCGATGAGCGTGAGTCGAGTGGTGTGGTGGGTATGCGTTCGTTTTACGGGCGCCGCGCATTACGACTGATGCCAGCGTTGGTTGTGATGCTTGGTGTGGTGAGCATTGTGTTGGTGCTCGACGGAGAAATGTGGTCGTCATTGTGGCCAACAGTGCGGTCGTCACTTTTCTATTACCAAAACTGGCACAGCGTGTGGGACCCAGAAAATTTGGCTGGCTTCTGGTTCGGGCATTTGTGGTCGTTGTCGATTGAAGAACAGTTTTACTTTGTATGGCCAGTGGTGTTCTTGGTGTTGGTGGCACTAACGAAAAGACATGCCGTGCGCGTTGCAGTGTTGGCACTTGGTGTGTTGTGGGTGGTGTGGTACCGGTTGCACGTGTGGAATGCAGGCGATGGCTGGGCCTTCGTGATGGTGCGCACCGATACACGAGCAGATGCACTACTCATTGGGTGTTTGGTGGCCTTCTTGTATCAGTGGCAAATAGTGCGCACGCGAGTTGTGCAAGTGATTGGTTGGTGCGGAGCAGTAGTTGTTTTTGCCACCGTTGCATTTACAAGCCCGCCCGATGAGTATTTGTATGTTGGCGGGCTCACAGTTGGCGCACTTGGTGTGGGGTGTATGGTGTGGGCCATTGCCGAGGGTTCGTGGCAAGGCGCGCGGTTCTTCACTCTGAAGCCATTGCGCATTGTGGGCAAAGTTTCATATGGCCTATACCTATGGCACTTTCCTATTTTCTGGTTTGTTGTTCAGCACAGCGCGTCGGTGAACGCTGGCGTGCGGCTGGTTATTGCACTTGTTGCGTCGGCACTGTTTACCGCGTTGTCGTGGTACTTGGTTGAGCGCCCAGCATTGAGACTGAAAGATAAGTGGTTTGCACGATCAAGAGCAGTAGTGCCCGCGTTGGAACTGGTGCCGGTTACATCTCGCCTGGTGCTAATGCGTCAACGTGCAATGCGTTTGTTGATTGCAGTGTTGGCAGGAGCCGGCGTGACCACATTGTTTGTCAATATTTGGCCAGAGAAGCCATTGCCTATGACTGACCGCATGGGCTATGCGCTGGTGAATAATTTTCCTCTCGATAGGTATTGGCAAGTCTTTTTGTTGTGGATGTTTCTTTTTCCTGCAGTGGTGTTGGCGGTGTATGTCGTTTTGCCGAAATTGTTCCCTCATAGCGAGCGGATGTGCGAACTGGTGGGTGCAAACGAGCACATTGCGCTAGATGTAGTTGAAGAAGAATTACCGCCGGTCACGGGCGCTCTGCATTTTTGGCGAGTAGCGCTGGTGGCGGGAGTATTTGGTTACGAGTGTGCAGTTGCTGCCGGGCGCCAAAATGTGAATGGCTGGTGGATACTGGCTGCTGGTGCCGCTGCATACATAGCACTTGTTTACGGAGTATCGGATTTCTGGAAGCGCACGCTGAGCGCAGTGAACTTGTTTGGTACCGCATTTGTTCTTGTTGGCGCATGGTGGGTGTCGAGCACTACAGAAATGTTGGTGGCTTCTACTGGTGAACGACGTGAGTTTGCTTGGTTGCCGTTGCCCCTCGTGTTGGTTGTAGTAGTTGCACTTGTGGTGAGTGATGTGGTGTGGGGCAAGCGCGACTTTGTGCGGCGCGAACGCCAGAGGCTGGCCTTTGTTGTGGTGCCGGTGTTTTTGTTTATATGGACGAGCCATTTGCCGAACAGCGTTGGATACATCGATATTTTTCACCACGGTGAATCGTTAAATGGTGGTTGGCTGCTGAAGAGCGGTTGGGTGCCATGGCGCGACTTCTTCTTTAACATTGGGTTTTATGGTGCTGCCGTTGTGCCGCGGGTGAGCTTTGGGCTCTTTGGTACGTCGTACTGGGGCTTTAGTGCGGGTACAGAAATATTGTTCATACCGCTATTGGTAGTGGCCATATACGTGGGGTGTGCTTCATTGGCATCGCGCTATTGGATGGCGCTAGTGGGCTTGGCACTTACATTGATGTTCCCGTTCACAGCGATGGGTGGATTCACCAAAATACTTGCCGGCGATTCTATGTTGTTTGTGTATCGCTTCGCATCGATTGCAGTGGTCACTTTGGGTGTGCTGCTCTTTGTACGCAAAACGACTTGGCTGCGCGCACTGTTCTTTGGTGGGGCACTCACGTATGCCGTTATTGCAGGCTCTGAGATGGTGGTGTTCGCGGCGGCAGCATGTTTCACCGTGTTCTTGCGCGATGCCATCAACTTAAGGCGCCGTCGGTATTCACTGCGTGACCTTGTGGCACTTTTTCATTCCACTTTGTATGCGGCAGGGGGAGTAATCATTGCACTCATTGCAAGTGCAGCTGTCATGTGGCGTTATGGCGCATTGAAGGGGTATATCAATTGGTGGCGCACGTTTCCTTTTACATGGCACATTGAAACAGGAATACCACTGAATAGATGGCCAACGTTGGCTGAGTTTGGTTGGGGAACCGAGTGGACTGTGCTTTTTGCTATTGGTATTTCCATTCTTCTTATTGTTTGGTTTGCAGTGTGGCGCATTCGTTCGCATCGGGCACTACGCAACGAAGACTGGGTTGCTATTGCACTGGCAATTGGGAATTTGCTCTTTATGAAAAAGACGCTGAATAGGCCCGACTCGCATTTTTTCCAGTCGCTGATTGTGGCTATGCCGTTGCTTTTTTATGTGGTGACGCGAGTGGTGGGAACTATTAGCGATTCTGTGCAGGCAGCGTTCGCGAATTCGCGCCGCAAAACTGCATTGCATACCGTTGCTTTCGGTGTGCTCACTGTGGCGTTGCTGTTTCCCTTTATGACCACGGCCGATGTGTTGAATACTCGAGTACATAATGCAGGTGCACGGGTACAGCCCGTGACTGCGCAAAAACCAGAGTTCCCGCGGGTGGGCTATTCGCAAGAATACGAGTTCTTAGATAATTATCGCCAGTTGCGCACGTTCCTGGAAAGCAATATTGGCATGAAAGCAAAAATTTATGATTTCAGCAATATGACAACGGTGTACAACTTCTTGTTGAACAAAAAGCCAATGACACGGTACAGCTATGTGCTGCAGGCTTCTTCTGTAGCTGCACAAAATGAAGTCATTACTGCGTTGCGGAAGAAGAAACCTGAAGTAGTGTCGTATGGCTGGGATAGTGCAATAGATACGTGGGACGACTTGTCGAACTCGGTACGACACTGGGCCATTAGTGAGTATCTACTGAAAAACTATTCACCGTGGACCACCATTGGTGGAAAAAACTTTGGCAACGTACTCTTCTTGCGTAATGACTTAGCGCCAGGCAAGGGGTTGCCGCTTGATGCCGTTCCTGCTCAAAGTGGGGCCGAAAAACTTTCCTCATTACGTTCTTTGAACACTTGCAATTGGGGTTCTGCGTCGAAGTTCCTTACATTTGCTCCTACCAAGCCCGGAGTGCCAATAGCAAGCGAACCCGTGAAGGGAATGCTCACCGTATTTGGATGGGCCCATACCACTGATGATGAAGCGGTCACCATTGACGTGAAGTACAACAATGCACTTCTCATTTCTGGCCCGAGTTCAAGTGAGCGACCCGACTTAGCTATTCGTGGTGTCACGACGGGCAAAAAGTCGGGTTTCCGTTTTGATATTCCTGTTGCAGGAAACATTACCGACACGAGTTTGGTGACAGTTGAACAAGTAAATGCTGCCGGTATTCGTGCTGCTATTCCTTATGTTGCACCGGCAGGAGTAAATGACACCGTCGGTGAATATGGCGTGCAACTCGACACTTCGCCTGATGGCAAGTTGCAGGTGGGTGCGACTCGGAAATATGTGGAAAAGGTAACGCTTCCTGAGAATTACCGCGGGTACAACTGGATTGTTGCGTACTCAGACTTTGGGTTTAGCAATGACCATTTCTCGTTGTACGACGTAGGAAGTGACAACAACCGGGCCGTTGAGTTTTCAACCTTGCGACCCGAAAATATGGCAGCTGCGCGAGCAGGTTCATGCCCTACTTGGTATGGCTGGGAAAGCAACGTGGTGTATTTGCAGCACGACAAAGAGCAGGTAAACGTTCAACTCTCGTTAGTGAAGTAGTAACCTAATTGCAATGTCAGGGCTTTTTGGTGGTCTCCGTATTGGTGTTGTGGTGGTTGCCTACAACGCCGAAACAACCTTGGAGAAGGTTCTCGACCGCATTCCCCACGATGTTGCTGCTGAAATTGCTGCAGTTTTGGTGTGCGACGATGCCAGTGCCGATGCCACACACGAGGTTGCACTTGCCTACCAGCGGTTGAACGACCGTTTGCCATTGCATATTGTGCGCCACCCGGTGAACTTGGGTTACGGGGGTAACCAGAAGGCTGGTTACCAACTCGCTGCCGAGATGGGTCTCGACGTGGTGGTGTTGTTGCATGGCGATGGCCAGTATGCCCCCGAGCTCATGGCCGAGATGGTGAAGCCCATTGTGGAAGACGGTGCCGATGCCGTTTTTGGTTCACGAATGATGAACAGCGGTGCTGCGCGCGAAGGTGGCATGCCGCTCTACAAGTATGTGGGCAACAAAATTCTCACACGCTATGAAAATGCGATGACGGGGGCAAGCCTCACCGAGTGGCATAGCGGATACCGCGCCTATCGCGTATCGACCCTGCAGAAAATTGCACTGGCAAAAAACTCCGATGGTTTTGACTTTGATACACAAATTATTTTGCAGTTGCTCGATATCAACTCAAAAATTGTAGAGATAGCGATTCCCACGTATTACGGCGACGAAATTTGTTATGTCGATGGCATGAAGTACGCCAAAGATTTGTTTAAGCACTCCACTCAATATCGGTTGCGCAAAATGGGTTTTGGGCACGACGAGAAATTGCAAGGCGATGTTGCCTATGAATACAAGAGCGATCCGTTGTCATCGCATGGGCAAATTGTGAAGTATTTGTCGGGGCGTAGTTCGGGTGAAGTGCTCGACTTGGGTTGTTCGGATGGTTTGTTGTCGTTGCAAATGAAGAGCTTGGGTTACATCGTTACTGGCGTGGACTTAGAAGAGCACCCACAAGTGTTTGGTCGCGTCGACAAGTTCATTCAAGCAAACCTCGATGCTGGATTGCCTGAAGGTTTGTCGACAGCAATTGATGTGGTGGTGTGTGCCGACGTGCTGGAACATGTGCGTCAACCAGAAGCGTTGCTCAAAGATATTGCACCTCGGCTGGCACCAGGTGGAGCGGTACTTGCCAGCATTCCCAACTTTGGGCATTGGTACCCACGCATCCGCACACTTTTTGGCAGATTCGATTATGACAATCGTGGCATTCTCGATCGCACACATGTGCGGTTCTTTACACGTCGCAGTTTTGAACGTTTAGCCAAACAAGCCGGCTACACCGTCAAGTTGGTAGGCACTACTGGATTGCCATTTGACGTTGCCGACCGCGGTGGTGCGGGCAAGTTGTCGAGCAAGTTAAAGCCCATTCGGGCCATTGACCGTGCGTTGGTGAAAGTACGGCCGCAACTGTTTGCATACCAGTTCTTGTATGAATTGAAGCGTTAAACCGATCTGGGGGGATCAAAAATTTTACTGAATGATCTTGAATCAGTTGTCAATGCGCCTGCGCTGGAAAGCGCATTGAGCGAGAGCACCTATGCAACTGCTTCTCCCTACGCACACGCAATTATTGAAAACTTTCTGCAACCAGATGTGTTTGCAGAAGTTCTCACAGAGTTTCCCGCAGTAGACCCCAGCAAGTGGACCAACTACGCACATGTGAATGAGCGCAAATTTGCGAACCCACGAAGTGAAACATGGGGCACCACGATTCAGCAGGTTGCCGAAGCATTGAACTCCCCTGCATTCATTGCGTACTTGGAGAACCTCACCGGCATTAGTGGCCTCATTGCCGACCCTTCGTTTGAAGGTGGGGGCATGCACCAAACCATTACGGGTGGATTCTTAAATATGCACGCCGATTTTTCGGTTCATCCACATAAACGGCACTGGAGCCGGCGTGTGAATTTACTGTTGTATTGCAATGAGAACTGGTTGCCTGAATATGGTGGTGATCTTGAGTTATGGACACGCGATATGAAACGTTGCGACAAGCGTGTAGCGCCCGTTGGCAACCGCGTGCTCATTTTCAATACCGACGCCGACTCATTTCATGGTCACCCCGACCCACTCACATCACCGGTGGGCGTGGCGCGGCAGTCATTAGCGTTGTATTACTTCACTGAAGAAGAAGCACCGGCCGTGCATTCCACGAATTACAAAGCACGCCCAGACGATGGTGCAAAACGTGTGCTCATTTACGCCGACAAGAAAGCATTGCAAGCGTTCGACTGGGCAAAGCGCCGATTCCACTTGTCGAACGACTTTGCCGGCAAAGTGTTGAACTTTGTAGACATATTCCGCCGCAAGCGGAAATAAAGCGTGCGCTAAGCGCGCTTACGAATGCTGATGCTCTTGCCCACCGAGCTATTGCATGCTCCTGTAGCAAGGTCGAAGCGCCAGCCGTGCAGTGAGCACACCAGTTCGTCGCCTTCAATGGATCCGAATGTGGAAAGGTCTGCTTGGCGATGTGGGCAAAAACGCTCCACTATGTAATCGCCTACTTGTACTTCATCTGTTGACATGATGGGCTCTGTTGCTCGTCGGTACGCTTCTATTTCGGTGCGGCTCATCCGTTCAACAGACAAACTCTTGAAGAAATTATAAAGGTTTTCGTTGAAATCACCATCGCGCCAGGCGCGGAATCGTGCCGACAAGAAAAGTGCGTTCGACCAGTCAACAGCTTTTGCCGCAACAATGGTTTCTAACAGTTCACGTTGAATAATGAAGCGGTACTTGTAGGGCTGGTTGGTGTATTTCTGTACATCGCCGTATTCGAAGTGAATGTAAATGCCTAGGTCGTCGGCAGTGGGCTCGGCACCTGGTGCACTCACCGTTTGAATGAGGCAGTTGCCGCCAGCACCCATAGACACCGTGGGGCACATGGCAAGAAGGGGGCGGAACCAGCTTTGAATATTGGCAAGAAGTTTTTCTGTTGGCGCTGCCCACGTGGCTTTGTGGTCGGCGAGCCATGGCAGCCAGTCTTTTTGGTAAGCGGCAAGGTACTCGCCAATGTTGTTCCAAATATTGTGCAGCACTTCATCGCTTACCGGGTGAGTAACAGCAATGTCGCTGGGGGTCACATCAATAACAGTGCCGGGCATATTGAGAATGCCGGTGCGATTGTGTGCAGCGAGGCGTGCAACAAATTCTGGTTGATGCGGGAAAATGGAAACTTCGTTACCCGTCAACATGTTGAGGTGAAACAACTCGGGGTCTAAGAAACATGGTGGTCCGGCACTTGGCACAACAACACGTGCATCAACTTTGTCGACATAAGCAAGAGCGCGAGCAAATTGTGATTCCACTTTGGCAGAGGCAAGTGCACGCTTTTCTTCTTCAGGCATCTCGTAAACCATGGGGTACCAAATGGCGCCACTGAATTGCACGAAGTGTGCATCAACCTTGCCATGTGAAGCAAGCGCAGTGAGGTCGTGTGTGCGGCAGTCGTTTTGATTCACCACAATGGTGTCGCCATCTTTTACAACCAATGCAGAGTCGCCACCGGGGCCGTCGCTAATGCTCGACTCAATATGAATGGCAACACTGACACCATTAACCAGAGGTGCAGCAATGCCGTTTTGTGTGCGCACGAAATTGCGAAAGCCGAGTTTTCCTAATGTGCGTTCAAGCTCGCGTGTGGGAAAGTCGGGTAACAGTACAAGTGTTTCTTTGTTGACGTGGTTCGTAAGAAAAGCTTCGTCAAGGTGATCGCCGTGAATGTGAGAGATATAGAGATAGTTGGGGTTCTCTATTGCTGTAGTGATGTCACTTGCAAGCTGGTCGTTGCGCGGGAAGGGAAACCACGAGCCGAAAAATGCAGGCTCAAACCACGGGTCACACAAGATGGTGATGTCGCGTGTGGCAATGAGCATGCCGGCGTGGCCAAGTGAAGTGATGCGCATGTTGAGTGAAGAGTCTTTCGAAAAACGTGTGCTGCGTTAGGCAACAGGTGGGTCGACGGACTGCTGACCATTGCGCGACACATGCTCGGTCCAGGCGGAGCCATTCCAGTAGCGAAGTTCAAAACGACCTGCTGGGTCGGCGTACCAATTGGCAGGAGCAGCGGCATCGCCCACGCTGGAAGCAACTGATGTATTCACCGCACTGGTGACAACAGGAGTGCTTACTGGTGCGGTGGAGGCAGTTGTGCTGCTCCATGTGGCTGATGTGGCAGGAGCGCTTGCAACAGACGGTGAGGAAACTTGCGCAGTAACTGCGGCGCGGCGTGCGAAAGCGGTGATGTTGGTGCCACTGGTGACAATTTGCAGAATTTCCCAACCCTGAGCAGAACGCTCGGTCATTTGGCGAGCAAGGTCGGCGGGGTCAGTGCTGGTGAGGGCTGCATATTCAAGCATGTGGGCAGGCTACCGCTCGGTGCTGCCCGACGGGTATCTGTGCCCCTATTTCACGGTGATGCTGATGGTGCGCTTCGACGCTGGGGTCTTTAAGTATTTGGCTTGCGATAAAGACAGCGTGCATTTACCGGCCTTGGCTGACGCAATGAGCTTGGCGCCACTGATGCGACACCCGCCCGAGGCACGCCACGTTGCTTTGCCTCTACCAATGGGTCGAATGAGCGAGGTGAGCGACGATGAAGCACCCTTGCGCAATGTTTTGGTGACCACCACAGCTTTCGCAGTGGTTGTTGTGGTTGTTGCGGCAACGGTTGTTGCAGTTGAAGGTGCACCTCCTTCGGGTGCTTGGCCAACGGCCAGTACAGGCGCTGAGTAGTCAATTCGGGGAAGCACTACTCGCACGCCGAGGTCGCCAATTACAAAGGTGGGAGTTGCTGGGACTGAAACATCATCTTTGGTGATGGAAACGGCGAGTGCTGTTTTGAGAGCTGCTTCGGTTTTCTCAATTTTCCATTGCGTCAAAATACCGTTGGGAAGAAATGCGGAGAAAGAACCCGTGTGCAGTGTGGTTCCGTCGGCAAGGAAGTGAGGTGCACCTGTTTTGATGCGCATCAGATATTTTTTAGTTGTGTTATCGAATTCAACATTGGGAAAGTGAAAATATGTTGCATTCGTAGATACCCAAATTGGCCCGGGCACATCGGCTCCTGGTGAATTGATAAAACTCTTGGAGCGGGAGTAGAAAGCGAGTGGATTTGAATCAGCTTTGTTGACATTGCATGCGACGAAACGCATATTGGGAAGACCACATTTGTTGGGCGCGAGAGTAGCTGGATCAAAAGTACTCTGAGGGTCGAGAGTGATGTGTTGCGAAGCTGCCTCAATGGCAACGCGTGCTGGTTTACCTTCCAACGTCAGTGTCATGTCTTGGCCCGTCATAGAAAAATCCATTGTTCCGTCTTCGGATACAACAACGCTGTATTGCGGTAAGCCTGAGGTCTTGTATTTCACCACCACTTTGATGACGTCGGTTTCCTTCAGTGCACGACCATCGATGGTGACACCAGAGAGATCGATAACCCCACCATTATTGCCTTGGTTACCCGGCCGATCGGATGAGCCCCAGTAATCATTGTTCAGTGTGTTGCCAGTAGGTAGTGCAAAAGCGTGTATGTATGCCTCGTAACCTGCAATCGACTCACTGGGAGTATTTGTTTTGTAGGCACCAACGCTGGCCACAATTTTGAATTTGGATGGTGCAGGTTGTCCGTTCACGGTTGCGGTGTAGCAAAAATTGGTAACGCTATTCGAGCATTCACCGAGCCAAGCCGAACCCGAATCGGTATTTCCACTGTCGGGGAAGTAGCAGGGCTTGGCCCAATTATTTGTTGTGCAGTCGGGGAGCAGTGCAGAGAAGTCGGGAATAGGGCCGGCTCCGGTGACAACACTGTTGTGCGACACGGGCACGATGATGGCAGTTGCGGCGATGGCGAGAACGGAAATAAAAAGCTTTTTCATGGGTCTCCTAACGAGTGTGGAGAGTCTCCCATGGTTTTTATAGCGTGATTTACATCGCGTCGGCGCGCACCAGGGCGTCAACATCGGTATCGCCCTGCGGGCCGTCGTGAATAACCGCCCCGTCGCGCAATGCAATAATTCGTTGCACTTTTGTAACAAAAGAAAGCTCGTGGGTGGCCACCACCAAAGTGGCGCCGTCGGCTGCGGCCTGGTCGAAGAGGGCAACAAGAGCTTCCTTACCCGAGGCATCGAGACCCACAAATGGTTCATCGACCAAGAGCAATTCGAAGGGACGAATGAAGGCAATGGCAATGGCGGCTTTTTGACGCAGCCCACGCGAGAAACGGTTGGGCAATTCATCGGCACGTTCATACAAACCCAAATGATCGAGCAGATTTGCCGCGAGTTGGTCCCACTCTTCAACACCGTGCAAGCGCGCAATGAACTCGAGGTGTTCCCACAATGACAAGTCGTCGTAAAAAGTTGGAGTGTCGGCTAGGTAACTAGTGAACGCACGAGCTTCTAACGACTGTGGTGCATGGCCGCTGAGTGTGACCTTCCCACTTGATGCATCGAGCAGACCCGATGCAATACGCATAAGTGTTGTTTTGCCTGAACCGTTGTGGCCAAGAAGTGCAACGCGTTGACCATGTTCAATGCGCAAGGTAAGTGGGTGCAGTGCAGGTGCATCGCCGTAATCTTTTGCAACGCTATGTGCTTCAAGAGCTGCTGGCGGCAATTTCACAGCGGGTTCTTGCGTTTGCTTCTTTTTCGACGAAGTGGGCGCACCGGAATTTTCATTGCGACGATGAGGTGGTTGTGGATGACGACTCATATTTTTCCTTCCAACGAACAACGTTTCATTTCTTTGGTTGACCAAACGCAGATTGTTTTCCGCCGTCAACAAAATTCTTCCACCAGGTGCGAGCGGCATCGCGATGACGCACCCATGCACCAACTAAACCTAAGAGAAGGAGCACACCAATTGCTGTACGCAGTGCTGCACCAATGGCGTTGTCGCCATTTTTTACGCCTTCACGCACGGCAAGAATGGGCAAGCTTCCCAAGATGGCAACAATGGGTGGCCATACAGCACGGACCATGGTCGACATGCCGGCAACTTCTGGTGGCATGAACATGCGCTCGTTGGTCTGCCCTAGTGGGTCGGGTGCGCCTTTGACTGCGTTGATAATTGCTCCGGCTGTTCCGGCACCAACGGCGGGAAGACCCACAATGAATGCAATGGCAAGAGTGATGGGCTCTGGTTCAAAGAGGTAGGTAACAAGTATGCCAAGAGCGGTAAAAGGCAATAAAAACAGTGTTGGCACAATGAGGTGACGCAACATGAGTTCGCCACGATCAATAGGAATGACATCGGTGCGGTCGGGTTTATCTACTTCTTGAGAGAGCGGCTCAATAATTTCAAGACCGAAAACGAAGAGGCACAACCCGCTTACGATGACGGCAGGAGTAGTTCCGCGGTAGGCCCACACCTGGCACATTGCCGCAACGGCGATGAGCAACTGCATGCGCACCAAGCGGCGTGCGGGAAACTTCAACAAACTCTGAATGCCACGGCGTGGAATAGGTGACGTTTTTGCTGAACGCTTGAGAGTGACCCAAGGCGACTTGCGCATTTGTTCTTGGCTCAGTTGCCGACGTAGCAACACCACCGTGCGCAGATCTTGAAGTGTGACAGCAAAGCGCAGTTGCGATACCAAGCTGCTGCGGCGTGAAAGAGCTTCAAGTGACAAGTTGCCCACGGTGAAAATGCCAGAGGCACAAATGACAATGGTGGCGAACACGGCAATGAGGTCAATTGCTTCTTGATGCAACGGCCACAATGCCATGCTGCCAAATGCATCGAATGGACCAGGGAAGGTGGTGTGTTGAACTGCAACGGCAATTTGCCAAGCGAGAAGTGCTGTCACCACGAACGACGACGCCAATTTATTAAAACGCAGTCCGTGACTGAGCAGTGCGCCACCCACCACAATGAGACCTGCACATAAACCAAACACGGCGCCATAAAAAGCCCACGATGCAAATGACCCGGGCAAACGACGCGAGGCAAGTTGGCCAGCAATGGCACCAGCAGCAGCGCCAGAAAATGCAGTAGAGCGCAGGCGTTGAATGGCGGGGCGACGCAGCACTGAAGAATGTGGAACCGGGGCAAGAAGTAGGTGACGCACTTCAGCTTCTTCAACAGCAAGTGGCCCGCCGTTGTTGCCGCTACGAATACCTATAAATAGGGCAACTGCAATGACCACACCTAATACATGGGGGCCGCGTTGTGAAACAACGGTGAGTTCTGCTGGGGTGAGCTGCGTGTCTTTAATGAGCCCCGAGAGAAAAAGAATGGTGCCGCCAATGACAATGGCAGCGAGGTACACGCGGTAGAGGGCCTCGAACCATTCCATTTCTTCCACCCGGTGCTTACGCCGTGTGGTGCGCAGGGCAGCAACGGCATCGAGACCAAGGGAGTTCACGGTTGACACGGTCTTCATCTTGTCACTTGCCACCGTTTTCACGAAAAGTGAAGAAAGTACGTGTTATTGCCTTCTTTCACGGGGTGTTGGGAACTATGGCCCCGTGAGGCGAGACTGAGAGATATGGACTCCGACACCATGCAGTTGTTATCGGCGCTTTTGGCGCTCTTCGCAGTGGGCGGGTCGTTGGTGCTGTTGGCGGCGCGGTTAACGGCGCGGCGCTTTTCTGCTGCTGGCAATTTTGTTGAGGCGTTTAGCCCCGTGGCGCTTCCTTTGGCATTTATGGTGCCGGCTTTTGCAATGTTTGGCAGCCTGTGGTTTTCGGAAGCAGCGAATTACAACCCCTGCAAATTGTGCTGGTATCAACGGGCGTGCATGTACCCGCTTGCTGTGATTTTGCTGGTGGCGCTTGTGCGTAAAAATAAAGTTGCTGCGCGACAAGAAGTAACGGTGTATGCCGTGCCACTTGCAGTGTTGGGCAGCGTGATTTCGTTGTACCACTATTTGTTGGAGTGGAACCCCACGTGGGAAACAAATGTGTGTGCCATTGATGTGCCGTGCACCACCATTTGGTTTCGCCAATTTGGATTTGTGTCGTTACCATTTATGGCGTTGTGTGGTTTTGTAAGTGTTGCCATATTGCTCTGCGCGACGTACACAAAAATAGAGAAGTAAGTGACACAGCTGAACAATTGGAGAAAGTATGACCGCTCAAAAAAATCAGACCAAGTTCATTGCTGGCGGAGTTGCCGCAGCCATTGCTGCAATTATTGCTGTCGTTCTTGTTGTGGGTGGCGGCAGCAGTTCATCGTCAACTACTACATCGACAATTACTTCAAACAATAGCGATGTAGTTACTGCTGCAGAATTTCAACCAGTAGAAGCAGAGGGTGAAATGCTTCTTGCATTGGAAGACCCCGATAACGACCCTGCTCGCGGAAAAATTGCACCCGTGGTCAACGGATTTGGTTTTGATGGTGCACCACTCACCATTGAGCCCACAGGAAAACCGATGCTTGTAGTGTTCCTTGCACATTGGTGCCCACATTGCAACGCAGAAATTCCGCGACTTATTGAGTGGAAAGATTCCGGCGCGATGCCTGCCGACTTAGGTGTTGTAGGTGTGAGCACTGGGGCTCGTGACGATGCACCGAATTGGCCGCCTTCGCAGTGGGTAGTCGACAAAGCGTGGCCGTGGCCAGTGATGGCCGATAACGAAGATCAAAGTGCAGCGGTGGCATTTGGCGTGTCGGGTTACCCAGGGCTCATTTTGCTCAATGGTGATGGCAAAGTACTGGCGCGTCGTTCAGGCGAAGCGGGCATTGATGAATTAAAGGCATGGGCGCAGGAGTTTTTGCCGGTGTAAATACTTGCCACATTCCCATAAGGAAAGCACACACATAAGTGTTCACTATGGGAAGGAAGTGGCTTACGATGACTACTACTGAAGCAGAACGCTTTCAGATGCATGAATCTTTGATTCATACACATGGCAAGGAGGTGGCAGACATCATTATGGAACATTTGCCGCCAACAGGGTGGGGTGATGTAGCGCGCAGGTCAGATGTTGCCGGCCTGCAAGTACTCACGAAGAAAGACATCGACATGCTGCGCATTTCAATAAGCGGCGACATGGAAGCATTGCGCATGGAAATGCAGGCATTACGTCTCGAGATGCGCAGTGAGATGCACATGCTCTTTAACCAGCAACTGAAGTGGCTAGTCGGTCTGGTAATTACCGCTCAAGCATTAGGTACCGGTGCACTGCTGGCCGGAATGAAGTTGCTCTAACTGAAATAACCGCGCGCGGCTTCTTCGGCCAAGCGCATTACTTCACGCAGTGGAATACCGGTTGCTTTCGCAGCAATGGCAGCGTGTTCGAATTCTGCCTTGAGCCGCGCGCTACTCATTTTGACATCGACCGAAAAACCGAGCACATCAACACTTGTTACTTCGCGCGCAGATGCAAAACGCTCTACCGTGCTTTGACGAATTCCTAAAGACCCAGTTTCTAGAAAAATAAGGCCGCAGAGTGTTTGTGCAAGTTGTGGTGTGCAGAGAACTTGCAGGCAGTGCCCGTGTCGATTTTTTTTCATGATGATGGGCGTTACCCAAGCATCGTTTGCACCGTGCTCCATCAGTTGTGCAACGGTGTAGGCCAATACTTCAGGGGTGACATCGTCGGTGTTGGTTTCTAACACCACCAAGGTTTCTGTCTCGCCGTCATGAGCTGTTGCGGTTGAACCCAGCAGCACCTGCACAACATTGGCGCGGTCTGTGGGGTTGCGCGTGCCAGCTCCATGGCCAATTGCTGCAATGGGCATTGAAGGCGATGCACCAAAAGATTCTGCAAGCGCAATGAGCAGCGCAACACCAGTGGGAGTAGACACTTCATAGTCAATATCTACACCGCGAGTAGGCACCGCATGTGTTGCAAGCATGTGAGCAACGGCTGGTCCTGGGTTGGGAAGAATGCCGTGAGCACTGCGAATGGAGCCATGCGAGGTAGCAATAGGTGAGGCTGTGATGCGGTCGATGCCCAGAACTTCAAGTGCGGCACAAGTACCAACAATGTCGATGATGGCGTCGATGCTGCCTACTTCATGAAACTCAACGTCGTCAACAGGAACGTTATGAACAGTTGCTTCTGAGTACGCGAGCACTGCGAAGGTGGCAAGTGCACGTTCACGCACACGTGGGGGAAGGTCGGCAGCGTTCAGCAGCGCAACGATGTCGCTATGCAAACGATGCGTGTGATGATGATTGTCGTGATGATGTTCCACCACAACAACGTGAGTTGCGGCAATGCCACAGCGCATAGCGGGCTCTGCAGTAAGTGCCCAATCGTTTAAGCCGAGGCCAAAAAGAATATTGACCACTTCAGTAATGTTGGCTCCGGCGTCGATGAGCGAGCCCAGCAACATGTCGCCTGCAACACCCGCGCTGGCGTTGACCCAAACGGTGTTGGTGGGTTGAGCAGTAGTTGAACTCACGTAGCGCTTCTCAACATTCGCGCTACTGCACATGCAGCACCGAAACCGTTGTCTATGCCTACCACTGAAATTCCCGATGCACATGACGAATGCATTGCAAGGAGCGCAGTAATTCCTTCCAGCGATGAGCCGTAGCCAACGCTTGTAGGTACAGCCACAATGGGCGCACCGGTGAGGCCGCCGATAACACTTGGCAGCGCGCCTTCCATGCCAGCAGCAACAATAATTGCATCAGCATTTTGTATGACATCAATATGTGCAAGCAAACGGTGAATGCCCGCAACACCAACATCAACAATGCGGGTGGGTGCGTAACCGTAGGCACGCAAGGTGAGCACACATTCATCAACAACTGGTACGTCGGAAGTTCCTGCACTAATGGTGAGAACACGTGGGGCCGGACGCGAGGCATCAATAGTGGGCAAACGCCAAGCAAGAGTGTTCGACGCTTCTTCGGGTGCACCGTAAGAAACATGTGCTGAAAGGACAGCTGCACGTTGCTCGGCATCGGTACGAGTGAGAATGACGGGGCCGCTGCCGTTGGCAAGAAGTTCGCCCACAATGTCGACACAATGTTGAGGCGACTTGCCCGGGCCATAGATGGCTTCGGGAACTCCGGTGCGCAACGCCCGGTGGTGGTCGACGAGCGCATCGCCCACGTCGGCAAAGGGGAGGCGGCGCAGTTGGGCTACTGCCTCGTCGGGCGAGACCGCCCCAGAGCGGACGTCGGTGAGCAATTGGCGCAGGGTTTCTTCAAACACACCTCTATGTTGCCACCACTACGCCTAACCTTCAGGATGTGAGCGCACAATCCACTCCCGCAAGCCCTATTTCCGCCCCCGTTGCCCCTGGTACGCGGGTCGGTTTCTTGGGGCCTCTTGGCACTTTCACCGAACAGGCTGCCCGGTCGCAGGCCGACCTTGCCCTGTGTGAACTGGTGCCATTCCGTACGGTTCCCGACGTGCTCGATGCCGTTGAAGCAGGGGAAGTAGCGCTGGGTTTTGTTCCTATTGAGAACAGCATCGAAGGAACGGTGAATCTCACCCAAGATGCGTTGGTGTTCGACCACGAGCTTTTCATTCAACGTGAAGTGGTGCTCGATATTGAGCATTGCTTACTTGCATTGCCCGGTACAAAGTTGGCAGACATTCGTGAAGTGCTGTCAATGCCTGTTGCTATTGCACAGTGTCACGCATATTTGCGCAAGCAATTGGGTGAGGCAACAGTGCGTGCGGCAACAAGTACGGCAGAAGCTGCACGACAAATTGCAACAGAAAAGCTTGTAGGCGTTGCTGCAATTGCACCTGAAGTTGCCGGAACTTTCTACGGTTTAGAAGCAGTGGCGCGCAATATTGCCGACCATGAAAATAATCAAACGCGTTTCGTGTTGGTGGGGAAAGATTTCATTCCGCAAGCAACAGGTCACGACCGCACCGCCCTTGTGGTGTTCCAACGCGCCAACGAACCGGGCAGCCTCATTTCCATTTTGCAAGAATTCGCCGCCCGTCGTATTGACCTGTCGCACCTCAGTTCACGACCCACGAAAAATAGTGGTCTAGGCGACTATTGCTTCATCATGTACGCCGACGGGCATATTGACAGCGAGCTCATGGCCGATGCTTTGCGTGAATTACGTGCAAAACAGGGTGGCGTGAAGTTCTTTGGCTCGTATCCGGCGGCCGGCGAAGCGGCTCACAGTGCCCGCGAGCACGCCGATAGTCGCTGGAAAGAGGCAGATGATTGGGTCGAGCATTTGCGAAGCCATATTGCCCGATAACATCTCAGACGGAACGGTGGCAGAGCGGCCGAATGCACCTGTCTTGAAAACAGGAGACCTGCAAGGGTCCGCAGGTTCAAATCCTGCTCGTTCCGCCAAGTAGTCGTTGCATGATGCGCCGAAACTCAACGGTGTTGCGGTCGGCCCGCGTGTGTGTTTGACCACGTTCAAGAGGAACAACTTTGTCGTAGAGACCTTCAATAATTTTGAGGTCTTCAGCCAAGATATCCATTTCGTAAGCCGCAGCAGCTTGTGCAAGTGCATCGGTGGGGCAGTCGTTGCGCAACATCACTGAATACAAACACGTGGTGTTGTGGTCAACTGGCTGGCAGAAGGTAACGATGGCGTTCACCATTCCGGTGGTGGGCAAACTGAGCCGCAAGTTACATGAGAACGGTGCAGTGAACTCGTAGCGCATGGTGCGCGGTTGAACGAGTGGATGTTCGCCAGTTGCAACAAGTGGGTCTTCATTGTTTTCAATTGTGTGTTCGTAGTTCACCACGAAGCCCCAGCCCGAGTAGTCTTTTTCTACTGAGTATTCGTGAATGTTTTCATCTTCGCCCGAGCCAAACGTGCCAGCGTGAACAAAGGGGAAGTGTCCGAAGTCGAGAAAGTTGTCGATGAATTGCGCGGCGGCTGCATTGATAGTGAGCGGCTCTAGCCATACGTGGCGCAGCGATGCATCGGTCCATTCAGAAATGTTGATGATGTCGGTGACGGGCGCATCGGGCGCAATCCACACCAGGTCATATTTTTCAACAACACCTGCAGGTGAGAGCGCAGTGTTTGGCGGCAGTGTTGCATTGGCACCGAGAGCAGGAACATGAGCAAGGTCACCTTGCGCTGTAAATTCCCAACCGTGGTAAGGGCACTGCAAGTGTTCGCCCACTACGCAACCGTCCGAGAGGCGTGCATTGCGATGCGGGCACTTGTCGACAAATGCGGTGAGGGTGTTATTGATACGTGTTAGTACGTATGGCTCACCAAGCAACATCACACGCTGTGGTGCGTTGTGCAAAAGATCTGCACTGCGCAACACCGGATGCCATGCATTGCGTAACCCTGGCGAGGTATTCGTGAGTGCAGTGGTAGGTGAGTTGTTGGCGTTCATCGTTCTTCGCGTTCATAAGGAACGCCAAGAGCTGCCGGAGCGCCAAGACGCTTGTGAGCGAAACGACTAGAGACCAATACGAGAACAACGATGGTCATGATGAATGGAAGTGCATCGAGAAGATCGCCAGAGATGTGGAAGCTGCGTGCTTTCAAAGTGGTACCTAGCGATTGCAGAGCACCAAACAGGTAAGCACCAACAAGTGTGAGGTCGGGGCGCCAAAAGCCGAAGATAACCAGCGCAATAGCAATCCAGCCAGCACCCTTGGTGAGGCCATCAACCCAAGTAGAAACAATGGCGAGGCTGTAAAAGGCTCCACCAATGCCGGCGAGCATGCCACCCAAGATGGTGTGGAAGTAGCGATATTTCACGACGCTGATTCCCATTGCGTCGGCGGTTTGTGGCGACTCGCCAACAGCACGTAATTGCAAACCAGTTTTGGTGCGAAAGAGATAAAACGACGACACTGCAACAAGCACCCAACTCACATACGTGAGAATGGTGTGGTTAAAAAGTAGCGGGCCAACAATTGGAGTGTCGGCCAAGCCCAAGACATCAAGTTTGCGAATTGGGCGTGTGACGGGGCGTGAAGCAACTTCCCAGACATTGGCAAAGTAACTCGACAAGCCAAGTGCGCCAGCAAAAATAGTGATGGAGAGCCCAGCAACGGTTTGGTTAGCCTTCAACGTGACACACAAAAATGCGTGAAGAAGTGCGGTTAAACCACCAGCAAACATTGCAATGAGAATGGAAGCAAACACGGTGAACCATGCTGAACCACCAACATGTTGTGAAGCCCATGCACCGCTGACGCCACCAATGAGCATCATGCCTTCAACGCCGAGGTTGAGTACGCCACTGCGCTCGGTGAATACTCCGCCAAGTGCAGCGAAAAGTAATGGAGTGCCGTAAAAAATTGCTGAAGCCAGAATGACAATGAGAAGGCTGTTGTTCACGATGCAACCGTCGCTTTCTTTGCTGCAGTGTTGCGTTTCACGCGATACTTCATAAGAATTTCACCAGCTACTGCGGTAAAGAGAATGAGACCTTGCAAGGTGCCCACCAGACCACTGGGGAAGTCGGGTCCTTGCAGTGAGTAACCCGCGTTGGTGAGACCACCCAACAAAATTGCTACAACAATGGCCCCTAGTGGGTTGAGTCGTGCAAGAGCGGCAACAACAATTCCGGTGTAGCCAAAGCTATTGAGTTGCAAACCCTTTGCATCGAGGTAATGCGTGAAGTCGCCCACTTGGCTTGCGCCACCAATACCTGCAAGTGCACCAGACAGTGCAGTAACAGCGACGATGGTGGTTTTGGTGCGTATACCGATGTAACGCGCTGCACGTGGTGAGTCGGCAATGACACCAATTTCGAAACCGAAACGACTGCGCTTGTAGAGCACCCACACTGCAATTGCTACAAAGGCTGCGAGCAGCAATCCGAAAGAAACACCAACGCCACCAATTTCATACGAGGGCCAAAATGCTCGTTTATCGAGTGGCTTGCCAGAAGGGAAACCTGCAGAGCGTGGGTCGCGCCAGTATGAGAGTGAGTTGAAAATGAGGTAGTTCAAAACAATGCCCGCGATGTAGTTCATCATGAGCGAGGTAATAATTTCATTGGTATTGAATTGCGCTCGTAATAACCCAACAAAGCCTGCGTACATACCGCCGAAAATCATTCCGGCAAAAACCATGGCAATGATGACAATGCCCACTGGGTACGAGTTGCCCATGACAAGACCAACGTATGAAGCGCCAATGGCACCCATGTACAACTGGCCTTCACCACCAATGTTGATGACACCTAAGCGAAACGCTGCAGCGGCACACAACCCGGTAAATGCAAATGGTGTTGCGGTACGCAAGGTGCCAGTAAGGGCACGCGTGGAGAGAAAGCCACGTTCAAAAATGCGTTGGTAGACATCGATGGGGTTTTTACCGGTGATCAAGAGCACAATGGCGCCTACTGCCAAAGCACCTAATAACGAAAAAAGAGGAATTGCCCAGTTCAGCCATTTCGGCTGCTCTAAACGGCGCTCTAAGCGCACTGGCGATTTCATGAGGTTGCCTCCAATTGTGAGCCACCCATGAGCAGACCAATGGTTTCACGATCGGCAGATTCGGCGGGAATAACAGCAACAATGCGACCTTCGTACATCACGGCAATGCGGTCGGCGAGCGACATAATTTCATCGAGGTCTTCGCTAATGAGAAGGACCCCTAAGCCGCCGTCGGCTGCTTCTACCAAACGCTCGCGTACCGATTCAATGGCGCCAACATCGAGCCCACGTGTTGGTGAAGCGGCGATGAGAATTTTTGGTTCCGTAGAAAACTCACGAGCGAGCAAAACTTTTTGCACGTTGCCACCAGACAACAAGCGCACTGCAGTTTGTGTGCTGGGAGTTTTCACGTCGTAGCGCTCGACGAGTGCTTCAGCACCATCGCGCATTGCTTGGCGACGCAACAAGCCAAAACGTGAAAGCAACGACGAGCGGTATGACTTCAATGCCAGGTTGTCTTCAACAGAGTGACCCGCAGCAAGCCCGGTGTGTAAACGATCTTCAGGAACGTGTGCAATGCCGCCAGCAATTGCAGCGCGTGCTTTACCGCTTTGCAATACTTTTCCTTCAACGCTCACCGAACCAGTGGTGGCGTGGCGCATGCCAGCAATAACCTCGGCAAGTTCACGTTGTCCGTTACCGGCAACACCAGCAACTCCAACAATTTCTCCACGACCAACAGTAAGCGTGACGCCGTGAAGTGCATCGCGGCCACGATCGTCGTGGCCACCAAGATTCTCGACGTTTAACACCACATCGTTTGCTTGCGCAGGTGTTTTACGTTGAACGCGAGTGAATTCCACATTGCGCCCCACCATCATGCTGGCGAGGTCGCGCTTGTTAGTGGAAGATGTATCGACGGTTCCGACGGTGCGACCACCGCGCAGAACGGTAATGCGATCTGACACCGCCATTACTTCGTCAAGTTTGTGCGAAATGAAAATAACAGTGCGGCCTTCAGCGGTCATGGCCCGCAAGGTGCGAAAGAGCGCATCGGCTTCAATAGGCGTAAGCACTGCGGTGGGTTCATCGAGAATGAGAACTTGTGCACCGCGATACAGAACTTTCAAAATTTCTACACGCTGCTGTTCACCCACACTGAGTTGCCATACGCGAGCCTCGGGGTCAACGGCCATGTCGTAACGTGCGGCGAGTTCTTTCACGCGCTCATTGATGGCAGCTGTGTCGAGAAGAAATGCGGTGTCGGGGTTGCCCAGCACCACATTTTCTGCAACAGAAAATGTTTCCACTAAGCGGAAATGTTGGTGGACCATTCCGATGCCAGCATTTAATGCATCGCGCGGTGAACTAAAAGAAACAGGGGCACCGTTGAGTTCAATAGTGCCTTCATCGGGTCGGTACAGACCAGTCAAAATATTGGAAAGAGTTGATTTGCCGGCGCCATTTTCGCCAAGCAATGCATGCACTTCTCCGCGCAGCAGAGTGAACTCCACTCCATCGTTTGCAACGACCCCAGGGAATCGCTTCACGACCCCAGACATTTGTACAGCAATTGTGTTTGTCATGTTCCCCACTGCTCCGAACGCTAGACGACAAAGGGGGGCAAGCCGAAAAGGCTTACCCCCCTTTTACGAACAGTTAACACTGCAGAATTAGCTGGCGGGAATTTCCCCGACAACGCCTTCTACCAAGAAGTTCTGACTCATGAGTTCACCGTATGTTGCCGTCGTGCCAGCAGGAATGACTTCCTTGCCAGTGTTGTCTTTCAACGGACCAGTGAACATTGAACCTGGAGCCTTCGTGAACTCAGCCTTTTTGGCTTCAATTGCAGCCCTGGCCTCTTCAGTAACGAGCTTGCCGTAAGGAGCAAGACGTACGAAGGTGTCTTCGAGGTCGCCGTAGTAGTTGCCTGCAACCCAAGTGCCATCGAAGACGGCTTGGATGCGAGGAATTTCATAGATATCCCAATGGTAAGTAGTAGCAGTAAGCCATACATCTGGGTAGTTCGCACTCTGGTCACTGTCGTAACCAGCCCATGGAACACCAGCAGCTTTTGCTGCATCGCCAGAAGCAGGAGAGTCTTGCGACTTCACACCAATCACGTCGGCGCCACCAGCAATGAGGGCCTCTGCAGTTTTGCGCTCAAGTGCTGGGTCGAACCAGTTGTTGGTCCATACCAATTTCACTTCAGCATCTGGGTTTGCAGCACGTGCACCCATGGTCCAGGCATTCACGCCACGAATGACTTCAGGAATAGGGAATGCTGCAAGGATGCCGAGTTTGCCGGTCTTTGATGCAAAACCTGCTGCCATACCAGTGAGGTAGTCGGTGTCTTCTGCTGAACCGTAGAACTGTGACAAGTTCGCTGCGCTCTTAAAGCCAGTTGCAAACTCGAAGCAGATGTCGGGGTTCTTTTCTGCAGCTGCAGCAAAAGCGTCTTGGAAACCAAAAGATGTTCCGAAAATAACGGTGTTGCCATCGGCAATGAGGTCGTCAATCACCTGTGCGGTTTGGTCACCTTCAGGAACGTTCTCCTTATAAGTGGTAACAATTTTGTCGCCAAACTTTTCTTGCACAGCAAGACGGCCTGCATCGTGTGCTTGTGTCCAACCGCCATCGTTGATGGGGCCAACATAAACCCAAGCAGCCTTGAGTGGCTCTCCTTCTTTTGGTCCGCAATTCACTGGAGCAGCATCGGCTGTCCATGGTGTGAAGTTGGTTTCCCAGCCGGCAACCGTTGCTTCTGGAGCAGTGGTGTCGTCGGTTGGAGCCATGGTGTCGGATGTTTCCATGGTGTCTTCGGTAACTGCGGCCTCGTCAGAAGCACTGTCGCTTCCGCATGCCACGAGGCTTGCTCCCAATGCCAAAACGGCAATGGCGGGCAGCCATTTTTTTGTCATTCGCTTATTCAATTTTTCCTCCCGGGAATGATCAATGCGATGCCTTCGGCGAAGGCGATGTATTGATAGTAGAGCCTTGCGAGAAGGCGAAATTCCCGTTAGGAAGTCGGAAATTGTGCCATAGACTGACGCTGTCCAGGAGAGGTGCCAGAGCGGCCGAATGGGGCGCCCTGCTAAGGCGTTGTCTGTGTTAAAGCGGACCGTGGGTTCAAATCCCACCCTCTCCGCCACGTATTTTCGTGGTGCGTCAGCACCCGCCGTTGACCTCCTTTGAGGTTATCCACAGTGATTTTATTGGGTTTCGTGGCCTCCCTTGCTTTTGGCCAAGTGCCCCGATAGACCAAAAGGTACCTGCGGGCGGAACTTGTGGGGCTAGTTATGACACACCAAAACAACAACTTCTGGGCTGACGCCGACCGGAACCCACGGTTGAGCCGACCCACCCATCCTTTGGCTCGGCGCCTGGGTGTGGTGGCCGTTGCGGTGGCACTGTGTATTCCTGTGGCTCGAGCATTGGGCGACAACAGCCCAGCCCCGGTGCCTAGTGGTGCTGGAGCAGCAGCTGTGTTGGAACCTGGCCGCGAACCCGAGCCGACTACAACTGTTGCCACGGTTCCCCCCATTGTTGAAGTGCCAGAACGCGTTGCAACTCTTGAACCAGCACCACAAGTGGTTGAAGCGAAAGTCGTTGTTCAACCAGAAGTAAAAGCTCCGCAGTGTGGCGCAAAGTTCAGTGTGCAACTTGGCGACTCGTGGAGTTTGCTTGCTGACTATGCCGGAGTAGGAACACGTGAATTACTTCAGGTAAATAGAGCTAATGCACGCACAGTGATTGTTCCTGGTGACGAATTGTGTGTGCCACAAGGTGCACGTATGCGTCGCCCTGCACCCGTTGTTACAACACAACCCGCACGACAGGCATCATCACCAAAACCAGTTGTTGTAGTTGCTGCAAAGCGATTCACGGCTGCTCAGTCCACAAAAATTATTCGCGACGTATTTCCCGACGCATTAGAAAAGCGTGCATTAGAAATTGTTCAGCGCGAAAGTCATACCAATGCAGCCGCATATAACTTTTGTTGTTACGGCCTTTTTCAAATTCACTTTCAAGCGCACAAGAGTTGGCTTGCCACTATTGGGGTCACGAACCCATCGCAGTTGCTTGATGCGGGCACCAATGCTCGTGCAGCACTCACGCTCTACAAGCGTTCAAACTCTTGGGCAGCGTGGGAATAGCGCGCAAGAACTAAGCGCGTTGAGCGACAACAATTACTTTGTCGCCGGAGTTAAAGGTAATGCGTTCGTTTTTGGGCGGGTTGAGTCGCAGCCCCGCAGCAAGAAAGCCTGGCTGGCCAGCAGTAGCGGCGCATTGATAACCGATAGCAATAACACCACAGTTGCGCGCTTCAGCGATGACCTCGGCAAAAGTTGCAGTGTTGTGTGGCGCGTAACGCGCGAAGGGATGCTTGGCTATGCCCGAACCGTGTGCGCCAAAAAGATCGCTAAACACCTCAACGAGTTGAGGGCTTTCACTTAACTGTGCAAGAAGCAAGCTGATGAGTTGCTGGCTGACAATGAAATCGTCGCCGTCACCATCGCTCGCTAATTCAACAGCATCTGGGTCACGCAACTCGGTGACAATGTTTCCTGCGGTTGTGGCGTGCACTGAACGCAAGTGCATCAAACTCAAGAGCACGCGAGCATCGGCTTCGTCGATCTCAAAAGGTGGGTTTTCACACAAGATGAGGTAGTGGTCGAACTCGCCCGACGCTGTGGCAGCAACAATAGATACGCGTGCAATGGTGTCACCTTCCACAAGTTGCAGCGTTTGATTAACAAGACCAAGCCCGTTGATTTGAGCAGTAATTAACGCTGTGTTATGCAGCTCTGGGTTCACCAGTATTACTAACTCAGATCCTGGAGCTACATCGGCTTCAATTTCCATAATGACGCGCGGCGCCATCTGGTTCCACCCAATAATGAGTGATCGTTCGCGTTTGAATTCGCCTGTAGAAATAGGCTTTTCTTCGTTTGGTTGCCAGGGTTCAGGCACAAGATCTATGTTGAAAACAGAGTCATCTTCTGCGATACCAATGACGGAGTCTCCAGCGGCAATCACTGTGTTGAGTGGTGGGCTCAAGAGTACGGAGCCATCATTTTTTTCTAACCCGATAATTGTTGCGTTAGACGACGCGAGAAGTAGCTCGCCAAATGTTCGACCAACAAGGTTTTGAGGAACGAGCTTCGCGTACATTTCATCGCCATCGAAGTCGAGCAATTCTTGGTAAATCAAACCAAGACCAGAAGCCCGAGAGGTTTGTGCCGTGATGCGAGCAATGATTTCTGTTGGCGAAATAGCAATGAGGCGACTGCCCACAACTTCACGCAGAGCTTGCGAGGTGTCTTCGCCCTCAATTTCAGCGATGATCTGAACGGTTGATGCCTCGCCAAGAATTTTGTGCAATGCTAAAATCACCTTGACGCCATAGGTGTTTGATTCTTCGCCTTCAGGGTTGAGCACGATGATTGATTTCGCATCACGTGGGTTCATGCGCAAAAGATCGGCGAGGCGAGTGGGCAAACCGCTACGCACCACCAAGCGCGAATTACCCATGTCGGTGACATCACGATTCAACGCATCGGTGACCTCAACAACATCGTCGGGGCTGAGGATGACAATGACGTGGCTCTGATTACTGCGGTTCGCTTCAACGAGTTCTGAAATGATGCTCGGTAATTTGGCGTTACGCCCGATGATGAGCGTGTGGCCACCTTCAATGACATCTGACTTTCCGCGGCGCAATTCTTGCAACCGGGTGTCGAGGCCACTGGAAATGAGACCAATAATTGCAGCACCGATGAAAATACCGACAAGCGTGATGAGCACGCTGAATACGCGGTAACCCGAGGCTTGGTCGCCGGTGAACGTACCTGCATCGAGGTAGCGACCCGCGGCGAGCCAGATACTTTCCAAAAAACTTGTTGGCTCATCGGATGGCCCGAGCTTGAAAAGCCAGGTGAGTACAGAAACGACGAGCACAAGAATGGCGGTGATTGCCCCGAGCCAAGTGAGAACGGCACCAATTCCGCGGGCCAAGCCATTATCGAATCGGTAACGCAAGCGTTGTTTGAGGGTGAATCGATTGCTCATAGTGATTTTTAACCTAGCAACTACGGTGATTACCCCCAATTAAGGGGGCAGGTTTCGCCCTTGGTGTTTTCCCCTTAGAATGCATCGCCTAAGCGCTTGTAGCTCAATGGATAGAGCATTTGACTACGGATCAAAAGGTTGGGAGTTCGAGTCTCTCCAAGCGCGCCAGTTGTTTTATTTAGGTGTGGTGCCGTCGGCTAGCGCTTCGGCCCAGCGGTGCAAGTTTTGGTTGCCGCTTTCATTACGGCCATAGCGCATCACGTCGTTGGGAATGGCTGCCATCGCATCGGTAATTTTGATAACGGTTGCAAAGTCTTCATCGCGGGTGACCGCTAAGTACAACTCACGTTTGTAGTCGGCATCGGCAATTTGTTCTGGTGAGGTCATGGGCTCACGGAAATACTGGAACTGCTCGACCTGGCAGCGGTCGGGAGTAGAGCCTGGCAAAATACGACTCATCATGAGGCCACCGTTGGGCTGACCTGAAATGGAAATATTCGGGAAGATGTAATGCACCAAGCTCATGGCATTGAGTAGTTGCCATTCATCGTCGGGAAGATCGCGCATTGCTGGCAGTGGTTTGTTGGCAAAGCCCAGACGCACATGAGGCCCATAGAGGTCGTAGGTGTTGCGGTTGGTAATGGACTTGGTGCCAATGCTCTTCCCGTGGAGATAACCAAGGTGATAACCATCGACATAACCGTCGGCAGTTGCTTTCCAGTTGCCGCTCTCAGCAGGCAAGCCATCGCGATGACGATAAAGGTTGTTGAGATCCAAAATATTGAGAGCCGATGCCATATCGCCGAGCCATGCATCAATATCAATGGGGAGGCCAGGCGTGAGAATGGCGAAGATGGCTCCCGATTTTTCGGCAGTGGGAAGTTCAACGAGTGCGTCTACATCAATTCCGTCGAATGCTGCGCGATCGGTGTTGCCCACCAGTGCACCTTCGGTGTCGTACACCCAAGAGTGATACGGGCAGGTAAAGCGTCGTGAATGACCAAAGCATTCTTCTGTCACCGGTGCACCGCGGTGGCGACAAATGTTGAGAAAAGCACGAGCGATTCCGTCTTTACCCCGCACTACCAAAACGGGTCGACCAGCAATAACAAGTGAGGCAAAGTCGCCGTGTTCACGCAGGTCACATGACAAGGCCACGAGTAGGGGGCTGCGGTGAAAGATATTTTCTACTTCTCGTTCGAAGCGGTCGGCGTCTCGGTAATTACGCACAGCAACATTGACAATGGTTTCTGAATAGTCGGCGTGGTCGGCATCGACATTGGCAAGTAAGCGCTTGGCAACAGAAATGAGTGGGGTAGCGGCCATGAGGTGTTCTTTCTTAGACGAAAAGGCAATAAAACAAATTGTACGATGAAGTGGTGAGCGAAGAAAACACGGAACTCGTTGTTATTGGCACCGTACATCATGTGCCAACACCAGCAGCACTTGAGGTACTCGCCAATGTTTCCGTTGTGGTCAATGGCAACGGCCTCATTACTGCTGTCCTGCTTGCCGATTCACCTGAAGCCGCTGAAGCCGTGCGCAGAGCAAACACAGTGGTGAGACTGGGCCAACACGAGCGTTTATTGCCGGGGCTTATTGATACTCATGTACATGCACCGCAGTGGCCACAGCTGGGAACTGGGCTCGACTTGCCATTGGAGCAGTGGCTATTTGATTACACCTTTCCACTGGAAGCAAAATATGCCGATACATCATTTGCTCAGTCGGTATGGCAACACATGGTGCCCACCTTCTTGCGCCATGGCACCACCACTTCTGTGTATTACGCAACCGTGCATACAGAGTCAACAACTCTCTTGGCACAAACGTGTTTAGAGCATGGCCAACGTGCCTACGTGGGTCGTGTTGCTATGGACCACCCAGAGGGAACCCCCGAGTGGTATCGCGATGCAACTGCGCAACAAGGAATTGATAGTTCGCAATGTTCTATTGAAGAGATTGGTGCACTTGCAGGAAATGCCGGTGTGGTATCGGCCATTGTGACACCACGGTTTATTCCGGCATGTTCCGATGAGTTGCTCATGGGTCTTGGTGAACTAGCTATTCGCACAGGAACATTGGTACAAACACATTGCTCGGAATCGCATTGGGAGCACGGGTATGTGCTTGAGCGTTATGGCCGTTCCGACACGGAAATGCTGAAGCACTTTGGGTTGTTAAAACAAGGAACAGTTCTTGCACACGGTGTGCATATTGGCGACAGCGATTACGGCCTCATTAAAGAAGCGCATGCTGGTGTGGCGCATTGCCCAATGTCGAATTCATATTTTGCAAATGGAGTGTTTCCTGCGCGGCGAGTTCTTGGTATGGGCGTGCATGTGGGGCTCGGCACCGATATTTCAGCAGGAACTGATGCGGGGCTCATGAAGCAGTGTGTGCATGCGGTGACATCGTCACGGATGTTGGAAGACGGTGTGAACGGCGTTGATGGTGCTGTAGAAAATTCACGCATCGACATTGTTGCTGCCTTTTACATGGCCACAACTGGTGGCGCACACATGCTGGGGCTTAATGCCGGTGTTATTGCAGTGGGAAATCATTTTGATGCCATTGTTGTAGACACTTCATCGAGCGACTCTGGTTTACGCATTTATGACGATGTTGACGGGGAAGAACGAATCTTTGAAAAGATTGTTCGCCTCTCGGGGCCACGAGACATTTCACATGTTTGGGTTGCGGGAAAGAAAATTAAACAATAAAAAAAGGGGCGAGCCCGAAGGCCCGCCCCTTTTGAAAAAAGAGAATTAACTCTTTGGTATTTCGCCTTTGATTCCCTCAACGAGGTAGTTCATGCTCATGAGTTCTTCGTACGTTGCTTGCTTACCGGCAGGAAGAATTTCCTTGCCAGTGTTGTCTTTCAACGGACCAGAGAACATCACGCCAGAGTTGGCAACAATTTCTGCCTTCTTTGTTTCAATGAGTGCACGAGTTTCGTCGGTAACAATTGGTCCGAGTGGAGCCAAGCGAATGTGGCCATCTGCCATATCGCCGTAGTAGTTACCTGCAACCCATGTGCCATCGAGGATGGCTTGAATACGTGGAAGTTCATATGTTGACCATTCGTAAGTAGCTGCTGTAAGCCACACTTCTGGGTAGTTGGTGCTTTGGTCGCTGTCGTAACCCGACCATGGAACACCAGCAGCCTTTGCGGCATCACCAGAAGCTGGTGAGTCTTGTGCAACTACACCAATGGTGTCGGCTCCACCTGCAATGAGTGCTTCAGCAGTTTTGCGCTCGAGTGCTGGGTCAAACCATGTGCTTGTCCATACGAGGCTTACTTCTGCTTCTGGATTAATAGAGCGTGCGCCCAAGGTCCATGCGTTAATTCCACGAAGTACTTCAGGAATTGGGAATGATGCAAGAAGACCAAGCTTGCCGGTCTTTGATGCAGCACCTGCGGCCATACCGGTGAGGAATGCAGCATCTTCAGCAGCTCCGGTGAACTGTGAAAGGTTTGGTGCACTCTTGTAGCCAGTTGCGAATTCGAAGCACACGTCAGGGTGCTTTTCAGCAGCAGCGGCAAATGCATCTTGGAAACCAAATGAAGTTCCGAATACCACGGTGTTGCCATCGGCAATGAGGTCTTCAATTACTTGGCCAGTCTGGTCACCTTCAGGAACGTTTTCCTTATAGGTGGTCACAATTTTGTCACCAAACTTTTCTTGAACGGCTTCACGAGCCTTGTTGTGAGCAGTGGTCCAACCGCCGTCGTTAATGGGTCCAACGTAAACCCAAGCAGCCTTCAATGGGCCACCGTCTTTTGGACGACAATCGATTGGTGCAGCATCGGCTGACCAAGGGGCGAAGTTTGAGTCCCATGAAGCTGGGAAGGTTTCACCCGTCTCTTCTGTAGGGGCCTCGGTTGTATCTGCTGCGGTGTCATCGGTGATGACTTCTGCAGTAGTTTCATCGGTTGCCTCAGTAGAGGTGTCATCGCTGCCGCAAGCAACAAGGCCTGCTCCGAGTGCGAGGGTGGCTACCAGCGGTAACCATTTCTTTGAACGACGTTGAGTCAAGGTTTTCTCCCGGTGTCTAGGTGGTGGTTTCACGGCAAATTTGCCGTTGCCAAGATCATAAACATTTCGCTGTTTCCCAATGGCATCAAAACAAGGCGTAAACGCATTATTAACAAAAAGTCTACGAAGGCTTATTAAACGGGCTTGGGGTGTCGTCCGCGGGCCACTTCTTCACATTGCTACTCTCATGGTCATGACCCAATCGTCTTCGCGCATTGAGGGTCTCGACGGGCTTCGTGCGGTGGCGGTCATGACTGTTCTGGTTTCTCACATATTTATTGCGGTGCCGGGCGTCTTGCAGTACAGCATTTTTCGTACATTTGCACGCGGCGGATTTCTGGGAGTCAATATGTTCTTCGTGATGAGTGGTTTTCTCATTACGTCACGCTTACTGCAAGATAAAGAAACTAGTGGCCAAATTCATTGGCGAAAGTTCTATGCGCACCGTGCACTCCGTATATTTCCAGCAGTAACAGTATTTTTAGTTGCTCACTATTTTTATGCTGTAAGAAATGATTTCCCGTTATCGGTAACGGCAGCAAACGAATTTGCAATGACCAAAGCTACGTTTCTTCAGTACGCGAATTATGCGGTCTACAAAAACCCCATGACTCAGTTTGTTGACAATGTTTCGCTATGGTCGCTATCAATTGAGGGCCAGTTCTACATTGCAGTACCTATCGTGGTCTTTGTTCTCTTTCGCAAGAATCGACATCACTATTGGCCTATTGGTGTCATTCTTCTGAGCATTGGAATTCTTGCGATTCAGCGTGGGCTTGTTTACAACGACCTGGGTTGGTTCGCCACGTATATTCGCACCGACACTCGCATTGAGAGTTTGATTATTGGCATGCTTGGTGCAGTGCTAGTGATGAAGACGAACGTGGTGAAGCCCGATTTTCTTCGCTACGCAAGTTTCCCTGCGGTCATCGTGGTTGTCCTGATTGTGTTGTATAGCCGAGCCGATGGTTCATTTATGTGGTTCGGTGGCATGACGCTTTTTGATACTGCATGTTTAGTTATTGTTTTAGCGCTCGCACAGAATGTGTTTTTTGCTTCTTCCATTTTGTGCTGGAAGCCCATTGCATGGGTAGGGGTAATTTCCTACGGTTTATATATTTGGCAGATTCCTGTGTTTCGCATTATTCAACGCCATGGTGAAACGTTGTCAACTACTGAACGATTAGTTCTTGCCATGACAGTTACATTTTTATTGAGTGCACTTTCGTGGTACGTCATTGAGCGCCCAGCAATGCGCTCGCGATGGGGGCGGCGGTTAGCTGGTACTTACAGAAGTAAAGCGCAATAACACGCGGCCATCGTCACCGGTGTCGAACACTGCTGTCACGGGCATATTGATGTGTACTTCGCTCGGCGCAACATTCACAATGTTGGTGAGAATGCGCGGGCCTTCAGCAAGTTCAACATAAGCAACTACGTAGGGGCCCGACTCTTTCCAACGGCCGTTACCTTTGGCAACAATGCTGTACGAGTAAATAGTGCCGCGACCCGACATTTCTTCCCATTTCAATTCGGTAGAAAAACACACTGGGCAATGTGCACGCGGGTACCACACCACCGAAGTGCATGAAGTGCAGCGGGGAAGCAACAAGGTGTTGTTATGCAACGCATCCCAAAAAGGCTGTGTTTCATTGTTTATTTCAACATCGGCAAGTGGCAAGAACGACATTGCTATACCTCTTGTCCAAGAATGAGTGTGGCCGAACCCATGCGGGTGGCGAGGTTGCCACCAGTGCCATGTGCAAGCGCAAATTGGCAGTTAGGTACTTGTACGGCAGGGTGTGCCTCGTTGCGAAGCTGGCGTACTGCTTCAATGACTTTGGTAATACCACCACGGTTGCTGGGGTGGTTGTTGCACAGCCCGCCGCCGTCGGTGTTGAAGGGAAGTTTGCCAAAGGGCGCTTGTAGCCCACCATCGGAAACAAACTCGCCGCCTTTACCTTTCTCGCAAAAGCCAAGGTCTTCAAGTGTGGTGAGAACTGTGATGGTGAAACTGTCGTATATAGAGGCATAACGAATATCACCGGGAGAAAGGCCTGCTTCGGCAAATGCGCGAGGCCCCGACACCACAGCGCCAGTGCGAGTGAGGTCGATGCGACCGTTGTTCACATGTTTGGCGGCAAAGCCAGTGCCAAGCACAGGAACACTTTGTCGTGAGAGTTTGCGTGCAACTTCGGGTGACACCACAACGAGTGCGCCACCACCGTCGGTCACTACACAACAGTCGAGCATGTGTAATGGGTCGGCCACCATTTTTGACTGCAACACTTCTTCTACGGTGACCGCATTTTGCAAAAATGCATTGGGGTTGTGTTGTGCGTGGCTAGCAGCAGCAACTTTAATTTCGGCAAGTTGTGCACTTGTCGTGCCAAATTCATGCATGTGCCTGCGAGCGGCCATTGCGTAGCCAGCAACAATGCTGAGACCAAAGAAATTTTCAAACGATATTTCTGGTGCAGAACCAAAACGGCCAGCACCAGCAATGCCAGCACCCGAACTGCGAGGCAAACCCGCAAGTGTGATGAGCGCAACATGACAATGCCCAGCAGCAATAGCTTCGGCAGCATGTTGCACATGTAAAAGGTATGAAGACCCACCGGTTTCGGTGTTGTCTATATGTGTGAGCTGAAGGCCTAAGTATTCGGCCATGGACAGCGCGCCAAAACCTGGTGCATCGCCCGCACAGAAATACGCATCAACATCGGCAAAGGAAAGACCAGCGTCGGCGAGTGCACCCGCGGCAACTTCTGCGTGCACTTGTTGCACCGTTTTGTTCGGAATGGTGCGCAGTGGGTGTTCGTATGCCCCTGCAATAAAAGCTTTGCCGCGAACGCTCATGAGTTACGGAACGTAGCGGGCAATTGCTGCGGCGATTTCTTGTTCTGCCTCAGCAGCACCATTCCAGCCACCGACGGTGGATTCCTTGTTGGGTTCAATGAGTTTGTAGACCTCGAAGAAGTTGGCAATTTCGGCCAAGAGAAAATCGGGGGCGTCTGAGAGGTCGCGGTAATGCGCGTAGCGGGCATCGCGCGATGGAACGCAGAGCACCTTGGCGTCGGGGCCTTTTTCATCGGTCATCCAGAACACGCCAATGGGGCGAGCCCACATGTGGCAGCCAGGGAATGTTGGCTGAGGCAACAAAATGAGGGCGTCTAGCGGGTCGCCGTCTTCGCCGAGGGTGTGGGGAAAAAAGCCGTAATCGAGGGGGTACTGGGTGGCCGTGAAGAGCGTGCGGTCGAGCCAAATGGCGCCGGTTTCATGGTCCATTTCATATTTATTACGTGAACCCTGGGGGATTTCAACGATCATTTCAATTTCCATAGGTGTCACTTTATGCCGTGGGGTGACCTGCACAACCCTTGCTGCTTGGGTAGTTTATATTCATTAGTAAAAATATATTCAGTTTTAATTATAGAAAAACAGTGGCCTGACCGGAAGAGGTATGAAGTGTTCAAGAAAACATCAATGTGGGTAGGGCTAACGGCAGTAGTGCTGGCGAGTTGTGGCGGCGGAAGTAGCGAAACCAAAGATACGTCGGCCACCGAATCAACGGACAGAGAACGCAACACCTTGGTCGGCGGCTTTGGCACCGACGGAGCCGGCTACAGCGACATTGCTCTTGGCAAGTCGAATTCTTCCAGCTATTACCAACTCACAAGCCACGACAACGGTGATGGAACCACAAACGTTGCAGTGATTTCAAGAGGTAGCAAGAACGGAGAAACAGTTTTGCAGGTTCTCCTTTCCCGTATTGGCAAAGACGGTGCATTCGATACTTCGTATGGTGTTGGGGGGTTCACCTACATCACTCTGAACCCTGAACACTGGGTAGAAACAATAATGTTCGACTCGCACAACAATGTTGTGGTTGCAGTTGGATGGTCTACCGAAATTCCTGGTGAAAAAGATGCTGATGGATATCAGGCGTACCAGAGCCATAGTGAATTACGCGCCTACAGCTTCGCAACAGGCAAAGCACAAAATGATTATGGAACCAATGGTGTTCTCACTGACTTAGAAAAAACTCTGGGAAGTGATGTCTATCAAGTATCGCTCGGTCTGCGAGGCACTAAAGCCGACAGCTTTAACTTCATGACCTCAGTTGGACTTGTTCAGTTAACTGCAAATGGAACACAGACGAAATTTGCCCAACTGGAACCCAAGAACGCAAATATGTATTCACGATTAATTGATATGTCATATCTTGAGGTGAGCACATTTGCAGGACTGTTGGGAACTTTTTGGGACGACGAAGGTAATCGCTTGGGTATGGAGTATTCGTTGCTGCATCCCACCACTCCAGCAGAAAGCATTCAGGGCAGCACAACCGATCTTTCAATACTCGACGGATGGGATACGAAGCAGTATGCAATTCCATCATCGAACATGGCTACTCCAGTGCCAAATATCATGGTTATAACAAATGATGGCTATCAAGTTGATCGCGGCGAGTTAGATACAGGAACGAATGCATTTCTGAACATAGACCATTTTAGTTTTAATGAGAACGGCGATAATGAGTTCAGAGGTGCCACCATTGCGCCCGCTGGCACAACGCTCGTTGGGTTAGAGAACAAGTATTCTGGACAGCAAAATCTCATTACTTGCAATGTTGCACTTGCCAGCGTGTGTGAAACTGGTGCTGCACAACGCCTAGCACTTCCAGGCACAAGTCTTCGGGAAGGTTATGCGTCTAATGTACGCGTAGAAACTGACGGCACCATTCGGTCGCTCGTTGAAAAGCGCAATAGCGATGGAGTTGGCACCGATGCAGTGGTCACCTTGGGTACCGATGGAATTCCATCAACTTCTCCAGTAGAACCGTACGCATCGTTACTATCAACACAACCAGCAATTGAAGGCAATGGCTGGATAACCAACGACTATAAGAAAATTGGCGCGAACAGTGCCGTCATGGTTGCAGGTGAAATGAAAACGGCTCCTGCTCTTGGCATCATTTCTTCGAGTGCAGGTGTGCGCAGTGTGAAGCAATACAAAAAACCCAATCGGGTTTTTCCTACTGATCGATATGTATGGACCGATACATGGGGTGGAAATCTACAGTTCGATGAAAAAGGCAACGAATATGTTATTGCTGGCGACATGAATGGTGCAGTCGGCTATGCGCGAATTTTGCCAGCGGACGGTCAAATTGACAAAAATTATGGTGAAAATGGACTCACATCACTAGGCAGTGGAAAAGACTGTGTTGATTCCGTGTCGCAGATTGCGCCAAATGGACAATTGATGGTGTTACAAATTCAACGTGAGAAGCTTGACACGGACTGCAATTATAAAGTGATCCCAAACATTATTTCCGCCGCCGTCATTTCACCCCAGGGTGCAGTGACCTCAACCGTGTTCGCAACACCCTTGCCATTGGATAGCCAACAGAAATTGATTATTTCGCCACTCACAAATGAGTTTTATGTGCATTCACAGAAGTGGATTCAAGACGACATCGGGGATTGGAAATCTGAATATTCAATTTTGCGATACAACGCACAAGGTGAACTCGATCAGACCTTCGGTACTGCTGGAAAACTCACTTATAGCGATGATTCCATTTTAGGGTGGCCAGTGTTTCCTCAAGTCGCCGACAACAAAGGACGCTTACTGTTTGTAGGGACGAGCAGCGATGGCGCTAATGATGTATTGCGTGTTGCACGTATTACCCGTGATGGCAAGCTTGATATGGGAGTAGACGCTCCTCCACCTCCGACACGCACTCCCGAAGAAAAGCGAGAAGCACGCGAAGAACAAAAACAACTTGAATCGAATCCGGTTCAACCCGTGGCTGTCGCTGAAGTGGTCACACCTATTTCTATTACAGCAGTAGCAACTGCGGGCGATGGGAAAGTAAAAGTTACTTGGGCCGATGCGATGAAATACGCAACTCCTCCCACGTACACCGTGACGGCTACTCCGGGGGGCAAGAGTTGTACATCTATCACTACAACCTGCGACATTGCCGGACTTGATGCATGGCAGAGCTACACCTTTGACGTGAGCACGTCAGGGAAAGTGGCTGCGACGTCTGCTCCTTCTGCTGAAGTGAAGCCAGTACGGGTGGCAAAAGTAGGTTCAAAAACTTCGCTGCGAAAACTACTGACTCCTGCGGGGAAGACAACCGTGAAGTGGGCCACAACTGGCGGCTGCAAAATTTCAGGAACATCATTCGTTGCTGCAAAAAAACCAGGGACCTGTTTGCTGACTGCAAAAACAGCCAAGGTGGGCAAAGCCGCTTCAACCGTGCGGTTTGTGCAAGTTCAAATAGTTGCTGCAACTAAAAAATAGTGCCAGCTACTTAGCCAAAAGCAACGCTGTACATAGATAGCGAGGAATACACAAACCCATCGGTCACGGTGTGCGGCGCTTCATTGGGGCGTCGTGCACCGAGAACGTAGAGAAGCGGCAAGAAGTGTTCTGGTGTTGGCACCGCATATGCCGCATCGGGGTGGCTTGCGTAGTTTGCAATGGCGTCGATGTCGTTGTTTTCAATTGCTTCAACGATGTATTTGTGGAAAGCAACACTTGAAGGATGTGGTTCGGCATTATCTGACCAGTTGATAGCACCCAAGTTGTGCACAATGTTTCCACTTCCCACAATGAGCACCTGGTATTCGCGCAACTTTTGTAATTTGCGGGCAACTTCTACGTGCCATGCTGCGGGCTTCGAGATATCAATAGACATTTGCACCACAGGAACATTTGCTTTGGGGAAGACATGGCGCAGCACAGACCATGCTCCGTGATCGATACCCCAGCTGGTTGTTGCACAAATGGGTTCGGGGGCAACGAACTCTCGCAATAAATTAATGACGTGTTGGGCAAGTGCCGGTGAACCTGGGGCTGGGTATTCCACTTGTGAGAGTTCGGGCGGAAAACCTGAGTAGTCGTGAATGGTGCGCGGCTTTGAGTTTGTTGAAACACAAATACCTTGGGTGGTCCAGTGTGCAGAAATGACGAGCACAGCGTTGGGGTAGACGGGAGTCTCGCTGCGCACGTTCTCGCTTTCCCTGCGCTTCAAATGGGAAGAATTGAGCGATACAAAACGTTCTCCGAAATCGGCCCAATCGTTGGTGAACGCATTGTTCTCGATGGCGTTCATGGGGCTTCCGTGACCAAAAAAGACGGTGGGTGACGCAGCAGGCATAGACCTTGTCTAGCATCTGCTCTATGAACTTTGGCAGGCAAAAAGCACTTATGGTGGAAGAAGCGAATGCGCTTCCGGGCAGAACCGATCAGTTCATGCCTATTCCGGAAAAACATTTCGTACTTGATGCGCCTCTTGCTGAGCCGTGGCCAAGTGGAACAGAAACAGCCGTGTTTGCCTTGGGTTGTTTTTGGGGTGCTGAACGAGTGTTTTGGAAAATACCTGGTGTGTATTCCAGTGCAGTGGGTTACGCCGGTGGCTACACGCCGAACCCTGCATATGAAGAAGTGTGCTCAGGTCGTACCGGGCACACCGAAGTGGTGTTGGTTGCCTATGCACCTGCTGAAGTTACTTTTGAACAGCTCCTCAAAGTTTTTTGGGAAGCACACGACCCCACACAAGGCATGCGACAGGGAAACGATGTGGGTACGCAATACCGCAGTGCGATTTACACAAACAATGCAGAGCAGCTCAAAAGTGCGGAGCAGAGCCGCGGTGTGTATGAAGAGCAGTTGAAAGCCGCTGGCTACGGTGCAATCACAACTGAAATTGCTCCTGCCGGAACTTTTTATTACGCAGAGCCGTATCACCAACAGTATTTAGCGAAGAACCCCAATGGGTACTGCGGTATTGGTGGCACCGGTGTTGCTTGCCCAATTGGTTTATCTCTTTAAGCCAAACGGCGCGCAGAGTTACCAACCATTTTTACGAATACTTTCTCCATCGGCATCTTGAGGTCTGCCTTGCCAACGCAATGCACCTGGTGTGTGTGAGAGGTGCGCAATGAGCCCCTGCATGGGTGTTCCTTCGAGATGTTGAATCATATTGCGTGCAGCAAAATGGGGGTCGTCGTTAATGTCGGCCATGTCGTATACGGGGCCAATTGCCGCATCGGCTTCTTCAAAGATACGTAGCACTTCTTCTTGTGGGCGTGCGGCACACCACGCAATGAGCAGCTCGTTGAGTTCTTTCCGGTGATCGACGCGCAAGTTGAATGATGCAAAGCGTGGGTCGTTGGCAACGCCAAGAATGTCGAGCACGCGTGCAGCAACAGTGTCACTAGATGCAGAGACACCAACCCATTTGCCATCGGAACATTCAAAGGTGCCGCGTGGAACGGTGTACGGAATGCCTGAACCCAAACGCTGTTGTTGTTCGCCGGTGAGTTGATACACACTCAGCAGTGGGCCCATCATTTGGAAAATGGTTTCCAACAAGTTGACATCAACTACTTGACCCACGCCCGAATGCAACGCAACCATGGTGGCAAATGCAGATGCAAGACCGGTGATTTCATCGGTGAGAGCAATAGGCGGAAGTAACGGTGCACGACCCTCTTCACCGCTAATGGCAGCAAGGCCACTCATCGATTCGGCAATAGAGGCAAACCCAGCACGTTGTGCGTACGGGCCTGTTTGTCCAAAGCCAGTGACGCGCACAATGACAAGTTTTGGGTTGCGTGCAAGAAGTACGTCGGGTCCAAGACCGAGGCGCTCCAAAATCCCGGGGCGGAAATTCTCTACCAACACGTGTGCGTCGTCGAGCAGCGACAACAGCACTGCAGAGTCGGCTTCGTCTTTTAAGTTGAGAGCAATGGTGCGCTTGTTGCGGTTCACCATTTTCCACCACAGCCCTGTGCCATCGCGTGGGTCGCGCCACGCCATGTTGCGTAGTGAGTCGCCAGTATCGGGGCGTTCTACTTTGATGACATCGGCACCGAAGTCGGCGAGGTATCGCGCACAGTTTGGCCCGGCGAGAACTGTAGAAATATCTACGACGCGAATGTCGCCTAACGGCAGTTGCGTCATTTGTGAATGGCTTAGTACCAGGGGCGATCGCGACGCGATGTGCCCGGACGTGCCCACCAGCGGCCACTGAACTTCCAAGCACTGTCGCGATTGCGTAGTGGAGATGAAACCATGCCGCCCGTTGCGGTGTTGGCTTCAATGGCAGCAACAATTGCTGCGGTCTCTTCATCGGTTGGTGCCGGTGAAATGGAAAAAGATGAAGTGGTCATGATGCTTTTCTTACAGCGGCATGTTTCCGTGTTTGCGACGAGGAAGTTCGGCGCGCTTTGTTTGCAACATCTTCAAACCAGCAATTAGCTTGATGCGTGTTTCTGCTGGGTCAATAACATCGTCGATGTAGCCACGCTCTGCAGCGTTGTATGGGTTGGCATACTTTTCGGTGTAGTCACTGATGAGTTCCGCACGACGTGCAACCGGGTCTGCTGCTTGTTGCAGCTCACGGCGGTACACAATTTCAACTGCACCTTGTGGGCCCATTACTGCAAGTTCTGCAGTTGGCCATGCGTAGGCAAGGTCGGCGCCAATTGACTTTGAGTTCATGACCACGTAAGCGCCACCGTAAGCCTTACGGGTAATCATTTGAATACGTGGCACGGTGGATTCGCAATATGCGTAAAGCAATTTCGCGCCGTGACGAATGATGCCGTCGTGTTCTTGGTTGACACCAGGAAGGAAACCAGGAACGTCAACAAAAGTGATAAGCGGAATATTGAATGCATCGCAGGTACGCACGAAACGTGCTGCTTTTTCTGATGATTCAATGTCGAGAACACCAGCAAACTCTTGTGGCTGGTTGCCAACGATGCCAACTACTTGTCCATCGAGGCGCGAGAAACCACAAGTAATGTTCTTTGCCCAGAATGGGAAGTATTCAAAGTATTCGCCGTCGTCACATACTTCACGAATCACTTTTTTCATGTCGTATGGCTGGTTTGGTGATGGAGGCAAGATGTCGCGCAACATGGGGCACAAACGATTTGGGTCGTCGGTGCTCTCGACTGCTGGCGGATCTTCCAAGTTGTTTTGAGGAAGGAACGACAACAAGTAACGCACGTCGTCGAGGCATGCTTTTTCATCGGTGGAAACAAAAGTGGCAACGCCGCTCTTCGACGCATGGCTCATTGCGCCACCAAGTTGTTCAAGTGTTACATCTTCACCAGTCACGGTTTTTACAACGTCTGGACCGGTAATAAACATGTGGCTTGTTTCGCGCACCATGAAAATGAAGTCGGTCATTGCAGGTGAGTACACCGCACCACCGGCGCATGGGCCAAGAACAACAGAGATTTGCGGAACAACACCGGACGACAAAACGTTGCGGTAGAAAATGCCGCCGTAGCTGGCAAGTGAAACAACACCTTCTTGAATACGAGCGCCCGCGCCATCGTTCAAACCAACGACAGGAGCGCCAACCTTCAATGCAAGGTCCATAAGTTTGTGAATTTTTTCAGCAAACACTTCACCAAGTGCTCCACCGAAAACGGTGAAGTCTTGTGAGAACACAAATACTTTGCGACCTTCGACTGTTCCCCAACCGGTAATAACACCGTCGGTATACGGGCGCTCTTCTAAGCCTGCGGCATGTGCGCGGTGGCGTGCAAGGAGGTCGAGTTCTTGAAAGCTGCCTGGGTCGAGGAAGTAGTCGATGCGCTCGCGGGCAAGCATCTTTCCTTTTTCGTGCTGGCGCTCTACCGAGCGAGGCGAGCCGGCGTTGTAGGCGGCCTCTTTGCGCTCACGGAGATCTTCAATTTTGGCGGTCATTGGGTTGTCACTCACGCGTCAGACGATAGTTGGCGAGGCGGTGGTTCTCCCACCCCGTCGGCCTAACCGGCGGGGACGAGTGGACTGGTGGTGGTAGTAGTAACCGTTGTCACAGGCGCAACGGGGGCAACCGGAGCGCTGCTCGACGTGGTGGCGCCGGGCAGGGTGGAGCTAGAGACCACCGTGGTGGTGGTGGCAGGGTCGCCAATGGTGAGGGTGGCTGCCAAGGGGGCAAGGTCTCCGGTGGTGCTCGTGCCGTTGATTTCAATGGTCCAGTCGCCAGGGGCTTTGAGCGGGAATTCACCGTTTGCCCCCAAAAGTGCGGCCCCACGGCGGGTGAGAGGTACCCGAATGAGGTAACCGTCGTACCCGTCGGCTTTCGGGGTCATGCGAATGGTGAACTCTTGAATACGTTGGGGTTCAAAGAGCTCTATGAGCACCTGATTTGGCCCCACAGTGGCGGGGCTCACCGAGAAACGCACGTGAAAGCGGTCGTTGCGCAGGTCTTGTACAGAGGCGTATACGGGGCCGCCACTGGTGGGTTTTGTGTTGAAGTAAATAGGTGTGGTCGACATCATCCACGCCGTGAGACCGAGTACCACCACGCCGGCGGCAGCCTGTGAACCCACGGCTCGGCGCAGATGAGCCGCCGGGCGCATTTCCAGAGTGCTCGCCCGAGCAAGGCGAGTTCCGATGAAGAACCGAGAGGTGAACATGGCGTAGGTCATGAAACCAACGGCTGCAATTTTCAACAGCAAAATACGGCCATGGGAATTGGACAACAAGGCGAAGCCGTCGTAACGGTAGGTGCTGACGATGCCGGTAAAAACAACAACCGCAATGGCTCGAGGCGCTAGTCGGCTGAACCCGCGTACCGCTTGTACGAGGTCGGAGTCGCCAGAACCAATGAGTACAACTCGCACTAAGAGAACGAGTCCTCCAAACCACATGGAAACAGCGAGCATGTGTACGCCAGCATTCACGTGGCCAAGCACTTCAATACGTCCACCAGTGCGGTTGAGTCCGAAGACAAGACACATAAACACGAGCGAAGCAACGCTGATTGCTTGAGTACCGGGGTCAAGAATGCGCTCGGGGTTCCAGGCAACAAGCCCAACAACTCCAACAAGAATGCAGCGCAGCAGAATTCCCCAACCAGGAAGCGACTCAGCGAGTTCGCGCCAAGCGTTCGGACTGAGTGATGACGTCACGCCTTTGCCAGTGATTTGAGCTGTGGTGAATACGAGAACGGCGAAGGTAACGAGTGCTGCAAAGATCCAGGTAATACGCAAAAAACGCTTGCATACTTGGTATTCCACACCTTCTGGCCAAGCCAAAAGGATGAGTGCGAATGAGCCGAACAAGGTTCCAATGAGCACGTACGACAAGGTGCGAAAAAGCCCTAACGGCCCGCCCACTCGTGGCCATGACGAATTGCTGACGGTTGATTCTGTGCCAGGAACAACGGTGATGGGAGTTTCGCCACCAGGAATGCTTGATGTTGAGGTAGTGGGCAATGCAATGGCAGAGGTGAAGTTGTATGCGCCGCTACTGCCGTCGGGAAGCGCCCAACTCACTGTGCAGGTGCCGGCGGAAGGAACTTGGGTAAGAGGCGTGCTGACCGTTTTTACATCGGCTCCAAGTTGTGCCGCACCAAGGTTGACAATGTTTCCGTTGCAAACGAGTGAAATACCCATTTGCTCAATGTCTTTTGGGTTAGTGAAAGGGTTAACAAAAACTAACTGCAACTGAGTGGGGGCAACCGAGACCACTTCGCTGGGGGCGGGGTTGGACGACGACAAGGTGTTATCACCAGCGGCATGGGAAATGCTCGGGAAAAAGAGGCCGGCACCGGTGGCAAGGAGAGCCCCCGTAATGATGATCTTCCTCAAAAAACGACCCATGACCTCTAGACGGTAGTCAATGGAAGGCCAAGGGCCATATCACCTACTCGGTAGGCTCAATGAAATGGCCGTTCAATCGCTCTATCGACGTTACCGGCCGCGGCGCTTTAGCGAGTTGCGCGGGCAAGACCATGTGGTGCGCGCCTTGCGTAATGCGGTCATCAATGAGCGCGAGGGTCAGGCCTATCTCTTTTCTGGTCCGCGTGGCACGGGTAAGACCTCTACCGCACGCATCTTGGCAAAAGTGCTCAACTGCGAGACCCCTATTGAAGGCGAACCATGTTGCACGTGCTCTTCTTGTGTGGCCGTTGAAGCTGGTACCAGTTACGACGTCATTGAACTAGATGCTGCAAGCAACAACGGTGTCGACGACATTCGTGAACTCATTGACCACGCAGCGCTTGGCAACCCTGGGCGACATCGTGTTTTCATTCTCGATGAAGTGCACATGTTGTCTAAGGGCGCCGAAGCTGCATTGTTGAAAACATTGGAAGAACCACCAAGCCATGTGGTGTTTGTTTTAGCTACAACCGACCCGCAAAAAGTAAGTGAAACCATTCGTAGTCGCACGCAACACCTGCAGTTTCATTTGCTTCCCATGCACGATCTTGAAGAACATGTCAAATTTGTAATTGCCGATGCAGGTCTTTCAGTCACTCCAGAAGCAATTGCACAAGTACTTGTGCAAGGCGGAGGAAGCGCACGCGACACATTGTCGGCACTTGAACTTGTTGCAGCAAGTGGTGGAGAAGCCGACCACTCGGTCAACCTCGACGAATTCATAGAAGCAATTATTGAAAACGACCCTGCACGTGCTTTGGCTGCAGTTGCGTTTGCAGTGCAACAAGGTCGCGACCCGCGTTCGCTTTCTGAAGAACTCATTCGTTATTTGCGCGATGGGTTTCTTTCACAAATGGCTCCCGAACTTGTCCAACTTCCTGCAGAGCGCATTGAATACGTTGCGCAGTGGGCGCAGCGCATGGGCAATGGCACCATTGTGCGCTCCATGGAAGTTCTTGGAGACATGTTGGTAGAAATGCGCCGTGCACCCGACGCCCGGCTTTTGTTTGAAGTAGCAATGGTGCGTATTTCTCACGTTGCAGAATCTGGCGACTCATCGGCGTTGCTTGCACGCATTGAACGCTTAGAAAAATTAGTAGAACGTGGTGGCGTTGCTCCTGCACAAGTAGCAGCCACGCCACCTCCACCTGTTGACCCCACAACGGGGCGAGCAAAACTAGGTGGCGCTGTTCGGCAGAGCACAGGCAACACCGGCCCTATTGCGCGACCACAAACACCAAGCGCACCTCCTGCAACTGTTGTAACGGCCTCACCAACGCCGGCCAAGCCTGTTGGCGCCGTTGGCGAAATGTGGCCAAGTGTTTTAGCTTCGCTGAAGCCGTTAGTGCGTGCGTTGTACAGCCCCTGTGTTGTTGGAGTGTCGTCAGTAGACGCAGTTACTTTGAATGCACCAAATGCTGTGCATAAAGAACGTTGTGCCGACCACCTTGCAGTTGTTGCTAGTGCGTACGGGTCAATAATGGGCGTTGCAATCAACGTTACGCTCGGTGTCAGCGAGGGAACTGCAAAAGACTCCACCGATCGGTTAGTTAAAGCGCGTAAACCAGTGCTTGAAACCGACGATGTTCCACACGACAATATTGACCCCAGTGAATTAATTGACGCACCACTTGTTCCCGTTGTGTCACCGCTCGATCAAATTACAAAAGCATTTCCCGGCACGCGTGTGGTGAACGAAGGTAAAAATAAGTGAGTGCTTATACTCCGCCAGTTCAGTCGCTCATCGACGAACTAGGTCGACTACCTGGTATTGGCCCAAAGTCGGCACAACGCATTGCTTTTCATTTGCTGAAGCTGCCGAGCGACGATGTACGTCGACTAGCACGTTCCATTATTGATGCAAAAGAAAAAGCACGGTTCTGCGACATTTGCTTCAACATTGCAGAAAATACTTTGTGCCCTATTTGCGAAGACCAACGGCGCGATTCAACGGTGTTGTGTGTTGTAGAAGATTCGCGTGATGTGGTTGCCATTGAAAAGACGGGCGCCTTTCGTGGGCGCTATCACGTGTTGCAAGGTGCAATTCACCCGATGGAAGGAATTGGCCCTGAGCAATTAAAAATTCGCGAATTGCTCAGCCGACTTGGTCCAGAAAATGTGCAAGAAATTATTGTGTGTACTAACCCCACCGTTGAGGGTGACGTGACAGCAATGTATTTAGCGCGCACCATGAAAACTCTTGCAGTGAAAGTAACGCGTATTGCCAGTGGGCTTCCTGTTGGTGGCGATCTGGAGTATGCAGACGAACTCACGCTGGGGCGTGCCATTGAAGGCCGCCAACTTTTACACGACTAAATTTTGCGCAATGGGTGATGGCTTGTAAATAGTGTGCTTGCCGCTCAGCACGTAAGACAAAATGCACACAATGAAATACGCCGGTAGCGCATTCCAGCCAAACAACTCAATGCCAATGACTATGCAAGTAAGAGGCGTATTCGATGCTGCTGCGAAAACTGCAATGAGGCCAAGAACTGCAAAGAGTGGAATTGAAGCGTGAGTAACGCGTGCAAACTGTGCGCCTGCGAGCGCGCCAATAATGAAAAGTGGGAACACTTCACCACCGACAAAGCCTGTTCCGAGTGAAATTGCCGTCAGGAGAAGCTTCCACAAACACGCAAGTGCTGCAACGCCTACAGCGCCGGTGAGGGCGCTTTCTAGGAGAGAAATAGAAATGCCGAGATATACGCGAGTACCGGAAAGCAAAACGAGAAACAAAATAATGAAACCGCCAATGACGGGGCGTAGTGGCGGAAATTTAATGATTTGAGCCATTGTATTTTTGATGCGGTGTTCAAGCTGGATGTAAGCAATGGCGATGAGTGCAAACACACACGATGCAACCAAGCAACGCCAGAGTACTGACCACCCGAAGTGCAGATTTTCAATATTGGGTGTAGCAAAGTGTTCCACTCCGCAAGCTTCTACTGTGAAAAAAGCAACTGCACTTGCAACAAATGCTGGCAGCACTGCAGATTTATGCAGACTCGTTTTTCGTTGAATTTCGAGACCAAAAAATGCTCCTGCTATGGGAACACCAAAGAGCCCACCGAAACCTGCGGCAACAGCGATGACTAGAAAAACTCGTCGTGTACTGCTGCTCACCGAACGAGCACGAGCAACTGCATCGGTCACGCTGGCAATAATTTGCACAATGGCACCTTCACGACCCACCGATGCACCAACAAGATGTGAGGTAACGCTTCCTGCCCAAATCATTGGCGCCATGCGGGCCGGAACTTCTGCGCCAGGAACATGAATTGCATCGAGTACCAAACTGGTGCCGCCGGTGATGGGGTTTCCCCACTTGTAATAGATGTAGCCAACTATTCCGCCTGCAATTGGCAAGAGAAATATGAGCCATTCATTATTGACACGAGTGGTGGTTGCCCAATTGAGTGAACTCAGAAACGCAGCCGAGACCAAGCCTCCGAGAGCGCCAACAACAATGGCAGCAAAAAGGAAAGCGAAGAATTTTTTAGAGCGAGCGGACAATGAGTGCATCGCCTTGCCCGCCACCGCCGCAGAGCGATACGGCACCAAGGCCACCACCACGACGGCGCAGTTCATGCAACACGGTGAGTGCCAAGCGGTTTCCGCTCATGCCGATGGGGTGACCCAAAGCAATGGCGCCTCCGTTGACGTTCACGATGCTGTCGCTGATGCCGAGTTCTTTCATGGAAGCAATACCTACTGCGGCAAATGCTTCGTTAATTTCAAACAAGTTGATGTCGGATATTTTCATACCGGCACGACCCAGTGCTTTCAAGATGGCGTTGCTTGGTTGATGAAGGAGCGATGCATTGTCTGGCCCTGCAACCATTCCGTACGACACCACTTCGCCAAGTGGCTTCACGCCGCGTGCTTCTGCAGCTTTTTTGCTCATCACAACAACAGCACTTGCACCATCGCTGAGTTGCGAAGCGTTACCTGCAGTAATGGCACCATCTTTTTCAAATGCAGGCTTCAATGTTCCGAGCGAGTCCATTGTGGTATTGCCACGCACACCTTCGTCGGTGCTGATAACAACCGGGTCACCTTTACGTTGCGGAATGGTGATGGGAACAATTTCATCGGTAAATTTGCCGGCTGCAATTGCTGCTGCTGCGCGAACATTGCTTTGCACGGCGAACTGATCTTGTACATCGCGACCAATGCCGCCTGCTGTGTAGCGCTCGGTGCCTAAGCCCATGAGGCAAGCATCGAATGCACACCACAAACCGTCTTTAATAATGGCGTCGGCGAGTTCGGTGTTGCCGTAGCGAAAACCGCTGCGAGCACCAGAGGCGATGTAAGGAGCATTGGTCATGCTTTCCATTCCGCCAGCAATGACAATGTCGGCTTCACCTGCCGCAATCATTTGATCGGCGAGATAAATGGTGTTCAGACCCGACAAACACACTTTGTTGATGTTGACCGCAGGAACACTCATGGGAATTCCGGCTTTTACCGCCGCTTGGCGTGATGGAACCTGACCCTGGCCGGCCATAAGGACCTGGCCCATAAGAACGTGTTCTACTTCTTCGGGTTTTACACCGGCTCGTGCGAGAGCTTCAGCAATGGCGAAGCCTCCGAGTTCGGCTGCAGAGAAGCCCGCGAGTGCACCGCTGAGCTTTCCAATAGGTGTACGTGCTCCGGCGACAATGTATGAACCTGACATGTTGTAAATGCTACCCATTTCGCTGGTTGTTGGCGTGGTGAAGCCGTGACTCTTCAGTAGCCTCGCATCGTGGAAGATATTAGAAAAGCCATTTTGTCGGGGGCCGATGCCGCAACAATTGCCGCACTGCCCATCCCTGCTACTTATAGGGGGGCTCATGTTCGTCTTACCGATGTTGAGATGTTTGCTGGGCTTGAATCCAATGAGAAAGACCCTCGCAAGAGCATTCATTTAGGTGAGGTACCCACGCCGGAACTTGCACCCGATGAGGTGTATGTCGCTGTCATGGCTTCCTCCATCAACTTCAATACCGTATGGACAAGTATTTTTGAACCCATCCATACTTTTGGCCCCATGCAACGCTTGGGTCGCGAAAGTGAATTAGCCAAGCGTCACGATCGTGACTATCAAGTAATTGGTAGCGATGCATCGGGTGTTGTGTTGAAAGTGGGCGCTGCTGTACGCACATGGAAACCTGGCGACAAAGTAACTGTGCATTGCAACCACGTAGACGACCAAGATCAAAGTGCACACAACGACTCGATGATGGCGAGCAACCAACGCATTTGGGGCTATGAAACGAACTTTGGCGGACTCGCCGACATGGCAGTGGTAAAAGCAAACCAACTCATGCCAAAGCCTGCGCATCTTTCATGGGAAGAAGCAGCAGTGAACGCACTGTGCAACAGCACGAGCTATCGCATGTTGGTGTCGCAAAATGGTGCACGCATGAAACAAGGTGACGTTGTTCTCATTTGGGGTGCAACAGGTGGTATTGGTGCATATGCCGTTCAATATGTGTTGAACGGTGGTGGCATTCCTGTTGGCGTTGTTAGTTCACCAGACAAGGCACAGATCTTGCGTGAAATGGGTTGTGAAGCAGTCATCGATCGCAAAGCTGCCAACTACAAGTTCTTCAATGAAGATGGCTCGCACAATGAAAAAGAATGGCGCCGCTTGGGTAGCGATATTCGTGCGCTTGTTGGCGAAGATCCCGACATTGTGTTTGAACACCCGGGGCGTTCCACTTTTGGTGCATCAATGTACGTAGTGAAGCGCGGTGGCACAGTTGTGACCTGTGCAGCCACCAGCGGGTTCATGCTCGAGTTCGACAATCGCCATTTTTGGATGCGCCTCAAGAAACTCGTTGGCAGCCATTTTGCGAATTACCGCGAAGCGTGGGAGGCCAACAGGCTCATTAGCAAAGGGATGATTCACCCCGTCATGTCGCAGGTATTTTCCCTCGAAAACGTTGGTGAAGCTGCTTACCAGGTGCATCACAATATGCACGAAGGCAAAATAGGCATCTTGTGCTTGGCCCCTGAAGAAGGCCTAGGCATTGATGACCCCGAATTGCGTGCCAAAGTGGGCGAAGAAAATATCAACCGATTCCGCCGCGCAGGCATGTGACGTGAGACGATAGAGACATGCTGTTAACTGAAATTGATCACGTAGCAATTGCTGTCAAAGACCTTGAAGCTGCCATCGACTATTACCGCCGTGCATTTGGTGCCGAGGTAGAACACCGCGAAATTGTGGAGAGCGATGGAGTGGAAGAAGCACTATTGAAAGTTGCAGAGAGCTATGTGCAGTTGCTCACTCCAACCAATGAAAATTCACCCGTTGCAAAATCAATTGAAAAGCGCGGCGAAGGATTACACCACATTGGTTACCGCGTCGAGAATTGTGCTGTTGCATTGCAAGCAATGATTGATGCAGGTGCAATTGCGCTCGATAAGGCACCACGGCCCGGTAGCCGTGGCACCACAGTTGCTTTCATTCATCCGAAGAGTAGCTTTGGCACACTTATTGAACTAGTGCAGGAATAAGACCACGGTTCTTTTCGCAGCTTTGTTGGGCCTCATTGGCGGCGCTTGGGTAGTGCTCACTGCACAACGCAACATTGCGCGCATTGAGCACTCTTCATTTCACTTTGGAATAGCCGAGCGCTGTGCAATTGTTTTTTGCACAATTGATATCGCAATGCTGCTCGCCAAGTCGGCCGACCGTTGGTTTGCAACTATTGGTCTTGTCGTCATTGGTTGTGGGCTCATTGCAATTGGCATCATTGACGCATTCACCCATCGTGTACCGCGATACATCAATGGTCTTGCCATCACGCTAGGAGTTCCACTCTTAGTTCTCGATTCAATTATTCATTGGGATCTTGGCAATATTCTGCGAGCAGGTGTTGGTGCTGTGGCGCTCTTTGCGTTTTTCGTGGGGTTGAAATCAATTGCTCAAGGAAGTTTTGGCAAAGGCGATGTGCTCTTGGCTCCGCTCGTTGGGTTTGCACTTGCATACAACAGCTGGGAAGCACTACTTGGTGGCGTGGTGGGCATATTCCTCATTGGTGGAGTAGTAAGCGCAGCTTTATTGTTCACCGGTCGCGTATCTCGCAAGAGCCGAATTGCCTTTGGTCCGTACATTGTTGTCGGAACATTGCTCGCTCTCGTCATCTAGAAAATCCTGCGTCGTTTACCTTCTAAGATGCAGGCATGAGCGAACTTGAAGACCGACTCGCCGTTGGCGACATCATCATCCGTTATGCCGATTCCATTGACCAACTTGACTACGACCGTTATTGCACATGTTTTACTGACGACGTTGTGGTGACGGGCTTTGGAGCCGAACCAATTGTTGGCTTAAGCGCGTATCGCCCGTGGGTAACAGCAGCACGTAACAAATATGGCCGCACGCAACATCTCATTGGCAATATTCAAGTAACTGTCAATGGAGACAACGCAACGTTGCGCAGTTATGTACAAGCAACCCATGAGTTGCCTGCAGACCCAGACCACCTCATTATTTTGTGGGCTGCGTATAACGACAAGTTGGTGCGTACCAGCGAAGGTTGGAAAATTACGCATCATGAACTTGAGCGACTCGTCAATGTGCGGCGCGTTTCTGCGGCGTCACTATAAATTTCGAGAAAGCATAAAGTCACGTGAAAGTTCATTTAGTAGACGGAACCTACGAGTTGTATCGCCAGCACTTTGGGCAGGCAACGAAACACGCAACACCACCGCCGTTTGCGGCCACTATTGGAGTTCTTGCGTCAACACTTCAACTGATTGCCGACGGCGCAACTCATATTGGTGTTGCGTCCGATCACGTTATTGAAAGTTTTCGTAACGATCTGTACGACGGATACAAAACAAGTGAAGGTATGGAGCCAGTCATATTGCATCAAATTCCTTTAGTGGAAGACGCTTTGCGAGCCATGGGTGTTGTTGTGTGGGCAATGGAAGAATTTGAAGCCGATGACGCATTGGGTTCAGCAGCACGTGTTGCAGCAAATGACAAACGAGTACAGCAAGTAGTCATGCTGACTCCCGACAAAGATCTAGGTCAGTGCGTTGAAGGCAAGCGAGTAGTGCAATTCGACCGACGCAACAATGTCATTATTGACGATGCTGCAGTGCGCGAAAAATTTGGCGTTGGGCCAGCATCAATTGCCGACTACTTAGCCTTAGTGGGCGATACTTCAGATGGCTTCCCAGGTCTTGCTGGTTGGGGAGCAAAAAGTGCAGCAACAGTGCTGGCAAAATTTGAACATATAGAAGCAATTCCCGACGATGAAACAACATGGGATGTTGCAGTACGCGGGGCGACAAAGCTTGGGCTCACGTTGCGCGAGAATCGCGAACTTGCAGCGCTATTCAAGAAAATTGCCACAGTCGTGACCACTGTGGAAGTAGGAGATGTAGACGACTGGCAATGGCACGGTCCTACTGCAGAATTTTCCGCACTGTGTGAAGAACTGGGGAGCCCACAGTTGGCCAAGCGAGCAACAGCATTGGCCCAGTCTCGTTAACAACGACTGAGGCACCGGCCAGGCGATCTGCGGCACACGCCTTGTCCCGATGGAGGCTGCTGCCTTCCGGCCCTGACCTGGTTTGCGGGCAGACGTTGCACAGGACCCGACCGGCACCTCA